>Ga0302326_10024033_pt1 | contig 12401 bp, 11 predicted proteins | sample Palsa_T0_3_FD_202264 | JGI IMG/M metagenome (GOLD analysis project Ga0302326, IMG submission 202264) | Peat permafrost microbial communities from Stordalen Mire near Abisko, Sweden - Palsa_T0_3 | ecosystem: Environmental > Terrestrial > Soil > Palsa > Peat permafrost | place: Sweden: Abisko...
GGAACCCGGCACCCTGCGGCGTCCCCGGGCGGCGCGGCCAGGCCGGGGCCGGCCGCATGCTCCCGGCGGTCCGCCGCTGACACCGCACCGCGCTCCGGCCGGATCCTCAGCCGCGCTCTGGCCTGATCCTGATGAGCACCTCCCCCGGCCCGGCATAACACGCGGCGCGGCGGATTACGGCGTGGCGCGATTACGGCGGATTACGGCGTGACGGATTACGGCGTGGTGGGATTGCATTGGCTCCGACACGCTGTCACGAGGCGAATACGCATTGACGCTCGTCCGTGCCCGGCCGTTACGCTCGCACATCACGCGCACATCACATGCCTGGTCGCTTGGTCGCGGCACCCCCGCTGACCTGCGCGTACGCCGGATTATCTGAACGTAAGCGGCAGGCAGCGCGGCATGACAACATGGCAGCGTCCCGCCACTCGCCCACAGGTTCTTGCCGCTGAGCAGCAGTCACGTCTAAAACTTCCGTCATTCTGGTGGGCGACGGACCGCGATTCGATTAGATTTCGACGCTGTTAGCAGGCAGCCGAGGAGCAGGCAGCCGAGGAAAGGAGACTCCGCGTGGAGCGCTTGCGCGCCGGCAGGCAGACCGCGGGTAAGCCACGGGCCGGTCGTGCCCGGGCCGCCTCGCGCCGGGCCTGCGGCCGCCTGGCGATGCTGGCCGGAGTGGTGGCGCTAGCCAGCTCGGCACTGCCGGGTGGCGGCGTCAGCGCGGCAGCCGCGACCACGCCGCCTGGCCTCAAGGCCCTGCTGGCCAGAGCCGCCGTGCTGTCCAACCAGATCGACAACCTGAGCGAGCAGTATGACGGGCTCAGGATCCAGCTCAACGAGGCGACGACCGAGGCCAGGATCGCTCGCCAGACCGCCGCGCGGGAGGCGAAGCAGCTCACCGCCGGCCAGGTCGCGGTGGCCCAGATCGCCGCCCAGGGCTACATGACCGGCAGTATGGACCCGGCGCTCCAGTTGCTGGAGAGCAGCAACCCGCAGTCATTCGTCAACCGGGCATCGATCATGCTGCAGCTGCAGCAGGAGAACGGCGACAAGGTAACCGTCCTCGCGGCCGCCGAGGCCGCCGCCGAGCGAGCCCGGCTGACCGCGCAGCAGCAGGCCGCCAGGGCTACCCAGCTCGCCGCCCAGATGAAGATCAAGGTGCAGTCGATCCAGAGCCGGGAAAACGTGCTGAACGGCGCAGCGTTCAGCCAGGCCATGGTGGTCTTCAAGCAGACCGGCAACTATCCGGACTTCACGATCCCGGGAAACTCCATCGGCGTCCAGGCACTCAGGTACGCGCTGACCAGGCGCGGTGACCCCTACGTCTGGGGCGGCGCCGGGCCGGACGACTTCGACTGCTCGGGTCTCGTCATGTGGGCCTACGGCAAGGTCGGAATCAGCCTGCCGCACTACACCGGTGATCAGTGGAACTCGGGCGAGCACGTCTCACGGAGCCAGCTTGAGCCAGGCGACCTGGTGTTCTTCTACGCCGACATCAGCCATGTCGGCATGTACGTCGGCGACGGCCTGATGGTCGACGCCCCTACGTTCGGCCAGCCGGTGCAGATCCAGCCGATCGACTGGGGCGCCTACGTAGGGGCCGTGCGGATCGTCGGCTGAGGCACTCCGCCCTGGCCGCCATGGGGGCGGCGGCCATCACTCCGGCCGGACGAGCGGGAACAGCACCGTCTCCCTGATGCTGGCGCCAGTGAGCAGGATGAGCAGCCGGTCGAGGCCCATGCCCATTCCGCCGGTCGGCGGCATGCCATGCTCAAGTGCCCGCAGGAAATCCTCGTCGAGTTGCATGGCCTCCGCGTCACCGCCCGCGGCCAGCAGCGACTGTGCGGTGAGCCGCGCGCGCTCCTCGACCGGGTCGACGAGCTCGGAATAGGCCGTCCCCACCTCGGTGCCGAACGCGACCAGGTCCCATTTCTCGGCGAGCCGGGGATCTTCCCGGTGCGCCCTGGTGAGCGGCGCCACCTCCACCGGGAAATCGCGGTAGAACGTCGGCAGCACCGTGCGCCGCTCGACGAGGTGCTCGTACAGCTCGAGCAGGACCTGGCCCCGGTTCCAGCCGGGTTCCAGCCGGACATCCGCGTGGCCGGCCAGCTTACGGAGGCGCTCCGCGCTGGTGTCCGGGGTGACCTCCTCGCCCAGCGCCTCGGACACGGCACCGTGCACGGTCGCCTGCCGCCATTGCCCGCCGATGTCGTGCTCGGAGCCGTCCGGCCTGCGCAGCACGGTGCCGCCAAGTCCCGCCCGCGCCGCCGCCTGGATCAGCTCGCGGGTCAGCGTCGCCATCCCGTCGTAGTCGCTGTAGGCCTCATACAGCTCGAGCATGGTGAACTCGGGATTGTGCGTGGCGTCCGCGCCCTCATTGCGGAAGATCCGGCCGATCTCGTAAACCCGCTCGATGCCGCCGACGACAAGCCGCTTGAGGTACAGCTCAAGCGCGATCCGCAGGTACAGGTCCGTGTCGTAGGCATTGCTGCGGGTGACGAACGGCCGCGCGTTCGCACCGCCGTGCAGCACCTGCAGCACCGGCGTCTCTACCTCAAGGAAGCCGCGCTGGTGCAGTTCCTCGCGCAGTGACCTGGTCACGGTGCCCCGCAGCTCGGCCATCCGCCGTGCCTCGGGATTAACGATCAGGTCGAGATAACGCTGCCGTACCCGCGATTGGGGATCCGAGAGGCCGGCGTGCTTGTCCGGCAGCGGCCGGAGCGCCTTGGCGGTGATCGCGAAGGAATCGGCGAGCACCGACAGCTCACCGCGGCGGGAGGTGATGACCTCGCCCTGGACCCCGATGTGGTCGCCGAGGTCCACGTCGCGCTTCCAGGCGGCCAGCACCTCCGCGCCGACCCGGTCCAGCGAGATCATGACCTGGATGTCGCCGGTGCCGTCCCTGAGCGTCGCGAAGCACAGCTTGCCCGCGTTGCGGGACAGCATCACCCGGCCGGTGATCCCGACCAGCTCACCGGTCGCCGCTCCCGGCCCCAGGTCCGGGTAACGCGCACGGATGGCGGCGATGGCCGCGGTCCGCGGATAACCGACCGGGTAGGGGTCACCCCCGGCGGCGCGGATTGCTTCGCGCTTTGCCAGCCGGACCCTGGTCTGCTCGGGCATCTCGCCCGCCCGCTCGGGCATCTCGCCCGCCCGCTCCGGCGGTCTTGTGCTGGCGGCGGCCTCGTCCGATGTCATCTGCCCGAGGTTACCGGCCGTGCCCGCCAGCCTGCAGCCGGGTTTATCCGCCCGGGCAGGCCAGCCGGGCGAACCAGCGAGGTGAACCGGCGGGGCGGCCTGAGTTAGCCGGCCGCGGTGTTGCGCTCGAACGCCAGCCGCAGCCCGATCAGCGTCAGCCACGGCTCGTACGCGTCGATCAGGCCCACCTCGTCGATTACCAGCGGTGCCAGCCCGCCGGTGGCGATGACGGTGACCGAGTCCGGGTCGCCTGGGGCAAGCTCGGCCGCCATCCGCCGGGTGATCCCCTCGATCTGCCCGGCGAATCCGAAGATGATTCCCGACTGCAGCGCCTCGACCGTGTTCTTGCCGATGACGTGATTCGGGCGGGTCAGCTCGACCTTGAGCAGCTGCGCGGCCCGGCGCGAGAGCGCGTCGACGGAGATCTCGATGCCCGGCGCGAGCGCGCCGCCGACGAACTCCCCCCGTTCGCTGACCGCGTCGAAGTTGGTCGAGGTGCCGAAGTCAACGACCACGGCGGGCCCGCCGTACAGGTGGACGGCAGCGAGCGCGTTCATGATCCGGTCGCTGCCGACCTCCTTGGGATTGTCCATCCGCACCGGGACGCCGGTCTTCACGCCCGGCTCCACGATCACCGCGGGGATACTGGCGTGGTACCGGCGGAACATCTCCCGCATCTCGTGCAGCGCCGACGGCACGGTGGAGCACAGCGCAATGCCGGTGACCGCAGGATCCTTGAGCACCAGGCTCTGAGCGAGCAGGCCCTGCAGAATGACGGCCAGCTCATCCGCCGTGCGGTCGGGGACGGTGGCGATGCGCCAGTGCTCGGCCACCTCGTCGCCGTCGAAGAGGCCAAGCACGGTGTTGGTGTTGCCCACGTCGATCGTCAGCAGCATGGCAGTCGCCCTCCGGTCTCCCCGGCCGAACCGGTCTCCCCGGTCTCACCGGCCGATCCGGTCTCCCCGGCCTGCCCGGTTCTCCCGGCCGACCCGGTCTCCCCGTCCGGGCCCGCAGCGGCGCAGCGGCGGGCCCTCACCGCGGGCTGCCGATGGTTAGCGGCATGTTGTCGATCAGCCTGGTGGACCCGGCCGTCCCCGCGACCAGCAAGATGGCCGGGCCCCGGTAGTCATCGCCGATCTCCTCGAACGTGGCCGGATCGACGAGCGCGAGGTAATCGGTCAGCAGCGGCGGCTCCGCGGCCGCGGCCCGGTCAAGCACGGCGCGGGCGGCCGCCAGCACCCCGGCTTGGCCGGCGCCAGCCTGCTCGCGACCTGCCAGCAGCGCGCGGGACAGCGCGAGCGCGGTGGCCCGCTCTGGCGCCGAGAGGTAGCCGTTCCTGCTGGAGACGGCCAGGCCGCCGGGTTCCCGGACGATCGGCTCCGGAATGATGTCAACGCCCAGGGCGAAATCAGCCGTCATCTGCCGCACCAGGGCGATCTGCTGTGCGTCCTTCTCCCCGAACACCGCCGCGTCCGGCCGCACCAGCTGGCACAGCTTCAGCACCACGGTCAGCACGCCGGTGAAGAAGCCCGGCCGCGACTTTCCCTCTAGCACCCGCCCCATTGGCCCCGGATCAACCGTGACCTGCTGAACGGCCGGATACATCTGGGCGTGGTCAGGGGCGAAGACAACCGCGGCGCCTTCCTCGGCGCAGACGGCAATGTCGGCGTCCAGGGAGCGGGGATAGCGGCCGAAGTCCTCACCGGGCCCGAACTGCAGCGGGTTGACGAAAACGGAGACCACCACGTTTCCGTTCGGCGTCGCTGCCTGCCGGGCGCGGCGGAGCAGTGCCCGGTGACCCTCGTGCAGCGCGCCCATGGTCGGGACGAGCACCACCGGGCCGGCCAGGCCGGCCCTGGCAGCGGCCAGGGCGGCCCTGGTCGTGGCGACAACGGGAACCGTCCGTACGGCGGTCATCCGGGCGACCCGGCGAGCACGTCGAGCAGGCGCTGCGCATCCGGCGCGGCCAGCGAGCCTGCCGCGAGCGCGCGGTCCGCGGTGAGCCTGGCCAGCGCCACGTACGCGGCGACGGCCTCCGGCGACGCGGCCCGCAGCGCGCGGATGTGGCTGGCAACGGTGTCCGCGTCACCGCGCGCGACCGGGCCGGTCAGGGCCGCGTCGCCAAGTCGCAGCGCGTTGTCGAGCGCCGCGGACAGGAGCGGCCCGAGCATCCGGCCCGGGTCAGCCACCCCGGCCTGCCGGAGCAGGTCACCGGCCTGTACCACCAGCGTGACCAGGTGGTTGGCGGCGCTCGCCAGCGCCGCGTGGTACAGGTCCCTGCTCTGCTCGGCGATGATCACGGGCTCGCCGCCCATCTCGACCACGAGCGCCTCGGCGGCCGGCCGGAGTGACTCCGGCGCGGTCACCCCGAAGGAGATCCCGGCCAGCTTGTCGATGTCATCCGGCCGGCCGGTAAAGGTCATCACCGGGTGCAGGGCCAGCGGCAGGGCACCCTGGCGGACCGCTGGCTCGAGGACCGCGAGCCCGTGCCTGCCGCTCGCGTGCGCCAGCAGGCGGCCCCTGACCGGCGCCCCGGTCGACGCGAGCCCCGACACCAGGGCGGGCAGCGCGTCGTCGGGAACGGTCAGCAGCACGAGATCTGCCGCGGCAATCACCTGATCCGGCGGCAGCAGGGGCACGCCGGGCAGGTTCCTGGCGATCCGCCGCACGGACGCGTCCGAGACGGCCGAGACGGCCACGACCTCGTGCCCGGCCCGGCCAAGCGCCGCGGCCAGCACGCTGCCGACCCGACCCGCCCCGATGACGCCGACGCTGAGCCGCGCCGGATGCTGGGCGGCCTGGCCGCGGCCGCGGGGCTGCTCATCAGTCATCTCGTTCCAGTTCTCGCCGGTACGCCGCGGCGGGGATCAGCATATCCGTGACCCCGGTCAGCCATCCTCGGCGTGACCCCGGTCAGCCATCCTCGGCGGAATCCCGGTCAGCCATCCTCGGCGTCGCCCGGCAGATCGGGAGCCCGGCAGCAGCGCTCGAGATAAACGGCGGCCACCGCGAGGACGATCGCGGCGGCCAGCGTGCCGCTCGCCGTGATCGCATCGCTGCGAGGGGCCGGCTTGCTGAGCATGCCGCCCAGGTAGACGAGAAATCCGGCGGACAGCCCGGCAAAGATCGCGGCGACCTGGGCGCTGGCCTTTGCCAGCACGGCCATCCTGGCAACCGCGATCACGGCGAGCGGCTTCGAGCCGGGCCGCCCCCGGATCCGCGCCCGCAGGTTCCGCCCGCTCCAGGCCTCGGTCACCGCGAGAACGAGCAAGGCGGGCACCCCCGTCCACGGCAGTGGCGGGAACGATGAGTAGGCCAGCCGGATCGCGAGCCATGCCAGTGCGGCGCTGCCGACGGCGACCGCCGCCAGCACCAGCGGCCGTATCGGGGTCATCCACGCACCGTTTCTCCGGCCCAGGCACGGCAGCCGGTCACTCCGGCAACCGCAGCATGCCGTGCACGCCGACCGGGCACGGTGGCGGCCCCAGCATGTCGGGCACGCCAGCCGGTCACGCCCGCGACCGCAGCATGCCCGGCACGCCGGCTGGTCACGATGGCGGCCGCAGCGCGCCGGGCACGCGCCGCACGCCCGCGGATGCCGCGCCGCCGATCGCGGCCAGCAGATCGGCTACGAGGCCCCGGCCGGGGATCCGGGCGTCGGGATCCACGTCATGCCAGGGCGCCAGGACGAAGGCGCGCTGATGGGCGCGCGGGTGCGGCAGCGTCAGCACCGGATCGTCGCTCACGACGTCGCCGTAGGCGATCACATCCACGTCCAGCGTGCGCGGCCCCCAGGTGATGCCGCGAACCCGGTGGCGGGCCGCCTCAGCCGCCAGGCAGCGATCCAGGACCTCGCGGGCCGGCAGCAGCGCGTCCCCGAGGACCACGGCGTTCAGGAAGTCGGGCTGGCTGGGGCCGCCGACCGGAACCGTCTCGTACACCGGCGAGACCGCCAGGAAGCCGATCCCGGATGGCCCGAACACGGCATCGACCGCGCCCTGCAGATTCGCCATCCGGTCGCCGAGGTTGCTGCCGATCGCGATGACCACGCGGGCCGGCCTGCCCGGCGCGATGGCCGGCGGGTCGGCCGCCCGTATCACCCTCGGGTCGGCCGCCGCTGCCACCGGCGGGTCGGCCGCCGCGGTCACCGGCGGCTCCGCCGGATCGTCACCGCCGGGCCGGCTGACGCGGTCACCGGCGGCTCCGCCGGATCGTCACTGCGACGTCGGTGAACGGATGCGGCACCGGGGCCTGCGGCTTGTGCACCGTGATCTCCGCCTCCGCCACCACCGGATCGGCCAGGCAGGCGTCGGCGAGCCGGCCGGCCAGCGTCTCGATCAGGCTGACCGGCGGGCCGGAGACGATGGCCGCGAGCCGGTCAGCCAGGGCGCCGTAGTCAGCGGTCAGTGCCAGGTCGTCGGCAGCGGCGGCGGCCCGGGTGTCCGTCCAGAGCACCGCGTCGATGACGAAGTCCTGCCCGTCGCGGCGTTCATGGTCCAGCACGCCGTGATGGCCGCGGACGCGCAGCCCGCGCAGCGCGATCTGGTCCAGGCTCACGCTGGACCAGCCGCGGGGGACGTGGCCGGCGCGGCGGCACCGGATGCAGCGGATTCGCCGGCACTCGCCGCGCGCCAGCGCGCGGCGACCCGGACAGCGTCGGCGTTGGCCGCGGCGGCGTGCACCCGCACGCACCACGCCCCGGCGACCGCGGCGAGCGCAGTCAGCGCCACCGTCGCGTCGTCGCTGCCGGCAAAGGGCCGCGGCGTCCCGTCGGCGGCGGCGAGCAGGCGGCCGATGAACCGCTTCCTCGACGCGCCGACGAGCACGGGGAACGACGGCCCGCCGCCAAGCCGGGAGATCTCCGGCAGCCGGGTCAGCAGCGCCCAGTTGTGCTCGGGAAGCTTCGCGAAGCCGAGCCCGGGGTCGATCACGATCAGCGCGGGGTCGATGCCCGCGGTAACAGCCGCGTCCACGCGCAGCCGCAGCTCGTCACGTACCTCCTGCACCACGTCAGCGTAGTGCGCTCGGTCCTGCATGCCGCTGCTGTGCCCGCGCCAGTGCATCACGACGTACGGCACCCCGGCCGCGGCGACGAAGCTGAGCATGCCGGGGTCAGCGAGGCCCCCGCTGACGTCGTTCACCAGTTTCGCACCGGCTGCCACGGCAGCTTCGGCGATCGCGGCCCGCATCGTGTCCACGCTGACGGTCAGGCCGGCCGCGGCCAGCTCGGTGACCACCGGGCCTATCCTGCGCAGTTCCTCGGCGGCCGGGATCCGGTCCGCCCCTGGCCTGGTCGATTCCCCGCCGACATCGATGATGTCGGCGCCGCGGGCGGCGAGCTCCAGGCCGCGGCCGATCGCGGCATCCGCCGCGAAGTAGTCCCCGCCATCGGAGAAGGAATCCGGCGTGACGTTCAGCACGCCCATGACGAGGCACCGGCCGGGCGCCGGCAGCCCGCGCACGACGGGAACAGTGGTCCCGGCGGAGGTCGGCAGGACGGGCGGCGGCCCGGCCTGCGTCCGCGCGTCACCCGTCATGAGCGCCAATCTACGGCCTGACGCCGCCCGCCTGGCCCGCCGCCCGCCTGGCCCGCCGCCCGGCGCGGCCCGGCCTGCTCAGCCCGCCCGGCCGGCCTGGCCTGCTCAGCCCGCCCGGCCGGCCTGGCCTGCTCAGCCCGCCCGGCCGGCTCAGGCCGAGCCTCCTGGCGAGCTTGCGTGCCAGCCTGCGGGCCGCCAGGTCCGGCCAGACGAGGAACGCCTCCGCCTCGAGCGCCGCAAGGCCAATCCGCGGCGCGTCCCTGGTGCCAGGGAAAACCATGAACCTCGGTACCCAGTCCGGGCAGAACTTGGCGTTGAACTTGTAGAGCGACTCGATCTGGAACCACCGGGACATGAAGAGCAGGATGCGGCGCCAGGCCCGGATCACCGGGCCAGCGCCGATCCGCTCGCCGCGCTCCAGCGCGGAGCGGAAGGCGGCGAAGTTCAGCGAGATGCGCCTGACCCCCAGCTCGGGCGCGTGCCTGATGGTCTCCACGATCAGGAAATCGTTGAGGCCAGGCTGCGCGGCACGGTCGCGGCGCATCAGGTCGAGCGACAGGCCGTCCGTGCCCCACGGCACGAACTGCAGGATCGCGCGCAGCACGCCGTTCTCGGTGGCCGTCGCGATCACGCAGCGCTCGTCGCCGACTGCGCCGACGCGGCCGAGCGCCATCGAGAAGCCCCGCTCGGTCGGGCTGCCGCGCCACGAATCGGCCTGCCTGACCAGCGCGGCGATCTGCTCGCGGGTCATGTCGCCGGCCCGGCGGAACTCGGCGACGTATCCGTGCCGGCAGACCCGTGTCACCATCTGCCGGACATTGCGCATGGCCCGGCCATCCAGCGAGAAGGCGGTCACGTCCACGATCGCCTCGTCGCCGAGCTCGAGCGCGGTCAGCCCGCCCTCGCGGCACCAGACCTCCGCGCCGAGTTCACCGCAGCCCATCACGGCCGGGACCCAGGCATGCCGCGCTGCCTCGTCCAGGAACGCGTGGATGGCACCCGGCCACGCCTCGGGATCCCCGAGCGGATCCCCGGCGGCCAGCATGACCCCGGACAGCACCCGGTAGCCGATGCAGGACTTGCCGGTGGGTGACCAGATGATGCTCTTGTCGCTGCGGAGGGTGAAGTAGCCCAGTGAGTCCTGCTCCCCGTAGCGGTCCAGCAGGGCCCGGATCCTGGCCGTGTCCTGGCCGCTCGGCCTGGCGGTCGGCTCGGCAGGCCGCAGGAACAAGTACACGGCCACGAGCAGCGTGAGCAGCCCGAGCGCGCCGGTCAGGAGCGCGAAGAGGTCCTCCTGACTGTTCCGGCCGAACTGGACCGGGCCGGCGAATCCGAACATGCCGTAGATGACGGACTGCCCGCGCTGCAGAACGGAGTAGTCGGACCTGAGCCCCCTGGTCAGGCTGATGAAGGTCAGGCCAATCACCAGATCCGCCAGCACCAGCCAGCCGAGCGCGGCCAGCGCGCGCCAGCGGGTGCGCGGATCACCGACCGCGTAGAACTCCCGCCGGAAGTAGATAAGCCCGGCGAGCAGCACGGCCGTCACCACTGCCCGGCCGATGTGCGGGAAATGCACGAGGTGAAGCAGGGTGCTGGCGCCGAGCAGCAGGCTCACCGCCTGCTGCGCGCGGCGCTTGCGCCGGCGCAGTCCGTGCGACAGCATCAGCAGCAGCAGGCCGGTGATGACGTCGGCCGTCCGGGTCAGGTTGATCAGGGTGCCCGGTGCCAGGTCGCCGATCCGCAGCAGCCGGTGGCTGGCGTACAGGCCCGGCACGCCGCCCTCGATGATGTCGGCAATGCCGATCAGGAGCGCCAGCCAGCCGGCCATCAGCGGCACCCAGCGCCGCTGATGCCTGCGATCCGGCGGGCGGGCCAGGACCGGCTTCGCCGATCGCTGCTCATCACCGGATGCGGTCGCCGGGCCTGGCCCGGGGCGTTCAGTCATCTCCGACAAGTTGGTCAAGCCCCTGATCACGGGCCCCCAGCGTAGTCATCGCCAGGATCGGGCGCGGGCAAACACGGCAATGCCGACGACGATGCGCCGCAGGCAGCCGTGGCCCGGTCAGCGGCCAAGGCGGCCGAGCAGCAGGCTCATCGCCTCCGCCCGCGTGCCGTCGCTGTCGCGGAAGCTGCCGCGGACCGCCGATGTCACTGTCTTCGCGCCCCGCTTGCGCACCCCCCGCATGGCCATGCACAGGTGCTCGGCCTCGATCACCACGATGACGCCGCTCGGCTCGAGCACGCTCATCAGGCCATCGGCGATCTGGCTGGTCATGCGCTCCTGCACCTGGGGCCGCCGGGCATAGAGGTCGACCAGCCTGGCCAGCTTCGAGAGCCCGGTGAGCTGCCCCTTCTCGTTCGGGATGTAACCGACGTGCGCGACGCCGAAGAACGGGATGAGATGGTGCTCGCAGGTGGCGTAGACGTCGATGTCCCTGACCAGGACCATCTCGTCGTGACCGGCGTCGAAGACCGTGGTCAGCACGCTCTCCGGCTTCTGGCCCAGCCCGGCGAACTGCTCCGCGTAAGCTCGCGCGACCCGTGCCGGGGTGTCGCGCAGGCCGTCCCGCTCCGGATCCTCGCCGATGGCGAGCAGTATCTCGGTGATCGCGCGCTCGATCCGGGGCTGGTCGATGCGCGGAACGTCGGCCGCGGCGCTCAACGGGTTCCACCGCGCGGGCCCTCGTCCGGCTCGCGCGGGGACATCGGGGCGCCGTGGCCCACCGGGCCGGCGGCTCCGGGGCCGCCGATCGCCTGGGGGCCGTCGCTGCCCGAGCCGAGCGACTGGCCATTGCCGGCCGCCGGCAGGCCGCCGTCCGCGCCATTGCGGGCGAGCTCCCTGGGCGTGAGGACAGGCGGGCGGTCCGACGGCAGCCGCTTGCCATAGCCCGTATACGAGCCGCGCATCGCCTGCTTGCGTACCGTGCTGAAGATCTCCAGCACCTTCTCTCTGGCCAGGGTCTCGTGCTCCATCAGCTGAAGCACCAGGTTGTCGAGCACGTCGCGGTACTGGACCAGTATCTCCCACGCCTCGTCGTGCGCCGACTCGATGAGCCTGCGCACCTCGTCGTCGATGGCCGACGCGATCTCCTCGGAGTAGTCCCTGGTGTGCGACATGTCCCTGCCGAGGAACGGCTCGCCGTCCCCGGTGCCGAATTTGCGCGCGCCCAGCCGCTCGCTCATCCCGTACTCGGTGATCATGCCGCGGGCGATCGAGCTTGCCTTCTCGATGTCGTTCGCCGCGCCCGTCGTCGGCTCGTGGAAGACCAGTTCCTCGGCGGTCCGGCCGCCCAGCAGCATGGCCAGCTGGTCCATCATCTCCGCGCGGCTGACCAGGAACTTCTCCTCGGTCGGCGCGGACGCCGTGTAGCCGAGGGCCCGGCCGCGCGGGATGATGGTGATCTTGTGCACCGGATCGGCGTTGGCCAGGGCGTGCCCGACGAGGGCGTGGCCGCCCTCGTGATAGGCGATGATCTTCCGTTCCTTCTCCGACAGCAGCACGCTCTTGCGCTTCGGGCCGGCGGTCACCCGGTCGATCGCCTCCTCCAGGGAGGCCATCGCGATCTGGGTCATGTTCCCCCTGGCCGTGAGCAGGGCGCCCTCGTTGATGACGTTGGCCAGGTCCGCGCCGGTGAATCCGGGGGTCCGGCGCGCGATCAGGTC
>Ga0302326_10024034_pt1 | contig 12401 bp, 11 predicted proteins | sample Palsa_T0_3_FD_202264 | JGI IMG/M metagenome (GOLD analysis project Ga0302326, IMG submission 202264) | Peat permafrost microbial communities from Stordalen Mire near Abisko, Sweden - Palsa_T0_3 | ecosystem: Environmental > Terrestrial > Soil > Palsa > Peat permafrost | place: Sweden: Abisko...
GGCTAATGTGTTTCGAGCCCTTTGGGAACCATCGATCACTTTAGAACATGAGGTATCGCCTTCGTGTAAATTCCGCGTAAAAAAGCGGTATCTTGAGTTCCGCCTGCGGCAATTCAAAATGCTGCTTGATGCGGTTGAAGATTACGTTAGAAAGAAGTATCCGGTAACCGGTGGACATTCATAGTCCTGCTATCCAATCTGTCATAATCCTCCCATGCGCAAGCGATACGGACTCTCGCCGAGACGGGGAGAGGGAAAGGAGAAAAACCTATGAAGGAAGAGCGGTGCTCGATGACAGCACCCGTTCGGACGCCTGTCGCCGTGCCTTCCGGTGCCTTGGTGTGTTTTTCGTGGGCCCGGTTTATGGCTGGATCGCCACCCGAATTCATCGCAATCAACTCCTGTGGTGCGTCAATCTTTTTCGCCTCGAACACTGGTGCTCGCGGTTCTGGCGCTGTCGCCAACCTGGGTCCATGCGCAGTCTTCGCCCCCGACGCCGGAGAATCCTTATACGGAGTTGAACAGCTCGGGTGCGCGCAACTCCAGGACCGGAACTGTGAAGCCGACCCCGCGCGCCCCAGACGGCAAGCCAGATCTGTCCGGTTTCTGGAAGGGGCCGCTGATTTTTGGGGGGATGTTCAAGAGCGTCGGCGGCCCTCCCTTCACGCCCGCCGGAGAAGCCGCCTACAAATACAATCTGACGAAATCCATTAACCCGGAAGGCCTCTGCTTGTTCGCCGGCATACCGCGAGCCAGCATCAGTGGCGTCCCTTTCGAGATTGTTCAAAACTCGAACCGCGTGGTGTTTCTCTACGAACTGATGACAACCTTTCGTTCGATCCCGGTGGATGGGCGGGATCATCCGAAGGACATCGAGCCGTCGTTTTTTGGGAACGGGATCGGAAAATGGGAGGGAGATACCCTGATCATTGACTCCATCGGCTTCAAGGACACGCTGAGCTGGATTGACGACGATGCTCATCCCCACAGCGACGCCATGCACGTCGTCGAGCGCTGGTCGCGACCCGACGCGGAGCATTTGGCCCACGAAGTGACGGTGGAGGATCCCAAGTTTTACACCAAGCCCTGGACATTCAGCCGCGTGTTCACGCTGATGCCTCCGGGGCAGGAGCTTTACGAGTTTGCATGCGATGAGAACAATATCGATCGCGATGGCGGCCATCTGGGTTACGGACCCTTGGATCTGAAAAATTATCCACTCGAGCCCAAGCTCCCGAAATCGCCACAGTAAACTCGGCGAGACCCTCAAGACAAACTTGAGACAAAACTTCGCGACAGAGCTTATGACCAGCAAGGCATCTCTAATCGTTTTTCTGAGCGCCAGTTTCGCGATGGCGGTCGTGACTGCAGATGAGATCGCCAGCCACAAAGCTCGTATGGATACTGCCCAGGACCTGGTGGCTGAACTGAGCGACGCGCTCGATGCCAAAGCCGCGCCGAGCGTGGCACGATCGGCGCACGCGCTGGCGGAGATCTGCCGCCAGGAGAAACAGTACTGGGAAAAAACCAAGCTGTCTGATGCCATTCAACTTGCGAAAGACAACCTGGCGCAGGCCGAGCAGATTGAGGCCGCGGCTGATGGCGGACATCTCGACCAGGCGCAACCGGTTTATGCGAAGCTGAAGGAAACGTGCAGAACCTGCCACGATTCCCATCCGGAGAAACGCGTCAACCAATCCACAAGCGAAAAGCAGGCAGAGATCGGACCGCCAAACGCGGAAATTCGTTACGGTTATGATCTGTGGGACAGACATGGGCTAACGAGACTTCAGATTCGGCACGCTGAGTCGACGCGTGTAAGTTCCGATCTTCATGACTGTCTGCCCCCATACCCCAGCGACGGACCGCCGCTGGTCTCCCCCGGCCTCTGGCGATAGCACGGGCCTTCGCGGTTTGCATCGACAAAATGCCGGGCGCGCGGGGGCGGGGGAACATTGTGGACGCATGGAAACACTAGAACAGAGATAGACATACTTGGTATGATCAAACCGGCCCATCCACCTCGATCTGGGATGAAAGGAAATGACAATGAAGCAGATCAACAAACCGCTGTTCCCATTAGCAGGACTCGCCCTTCTCGTCGCGTCCTGGGGTTTCGGATCCTCGCAAGGAGCATTTGCCCAAGCCTCCGCAGCATCCGGATCCGCCGCCGAGAAGCCGTACATCGTGGAGTGGGTCTACCGCGTGAAGTGGGGTCACAAAGATGAATTCTTCGACATCTTCAAGAAGTATCAACTGCCCGTCCTCGATAAAGAAAAACAACTCGGCTACGTCACCGACTATTCCATCTACTCCCCCAGCCTGCATACGAGCCAGGATTCGCGCTGGGACTACCGCGTAATCATCGTCTACAAGAATCAGGGATCCACCGGTCACGCAGAGGAAATCAGCAAGCAACTCTTCCCGGACCAGGCCGCCCTCAAACGAGAAGAGCAACGCCGCTGGGAACTCACGGAGGTACACTGGGACCTCCCCATTCACGTGGTAGATCCGAATGGCACCGATTAAATGGCAAGAAGGTTGCCGTGCTCACAGATCCGCCTCTGACCACCAACCAGGCGAATGCGATCGGTGACCGGAGCGAGGCTCACGGCAAGAAACTCACCCATATTCTCGTTACCCACGGCCACGGTGACCGCTGGTTCACGCCGGTATGCTGGCCGAGCGGTTCGGCGCACAGGTCGTGGCGGCGGGCACGATTGAGCAGATGCGCCTTCACGTGTCCATTCGAGAGGTTTTCTGGGACAGGCTCTGGCCCGGGCAGATCCCGCCGTCCCCGGTCACCACAGTGACCGTGCCTAACCACCACTTCATCCTGGAGGGTCACGAGTTCGTCATCGTCGAGGTCGGTCACAGCGATGCTGACGAAAGCAGCGTGCTCCATGTACCCGATCTCGGCCTTGGAGAGCTCTTGCGTCCCTACAGATCAGCAGACGCGTGGCTCAGGTGGGTTCGATTGACGCCCTTGCCCTTCTTCTCCTCGTACATGAGTGCGTCGGCTTTCTCGAGTAAAACCTCAAGCGGGAGTTGCTCATTGAAGTCACAGATAAGGGTGCCAACACTGAGTGACAATTGATAAGGACGTTCGCCCAAGGCATTGAGCGCTTTCACCTTGTCTGCTATCCGCTGCTTGACGATTTCGGCGCTTTCTTGGCTAGCGCCCATCATCAGAACCGCAAATTCGTCGCCTCCCAACCGACACAGCACATCGCATTGTCGGAAGCAATCCATCAGGACGAATGCAGCGTCACATATAGCACGGTTTCCCTCGCTATGCCCCAAGGAATCATTGATGGGTTTCAGACCATCCAAATCGACAAAAAGCAACGCAACCGATTTTTGCGCACGTTGGGCCAGACTGAGGCTTTGTTCCGCTCGCACAAGAAATCCCCGGCGGTTATGCAGGCCCGTTAGTTCGTCGGACAAAGCCAGTTGTTCGAGTTCCTCGTGGGCCTTCTTGAGTTCGACGTTCGATCTCCTGACTTCGTCTGCGTATCTGGCAAGCTGTGTTTCTAGTTCTTTGCGCTGGGTGATGTCACGGTAAAAAACGACCGCTCCGTTAGTCTCGGCATTTTCGTCCAAGAGCGGCCGACTGGAGGCGAGGGTCCAGCAAGTCTTGCCTCGTGCAGGCGACCGCACGCATATCTCAACGTTATCGACAGAATCGCCATGTAAAGCGCGAAGAAGCGGAAGGTCTTCGTAGGGCAGCAGAGTGATCTCGTCAGGCTTGTAAAAGCCCAGCTTTTGTGGCACATCCTGTTCGACACGGGGCACGACTTCCCCATGCAATCGGACGGACGCGGGATTGCGAAGTATGATTTCTCCCGTTGTGTCCGTTACCACAATCGCATCGCTGCAGGTATCAAGAATCGACTGCAGGAGCGCCCTTTGTTCAGCGATCGCCTCTTCAGTCTTTTTTCGACGAGACCATTCGTGATTCAAAACTGCCGTAGCGATGACAATAAAAACAAAAACAGCGAAACTCAAAATGGCATCGGCCGTCGATGTCATTCGAGCGTTTTCTTCAGCCTTAGCGGAGCGCTGGCGCAGCAACTCCCTCTCGGTTTTTTCGAATTCATTCGTTTGTTGCGCGAATTTTGCAATTACACCAATCGACTCGGATGTTAAACGCTCCTGGGCCTGTTCATCATTTCCACTTCGCACATGAAGGGCTATCGATTTCTGGAGGATCGCAAGTCTGGTTTCTAACAGCGGTTCCAGAAGGCCGAGACGCGTCTGTTGTTCTTTGTTATCGACAGTCAGATCTTGCAGCCTCTTGAAGTCTGCGAGCGAGGCAGTGACTGCAACGTTGAAAACATCAATTTGTTTGCGGTCGCCCTGAAGAAACAACCGCCGTGCAATGCCAGCGCCTGAGACATGGGAACGGAGCGATGCGTTCGTCTCAAGCACTTCATGCGTATGGGAAACCGACCGATCGGCTTCGGTTAAATTTCTGTTTTCCCGTACCGAAAGCCATCCCATCCCTGCCAAGGCAAGCAAGGCTACTGCGATCGTAATGTTTGCCTTCGTCTTTAGTCCGATCGACATCCGTTACCGGACGGTGCCGGCCTCCCCAGAATTTCTCCGGATATCGCACTGGATCGTTCGTCTATCCTCAAAAAGACTGAGCCCAAGCGCACCACTCCCGTTTTGCTACCTCCGGATGATCAATGGTAATTTTCGAAAGGTTGATGCGGTAAAACAAGTTACTGCAGTGTCAGAGCGGTCGTGTCCTTAGCGCCAAGCTAAGCATTCCACTGAACGGTGTGGGATCTCAGCATCTCAGTCGAGTTTTCCGCCCTTATTGCTTGCATCGCTCTAATAGCCGACGCTCTCGCCCGCTTTTTTCATTCCTCGCGCTGGCAACCGTGAAGTTACTGGCGACGGGAAAATGGATTGCCATTTTGGAGCGCTTCCGACAAGGGGCGAGGCTAAAACCGCCGCTAAGTCATTGGTTCAGTGGGAATTTGCCTCTAAGTCTTTGATCCACAGATCTTGCGGAAATCTCCGTCAACACCATGATTCCAAACGCAGGAGGAGGGGGAGGGTACCCCAAAAATTGGCAACCTTTGCCACACCTGTCGCTCGCCACTTTTGGGTGGGCCGCAACCACCGCGCTCCAGTACCCATCTCCCCTTACAACCGCCGAACCTTCGCGTAGTCAGCCGGATTCGGCAACTCTTCCAATCCCCTTCCCGCGAATATCTCTTGGAATTCGCGGGTCAGCGCGTCATGCACGAACCCATTCGTCGCCAGCGTCTCCCGACTCTCAATCTGAAACGGGCCCCCCGACAAATCCGTGACCTTCCCGCCCGCCTCTTCGACAATCAGCACACCCGCCGCCGTATCCCAGGGATTGAGATTAAACTCCCAGAACCCGTCGAAGCGGCCCGACGCGACATTGCACAAATCAAGGGCCGCCGACCCTGCCCGCCTCACACCGTGGGTGCGCATCGTGAGCTGGTGATAGAAATAAATGTTCGGATTCTTGTGCCGCTTTTGACTCGGAAAACCGGTAGCGATCAGGCACTCCGCCAGGTTCACCGTGGCCGAGACGTGAGTCGCTTCACCATTCAGCGATGCGCCTCCGCCCAGTTCGGCGCTGAACATTTCGTCGCGCGTCGGATCGTAAATCACTCCCGCGACGCGCTCTCCCCGGCGTTCAACGGCAAGCGAAACACAAAACACCGGATACCCATGAGCAAAATTCGTGGTGCCGTCGAGCGGATCGACATACCACTTATATTCGCCGCCGGTTTCGATGCGCGCGCCCTCTTCCCCCATCACGTCGTGTCCCGGAAACTGCTGTTGAATCCGCTGGAGAATCAGAGCCTCCGACTCTCGATCGGCCACAGTCACCAGATCCACCGCGCCCTTATATTCAATCTTCACATGCTGCCGAAAGTAGCCCATCACCAGCCCGCCCGCTTCACGAGCTATAGCCTGCATCGGAGAAATCAAGTCCAAATCCAAAGATGTCATGAGAAATCTAGGCTTTCATATCAGGATTGGCGGTTGGGCACTCATTGGCAACTGGGTACCGGCTACTTTTTCTTGGTGTCTTCCGCGATATAGACAATCTCGTGCTTGAAGATAAATAGATTCGGACCATCTTCACGCGTGACTCGCACCATATTCTTGTCGTAATACTCGATCCAGCCGCGGACAACCTCGCCATCAGCCAGCTTCAGGCTTACGACCTTCTGCTTCTCTCCGAGCGCCTTCAGATACGCCGCTTCTTCAAAAGTCTCGTCGGGAGGCGGAGTGCGCTTCTTGCCAAAGTTAGGATTTCCTGTCTGTAATGGCATTTCGTTATTTTACAGCCGGAAGCGCCGTGACTTCAGTCTTTCTTTGTTGAAAAAGAATCGGTTGCGATCGACGACGAGATATAGAACGCCGCTTCCTCCGGCCGATGCACGCGAGGTATCCACAGCGGCCGCCGCAATCCACCTGGGCCAGGAGCAGGACGAGTCAACGCCTTCCACCGCTGATAAACGGCAAACGAAAGATTCGTATCGACAAAGATGTCGCCATAGCGGTCGTCGGCGGAAGCCCGCTCCACACGCACCATCTGGTGCCAGCAATGCATGCCGGTAATCGGATCGGGATGCACCGGAAAGGTAAGATTCTGGTGCACGCCCGCATCGCTCCACCACACTCGCTTCGTGTCGGGATCGTTAGTCTCGTAGGGTTCGACTCCCGAAGTCTGGCGCATCTTCCATTGTCCCTTGCCCACTTCTTTCAGATCCACCCACGCGCTCGACATGCGCTCAACCTGATCATCTTTATTGAGACGCCAGCGTCCCATATGGTGGGAGCAGGCCACCACGCCCGGCGCAAGCCCTTCTGTGATCCAAGCATGCAAGACGAAGAAACCGATTTCAGTGTGAACTTTAAGCAAATCGCCGGTGCGAAGGTCGCCCAACTTCCTGGCGTCCGCCGGATTTACCCACAAAGGATTCTTATGCGCAATCTCGTAAAGAAATTTCGAGTTGCCCGAACGCGTGTGAATCAGATGCGGCAGACGAAAAATCGGCAACAGCGTATACACCTCACCGTTCGCATCTTTGGGCCACTCCACAAGCGGCGTGTAGCGTTGGTCGAAATCCGAATCGGAATCCCGGCCGGAATCTTCCAGCACCTTTCCGAGCGACGCCGCTTGCGCCGACTTGTGAATGTGGCTGCGATAGTATTCTGGCAGCGCAAACTCAGGCCACTTCCAATCGGCCAGAGTTTTCGAAAACAATTCCAGTTTTCGCGAGGGAGTATTGTAGCCAACCACCGCTTCGCCACCGACCATCACGCCGACGGCTTTTCCTTCCTTTGTGAGCACTCCGTTCGCCTCGACCTTCGAACCCTCGAGACTTGCCGCTGCTACCGGCTTCTCATTCTGCTTGTAAACGTCAGTGGTCACTTCGTAAGCGCCATACTTGCGCATGTATTCCAGCGGTTTTAATCCCTCTTTCGCCGCAGCTTCCGGCAATCCAGGAACTGAATTTTCAAACATCCATCCGTAGTATTCGTCGACCGTCAGTTTCTCTCCCGGATGATACGGAGACTCGAACCATTGCCGAATTCCCATCGCACCATCGGGGTCAATCGCCCAGGAAAGATTGATCCAGAATTCATCTTCTTCCCAAACCTCGCCCGGATTCGCCTGATACGTGTAATCGAATTTCTTTCCTTCCCTCTCCTGCAGAACCCGCAGCACGGGCTGGCGAAAGCCGATCCACTTTCCGGCGTAAGATTCCTGGCTCATCAGATCGTGACGCTCTGAACTGAATCCCATCGGCAAAACATAATCCGCAAACCATGCAGTCTCGCTCCACGTTGGCGTCAACGCGGCGTGCAAGCCGACCTTTTCTTCGTCGCGCAACATCTCGATCCAGGAAAAACCGTCCGGATAAGTCCACACCGGATTAAATACGCGCGTGAAATAAGCTTCGATGCGGCCGCGCCTTTCCTTCAGAAAGTGCGGAAGCAGCGGAGACATCTCATGCGTGCAGAGCGGCCACTCCCGAGGATAGAGCAGTTCATTCCAGCGCTTCTGCGGCGGAGGATTCTTAAATGGACGGGGCACAAACTTGTTCCAGGCATGCAAGTTGTGTCCGCCCGGAGTTCCCACCGAACCGGTCAGCACATGCAGCAGCATCAAGGCCCGCGCGGTTTGCCATCCGCCGAGATTGCCCGAAGAACTCCCTCGCCACAGGTGCGATGCAAATCTGCTTCCAGCGCTCGCAATCTCGCGCGCCGTCCTAACGATGATCTCCGCCTTCACTCCACTTTCTTTTTCCGCAAACTCGGGCGTGAACCGCGCATAATGCCGTTTCAAAGCAGCTATCAGGCCCTCGAAATTTTGGCCCTGAGCGCGAAATCCATCGACTTCAAGTTCTTCCCAGTTAGTCCAGTTCTTCACGAAGGTGGCGTCAAACCGGTTCTCGCCGAGAATCACCATTGCCATCGCCAACAACACCGCGGTTTCAGTTCCGGGGTAGCTAGGCATCCAGTAGTCCGCCATGCTGGCAGTGTTTGAAAGCCGCGGGTCCATGACGGCAAGTTTCGCTCCCGCCATTTTGCCTTCGATAATGCGCTGGGCATGCGGATTGAAGTAATGTCCCGACTCCAGATGCGCAGAGAGCAGAAGAATAAAGCGTGCGTTGGCGTGATCGGGTGAAGGGCGATCGGCATAATGCCACAGCAGATAACCAAGCCGCGCCGAAGACGAACAGACATTCGTATGCGAGTTGTGGCCGTCGATTCCCCAGGCCTGCAGCGTGCGCTCCATAATGAAGTCGTGCCCCGGACGGCCCACGTGATACATGACTTCTTCGCCGCGATCTTCCTGAAACGCTTTGCGTATGCTCGCACCGAAAGTCTCCAGCACTTCGTCCCACGAGGTTCGCGACCACTTTCCGCCGCCCCGCGGGCCCGAGCGCTTCATCGGATAAAGGACGCGATCGGGATCATGAATCTGCGTGATCGTGGCCGGACCCTTGGCACAAAGGCGTCCGCGGCTGGCGGGATGCTTCGGATTGCCTTCAAACTTTGCGACTTGTCCGGTTTCCTTATCGACGTAAGCGAGAAGTCCGCAAGCGGATTCGCAATTGAAGCAAATCGTCGGAACAAGTTGATAATGCTTTTCGACACGGCGCGGCCACGCATCGGCATCGTATTCAACCCAGTCATCCCACTTCTCGACCGGCGGATACGAAGCAAGATGACTGCCGTCGCGTTTAAAATCGGTCATTGCCAGTTCTCCACAAGGCTGAATCTTTGTAAGCGTTCGAGCCCTGACTAATACCCAGTTGAGACGGGGCTTGTCTCGTTTCCGCGTGCGCCAGATCCGCTGCCGGAGACGCGGCAACCCGCGTCTGCCGGAGAATCAACTGTTGGGCACGCTCTGCCCGGCCATCACGAAGCACCATTCAAAGATTAGAAGCCCGGCCAGAGCCAACGCACTGGCCAATCCGGCAGCGATGCGGTGGGCCGATGCGAGCAGCAGCGGACCAACCAAAAGAAGCAGGAGCGGAAGGATTCCGCCCATCACCACCGCGCCCCCCCAGAATGCGCGCGCGAAGGGCCCGTGGGTCATCAGTCGAGCCCCATAACGCGCATTGTCTGTCGTGTGCGGCATCGCGACTTCGCCCAGCAGCATGAGCAAGTGCAATCCGAGGCTGACGGTGAGCGCGGGCACAGCGAACGCCAGAGCTTGGGCCGAACCGCCAATCGAGTGCGGAAGCAGGGCTAATACTGCCGATCCGCAGAGCAGCGCTTGCACGATCAAATGCGCCGGCAGCAGCGGCGTTTGCCATAAGTCGCGGCCTTCGCACTGGCCAAAAAGAAATGCGGTGTAAGCCGCCGCGCAAAATCCGACCAATACAGCAGGCCACAACAGAATCGAGGTAACGATGGAGAACCCCGCGACCGCACCCAACCAGAAAACGCCGCACAGCCCGCTGTAGGCGATCAGAATAAACGCGCCACGCGCCAGCCAAGACTTGCTCTGCGGAGTAAACACCACGCGGAGAAATCGCTCTTTATGATCGAGATCCCAAACCAGCAGCACGGTCGTCAAAGCCGTGAACAGGAGCGCGACCGTTGCCAGGGCAATATCACGGACGCGGTCGCCCGACACTCTTCCGAGCGCCATGGCAATCGCCGGAACAGCCAGCGCGCCGGAACCTATCGACTTGGTCCAGCAGTACGCCGGGACCTGCCATCCCCATGGCCGCGCGTGCGAAACGTCATAAACGGCGACGGCATCCTTTTGCAGTAACGGGCTGTCGGAGGGGTACATCGCACCACCGCCATGCACCGCGGCATTCCGTTGCGACCACATGTAAAACGATTCGTGGCGTGCCGCCGTCGGAACGATCGCGCTTTCATCTCCATCGATGTAATAGAGCTTCGGCCGAGTTCCCTGCTCGGGCTTGCGCACACGCACGGGCTCCCTCGCCACCAGTTGCGCCGCTTCACTTGCCGGATCGCTCAGATCTCCGGCAATGATCGCGTGTTCGGGACAGACGATCACGCAGGCAGGCTCCAGTCCAACTTCCGTGCGATGCGCGCAGAAATGGCACTTGCTGGCCGTGCCATCTTCGGGATCCATGTAAATCGAATCGTAGGGACAGGCTTGCATGCAGGCCTTGCAGCCGATGCAGCGCTCGGAGTTGAAATCGACGATCCCATCCTTGCGCTGGTACATCGCGGTCACAGGACAGATCGTGACGCAGGGAGGCTTCTCGCAATGGTTGCACCGAGTGACCTGAAATACGCGGCGCGTGTTCGGGTAAACGCCCTTCTCGACGTACTTCACCCAGGTCCGGTTCACGCCGACGGGCACATGATTTTCGGTCTTGCAGGCTACCGTGCAGGCATGACAGCCAATGCACTTGCGATTATCGATGACAAAGCCGTAGTTCATCCGTAAAGTCTTGACCGGTAAACTCGATCATACTTCGGTTCCATCAAAAGCGGAGTGCTGCTTGAGGCATATTACATGGATGGTATGCATTGGGCTCGAGCATAAACGATCGTGGGCCGGACGCTAGCGCCCGGCCCACTCTCCACCCAACAGCCACGGAAAGTGATTCGTTTTTAGTTAGAAGCCTGCACAATCAGGTGCTCGACAATGCGGTGCGCGCCGTCGATGTGTTCCAGGGCGCGGTGACGTAACCCGTGAGCAAACCCGTCGTCTTCTTCCTGCGCGAGGTCACGATGCGCCTGGTCGAGCAGTTCGAGAGCGCGGTGATAGCGGCCTGCGTGTCCGAGATGCGCATCGACCGGAGGATGATCGTTCAGGTTCTTGCCGTCGTCAATGGCAGCATGCTTGATTTCGGCGATGGCCTTGTCGATCTCGGCGATGGCGTGGTCTTCTTCACGGTCCATATGACCGGAGTCAGTCTCATGTTCCAGGTGGGCGCGAGCATGGCGCAGGTCGGTGAGGGCGTGCAGGTAAGCCGGATGTCTTCCCGGATCGTCTGCGAAGGTCATCGTTGCGCAGAGCGCAACGAGGAATGCGATGACAGCACAATGTCGTAAAGTTTTCATAGTCTCCTCAGATTAAGAGATAAGCCTTGCGGCGGGCTGTTGCTTCCGTGTCTTAAACGCGGCACTTTTCCCCATGACATGCCGAATCTTAGGCCGTGAACCAAGAGCCGGGAAAGGTTACTTCGGGGCATGTACTGTCGGAGAGTTCAACTTTTACCGCCGCCTGGCGAGTTTGCCGAATACTTTTCCTCAAATCTGATAATCGACGTCCTCCATGATCCGCTGCAAGGATTCGGAGACTGGCTCACTGCCCTCAGTTCCCTCCAGTGTTCGCACTCGCTCTGCCAATCTGTTCACCTCGGAAGCGACTGCGGCCAGAGCTTCCGACAGCGGATCGTTGATCTGCTTCGGGTCGGTAATCACGACGCGCTTGCCCTCCCGAAAAATGATATGGCCAGGCACTCCCACTACCGTGGAATCATCAGGCACGTTGCGGAGCACGACCGATCCCGCGCCAATGCGGCAATTGCTTCCCACCGTGATATTGCCCAGAATCTTTGCCCCGCTGCCAACCACCACGTTGTCAAGCAGCGTCGGATGGCGCTTCCCTTCTTCCTTGCCGGTACCGCCAAGCGTCACTCCCTGGTAGAGCGTGACATCCTCTCCGACGACAGCGGTCTCGCCAATGACAACACCCATACCGTGGTCGATGAACAAACGTCTGCCGATCTGCGCCCCGGGATGGATTTCGATGGCGGTGAACAGTCGCGCCACCTGCGACAACCATCGCGCCAGCAACAGGAAATTGTGGTTCCATAACCAGTGATTCACGCGATAGAACCACACCGCGTGCAGGCCCGAGTAGCAAAGATAAATCTCAAGACGCGACC
>Ga0302326_10024036_pt1 | contig 12400 bp, 8 predicted proteins | sample Palsa_T0_3_FD_202264 | JGI IMG/M metagenome (GOLD analysis project Ga0302326, IMG submission 202264) | Peat permafrost microbial communities from Stordalen Mire near Abisko, Sweden - Palsa_T0_3 | ecosystem: Environmental > Terrestrial > Soil > Palsa > Peat permafrost | place: Sweden: Abisko...
TTTCGGGCGGCAATTCCTCGCAGTGGAAGCTGTCCGCAACGAGGAACTCCTGCCGGAACCGGCGTCCCGGAAGCCGACGCCATGATGATCATCGCCCGGCGGACCCGGATCGACCCCTGCTCCCTGCGCCGCACGATCTGCTGCAGCCGCTGTCCCTCATGATCACTCAGCCAGCATGCCTTCGCATCGGCTCAGCCATCACATTTCCCCGCACTTGTATCAGTCATCATGAAAACGAGTGCGAGGCACCCTCGGTCACGCCAACGCGCTGCGTCAGACCTAAGGCACCCGCGCTGTCGTGACCTTGACTGCCTCGAACTGAGCTGCCACGAAACAGTTGTGCCCTCCGTGACTGTTACCTGAGCGGATGTCAATGGCCAAGTTGCGCAACTTCGCCGTTTGATAAGCCTTCGGAACTGGCCGTGGCAGTCAACCGATCTCCTGCAGATGGCGTCTAACGAGCAGCAGGCAACTAGGTGAGGACCAGCGGTGCAGTCGTCTCCTTTGCCGATGAACTAAGAGGTACTCGAATGAGGGCGCTAGTTGCTTCTCTTGCCGTTCTGCTCGTGTGTACCGGGATCGGGGCATGCTCCGGGGGGGAGTCCCACGACCTGCATGTGGTGCTGGCGCGCGACCTGACGGCGACGCTCCCACCAGGCTCGCCGCAAGTGACCGCGCGGCGGGTCCAGGTCGGAGCTGGTTCCCGTCTAATCCGGCCGTTGACTGCTGCTGAGCATGTGGCCGCCGCCGGACGGCTTGGCGGTCGTGCGGTTCTGACTTTCCATGTCGGCCATGTCTCCGGTCGGCCGTTCCTTGCCTGGCTCAATGGCGCGACGTGGGTGCCGGTCCCCAGCAGCTACAACGCTAAGGCCGGCACGGTCAGCGCAACGGTGTCTCACTTCTCTACCTGGGCGCCGTTCACGTGGGCGATCTCACAGATACGAGCGTGGGTCAGGTCCGAGATCGGGAACTTCTTGGGTGTCGGAACCGCAACTGAACCTACCTGCGATCCGGCCAGTGGTCTCGTGGTGACCGACTCCAATCCTTCGCATCACACCATCGGTGCCTGCGCGGAACCGGCATCACCCGCGGCGGCAGCTGGTACGGTGATCATCCAGGTCGCCAACCTCCGCGGATACCCAGTAGACCTGTCCTATCCAGCGTTGGTGAATGGTCTTTGCGGCGAATATGGCAAGTGCGTGAAGGTTAGGCCAGATGGCGATGAGTGGCTGAAGGTCGGCTCCGCACTGTCGCCGGGAAGCAACAAGATCCTGCTACCAGGGAGTAGCACCGCGACCGTCATTGTAGGTATCCCTGGCGGGCAGACCGTGACGCTTAGGACGGCCGTCGACGAGCCTGCAATGTTCATGGCCTTTCTCGAGGTCGGGGTGGGTGTTCTCGCCTCTATCATCGGCAAGAAGATTGAAGCAGTCGAAACCACTGGTGACGCCCTAGGCGCCCTCGCCACCAGTCAGTGTCTAGCGGATGACGCGCAACAGGGAAGCGGCCCGCTGACGCTGGGTGTGGCTGCTTCGCTGGCAACGACGGCATTCGGCTGTGTCTCCTCCGAACTGCCCGACGTATTGGACAAGCTCGGGTTGAAGGAGTCCGGTCTAATCCTCGGTGGCTTCGGTGTGGCTGCTGACCTGATTCCGACGGTCCTTAGTTCCGTATGGGGGGTTTATGACGCTTTCTTCGGTAGCCACGTGCTGGCGGTCGGGAGGGCGTCGTGCCCGTCGGCGGCAGTCATCAAGCAAGCACTCGCGCAGCAGCTAAGTTGGTGGCGCCCTGGCTATACCGTCCTCGCAACTACCATCACCTGCGCCGGCCCGTATGTCGTGGCCGGTGCCCAAGAGAGCCCACAGATCGGCGGGGGTGTTCTGATCGAACAGGAAGCGTCAGGTCTTAAGGTGCTGACTGTCGGCAGTGGACCGCTATGCACCACTATCGCCGCCGACGCCCTGCCCGGCCAGATAATTTATGTTCCGCTGCAGTATGGCCATGCCCTAGGCTGCGTCAACTGACCCCGATGATGTAAGTCTCCCAATGTGGCGCCATAACCAGTTGTGGGCCAGAATAAGGAGGCTGTAGCTCGGTTTCGTCAAGCGCGAGAAAAACTACGAGGAGATAATTAGTAACCAGATTGTCCCACGAGCTGGCGCTCAGCCATTCATAGGCATACTGACGATCTTCCCTGTAGGACGTTGCGGAGGCATTCGCCGAGTCGCGGTTCACAGAACACGCATTTCTGGGCCCTGGCGCCTACACCGGGAGCCCGGAGGTGGCACGGCACTCTTGCAGCCTGGTCAGTGAGAATAATCCTTCTAGTTAGAATGTGACTTGGGTAGTAATTAAATTTTTTTTAGGCCTTTAAGGAAACGTAATGAGTCTTAGCATAAATTACGGATATAGCCCCGGTGTGGCGATATCCCTATTTGTTGGGCTAGTCATCGGCCTCATTATAGCCGTTATGTTCGCTGCCAAGATCATCTCTGTGATCTTGGATCATGTTCACGATGCTCGCATGCGCCGCTATCTTAACCGCCGATCTTCAGCCGTCCGCGCTATGGGTCCCGGCGAAGGCTTTGGCGACTGGGATCGCAGTAGCGGCTGGGAATCAGGGGGCATCTTCGACCATGCTGCTGGCCACGATAGGGACTGTAACCGCGGTTGGGACCATGAGCCCGGCGGTTTCATGGACCAGTCTCTCGGCCACAGCAGCGATCGATGCAATGACAGCCGCGACAGTTTCGGCTACGGTCGCTACAGCTGATTCACCCTGATCACGTAAGCCGGATCCTCCTGCGACAGCAGTCACTAGACGGATGCCCTTCAGCGACACTTTCCCTGTCCTCCCGACAGGTGCGGAGCCTTGCCGGGGAAAGCCGCCGTCAAGGTGTGCGGTTTGCGGAGCAACCGACGTGAGCGGAGCGAGTGCCTTGACGGTGGGCCCTCGCGGCGACAGGATTACCCGGTGTTGAGGACAGCCCGCCCAGGTGCCTGCCGTCGCTGACCGTCTGGACGATGCGCGCGATCTGGTTATGGATATGATCCTGCGGATCACCGTCCCGGCTGGTGCCCTGCAGCCAGCTGGTGACCGTGATCAGGGCCTCCTCGAACCGGCCCGGTTCCCGGCCCTCCACCCGGGCGCCGTGGTAGCCAGTCCGGGTCATCCCGGCCCACCGCTGCACATGCTCCAGCCCAGCCCGGTTCGCCGCCTGGAGGACCTCCTGGAAGTCCAGCCCGGCGGCGTCCCACCGCGCTGCCGCGGCCTCGTCGCCGGCCAGGCGGGCCCGGCGGGCGTTCTCCCTGATCGAGGCGTGCAGCACTGAGATGGACTTGGAGAAGCTCACCGTCAGGTCGGTGTAGGCCGCGGCCTGCCGGGTCGCCTGGGCTGCCTCCCGCTCGAGTTCCAGGAGCCGCTCGGCTGTCGCGTGCGGTTCTGCCGCCTTCAGGCCCTCGTAATGCGCCTGGAAGTTCGCGTAATTACCCCGGGAGCGGCCCATCTTCACGCCGGTCCGCGGGTCGATCTGCTGGTAGACCAGGTCATACGGCTGCCGCTCGACCAGCTGGCCCTCGGCGAAGCCCAGGGCCTCGGCACCGGGTCCCCACCACCGGCCGGGCGGCTCCCCGCCCTGAGCGGCGTCGATGTAATAGCCGCCCGGGGACTTCTCCGGGGCGGCCTGGGCCTGGTTCTTCCACACATAGCCAAGGTCGTAACCCGACACGGCGGTCACCACGACAGCCACCCGGCCTCCCTGGGTTTGATCTTGGCTTCCGGTCTCTGAACTTGATCTTGAACGGCCATGATCATGGGTAATGCAATGGTCTAAGCGAGTTGGATCATGACTTTGAGGGTCGCATCAGACGAGGACAGGATGCTGGGATCAAGATCAGCAACAAGGACAGCGCAGGGGTTCGGGATGATCTGGGCGGCGAGCGCGGACTCGGCAGTTTGCGAACTTCATGATCGTGGCGGGGCCGTCGTGCCGGGTGCCGGTTTCGCCCGGTTTCCTGACCGGTAGTGGTTGTGCCGGGCGCGCTTGACGACGCGCGGGTAGCTGCGGTGCCGGGAGCACACAGTGCTGGCGCGGGGGTCAGACAGATGCGCGCGAAGAGGGCTGAGAGTTCGGGACGGGGAGGAGCAGGGCGAGCGGCGTGACACCGAGGGCCAGCCAGAGACGCCAGATAAGTCCGCACTGGTGCTTGTTGCGCCGATATCCTGCCGCGCCCGGCGCGTCGTGATCTCAGTGCGCTGAAATCCTCAGGGCAGCCGCGCTGGTGGCGAATACCTCTTCCAGCAGTTCCCTGAGTTGGTGATCGTCTAGGGCGCCGAAACTGATGACGACAGCGAGCCTTCGGAGACGCTTCATCGCGTCCCGCATGAGCTGCTGGGACTGGACGATCCCATCGACGGTGACGGTGCGGATGTGGGCTTCGCCGATAGCATGTGCGAGACGCGGGTAACCACCGAACGTGGGGCGTTCGAAGAGGTTCACCACGTTGTCCTCGCCTAGGCCGGAACTGGTCTGGGCTCCCAGAATGCAGACCCTGGCCCAGAGCCTGCCGAAGACATGACGGTTCGAGCTGCCGATCATCAGGTCTGAGCCTATGAAACGGTCCCGGTGCCGGTCGGGGTAGCGCCATGCGGCCACGTCGGGGAGCAGGACCGTGGCGAGAAAGGACCATATCCCGCCCGCCGCGGCCTCAGCCGGGACTATTCCCATCCGCTCGTACAGATGGACGGCCAGCTGCTGGTCGAACGCCGTGTGCCCGCCTCGCGGCAGATGCACAGGGTATCCGTGCCCGGCCGCTGTGGCGACGACGTCGTTACGCAGCTGGCGCAGATCCTCCTCGGTAACACGCGCCGGGATCGTCGGATGCCATTCCTGCCGCGGGTGTGAGGTGCCGGCGATCCCGGCCAGGTGGCGGGGAGACAGTTCCCGCTGTTCATCGAGCAGGGATTCTGCGACATCTCGTGGAAGCCTCGGATAGGTGATCGGCCCGCTCACGCTGGTGCCTTCCATGCGGCGGCGAGCAGTTCCGCGTCGACCTCAGCTGGACTCGTGTTGTAGTCGTTTCGCAGCTGCGTGATGTCCCGGTGCGGCAGGTAGATCCGGAGCAGGGTTATCAGGACGTCGCCGAACGTGCCCCGGCCGTAGTCGGCTCGGTCGTCGAACTCCTCGTCGCGAAGCACTGTGACCAGCAGCTGCCGGGCAGTCTCGTAACGCAGAAACCGCAGTAGCTGAAGGCTGCTCTCGGCGCCCGGGGTGTCGAGCATCTTACGAACGGCAGCGTTTGTGCTGTTCAGGTACAACCGCAAGGCCTGGGTGACGCTTGCTCCGAGGTCGCTGCTGGAAATCTCCAGGTACCACAGGCCCGCATCCCCGCCGGGCAGGCCCGCTGAGGAGAAGTCTGTGGCGGTGGTGGGGAACCGGCCGCCGGCACCCTCCAGGACGATCCGGTGCGTGTCCTCCCACAGGGGGCTTCCGGACCTTCGCGGTGCGAGCTGCTCGGCCGCGTCGTCTGGCTCGAGCAGGACGACGCGGGCTTCCACGGTCACGGCGCCGCCCAGGTCCGCGCCAGGCAGAAGGGCGGTCAGGGTGTTGTGGCCGTCGACCACGTCGGTCACGGTGCCACTGGCCCGCAGATTGGTGCGCTCTGACCGCCAGCCGAGCACCGCGCCGATCCGGGCGCTTGCCGTCAGGCCGCAGTCCTTGGCCAGGCCTTCAAGGTCTACTTCAAGGTCCCACTCCACGGTGATATCGGTCAGGTAATGCCAGTCCGGCACCGACATGTCCGTGCTGGCCCGGTTACCGGCACGGATCTCCGGCCGGTCACTCCGGATCCGTGACGGATCCGGCCGCAGATAGCCAAGACTGATCGGGCTGCTCATCCCGGAGCCACCACGGACAAGGCGACGGTGACCGCCGCGTCGGACGGCTGGGATACGACGACCGACCACCGGGACTCCCCGTCCTGAGTGACGACCAGATCCCGCCCGGGCCACACGCTGCCGGTAGTCCGCTCGTACCATCGCAGAAGCTCGGGCACCTCAGCGCCCGTCGGCGGCTCAGTCTCCCGCCCGCCGTCGATGAACACCTCAGGGCGTGCGGTGATCTGCACTTCAGCGCAGCCCCGGGGCTTGTTCACGGTAAAGAAGAATTCGACTGCCCTACGGCCGTCCGTAATCAGCAGGCGAGGCTGCCCTTCATAACGGATACCTGGGCGCTGGCTCGTCGGTCGGCCGCGCGCCGTTCCCGCGCCGTTCGTAGATGACCCGGTGCCAGCCGTGGAGCCCGTACCGCCGCCGTGGCCGACAGAGCCCGCGGCACCCGCGGGGGTAGTCAGAGGCGGCGGCGAGGGCACGCGGACATCGCCGCCCGCATGCTGACCGTCGAGCAGTCCTCCGAGCGAGGAAGCGACCGTGACTACGCCGGGCTCCTCGCGGCCGCTGGGCGAAGGAGCCGTGGCCGGGCGCGGCTTGAGGATGTCGGCGAATTGTTTCATCACCCGGCGGGCTGGATCGAAATGCTTGTCTTTGGCCGGGATCCATGCGTCATGGGTCGGCGGCTCAGCCTCAGCGAAATCGTGATCCAGCGCCGGGTCGGCGAGGAACACCCCCGAGGTGGACTGGCCGGAAGGGTGCTGCGGTACGTCGAGGTAGCAGACGACGAAGCGGGGGGAGCGCATCAGGGCGATCTCCGAACGGGCATCCGCGCCCGGGGCCGGCGCTGCGATGGGGCCGTGGTGGCGCCACGCGAACGGGCCGAGCTGGCGGGCTGGCCTCTGCGAGCGCAGCATGCGCAGGTGCCACGGCCAGTCATCGCCCTCAGCGATGGTTCCGTCCAGAAGCTGCTGGCAGCGTGTGTAGGCCTCGGCGAACACGCGGAGGCGTGTATCAGTCTCCGGGTCAGGAGGATGCTGGGGCGAGCCGTCGAGAGTCAGCGACAGGTCGATCGTGGGTCTGCGGCTCTGTACTGCGATCATGTGGGGCCATGCGTATTCAGCCGCCGCGTCACCTGTCGCTTTGATGATTCCAGCCAGATCCGTGGGGCCGTCGTCTCCTGGTGTCCTGGGGGCGATCACCATCAACGCCGTTCCGGTAGGCCCGGTGATGAGGCCGTGCAGGCCCAGCGCGGCGGCAGTGGCGTCTGCGTCCGCTCCCAGGACCGGCTCGGCTATGCCGTCCCTGGTAACTCCCCACCAGTGCCGTCCCGTGTAGCGAACACCCTGGTCCTGGTATTCATCAGTCCCGATGGCCATGGCGATGAGCCTGGATGCGTCCGGACCCGGCAGGGAGGTGCGGGTGTAGATCACCATCGTGGAGACGGCGCTTGCCTGGCACAGGACCGCCTTCCCGAAACCGTAGGTGCCGCCGGCGAGCCCTTTGGAAGCGCGTCGCCCGGTGTCCCGGATCAGATCGACGAAATCCGTGCGTCCGCCGGGTACCGACGCGGGATCCACGTCCGCGCGGGTCGGGCCGGAAAGTCCCCAGGTTCCGCTGTCGCAGACCGCCAGCAGCGGCAGCGGATCGCTGACGAGGATGGCCGGGATTCCCAGCTGCGACGGCGGATCGGTGAGAATGGTGTCACGCAGGAATGCGCGCTGGGCCGGCGGGGCGTCCCAGGCGTGGATGCCGAATGAGATCGGTCCATCGGGGGAGACCCTGGCATCCCAGCTGTTCTGTAGGGTCTCCCGCAGGAAGAGTTCCCAGAATCCCAGCCGAAGGGGACCGAGGGCGCGACGTGCTGCCTGGGCGCCCACGCCGCCGCTGGGCGGGAAACGCTCAGAGTTCCTGGTCAGCGCAATCAAGGCCAGATCCTGTCAGAAGGTGGTGCAGTGCCGGCTGGATCGTGTCCAGGTGACCCGGTATGGCGGCGCTGTCGGTGAGGTCGATGGTGTACGTGACGCGGAAAACGCGCTCAGCGAGGCCGGGATCGGCCAGTGCAGCCGGTACCAGCCTCGGGAACCCCGGTGTAGTCACGCGGAACGTCCTGCTGGAAACGACGCTGAACCGTATGTGCTGGTAGGCCTGCGTGTCACTGTCCAGATATCCGACCGCGGCGAGTCCTCTCATCAGCCCTGCGCGGTCCACGCCTGCCGACAGCAGCCGCGACACGACGTCCGGAACGCTGTCCCCCCCGGTAGGCACGGATTCGACCTGCTCCACGTAGAGGTAGATGTCCTCCAGCAGGGCCTGGTCGAGCTGGCGCAGGCCATGGATAACGACGGTGACCCTGTCGCGGCCGGTGGCCGCTTTGACCTCGACTGCCGCCCGTGCGCCCGTGAAGTCCGCCCGGGCCTTGTCCGGGCCGGTCCACATGCGGACAGCGCGCGACGGTGACCGCGCCGCGATCTTTTCCAGAACATGCAGTTCCGCGAGCAGGCCGACGAGCGCCTCGGAGCCCAGAAGCGCGCCTCGTGCTGGGTTGAACAGCTCGCGCCAGCGTTCCAGCACAGACGAGCACACTGCTGCAGGCGGAGTGTCCTCTACGGAGAGGCGTTCGAGAAGGTCGTCAGAAAACACAGCGAACAGGTCACGCAGCTGGACCATCTCACAGCTCACATCTAGGTAGCGCCCGGCACGGTTCCTGTCAAGGAGCTCGCGGCCGCTCAGGCTGACCCCGCAGCTGTTCCGGTCCTCCGTCGCCTCCTGGCCGTCGGCGAGCGGGACGAGCAGGTGCCGTCGCCCCAGCCGGTCGACGGCGTGACGGACAGAACCCCCCGCTACGCTCACATCGCTGTCGCGGATTCGCAGTTCCTGTTCTACCGGACCGTTCTCGATGACGCTGTAAGCCTGCTCCGATGGCCCAGCCATAGCTTGTCCTCAGACTCCCCGCTGGACAACCGCGGCTTCCGCTTCCTGGACAAGACCTACCTGTTCATCTTCGCGGTCGAGCTCTTCGATGTCCGGCTCATCGCTGTCGAGCACGATGCCGCTCATGTCGGCAGATACGTACCGGTACGGCGTGTTCGACTTGTCCACGGGGAAGAACAGGCACGCGCCGATGACGTCGTCAGCGGCGTCCAAGGGCAGGCGAGGCTTGTAACCTGGCGCCTTACCAGCACGGCCAGGCCGCGGCTGCGAATCCCGCGCGATCGGGTAGATGGCCAGCAGCCCGACGCGGTCGAAGTAGTCGTGCCGCAAGGTGGCGTACGCCTCATCAGTATCAGCTCCGGCCTGGCGGATGATCTCCGCTCGGGGCAGGTCGACATCGGCGGCCCGGTCGATGCGGGACACGAGGGCCTTGATGTTCGCGTAGGTGACGCCGGGCATCGCCAGCCGGGTGCGCGTGATCAGGTTCAGTTCGTGGTCACCGACCAGGCGCCTGCCGCTCCCGGCGCTGTTGTCGGAGATCACGGCGAGATTCCAGTTCAGTAGCGAGCTGTGCTGATTCTGCTGTTCGATATACCCGGTGAGCAGATCTGGCTTAAGCCTTTCCGCGCGCTCGTGGAACTTGTACGTACGGAGAAACGCAGTCACCACGTGGACAGGCACGTTCCTGAAGACGATGCCGCCCAGCGCGCCGACCTCCGCGGGTGCTCCAGCAGCCTCCGCATCGCGGAACAGCTGCGCGGTCGCTTCGATATTGTTCCGGAGCCACTCAGGATCGGTCTGATTGAACAGGATGGTCTGCTCCCGCTGGCCCCCGTAACTGATGTCCGCCACGACCCGGTCACGCATCTTCGCTGCTGCCGTCACCACCATGGCTGGGTGGGTCCTGATCTTGACCGGGAGCTGCTCCGGCGTGAGCCCCTCGACTTCGTACCGGGCGATCTGCTGGCGGATCTCCGCCTCAACGGTGGCGAGGTCGAAGAACCATCCCTCAAGGTCTGCGGTCATCCAGATCCGCACCAGGTCACCATAACCGGGACGATAGCCGAACCAGCGTCCCATCTGCATAAGCGTGTCGTACGCATTGGCGGACCGCACGAAGTAGCTGCACACCAGGCCCTCGAGGGTCAGGCCGCGCGAGAGAGTGTTGCCGCCAATCGCGACGATGGTTTGTGGATCGCCGGGCGGATAGCTTAGGCGCTCTGCCGACTGGTAGTTGTCGACAACTATCCGAAGGCCGCCGAGTACCTCGCTGAGATGAGAGCTGACCTCTTCCCACGGGACGTCTTTGAGCTGGAACACCGCAGCGGGCACCCGGGCTGCTTCGCCCCTCCATTGCGCCTCCAGGGCGCCCAGGATGGTCTCGTCGCCGGTGGTGACAGCCCGGCCGACACCGTCGATATACGGGCCTATGCACTGTCGCAGTGCACTGTGAGCTGCGGTGAGCATGGACGTGTGAACGAGCATTGTCGAGTGGCTGGACCTGCCATCCCGAGCACGTCGTGCTGCAGTCGCCAGCACAAACCAGCGCAGGGCCTCAGCCAGGCTAACAGGTACTGAGGGGTTCCACGTGGCGACTGCGTTACGCGACGCTGGCCGGACAGCTGCAACGTCGGTGTCCAAGACTGGCCGGACTATGTCCAGGCCGTCGTCGGCGAAGTCGTCCGTCGCATCCAGGGGAGCTCTTCCGAATATCTTCTCCGCCCCGAAGTAGTCGTCCGGGGGCTTGAGGTCAGCGATAAAGTGGCGGGGATAGAGATCCTCATAGTTGCTCGGATTGATCAGGAGATTGGCGAACGGTGTCGCCGTGTACGCAACATAACCAACCTTCGGCTGGGCCAGTATCTGGCGGATGAGCGCATTGATCCGCGAAACCCGAGCCTGCTGGCCGACGTTGATGGTGGCTTGGTCCGCTTCGTCATCAATGAGCAGGATAGGGCAGCTTCTCAGGATAGGCTCGCCGGCACTCTCGAGAAACGTGGCTAGGCGGCGCAGGCGGTACGGATTCTTTTTCACCACAGCGACTATGCGGGACCCATCGTCCCGAAGCAGGTTCGGGGCGTGGAAGGCGCTATATACGAAGTCTTGGTCCGGCTCGGTGAGCCACCGCCAACGTTCACGCTCTTTGGGGTCAGCGCCGACCAGGACCTGATCCAATCGCTCCTGTGTCTGGCTTCGCAGGCCGTCGGTTATCCCGGACAGGACGATGAAAAGGCGGTACCCGGCGTCGGCCGCCTTGGCGATCACGGACATGAAACTAGTGGTCTTCCCGCTCTGCACGTGACCGAGGACCAAACCGCGGGTTTTGATCTCTTCAGCACCTGGCCGGGTGAGAAGCGAGACTATCCGGTTGGATCTGTTGTCCACCGACGCCATAGCGTTGTCGTCGAATCCGAGCCGGGACCGGAAGGCCGGCCAGTAGATGTCACCGGGCTGAGGCCCTGCGTACCATCCGCCCGTGCGCAGTTCGTTGTCCAGCAGTGCGCCCGGGTCACGGACCTCGCGGATTCGCCCGACGCGCTCACCGTAGATCCGAAGGGCCTGCTTAATCTGCTCGTCAGGCACGTATTTGGCCAAGCGCGCTGCCGCTCGCTCCTCGCTATCGCCGCCGTAGATAAGACGTTCGATATCGTCGGCCAGCTGGACGACCTCTGGATCGGTGGCATCCACTGGCACAGACCTCCCGTGATTTCCGATTTGCACGGATAATTCATATTTGCTGAGGCGCCCCAGAGTTCCGGCTCCGGGATCGCGGAGGCAATCTTTAGCCCGTCTCCAAGCTCTACAGCATCAGGCGACCATCGCTGACCGGAAAAGGTTCCTCGGCGGACATATTCATACCAGACCACAGTCAGCTCGGCCCATCCCTACTCGGCCAGTAACGTGATGTATCAGATGCCGAGGCACGGTCCGATCCTTCCTCGGGGTGGATGCTGGCCTCCCCGCGTCCGGCACGCGTCCTCCGCCAGCCAGCCCACGCGTCGCGATGGTCAGCGCAGTGGGCAGATCCTTTTGACTTTGCCCTGCCGGCCGCCCATGGCCCTCCACAGGTAAGGCCTGCCCGGCCTAAGTGACACCGCAATCGCGTGTCCGCCCCGGCCGCGATGCTGTCGCCACATTGCCCGCTGCAGCTGGCTCCGGGCTGCAGCTAAGTGATCTGAGCGATTCGATCGTGCCAGCCGGGCGCGGTTTCGCGATCTGTATCCCACGGTTGGCCCCGTCGCACGCCCCGGAGCTGGGCGTAGTGTCGTCCGGTATCACCATGCCCGCGACCGCTATCGTCCCGTATTAGTGGTCGGCCAGGTGTGACAGCCCCCGGGCCGGCTGGTGAGGCCCGCGAGCGACGATGAGCTGACTTGTCGGTGGCCAGGGTTAACCTGCCGGTGCGTTGAGACTGGAGGTCGCATGAGGGACGGGACGACGGTGGCCCGGAGAGGCCATTACGGCGTCAAGCTGGTCCGGGGCCCGTTCGTCCGCCTTGCTGCTCATCCGCAGGCGTGTGAGGACGAGGAGGCGTTCCTGTCCTACGCGGCCCGCCTCCGGGCTGGGGGCGAGCATCTG
>Ga0302326_10024040_pt1 | contig 12398 bp, 7 predicted proteins | sample Palsa_T0_3_FD_202264 | JGI IMG/M metagenome (GOLD analysis project Ga0302326, IMG submission 202264) | Peat permafrost microbial communities from Stordalen Mire near Abisko, Sweden - Palsa_T0_3 | ecosystem: Environmental > Terrestrial > Soil > Palsa > Peat permafrost | place: Sweden: Abisko...
TCCGCTCACATGATTCGGACCGATAATCGAAAGCCCTCGCAGATGCGGCAATGTCGTCAGGCCGGGCATGTTGGCGACATTAACGTCGATCAGGCTTTGGTCATAGGGCTGCACTTCATCCTGCACAGGTCCATCGGCTTTGGTTAGAAACGCAGCTGACACGATCTGCTGACCAGCCTTGATCCGGATGGGTGCAGTGCGTAAATCATCCGTATCTTTAAACTTTGGGTCTACATCGACTAAGGCAACACGCTCGCCGTTGACGGCGATTTCTAATTGCTGACCCTTAGCTTGTGCCTGCCCGAAGAGATAACCCTGTTGATGCGTGTAGAAGGCGATCTTGAAGACGTATTCGCCATCGGCTGGAAAGGTATGCGGAATCGCAACACCGCCACGCGTGCCGAACGGAGTTCCATCCACATGGCGCGTCTGCGAGATTACCCGTGGGATCATGTACGTGGCCATTACCGAGGCCGCCTGCGGGTCCCCGAGCGCATCGCGGCTGATCTTGTCTGCTGCTGAGATATATGCCTCAAGCAGCGCTGGTGAAACAGTCAACACATCAGCCATGTTGTTAAAGCCATGGCTCATGTCGTCTGGAGGCAGCAGCGCAGTGGCATCCACGTCGAGATCGAGCAAGCTCTTCACTGAGTTCGCGTACTCGAGGCGATTGAGGCGATGCAGCGGCGTGAATCCTGCGTAAGGGTGAGCCGCTGCAGCTGTGTCGACACCGTTCTCCAGTGTGCTTGCGAGCGTGCTCAGCTCTTGGTCGGAAGGGCGTTGCCTTCCAGGCGGCGGCATCATTCCGGCCCGCAGCTTACGAATGATCTTCTCTGCGGTCTCGGGATTCTTCTCCGGATGTGCGAGGTCAAAACTCTCAAGCGAGAGGCCGCCGCGATGCATGTCGTCGCTATGGCAGCTCGCGCAGTAGCGATCGACCACTGCTGCCGCGTCAATCGAATGAATAGGAGAGTGCTCGGGCGACTTTACTGCCTTGGCTGGCCCTTGCCCAAATACCATCGTAGTCGCGCCAATGATCGCCAGAAGTGCAGATAGCGCAAGAGAATCGCCCCACGATCCTGTAAGGCCGAGGCTGCTCTCCGACCACCCAGGCCTAGGCCTAATGACGCCTGGTCGAGCGCTCCGATTCGCAAATAGAGTTATACGGTGATTCAAGGCCGATTCCTGGATTCCGGCATACGAGTGCCGACCTGTTGTGCCGCTTCGCAACTCGTCGCGACTAAGCGCCCACGCTACGTACGGTGATGCGCAGGAGACGAGGCTTGCCGGACCTTTTGATCTAATTCAAGGATTTGAGTAATTGAGAGGCTGAGTGAGGTCAACAACAGCGCATTCGCGCATCTCGTTGGAGGAACGAGGCGTCGAGGCAGGCCAGAATTAGGTTCTGTTTCAGCATGTCGTTGCTATCAAAGAATTATCATTGCCCTAGCTTCGTGTCAAGTGCGAGGCCAGTGTGTCCCGGGCAAACGCATCTGGATTGCTTGTGCCTCGCCAAAGTCCATCCGAACCCAATGAGCGATCTGATTCTTGAACTCGGCAGTGTCATCGCAATGAACAACAGGCCTCCGGTCATCGCGGTGTTCTTCAGGAAATTGAGAGCTGGGGATATAGGCCGAGGTTCCTGCCGCTTTCCATAAGGCATGGCCCACGAGTGCCGCGGGAACCAGGAAAGCTATCTACGCGATCGCCGCGATCTGAGGAAAAATCCCAAAAATCAATCCGAAACCACCAATGATTTCGATCGTTCTAGCAACCAGCACAAGCTGCGATACAAGTGCAGCCGGGGCTCCAAGGTCGGCGAGGGTCTTGCAGCGAGAGCCTGCTGGATGACGCCAAAGCCATCGGCCAGAATCACTAGATCGCTTCGCTCATGACGGGCCGGCAGATTCCAAACCGCTCCATCATGCTGATCAGCGTCGTGCGCGGCAAGCCCAGCTTCGCAGCCGCACCGTCCGAGCCACCAACCACCCAACTACGGTCTTCAAGCGCACGTAGGATCGTGGAGCGGTGGACCTCTTTCAGAGTAGTCGGAAATGGAGAAAAGGCGACATCTTGAGCTTCTGGTACCGGCACTGGATTGGGAAGCACTCCATCTCTTGAAAGAATCACCGCGCGCTCGACCCGATTTTGCAACTCGCGTATATTACCCGGCCAGTCGTAAGAGCAGAGCGCAAACATCGTTTCCTGAGGGATGTGGTCGATTTGCTTTCTCATCCGGCGGCCAAAGATCTCGACAAAATGAGTGACTAGCAACGGGATGTCCGCGCGACGCGCACGCAACGGCGGCACCAGGATCGGAAACACATCCAGACGGTAGTAGAGGTCGCTGCGAAATTCGACCTGCTTTACCATCTCGGTCAAATTACGATTTGTTGCTGCCACCAACCGAACGTCCACTTGATGAGTCCGATTGCGGCCCAAGCGTTCGAACTCCTGTTCCTGTAGAACGCGCAAAAGTTTTGGCTGCAAGGCCAGCGGAATGTCGCCTACTTCATCCAGGAAGAGTGTGCCTTTGTCGGCCAGTTCGAAACGGCCGATCTTTTGCGCGATTGCCCCAGTGAACGCACCCCTCTCGTGACCAAAAAGCTCACTTTCCAGCAGATCAAAGGGGATGGCAGCGCAGTTCAGCTTCACGAAGACGCGCCCACGCCGAGAGCTGAAGCTGTGAATAGCGCGTGCGATGAGTTCTTTGCCAGTGCCTGTCTCTCCCTCGATCAGTACCGTCGAATCCGTGGGCGCGACGTATTCGAGTTGTTCGAGCACCCTTTCCAACGCAGGGCTGCTGCCTATGATCTGCTCAAATCCACGGGGGGAAGAGTCTCGATCACGACTATTGAGCATCGGGGAAGTATCCATTGCGACCTCCTATTGTTCGGGTTTCTCACCTTATTGTCCTTCTTGATTGATCCACTCACGGATGTATGCCGGGCAGTTCCTGAGCTGGATGCCGCCCGCCTCGCAGCTTCTAAGAAAGCTGACAACGTCTTGATCCACCAGCGTCAGGTCTTTCAAGTCCAAAACTGTGCGGCTATCGCTGGCTGAGCCGGTAGAATAGGTCGCTTCGAAACCTGCCCTCGGCGATCGACGCCTGCAAGTCACGATTCGTGGCTGCAATCACCCGAACATCGCTTCGAATGGGCACCGTTCCACCGACACGCTCAAACTCGCGCTCCTGCAGAACACGCAAGAGAGCGATCTGGGTTTCGGCAGGGAGTTCTCCGATTTCATCGAGGAAGATCGTGCCTCCTTGGGCTAACTCAAAGCGTCCTAAACGCCGCTGAACTGCCCCCGTAAAGGCGCCCTTCTCATGGCCGAACAATTCCGACGCGATCAGGTCGCGAGGGATAGCGGCGCAGTTCACACCGATAAAGGCGCGCGAGGAACGGTGCGATCGTTTGTGGACCGCGCGCGCGATCAGTTCTTTGCCCGTCCCCGTTTCACCTGTGATTAGAACAGTGGAGTCCATGGGAGCAACCTTGGATACAAGAGAGAGTACCGCACGGAGGGCGGGAGAAGTGCCGACGATCTCCTCGAACATAGACACCCGGTCGACTTCTTCCTTCAGAGCAATATTCTCCTGGAAGAGCTGATCCCTTAAGCCTTTGATTTCCTCAAAAGCCTTTCGCAACGCCTCTTCGGCTTGTTTGCGCTCGGTGACGTCCATCATGGTGCACACGAATTGCTCCACATCCCCGGACGCGTTCAAAACAGGATGGCCAACCGTATGGGTGTATTTAACAGCGCCATCCGGAAGCACGATTCGGTGATCCACTTCGTAAGCTGACTTTTCACTGGTTGCTCGATCTTTTGCCTCTTGCACTTTGGCTTGATCCTCAGGATGCATACGTTGCAGCCGGTCTTTCCAAGCCGACAGGCCCTGTCTTGGATCAAAGCCATAGATGCGATACCACTCCTCAGAGAGATATAAAGCATCCCATCCTGGCACGCTCCAGGCCCCACTCCCCGTATGCGTGAGCCTCTGCGCTTCTGCCAGATAACTCTCGCTCCGCCGCAACGCTTCACCGGCCTGCTTCGCTGCAGTGATATCCGTGACCGCGCCCACAAATTCCAGCTCGCCGGAGGCATGCTCGAACGCTTGAGCTACAACATGCAGGTACTTCACCGAACCGTCCGGCCTCAGAAAACGACATTCAATATCAATATCTGTCCTCTCGTTTATCGCGCGATCGAAAGTCTGCCGCACATGATGTCTATCGTCGGGATGAATTAGCTCAAATAGCGACTCCAAAGTTGGCTTGACGGATCGGTCGAGTTCAAAAATCCTGTAGATCTCGTCCGACCAGTAGACTTCTCCGCTTGAAACATTGCCCCCGAAACTGCCAGTGTGGGTTAACCGCTGAGCTTCAGACAAGAACGCCTCGCTCCGCTGCAGCTTCTCTGCGCTAAGCCGGCGCACAGTAACCAAAGAGACCGCCAGGCGACCATAAAGGGTCATCGTCTCCCTGAGTAACACGATAAGCAGCACTGTCGATGAGATGACAAAGAGCACGCTGCCCGCATACCACGAGAGACTAAACCTGCCAGCATGAGTCCACTTAGCGATTCCTTGTGCCAGCCAGGCGCACGTCGCCACCATAAGCCATTGATCAAGAATTGACCGCCGTCAAAACCAAAGCAAGAGGAGGGCGGTTGCGGTCAGCAGCGATAAGAGCGTGCCAACATATTCGAGATTGGCTGGCGATTGGCTCGTCGTCGGACGGAGATTCCGCAAATGCGCTTCTCCGGCGGTGGCAAGCCAGGTCAACGCGAGAGCGATAGCGATCACGATGGTGATGCTCGCGGAGATTGCGGTTCGCTCAGAGCCGTGCAGTGCGGGGGCTCGCGGCTCTTTCTTCATCACTGCATAGAAGATGACTGCGAGGGGATACACGGCAAAGCCCGAAAGGGCAAGCCAGAGACTGGTCTGCAAACCGGCGCCGAGAAGGCCGGTCGGCGAAAATACGCCCGGAAATGTGAGAATAACCGGAATAGTCATCACGCCAGTGAAAAGGTAACTGCTCGCCAGGACCAGGAGCGCACGCGAGCCGACAATTTTGAATTGAGAAATCAGAAGGAACCACGTAATGAGATCAGCTACGAAAAAGAACGGAAATGTGATCGCCACCCAAGCGGTGCTCTCCGGTAACTGCATTCTTCCAAATGGGATAACGACAACCCCGATGCCCAGCAGCACAAGGCCGATCACAAGCGCAATTCGACGTTCCGTCCGACCAGCGGGTAGATTCGCCAGGACGACTTCATTCTGGTCATTTGCCTCACTCAATGCAGCCTCCCTATAACGCTTCTTTCTATAAGTAGCCTCCCTATGATGCGTCTTTCTATAAGTTATGATCGAGTCTCAAACACCATGCGAGCCTTCGAACCGCGCCATCTTCGAGTGAATTGGTGAAGGCCTGGCGACACAGAGATGTACGAACGGTTTTCCCCTGTACCGCGTGTGCTGCGATGGCGTAACAGCTTCCGGTGGCGATAAATTCCGGCCCTACCCGGCGAGGCTCCAGCACCTATCGGAACGCTCCGTCACGGAGGTCATCCTTGTCTCGGCGGCTGATCAATCCGAGGATTCAATACTGACAAACGGCTAGGAGGACGTCAAGGCAAATGCCGATCAGTGCCAATGCCGCCTGATCCGCAGAGGCTGGCTTAACCTTCCCAAGGAAACAACTAAGTGTGCGGGCCGAAGAAGTTGACGCAGCACATTAGAGTTCCACCTTTTCTAACCAGATACTGCCGAAGTTCGGCGCATCCAGTGCTCCACCATCACGCTTCGCAGATTTATGCATGTCATGTTTGAGAGAGGTGTCGTGTCGACACGCCGTCACAAGAGTGGCGCGGTGCCGACACGCGATTCTGTACTTAGAAGACTCTCCGCATGAAACTGGACCCGCTATTTTCAATCACTCGTATTTAAGCGCACGTGTTTTCAATCACTTCCTGTAACTCGCGATTTATCCACTACCTTGGCATCAGACCTGCTTTTACCATGTCGGAGACAAGCCGGCACCATTCGACGATAGCCAATCGTGTGATTGGCCGGTGGAGGTTATCAAGGATGGGTGGAAACCTTTCTATGCTCGCTTGCTGACGCTGTTGTGAGGGAGCCCGTCGATGCCAGGGCAATTGCATGAAGGGAAAATGTGGTCTCGACTACCCGAAAAAGAGCGGGCCAAAGAGCAAAAAACGGGGGGGTACTACATCTATTGACTTATCTCCAAATGAATGAAAGGCTTACGAGCTATTTGTCGATGTCGCTATGGGACGATTAGCCGGGGATTCGCGCCACTTTTCGCGCACTTTTTGCTGCTAACCGATGCCGATGTGCGGTGAGACGGAGGACTAACTAGAATGCTGGCGGCGTCGGGTTATTAGCTCTACCTGCAGTATGCAATAAACAGGGTTAATTCCATGCAACGGGCGGCGAGGCGCTAGGAATGGATCGGACGGAATAGGATCTGGACGGGTTTGGTGAGCCCTGCTTCTGTTTCTTGCACATTCATGCGATTGCCCTGCCGTCGATGCCAGAAATGCTCGTCCCGCGAGCCCACAGCAAGAAAACAGAACGATAATAGCTAACGTTCATGCATGCCAAGGAGAACGAAGATGACGGACATTCGCAAGGAAACCGATAGCCTCGGCGAAGTAGATGTCCCAGCTGACAAGCTATGGGGCGCTCAAACCCAACGCTCGCTTGAGCACTTCAGTATTGGGAAGGATTTGATTCCCCGTGAAATGATCACCTCCTATGCCACCTTGAAGAAAGCCGCGGCCAATGCCAACCATGCTGGTAAACGGCTTGAGGACCAGCGTCACGGGTTAATCGTTCAAGTCTGCGACGAAATTCTCGCCGGCCAGCATCACGACATGTTTCCCCTTCATGTATGGATGACGGGAAGTGGCACGCAATTCAACATGAACGTGAATGAGGTGATCTCTAACCGCTGCTGCCAGATCGCGGGCACGGCGCTCGGGAGTAAAGGGCCGGTTCATCCTAACGATCACGTCAACATGTCGCAGTCCTCCAACGATTCTTTCCCCACCGCAATGAACATCGCAGCTGCGGTCAATGTGAAGCAGCGGCTTATCCCGGCGGTGAAGGCGCTGCACGACTCAATGGGTGCAAAGGCTGACGAATGGAACGACATCGTAAAGATCGGCCGCACGCACATGCAGGACGCAACGCCGCTCACTCTAGGTCAAGAATGGTCGGGATATGCGGGAGCTTTGGCAGACGATCTCGAGCGGATCGAGGATGGACTGAAGGGTGTCTATCGCCTCGCGCTCGGCGGTACGGCGGTGGGCACCGGGATCAATTCGGCGCCTGGTTTCGGCGAGGCCGCAGCGGCTGAGATCGCCAGGCTCACAGACCTGCCGTTCGTCAGCGCGCCGAACAAATTCACCGTGCAGGGCGCTCACGACGCTCTGGTACAGCTTTCCGGCACAATGAGGACGCTGGCCGTATCACTCTACAAGATTGCCAACGACATCCGGCTGATGTCTTGCGGCCCGCGTGCGGGCTTCGCCGAACTGCTAATTCCGGAGAATGAACCGGGCTCGTCAATCATGCCAGGCAAGGTAAACCCAACCCAGGCCGAAGCGCTCACGATGATCGCAGTTCAGGTGATGGCGAACGACGTGGCCGTGGGCTTCGGCGGTGCGGGCGGTTATCTGGAGATGAACGTCTACAAGCCCCTCATCATCTTCAATGTGACTCATTCCATCACGATTATGGCCGACGGGTGTACGAACTTCCGAAGATTCCTGGTCGAGGGGACCAAGCCCAATTTGAAAAAGATCAACGAATATGTTGAGCGTTCGCTGATGCTTGTGACAGCGCTCGCGCCGGTGATTGGGTATGACAAGGCGTCGAAGATTGCGCATTACGCCACGGACAATGACCTCTCGCTCAAAGCCGCCGCGCTCAAGCTCGGCTTCGAGACCGAGGCTGAATTCGATCGCGTCGTCGATTCGAAGAAAATGGTTAAGCCGTACGTGGCCGCCGAAGCACAATAGCCAACAGGAGAAATATCGTGACAACACGCCCATCATCCACAGACTGTCCGGATGTAACATCCCGCAGTAACTGAAATTGCGCTCAAGAGCATCAGAGATGCCTCCACAAGGAAGACGACAATGTTCCAAACGATCCTTCAAGCTTTGGTTCCCGTGGTATTCGTCGCCGGACTGGGTTGGCTCGTTGGCCGGCTTAGAGTGCTCGACCCTCAGCGCATACGTTCCATCACCACGTTTATCGTCACCGTTGCTCTTCCGGCGGCTTTGTTCGTCGGCGTGTTCAGCTTCTCGCCAAGCCAACTTGAGAATGGCAGCTACCTTTTGACCTTGGTGATCGCGTTGATGGGGACGTGGGCCGTGGGCTTTGTGCTTGCTCGCATAGCGTTTCGCTGCACTACGCCATCCGCAGGTATGCTTGGAATGAACTCCAGCTTTCCAGACTTGGCATACTTTGGCTTGCCGGTACTGATCGCTGTGATTGGAGCGCAAGGCTTGCTTCCGGTCATCGTCGGCAATCTCATCATCAGCGTTCTGATGGTTCCCATAACGATGGTCCTACTCGGACAGATGGACGGAACAAAGCAGGGGTCTCTTCTGGGAAACCTGAGATCTACCGTAACGAAACCCCTCGTGTGGGCTCCCGTCTTAGGTGCCGTTCTTGTGCTCTTCGGAGTGAAATTGCCCCCGCTCGCAAAGGCATCCGTCAGCTTGATAGGAGAAACGGCTGGCGGCACAGCGCTCTTTGCACTGGGCGTTATGCTGAGTGGCTTGACCCCGCGTCTCGACAAAACCACCATCAGTGTTCTTTTACTAAAAAACTTCGTTCAGCCAGCGCTGGGACTCGCGTTCGCTCTCGCTTTCCACTTGTCGGGAGTCCTCTCGAAGGGCATCGTTCTTGCCGCCGCTTGCCCATGCGCCACCGCAAGCGCCATGTTAGCATCCACGTATCGCATCGATGAGCAGCCGACTACTTCGGCTGTGGTTGTGAGCAATATCGCAGGCGTCTTCACGATGGCAATGTGGATCTACGTTGTAGAGAAAATCTGGGCGTGATGTAACTCGGACTGTGTAAACATCATATGACACTGGAAGAACGTTCCAACCTGGTTCTCGCCCTTGTGCGTGTTCTGTACGCGAACGGTCAATCCACGGACCAGACTTTGGCTGAGGCCAAACGGTTCGGCCGCAGCCTCGGACTGTGCGTCAAGATCATTCCGCGGTGGGGAGAGTTGCAACTTGAAGCGCAGGACGGAGTGGCCAGAGTCATCTCCGCAGCAGCAGCCGATCCCACCGCCGTCGATATGGACCGCGTGGCTTCTATTATCCGGCTGATCGAAAATTTCGAGGCCTGCCGGCTTGCACCAGACGCCGCAATGGAGGCGATCAGCGCAATCTCACATGCTCCGTCGGCGCCGACGTGGCTGTTCACGCTCGCGGCGGCGGCGGGCGCCGTTGCGTTAGCGGTGATCTTCGGAGTCAAACACCTGCCCGCGGTGGCGCTCATATTCGTGAGCGCAGGGGCCGGCGCCATTTTGCGCCGCCGATTGGCGCTATTAAGCGCAAACGTCTTTCTGCAGCCATTTTGCGCGTCGCTGCTCGCGGGCCTAATTGGAGGGCTGGCGGTTCGATACGACTTGAGCTCGACACTTCGCCTTGTCGCAGTTTGCCCATGCATGGTCCTGGTGCCTGGGCCGCATATTCTCAATGGAGCATTGGACGTCGTCAGGGGCCGCATCCATCTCGGCGCCGCCCGCCTGATTTATGCCGGGCTCGTCGTTATGGCGATTTCAGCAGGACTGCTGCTTGGGCTAACCCTTCTCGGCGTCTCCTTAACCGTCGACCAAGCCGGTAGAGCAGTGCCCCTGTGGCTCGATACGATGGCTGCCGGCGTCGCTGTTTTCGCCTACAGCGTCTTCTTCTCCACGCCGCTGCGCATGCTGCCTTGGCCAGTGGCAGTGGGTATGCTGGCCCACGCACTGAGGTGGTGGTTACTTTCCGTACTTGGCTCTGGCGTAGCAATTGGTGCCATGGTCGCTTGTTTCCTCGTCGGGTTGATCCTCACGCCGGTCGCACGCCGGTCGCACATGCCGTTTGCGGCTATCGGTTTCGCCTCCGTTGTGTCACTGATTCCGGGTGTCTACTTATTCCGGATGATGAGTGGACTTGAGCAACTTGCCAACGGCTCGCATACGACGTGGGAGCTCTTAAGTGCGACAATTGCCGACGGCATGACCGCAATCGCAATCATCCTGGCCATGAGCTTCGGCCTTATCGTTCCGAAATTGTTCATCGATTACCTGGGTGAGAGATCGATGCAAGCGGGATCCTGAAAGGCGAGCAAATATGCCGACGTCCATCGCAGGTTCGGGCGCAACGCATCTCTGGAACTTCCAACGGGATGACCTGTCGGCGCAATCGCGATTGGAAAAGAGGCCTTCAACCCTGCTCCGGTACTGTCAACAGCTGCGGCTTCTATTTCTATTATGTGGTCTTCCTTTATTCGCACTTTCAGCCCAGTCCCAAATGGTACAACAGGAACCGTTCCCCGGCCCGGACAGCCACGAAACGGGCCAGGGCCCGCACGGCCACCTCTTCGGAGACTGGGGTGGCGAGCGTAGACGCCTTGAAGAGCGTGGAGTGAACTTCGATTTTCAGTACGTCAGCGATTCCCTCTGGAATCTCAAGAGCGAACAGAAAGAGCAATTCGCAAGTTGGAACAGATTTCGCGGAACGGTCGACATCGATTTTGGCGCGCTGACCGGTCAGCAGGGATTGTATTTTCACGCGACGGCGTTGTGGCAGGGTGGCGGCAATCTCGGGGCATATCTGGGTCTGCTCACCAGTCCCAGTGGGATGTCCAGCATGAATACATGCCGCCTCGATTCCTGGTGGATCGAGAAGCGATGGCTGGATGAACGAATCGTTGCGCGCATAGGCCAATTCGCAGGTCAGGATTTCTATGGAGCGCAGCACGACGCAGCGTCCTTCATCTTCGAACCGATGGGCTATGCGTTGGGCAATTCATTTACGACTCTCGAGTCCTTCGATCCGCCGTCGACGCCGGCGATTGAGATCCGCATCGCACCGGTCCACAACTTCTACGTGAAATCGATGGTTATGGCCGCAGTCCGCTCGCCTTTCTCACAAAACCCAACCGGCGTAGTCCCGCAGTTAAATGGAACTCCAGTGAGTACTTATGAGATCGGCTTTACTCCGGGCAAGGGAGCGTCGTACGTGCGGGCCTTTGACAACGTCGAAGGCCGCAAGGGATACTCCGGCCTGTATCAGTTCGGTGCCTCCTATAATCCAGGAAAATTCGCCTCGCCCACAAGTTCGACGCCGCAGTCAGGCAACTACCTCTTGTACTGGATGGCGAGCCAGGCCCTCTGGCGTATTGACCCGCAAGAAGGGAAAGGACTGGATGCTACGTTTGCCTACGACTGGAGCCCGCCAAACGTCAATCGCAACAACACCATGCTCACGGCAGGGCTGCGCTTCAACGAGCCGTTGCCGATTGACTTTCACAACACCATGTCGCTCGGCTATGTGCGAAACAATCTGAGCCCGCAGTTTCTTCAACCCGGCATTCCTGCGTTCAAGACCGAGCAGGGTGTTGAATTCAACTCTCTGCTTGACGTTTTGCCTATGCTCTTTCTCCAGCCTGTGGTCCAGTACTACGCGAACGTGGGGGGCGGCGCGCGGCGTGCAGTCGTCTTCGGATTCAGAACAAAAGTGGAGTTTTGAGAAAGAGTGGCTACTCTGCGGCCACATTCAGTTCCCGAATGGCCCAAAATCCAAATTCCGAATTTTCGGATGGACCTTACATTTGGACTCGCCGAGAACTTGGGACTGTAGTCAGACCTGAATCAGCGTGACCGTCAGCAGGACGGCACAGCTCCGCAGGCCCGAGACATGCTGCTTAAATATAAGGTGAACCTTGTATATCGCGCCCTGTCAAAGATTCGGAATTCTCATTAGCATGTATAGCCCGTAGCAAATCCATGCCCGTCTGCAAGCCATGTCGCTCTAGGGTTCAGTCGAAGGCGGCGGCGGCGGTATTTGCGGCGGAGGGACGGGCAGTACCTTGCGCTGCTCAGCAGGCGCCTCGGGGGCACCGGTTGTCTCCTCGTCGCCAATCTCAAAGATGGGTGTGCCCTTGGGAAGCTTCAAACGACCGTCGACCAGATAAGCAACCACGACTCCTCCAGTCACCTCGGGAGCAAGCACAACCATAGGCAAAAGATACTTCTTGCTCTTGATCAGTGACTCGGCTACGCCATCGACCGGGTGACTGCGGGGAATGCTTCCCGGTATCTGCCGAATCACGAAGGCGCTCATATTCAGAC
>Ga0302326_10024043_pt1 | contig 12397 bp, 9 predicted proteins | sample Palsa_T0_3_FD_202264 | JGI IMG/M metagenome (GOLD analysis project Ga0302326, IMG submission 202264) | Peat permafrost microbial communities from Stordalen Mire near Abisko, Sweden - Palsa_T0_3 | ecosystem: Environmental > Terrestrial > Soil > Palsa > Peat permafrost | place: Sweden: Abisko...
CCTGTGCGCGGGATGCGCGGAGTCAGGGTGACCATGTCCATGGTGACGCTGCCGACTACGACGATGGGCTTGCGCATCGAATTCAAAGAGTTGATTCTCCCTTAGTACAGCGGGGCCAGCGCTATGGCGACTAGTCCGAGTGCAAAGAAGATGAACATGAAGAGCAGTAGACGCCTTGCCGCAGCGGGCGCTCCGGCGAATTCGTGCCAGACGAAGACGCCCCAGCAGGCGGAGACCATGGTGGCTCCCTGGCCGATGGAGTACGAGACTGCCGGGCCCACGAGATGGGCTCCCGAGGCGACAAAATTGGCTACCGCGCCGGTGGACCAGATGGCTCCGCCGAGCAGGCCAGCGATGTGCCAGCGAAACGGTGCGGTCCAGTAGCCGGAGCCTTTGACGGGAGGCTTGCCGTCGAGAGGCTTGGCCATGAGCAGCAGATTTGCCGGAACGGTGGACAGAAGTACGCCAAAGGCAAAGACGACTGCGACGGCATAGGGGCCAACGGGAGGGACGCCGGGCGCGCCGCGAAGGGCTGCGGCAACGAGCGGGTAAAAAGTGCCCATGAGTACGCCGGCCACGAGCGAGAGGACTAAGCCGCGCGTGGTAACGGATCGTGCTGTTGCGTTGGGCTTTGCCTTTCCCTTTGATTCGCGCTGGCGATAGGCTCGGGCGTCGAGAATGATGGCAATGGTGACCAGGGCGACTCCGCCAAAGAGAAGCAGGGGATTGCCGGCGGGGCGGACCAGGTAGCTTGAGACCGCGCCTACGATCAACGCCAGGCCAATGCCCACAGGGAAGGCGACGGCGAGGCCGGCCACATCGATGGCGGCGACCAGCAGAAGATTGGCGATGTTAAAGATCACGCCGCCGAGAAAGGCAAACAGGATAGAGGCGATACTGGCCTGGGCAAGATCGTCGAGGAACGGCGTGCCGGAGTGGCCGTGGCTGCCTGCGGTGAGTCCCCAGAAGATGGCGGCGACGGTGAGGCCGGTGGCGTAGTCCCAATAAAAGAGCTGGAAGCGATAGCCGGGGCAGAGCTTAAGCGTGTTGGCCCACGAACCCCAGCAGAGCATGGTGAGGATCATGAGCAGGAGCGCGCCTTGGTAGGTTTCAGGAAAAAACATGGTTAGACTCCGATGCGGAGCTTGTCTGTGGTGAACTTGAAAACATAATGCATTGAGGATGGGGTTGTATAGATTCGCCTTGTTGTTTGAAAGCTTTGAATCTTGCAGTCATTTGTTGTCGGCGCGCTTGGATTCGAATGAGAATACGTTCCAATGCTGGCCATCTTTTTCGATTTTGGCGGGCTCAACGGGATTGCGAGTGAATGTGGAGGTTGCGCGTTGCCAGAAGCTTAGCGCGGACACATTCGACTTTATGACACGAACTTCCCATGGACCCTCATACTTGCGCCAGATTTCATGCGCGGCTGCCGATCCCACTCCGCGTTTACGAAAGCTACGGAGGACGAAAAACTCGCGGACGTCCCAGACCGATGGATCTCGAGTAATTTCGGATCCCTTTTTGATGAGGGCCAGACCTGCCAAATTTCCGTCTACGGCGAAGAGAAATGCGTGACGGTCAGGAAGAGACCAGTATTCTTCGAGGCTTTTGTAACCGAAGCGACCGTCGGGGCCGAGTGCGATGGGATGGAATTCGCTGAAGTCGTGCGCATAGAGTTCGAGCAGATTGGCCAGGATTGGTTGCTGTTCGGGCGTGGCGAGTGCTACTTGAATTGCGACTCTCGGCTGGTCTGGTTGATGCGCCATGATTTGTCCCTCTTGCGGTGCATGACGCTTTGGAGAATGCCGCTAAAAGGATCAGGCCCGCGCAGCTCTGATTGCTTCGGTGAGCGCGGGGACAACTTCAAACAGATCGCCGACGATGCCGTAGTCGGCTACTTCGAAGATGGGGGCGTCGGGGTCTTTGTTGATGGCTACGATGCATTGCGAGCCTTTCATGCCGACCAGGTGTTGGATGGCTCCGGAAATTCCGACGGCGAGATAGAGCTTGGGCGCGACGGTTTGGCCGCTGCTGCCGACCTGGCGCTCCATGGGCAGCCAGCCGTTGTCGCAGATGGGGCGCGAGGCGGCGAGTTCCGCGCCGAGAGCAGTGGCGAGTTCCTGGACGAGAGACAGATTTTCGGCTTCCTTGATGCCGCGGCCTACGCTGACGATGAGTTGCGCGGAGCCGAGGTCGACGGTCTGCGAGGAGCCGCGGAAGGGTTGGCCGGGGGTGGTGCGGATCTGGGCTGCATCGAGCGTGGGCGTGAAGGTGGTGATCGCGGCTGGGGCGGTTGCAGGCGAATCTTCAACGCGGAATGCGCCGGCTTGCACGGAGACCAAGCAGGGGCCGGTGCCGGCGTGGCGATAGCTGCCGTTGAGGCGGCCTTGCATCAGTTGGCGGGTGAAAATGGGGCCTTCACTTATGTCGACGACGTCGCTGATGAGCACCTGGTCGAGGCGCGCGGCAAGTGCTGGGGCGTAGTCGCGCACCTGATACGTGTGCGGGAGTACTGCGTACGCTGGGCTTTCGGTTTGGATCAGTTGCTGAAGAGCGAGAGTGAATCCGTCGGGCGTGTATTGGGCGAGGAGCGGGTGCTCGACGCGGAGCACTTTTGCGACGGGGCGAGTGGCTATTTCAGCGGCCAGGGATTCTGTTTCCGAGCCGAGAATGACTGCGCTGATGGGCAGGTTGAGTTGCGCGGCTAGGCGCTGACCGGCTGCGAGGGCCTCCCAACTGATGCGGGCGATACGGCCTTCCCGTTGGGCCGGATCGGCACGTTGCTCCAGGATTACCATGATTCCGCTCATAGGACGCGCACCTCGAATTTCAGCTTTTCTACCAGGGCCGCAGCGGCTTCCTTGGCTGTGCCGGGCAGGATCTGTGTGGATTTTTGCTTTTGCGGGAGCGAGAGGCGCTCGAGAACTACGACTGGTGTGGCGTCTAAGCCAAGGTCGGCAGAGTTTAGCTGGCGGACTACCTTGGTCTTGGCGCGTTTGATGCCCATCAGCGTGGCGTAGCGCAGCTTGTTGCCTCCGGACTGGATGGTGAGCACGGCGGGTGTGGGCATTTCGATCTGCTGGAACCAGCCTTCTTCAAGCTCCCGTTTGACTGTGAGGCCGGTGTCGGTTTTTTCGACGTGCAGGATGAGCGTGGCGTGGGGAAGGCCGAGCAGTTCCGCGACGATGACGCCGGTCTGGCCGAGACCCAGGTCTTCCGACTGCAGGCCGGTGAGCACTAGATCGGGGCTCTCTTCTTTGACGGCGGCGGCCAGCAGGCGGGCAACGGAGAGGGCGTCGCGGGTGGCGAGATCGGCGCAGGCGATGTTGATGGCGCGGTCTGCTCCCTTGGCCAGGGCTTCGCGGATGGTCTGGCCAATACGCTCCGGACCTGCGGAGAGGACGATGACTTCGCCGCCGTGCTTTTCCTTGAGCTGAAGAGCCTCTTCAAGGGCGTAGGCGTCGGATTCGTTGAGGGCGAATTGGAGGTCGGATTCTTCAATCCACTTGGCCGACGAGTCGATGCGGACTTGCGCATCGCGCTCGGGGACTTGCTTGATGGCTACGATTATTTTCATAAATTACCTGAGTTCATATTAATTGTGCCCGCTTTGGGTTTGAGGCTTCCCACCCTTGGCACAAAAACAAGAACGTGCCGAGGATGGGGCACCCGGTGCTGTTTGGCGCTCATGGCATGGACCCTAGGGTTGTGTCGGTTTGGGGCAATCCACGGGCGGCTAGCTGGGCTATGTCTAGTAACTGCGGCGGGGCGGCGCCGGTGGCAGCGAGAGCGTCGCGGAACATGGTGTTGCAGAAGGGGCAGGCGGTGGCTACGGTTTGCGCGCCGGTGGCGACGAGTTCAGCGGCACGGTTGTGGCTGACGCGCTGACCGGTTTCTTCGCCGAGAAAGGCCAGGCCGCCGCCGGCTCCGCAACAGAAGCTGCGTTCGTGGTTGCGCGGGGCTTCGATGACGGTTCCGGCGAGGGATGCGACGGTGCGGGGTTGGTCGTAGACGTTGCGGTAGCGGCCGAGGTAGCAGGGGTCGTGGAAGACGATGGTTTCGGTTCGCTCGGGGGCTAAAGTCCCGGCCTTAATTGAGGCATTTTCAGCACGACTGAAGTCGTGCCCTTTCAAAACTCGCGTCCGAGGAAGCTTGTCTGCATAGCGTGCGAGAAATTCGCTGTGGTGTTCTATTTCCGGGGGTGTGCCGTAGTCTTTCCAGTCTTCCTGAATTGTGCGGACGCAGTGGGGGCAGATGCTGACGATCTTCTTGACTTTGTTCTGCGCCAGGGTTTCGAGGTTGGCTTCGGCCAGTTGCTGGAAGACGAGGTCGTTGCCGAGGCGGCGGACGGGGTCGCCGGTGCATTTCTCTTTGCGTAGGACTCCGTAGCTTGTGCCGAGGTAGTTCATTACGCGGGCGAAGTCGGCTACGATCTCGCGGCCCTTGGGGTCGTATCCGCCCATGCAGCCTAGCCAGAGACAGTATTCCTGGCTGCCGTCGAAGATGGGCAGGGATTGCTTTTGGATGAATTTGTCGCGTTCGGCGGGGCTGATACCGAGGGCATTGCTGCCGCGCTCGAGGGTTAGAAAGAGCTTGGCGCCGTGATCGTCTTCCCAGGTTCCGGTGTTGACTGCGCCGCGGCGCAGGCCGACGAGGATGGGGACATGCTCGATGCCGACGGGGCACTGGAATTCGCATGCGCCGCAGGTGGTGCATTGGAAGACGGCTTCCTGAGAGTTGTACTTGCCGAGAAGCGGCTGATCGGAGGATGGGCCGAGGTCGTTGAGATAGGCGCGGACGCCGAGGATGATTTCTTTGGGGTTGAGCAGCTTGCCGGTCGTGGCGGCGGGGCAGTGCTCGGTGCAGCGTCCGCACTCGACGCAGGAGTAGGCCTGGAGGCTGACCAGTTGGGTTAGATCGGTTCCGGCGACGAGGCCGAAGTCTTCATCGCCGCTGAGTGGGGGGATCTGGGCGAAGGCGCCGCGAGAGAGAAAGATCGTGGCTGGACTCAAGACCAGATGCAGGTGTTTGGTGTGGGGGATGAGCGGCAGGAAAGTGAGCAGGGCGAGAGTATGAGCCCACCATAAGACCCGTGCAGCGGGGTCGGTGTCGGCGACGAAGAAGGCGGCCAGGTAGGTGGCCATGAGAGCGAAGATCAACAAGGCGATGAAGCCGGATTCCCAGGAGAGCTTGGCGCCGAGCCATTGGGGGCGAACGAGGAAGCGGCGAATGAAGAGGCCGAGAATTCCGACGGCGCAGGCCAGTGCGAAGGCGGCGGCGAAGTAGAAGTAGATGCGGCTGATGGGGCTGGCGGGTGAGAGAAAGCCGAAGCCGAGGCCGACGGCACAATGGTTGAGCGTGACCAGGGCGAAGGCCAGAAAGGCCCAGAATACGAGGGCGTGGGCCAGGCCGGGGAGTGGGCGCTCACGGATGACTTTGGCCTGGCAGAGGACTTCCCAGAAGAAATCCCAGACGCGCTTGCCTAAAGGGAAGAGGTGGAAGCTAGGGTCTTTCTTTGATTTGAGGATTTTGTTGAGGACCGCGCCGAAGCGCCTCCAAAAGAGGTAGGCGGAGGCGAGGAGCATGGCGGCGAAGAGGAGCCTCTCAAGAAGAGAGAAGTTCTGTGGTTCGGCCAGGATGGGGAGAAAAGAGAGCATAGACGAACGGAATTACTGCCCAACGATACAAGATGGGGCTATTGGTTGTCGCCGGGCGTGGGGTCAGGCTTTCCATTGGAAGCAGAGTTCGTAGTTGTCGGGGTCACGGAAGAAGAGCTGCTTCATGCCAAATGGGCGGACCATTGGGCCTTTTACCGTTACGCCTGCGGCCTGAAGGGTTTGGGCGGCGGCGTCGAGGTCCTGGCAGCCGATGTAGATCTGTGTGTCGCCATGTGCGGCGACGCGGACTGGATCGAGTTGCGGTGGCCGGTGCGTGCGCTCGAACATGGTGTTGAGCATGAGGTTGGCGTCGTTGCGGCGGAGCCAGACCCAATCGATGTGGCCGTCGGGTTCGGGGTCGGAATTCGTGTGGATTTCGAATCCGAGCAAGTCGCGGTAGAAGCGAAGCGAGGTGGGCATATCGTAGACGGCGAGCAGGGGGCAAAGGCCTTGCATGTCGATGGGCATGAGATTCTCCTGAATGGGAGTAGTTAAGACGTTCTGCGCGAATTGGAGATTCGGGCACTCCAAAGTTGGCCGTCTCCACCGGAATTCTACAACGCCTTTCATGGTCATCTCTGCGGATTTGCGGAGTTGTAAGAGTGGAGAAAAAGAACAACCGCAGGTCCCCATTCGACTACGCTCAGTGCAGGCTTTCGACTTCGCTGCGCTTCGCTCAGGATGACAGCCGTTGCAGTGCAATTCATGCGAGCGAATCATTGGGAGGCAGTTGCCAGCTATATGCTGTACATGGCGGACTGGATTGTTTCGCTACCGATTTTGGCTGGGCTGGGAGAATATTTTGGCACGCTATCTTGTGACTGGAGCGGCGGGGTTTATCGGGCGGTCGATTGCCGCGGCATTGATTGAGCGCGGGGAGACGGTGCGCGGGATCGACAACTTCATTACTGGCAAGCGTGCGAATTTGGCTGGTCTGGAAGCAATGGAGTTTCTGGAAGGCGATCTGGCCGATCCGGCGGCTTGCGCGAAGGCTTGCGCTGGGGTGGAGATCGTGTTTCACGAGGCGGCACTGGCCTCGGTCCCGAGGTCGGTTGCTGACCCGGTTGCGACGAATGTGGCCTGCGTAGACGCTACCCTAAATTTGTTGGTCGCGGCGCGCGCGGCAGGGGTTAGGCGGGTTGTCTATGCGGGGTCGTCTTCGGCTTACGGCGATACGCCGACCTTGCCCAAGCGAGAAGATATGCTGCCCAATCCCATTTCACCTTATGCCGTGGCCAAGCTGGCGGGCGAGCATTACATGCGCGTCTTCGCTCGTGTGTATGGGCTGGAGACAGTGGTGTTGCGCTATTTCAACGTGTTCGGGCCGTACCAGGACCCGACTTCGCACTACTCCGGCGTGCTGGCAATTTTTTGCCGCAGAATGCTTGAAGGAGAGCAGCCCACGATCTACGGCGATGGCGAGCAGAGTCGCGACTTTACGTACATCGATAATGTGGTTCACGCCAATTTGCTGGCCGCGGGCGCGCCGGCGGAGAAGGTTTCCGGGCAGATGATGAACGTGGCTACTGGCGTGAAGATCACGCTGAATGAGACATTCGAGATTCTGTGCGAATTGACAGGATATAGCGGCGAGCCAGCCTATGCGGAGGGCCGCGCGGGGGATATTCGCGACTCTCTGGCGGACATTGGGCTGGCGGAGGAACTGCTGGGCTACAGACCGCTGGTTGACTTCCGCGAAGGACTGCGGCGCACAGTGGATTGGTATCGGAGCGATGCTTCAATCGTGCGGCAATAGTTCGCACGCGCGAATGGATGGAGCCCTGTTTTCATCACTTTGCTTTGATGACCTGCTTGCTCTATTGACGAATTCCTCCCAATGAACGACACTGGCGGGGATTTCCTCCTCAGTGTTGTCTTTGCTCTCTACGTAGGGACACGCCGCGCGAGGGGACTCGATACTAAGGCATTTCCCGCGTTGCTTGAGGGCGTTTCCAGCCTTGTACCAAGCGGCTGTTGCAGGGAATATTGCCTGCAGGAATTTCAGTTCTACCCTACCCCGTAGGATCTGTGCAAATGCGTTCGTTCGGGACTGAGGTTCCCACGCGTTGCCGGACCCGTCCGCTTCATTGCATCAATCTGAAGTACGCCCTGCGACTGCCGCTAGCCGCGACAGCTCATCGACATCTCTGCGCGAGCTTCTGGCTGTGGTGTCGAGAAGGCGTCGGCTCGTTTTGTCGGTGGAGGGCGGCTTGCTGCTGCTGTGCCTTCTGTATTGCCTGATTGCTCCCAATCAATATGAGGCCAGCGCTCGCGTGGCACTGCGCACTGCGCCCGCTTCCGCGCTCAGTCTTGAGGCATCGGGGCCGCTTGCGGCAGCTTCGATTCTGTCCGCTCCGCTGGAGCAGGAGACGCTGGCGAACTTCTTCCGCAGCGAGCAGTTGGCGTGGAGAGTGATTCTCGATTTGAAGCTCTACCAGGCGACTGGATTCAACGGCCGGTTTGGTCGTCTGTTCCCAGGGTTTCGCCCTGAAGCGGCGACGATTGATGCCCAGGCCTATTTGCTGGAAAGATTCAAGAGGCGACTGCTGGTGGAGACGGTGCCGCGTTCGCTGGTGATCCAGATCAGGTTTCGGTCGCGGGACGCAGCGCTTTCGGCAGCGGTGGTGAACGACCTGATTCGGTTGTATGGCGAGCAGGAGAGCGAATCCCGTTTGCAGGCGACGAATCTGCAATCGATTTGGCTGAGCGGCCAACTGAAGGACATGAAGGCTACAGTGGATCGGGATCAGCTTCGCTTGACGGACTTCCAAAGCAAGAACGGCTTGCTGAGTACTCCTGAGATGCTGGCTAACGGGCAGCCGGGCGAGTCTCAGCACAACTCCACCCTGCTGGAGATTGATGAACTGGGGCGGGAGATGGTGGCTGCCACCACGGATCGCATTCTGCGCGAGGCCCAGTACCGATCAGCCACGGAGAGCGACCCGGAGTTGGTGATTGCGGCCGATCCGCGTTTGCAGGCTGAGTACGGAAGCTTTGCCACGGCTCTGCTGCAACAGATTCACACACGCCGCAGCGAACTGGAACTGGAACTGGCACAACTGAGCACCGAGCATGGGCCAAATTTTCCACGTGTGGTGGAGATTCGCCGCCAACTGGAAGACCTGGACGCTCAAAAAAAGAGCGAGGACGCCAAGCTCGTGGAACGCTTCAGCGGCGCGTGGCAGACGGCAATCGACCGCGAGCAGATGGTGAAGAAGAGCCTCAACGAGCGAACCGCCGAAGGGATGAAGCTGAATCAAGCGGCAACGGAATACGCGGTGATGCGGCAGGAAGCCAACTCCAGTCATGAGCTCTACATGCGCTTGCAGGAGAAGGTGCAGCAGGCTGGAATGACGGCCGGGGTACAGAGCTCGAACATTTCGGTGGTGGACTACGCACGAGAGCCGGTCAAGCCGGTGTCGCCCGATCTGCTTGTTTATATGGCTATCACATTCTTTGCCGGTCTATGGCTGGCAGTGGGAGGCGCGCTCTTGATGGAGTCGTTGCAATCTTCTGCGATCGGGACATCCGCGGGTGGTACGGCGGTTGTGTTGCTCACTGTGCTTTTGGCTAGCTCGATGGCCCATGCGCAGGCGCCCACGCCCAATCTTGACGGCTTGCCCACCGGCGTGGCGCGGCTGCCTTTTACTGAGGACACGAAGGTCGCGCCTAACCCGAAGGACTCGCAAACGGTGTGGAATAACCCAACCGGCGCCAGTCAGGTTGGTGAGCCTGCGGCTCCAGGGGCGCAGATTGCCTCACCGATGCCAGCTCCGATTGGGCCTGGAGATTTTTTGGATGTTTCCGAGTTCCACACGCCGGAGTTTCACTCGACCATGCGCGTGTCGGCGGAGGGTACGGTGAGGCTGCCGATGGTCAACGAGGTTCAGGTTGGCGGCATGGACGAACTGGGCGCCGCGCACGCCATTGAAGCAGCACTTTTGAGTAAGGGCATGCTGCTGCATCCGCAGGTGTCGGTGCTAGTGACGATTTACGCGGGCCAGGATGTGAGTGTGCTTGGCGAAGTCGCTCGACCCGGCGTTTACGCCTATACGCTGCACCATCGGCTTTTGGACCTGGTGTCGACCGCGGGCGGGTTGTCGCAAAATGCCGGACGCCTGGTGAATGTGTTTCACCGCGCAGATTCAAAGACGCCGCATCCGGTGGTGTTGGACCCGGGCGGGACCGACGATCAAGCCGATCACAATCCAGAGTTGAGCCCCGGCGATACGGTGCAGGTAAGCCGCGCAGGGTTGGCGTATGTGATTGGCGATGTGGTGAGGCCGGGGGGATTTCCTGTCGATCCGGTGCAGGGGCTTACTGTGGTGCAGGCGCTGAGCCTGGCCTGGGGACCGACGCAGAATGCGGGCGCCAGCAAGGCGCTGTTGATTCGCGAGCAAAAGGGCGGAAGGACGCTGATTACCCTGAACCTGCGGCGGATGATTCACGGCCAGGATCCGGATCAGCCCATCTATGACCGTGACATTTTGTTTGTGCCGGATTCGGTGGCCAAAGAGATGTGGAACAGGACGATGGAAGCGGCTATTCAATCGGCCATTGGCGTGACCATTTACGCGGGGCTTGTTTATTCGCAGAGGTTTTAGACGTTGAGAAAAATTGCCTGGAGATTGTTGGTGTTGTTTGCATTTGCGATTCCGTGGGAGTACTCCCTGGACCTGGGCGAACCTGTGGGCAACATTGCCCGCGCCGTTGGGGTAGTCGTGCTGCTGGCGGCCATTCCGGCGGTATTTCAGGCAGGGCGTCTGCGCACGCCGGGGCCGATGCAATGGCTGGTTCTGGCTCTTTACCTCTGGTTTTGCTGTTCGTATTTCTGGACGATCGAGCCGTTGACTACCCTGGTGAAACTGCGCGGTTATTTTCAGGAGATGATGATCGTCTGGCTGGTTTGGGAGTTTGCGGACAGTCCGCGGGATGTGCGAGCTTTGCTGCGGGCATTTGTCGCCGGCTCGTGGGTGCTGGCTCTGCTGACCCTGGCCAACTTTGGCTCGGCAGAGGCGGTTGCCGCGGGGCAGATTCGCTTTGTGGCCGAAGGGCAAGACCCTAACGACGTGGCCCGTTTTCTCGACCTGGGTTTTCCTCTTGCCGCCGTGCTTTTGAACGGCGAGAGGCGCTGGCCTGCGCGGCTGCTGGCGCTGGGGTATTTGCCGCTGGGGCTGGTGGCCGTGGTGCTGACTGCATCGCGCGGAGGTTTTCTTGCAGCTATTCTCTCGCTTTTTGGCTGCGGATTGCTGTTGATGAGGCAGCACGCCAGGGCAGCGCTGGCCGGTGCGGTTGCTCTACCGGTTCTTGCTGCGGCTTTGTGGTTCGCTGTTCCGCGCGAGACTTTCGAGCGATTGGCGACGATCCCGTCTCAACTTGAGAGCGGCGACTTGAATCAGCGGCTGAACATCTGGGATGCGGGCTGGCATGCGTTTGTACAGTCGCCGCTGGTTGGAACAGGCGCTGGTTCCTTTGTGAGCGCCGCGGGATTGCATCCGCTGGATACGGCGCACAATGCGGCATTGTCGATCCTCGTCGGCGGCGGCCTTTGCGCGTTCTTTCTGATCGTGGGTGTTGTGGTGCTGGCAGCGCGGTCGGCGCTTAAGACCCGCGGGCCGCTGCTGGTGGGGCTGATAACCGTGTTGCTGGTGATGGTTATTGCGTCGATGGTGGATACGGTGGAAGAGAATCGGACCACCTGGCTTCTGCTGGGGATAATGGCGGTTGCCGGGAGATTGGCCGTGGAACAGTCGGAGCAGTTTGCCGACTGCTTTGGCGGCGGTGACCCTGATCCGAATACTGCAACGCTTCTTAGCCCGCCTCATGTAACGGCAGAATGAGGCCAGCGCGTGTCTTCCATTACCGGCATCGGGCGGTTGTTTCAAGGCGCCAGCGTTAATCGCCGGATCTTTCGCGCTGTCGTATCCATCAGCGCAGTTGGAATTCTGGTGAAAGGAGTAGCAACCTTCAAGGAGATTGCGGTTGCGGGGGCCTTTGGCCGCTCCGACGCGATGGATGCATTTTTGGCGGCGGCGTTGATTCCGGGCCTGCTGGTCAATTTGATCTCCGAGTCGATGAACCAGGCGCTGGTGCCTACTCTAATCCGAGTGAGAGAACAGGAAGGGCATGAGCGCGCCCAGCAATTGCTATCGAGCTCGATGCTTTGGATGTGCATGCTGCTGGGTGCGGCTTCTGCCTTGATGGCACTCACGGCGCGCGGATTTTTTCCGCTGATTGCTTCACAGTTTTCGCCGGCCAAACTGGATCTTTCCATTCGCATCTTCTACGGGCTCTTGCCTGTGGTTCTCATTACCGGAATCGCCACCAACTGCACCGCCGTTCTGAATACCTTCGACCGCTTTGCTCTTCCGGCATTGGCGCCTGTCGTGATTCCGCTGGCGATCATTGTTGGTGCACTTACATTGAGTGGACGATTTGGCATCTGGGCGATGGTGTATTCCACGCTGGCAGGCTCTCTGATGCAGGCGCTCGTAGTGGAGGGGATGATGGAGGCCCACGGATACAGCCTTCGGCTGCGCTGGCATGGCATGACGGAGGCGGCGCGGGAGGTGGCGCAGCAGTACGGCCCGGTGTTGTTGAGCGGCGTGGTGGCTTCAGGCGGCCTGCTTGTCGACCAGTCGATGGCGGCTATGCTGCCGGCCGGGAGCGTCTCCGCGCTGGTGTATGGCAATCGGCTGGTGGGCGTGGTGGTTACGCTGTTGGCAGGAGCAGTTTCA
>Ga0302326_10024044_pt1 | contig 12396 bp, 11 predicted proteins | sample Palsa_T0_3_FD_202264 | JGI IMG/M metagenome (GOLD analysis project Ga0302326, IMG submission 202264) | Peat permafrost microbial communities from Stordalen Mire near Abisko, Sweden - Palsa_T0_3 | ecosystem: Environmental > Terrestrial > Soil > Palsa > Peat permafrost | place: Sweden: Abisko...
ACGACGCGCCTCGGCTTCGATCTCGTCGATTTTATTTAGAAGAACCCCGCCAAACGTGACACGCTCCCCGCGCGTGGGTCTCGGCGCTCCAAATCCGGGGCGTTTTCGGCGGGGCGGGTTTGCCTCCACCCGGACCAACGGCAAGTGCGGATGCCGCTCGTCCCCAGGATGGTGTGGCACGTTATTTCGTGGGATCCTTTCGGCTGCGAACGCGCCGAGAATCGGGTTTGGCCTTTTCACCGCCGTTGGCGACAGCCGTTCGCTTCCGCTGGCGAGCGCTGCTTCGTTCAAGTGCCATTGGCGTCACAGGCCCCGGTTCAGTTAGAAGCATCTCCTTTGCCGCGTCCCGAGCGATCCGCTCGACGTCGGCGTGCGATAATCCCACAAGCCCCTCAGCCAGAATGTGCAAGTCCACGGCTGGATGAACTCCGATTTGGCGAAGATTTCGGCGCAGCAGTTCCTCGATTGCAGCCGCGCACGGCATATCGAAAAAGACGATCTCGTCAAACCTGCGCCAAAGCGCCGGGTCAAGCAATCCCTGGTGGTTCGTCGCGGCAATAGCAACCGTGTCGCTTCGGAATCCGTCGAGGATCTGGAGAAACGAGTTGACGACCCGCTTGATCTCGCCGTGTTCTTCGAGCGAGGCCCGATCCTTCCCAATCGCATCGAACTCGTCGAACAACACTACCATCGGCCGGCTGCGCGCAAAATCGAAAACCTTCCTCAAATTGGCAGCCGTTTCGCCAAGGTAGGATGACACGACGGCATCAAACCGCACCAGCGCGAGCGGTAGATAGAGCTCAGCCGCAATCGCTTCCGCGGAGACGGTCTTGCCGCAACCGGGAGGCCCGCAGAAGAGGATACGATTCGCCGGTCGCGAGCCGTACGTCTTCAGCAGATCCGCCTTTCGGTTTTCGTCTACAATGCGCTCGAGGGTCCTGCGAGTTCCCTCATCGAGCACCAGATCCGACAGGCGCCTGGCCGGCTCAAACATCTCGATGAGTGCGACGTCGCGTTCTTTGTCTTTCGGCACGTCACGGGAGCCGCTCGGGAGAGGGCTTAAGCCGTTGTTCCCCCGCACCACGGAAAGGCCGTTGTAGCTGGCGAGTAAGCGTTCGAGATCGCGCGCGACCACGTGATGATTTTTTCGGCGCTCTTCCTGGATGTATTCGCGAGCAGCCACGCGGAAACCCTCCGCGTCGCCCTCGAAGTGAGCGAGCAGGAGCTTCCGGAAGGACTCGCTCGTGGTCATGAATTTCGCCGGTTCCGTATTCTTCATTGTCGTCCCCTAGCGTATCCTTATGCCGACTTGCGTTGAGCCGTTTCGCGCTCGACTGGCTTCCTCGCGCGAGCGGGCGAAAAGAGAAGTTCCGAGAGCCGCTCGGCTGCGACCGAGCGCGTTTCTTCGAGAACATGCCCATACACTTCGAGCGTGAAGGCGACGCTCGCGTGACCAAGCTGTTCGGAGACGAGCCGTGCCGGCACGCCCTCGCGGAGGGCCAGGACGGCAAAGGTGTGCCGCAGATCGTAAAGCCGAATGTCCGGGATGCCCGCGCGACCGATCATAGGCTTGAATGAGCGCTGGACCAGGTTCCGCTCATGAATGGGGCCGCGAGTCGAACTCTCGAAAAGCAACCGGTTTGGTCCGAGTTCGCCGGTGTCGATGTGCTTCGCGATCAGTCGAGCGACCTCAGCCGGAACCGAGACGGTCCGCCGGCTGCGCGGCCGCTTGGTTTCGGCAAACCGCCAAATCCCCTTAGCTCGTTCGAGCGTCCGCGTGATCGTAAGCGTTGCCCGGTGCCGATCGAAGTCTTCGGCGCGAATCGCGAGATACTCGCTGGGCCGCAGACCCGTCGTCAAGGCCACTAGAAGAACGAGTCCCGCCGGATCCTGCAGGCAGAAGGAAGTAAAGCGCTGCGCTTCTTCTGGCTTAAGGACACGGAACTCGCGTTTGTCGGCGCGGGGCAGCGGCATGTCGGCGGCGGGATTCTCGACCAGCAGCTTCCAGCGCCTTGCTTGGTCGAGGGCGCTACGCAGAACCGCATGGGTGTAGCGAACCGTGCGAGCCGAAAGTCCCCGGCTCGTGAGGCTTAGCAGCAGCGATTGGAGGTCGAGCGGTTTGAGTCGGCTCAGTTTGACGTTACCCAGTTCCGGCCTGACGTAGCGCGCGAGCAGCGCCCTGTAGTCGCGGGCGCTCTTGGCGCGAAGCCGACCGTCGACTGCCGCGTGCAACCACCAATCGAGGTAAACATCCAAGCTCGAGGTCGATTCCGGACGCGCCGGGATTTCGGAGAGGAGGCGCGCCAGCTCGGCCTCTGCCGAAGTACGCTCGCCGTGCACTGTCTTATTAAGGTAGCGCCGCTTTCCAGTCGCCGGATCGCGGCCCTGGTAGAGGCGTACAAGCCAGGTATTGGTCGTGCGAGCGATGATTTGGCCGCTGGGCATAGAACGATCTCACACGGATTATGACAGAAAACAGGAGCGCACACAAATGTTCTCTGGCATCGTAGAATCAATGTCTTGAGTCTCCATTGATCGGCTGACAGGAACTCAGCCGATCGCCACGCCGACCCTGGTTATCCGCCACCCACCCATGCTGAAGTCCATCCCAAATCCTGGTAGACGACGCGGCCCGAAACCATCTTGTGGGCAGTTTTGAAGAGGGAGCCAACGCTCAACTCGGTTTCTTGGACGTGCGCTCTTGGTTCAAAATCCAGGCTTCCATCCGCTTGGCGATGTGGCTCAGCGGCCATTTCAGCGCGTCGGCAATTTTCCACAGACGGCTCACCGTCGGATTGATGATCCCTCGCTCCACTCGGCTGATATACGTGCGGTCGAAGCCGCACTCGCCGCTGAGGCGCTCCTGCGACTGGCCCGCCCGTTCTCGGAGTTCGCGCACTACGACCCCAACAGCTTTCGCCTTCAGATCGGTCGGCTGGATCTGCCGCTGGCGCCGTTGCATGGGCAAATCCGATGGTGATAGGGTTGAAGCGTATTAGCCAACGGCATATACGCCTCATTTTCTTGAAATGAGCAGTCGTCGCGCGTTGGAGGCCGCGACTCCGGACGGTTGACGTCTCCGTTGGTCGCTCTGGCTCTCTTGGTGTATCGTATGAGTTATCCTCCCCTAGCAGCGCTACGCTGGTGGCTCCAGAGTCTCCGATACCTCTGTGGTCCTCGTTCGCTAGAGTCCTGATGAAACGTCTTTCGAAATACCGAACGGCTGAAGTCGATCTCGGGCGGCAATCAAAACAGCTTGCAGAGGACGAACGCGGACTTGTCGCGCCAGACCGTCTGGCCCAAGCAATAACCGAGTTCATCGAATGGCGAGCGTTTTCATATTGGGTGCGTCTGACCGTCGAGACCCAGGGATTTGTTTCTAATCCGATAACCGTGATTTTGCAAGAGCGCTGCCCTGGTTTTCTGGAATACACCGCTGCTTACGCCGCGGAGCATCCGCAAGAGCCGGAGTTTCTCTGGCTTCGCTTTCTTGAGTGGACCGACGAAAGGCTATTTCAGGTTTCTATGGTCGAGGGCTGGCGCCACGCGCTTGGCTACTACGCGACTCGCGATCCCCGGATGGATCAACTCCTGGCGCACTGGAAGCACTGCCGCCGGGCGTGGAAGCTGCAACCGCCCGCGGCCCTTCCGAGCTTTGAGGAATGGCGCGAGTCTGCGTTTCACCATTAACCCTCGATCTCTCCGCGTCCACCAGTTCCGAAATCCAAAACGCTGTGTCCTCATCAAACAACGGCCACTTCAAGTACTCGGGGTGGTTGTAGAGGAAGGACTGCAAAGATGCTTCATCGATCCGGCCGTTCCTTTTCCTATGGAGAAGGCCGGCTTCAACCCACTTCTGAACGCTCAAGCGCCTCACGTGAAGTTTGTCGGCCAATTCCCGCATGGTGTATCCGTCCTGGAATCTAGCCGGGATTCCACGTTGGCCAACCATGTTCCAAACCGCCTTCTCAGATCTTCCAATAGCTTCGGCGATTTCCCGGACGCTCATGTGGTTCAAGCATTCGATCGCAAACCGGAGCTCAACCATCGACCACGGCCGGCGCGAGGCCAAAGGCCGTGTGGGAAGACCAAGCTTATGGGCACGGCGCAAGATGGCTTTTCGCGGCCAGCCGGTGAGGCTTTGAACACCTGATACGGCTGCGCTCAAACCGGCATCTTCGTGGATGCGGATCAGCCGTTGATCCAACTCATCCGTCCATCGAAAGGGCGGGCCGTTGTGTCCGTTTTCTATTCGCTGTTCCTGTAATCGTCGAAGACGCGCCCAAATTGTGCCGATCCGCAGTTCGGAAAACCTGCGAAGGACCTTGTCAACTGTTTGGCGCTCCAATCGGTTCGCATTTCGAATTCCGCTCAGCAGGATCGGATCGACCTCGGTTCGCCAGAACGTTTGGTCCAATTTTGAAGGGAGCGGGGTCCGGTCTTGGGCTGTGGCATTCGAATCGGCATCTCCATCGGCAGCCTTTCGCCGCGGGTCGCACCCCTTCGCCGCCGCGAGTCCCGGCACCATTGCCTGCACGTCCTCCGTCCGTTGTTTTCGCAATCGTCGGAGTCGATCCCAAATCATGTCGACGTCTAATTGCGGAAACGCCCGCAGGACCATCTCAACCGCTTCGTGTTGGCATTCGCTGGCGTTCTGGATGCCGCTGAGCAAAATCGGATCGATCTCGGCTGCCCAGAACGTCTGGTCCATCCAGCGGGGGAGCCCTGTCCGCGCGACTTCCTCCATGCGGGCGCCAAGCCATGAAGCCGAAAGCTTTGGCCAGACCGCGTGGATCCGATCCACCACTTCGTCTTTGGCCACATTCCGCGCGAAGATTCCCTCGATCAGCACCTTGTCAACTTCATCCCGCCAGAATTCAAAGGACAACCAGGGGGGAACTCCATCCTCTGATCGTTTCTCGAACACCTTGGTCAGCCACTTCTCAAAGTCCTTTGGATAGCGGTCCTTCCCTTTAGGCAGAGGGTGCAGAGCCTTCACTCGCTCTTGTGCTAGTTGCTTCCCCTGCTGATCATCCTTGATGCCATCCAGTAGGATTAGTCCGAGTTCCCTTGTCCATGCGGCACTTTCCTTTGCTCCGTGCTTCGCGCTCATCAGAATACCCGTCAAACAGCGATACCCGGGGGGAGCTTCCATCCGTGTAGGCCGGAAGGACGTCCCCTAAAGACAGAGAGGCACGGGAAACCGAAAAGCTCAGCCTCACGTCGTCCGATCACAGTTTTCCCCTTTTCTATGTAAACCTTATTTATTTTTTAGCGTTTCACTTTCTTGGGTGAGCTTTCCTCGCCTCAACTCCTCTTTAATATGGGAGAGTAAAGTTTCATTGTGATTGCCCGGCGGCTTCCATGAACAAGCGGAATGACGCTCAGAAGAGACTCTGGATTCGAGACCGGGACAGCCTCGGCAACATGGTCGATCAAAGGCTGATCGAGGCAGCGCATCGGGTTTGGGAGCGTGCGCGACTGGTCGTAATTCGCTATCTTGCTGAGGACACAGAGGCTCCGGAGATTCTAGAGGCCGCTGTTGACTCCGCGTCCCGCGCCATGGGCAATCATCAAGCTATTCAATTCTTCGAGGGCTATCTTCTAAGGTCGGTCGCTCGGGAGTCCGTTCGCCGCCTCCGAAGGAATCAACGTATCGAGTATGTGGATGTAGCGTATCTGGAACGACTTGCCGGCGTGGTACCCCCGGACCTGGAGCGGCAACTCGATCACTCTAAACGCATTGAAATCCTTCGCGCTTGCATGGACGAGCATGGGCGGACAATGTACGATCTTCGAGTTTTGGATTTCGAATGGCGAATGATCGCTAGGCTCACAGGGTACGCGGATGCTCACACCGCTGAAGTTCAGTTCCACAAGAAGATGGCTAGAGCCTTGGAACGATTCGAAGCGTATCACGATTTACGTTTGAAACCGCAGTCGAGCGTATGAATGCCGCTGCTTCTAATGGGTGCTGATGACCGAATCTAATCACTTCACGTCCTCCAAGCTGGTGAGAGACGTTGTTGCTCTTGGTAGGAAATACTCCAAGAACGGCTTTCCAAACCCTAACCGCGAGGGCTGCCCGCCGCGCTCTAGCTTGCGAGCGATGGCGTATCGAGATCAGCGCCTTGTGCTTGGCGATCTTCCGGTGTCGCACATTGTTAGCTGTTCTCCCTGCTTTCAAGAGTATGCGCACTTCCGTCGCATGTCGTTCTTCTTCCGCGGCATTCGGATAGCCGCGGCTCTCGGAGTGGCTGCCATGCTATTCGTAGCGGCGCGCTTTGTATGGAGCCACACCCGCCGTAGCGGCGAACCGAGCATTTCCGAAGAGCAGCTAGCCAAACAGCAGCCTCCTGTCACGACCAAGCAGCAAGCACTTCCCGCCGCCTCTCCACTTAGGGTAGATCTGGCTTCCTTCTCGCCAAGTCGGGGCGATGCTAAAGACGACCCCGAGAAGAAGGTGCATCTCCCGCCGAAGCTGCTCAGAGTTGAGTTTCTATTGCCCTTAGGGATGGAAGCCGGCGAATACGAAATTCAATTGCAGGATTCAACAGGAACCACGTTTATTGACAAGCGCGCGCTAGGGCGTATGAACGACGGTATTACTTCTGTGGGGATGGATATTGATCTATCCAGCACGACCCGCGGCAGCTTTACCTTGATGATTCGGCCGCCTGGATTAGACTGGCGGAAATTCCCCGTTGTGGTTGAGTGACGCAACAATGCCTCCAATTCGCTTGTTGCGGAAAGAGACCTGAACGTGGCCTAAGGAGTACTCAATGCGGTCAAGCCTACTTCGTCAAACAGCGTTTGTGATCGTCTGCGCTGCATTTGTGAACGCTCAGCAGTCCGATCCAAAGGAACAGCTTGCCCATGCCCTTCACCTTGCTGATCTTTACAACTGGGACGATGCTGGGCCAGCATTCGCTGAAGCAGAACATCTTTTTGTCGACGCAGGCGATCGACGGAACGCCCTGTACGCAAAACTGGGCCGAATCCGGTCAAACAGTGATGGTGACCAGCAAACATTGCCCGCAGTGACCGCGCAGCTTGCAGAAGCGTTGGAGGATGACCCTCTGCTTCAGAACGATAAGGAACTCCGCATGTTCTGCTTTATCGTCAAGGGTGATATAGACACTGAGACCAACACCGGAGCGATGAGGCAGGATTGGGTACAAGTTCAGACACTCGCGCAGGAGTTGGGGAACACGAAATGGCAGTATCGCGCGCTCGCTCAGCTAGGCATTGCAGCTTTTTACGATGCGGACCTCGAAACGGCCCGCAAAGATGCCGGCAACGCCCTAGCGGCAGCAACCAAGGCCGGCGACATCGGCGCACAGATCAGGATTTTGACGATCCTCGCTAGCGGCTTATTTGAATCCAAGATGTATGAGCAAGCGCTCGCGGTCGTCGACAATGCTCTAAAAATCGCAACTGCTACACCAGACACCGGTAATCAGTTTGGAACTCAAGAACTTCGAATAGACGTGTTAATCGGCTTGGGACAGCTTGATATGGCTCAGCGGACAGTCCTGGAACTGCTGACACGCGCCCGAGAAGCTCACAAGGCCGCACATGTTGCTACTTTGTACGGGCTCGCCGCCACCATCGCTGAAGCTAGAAACGACCGCGAGGCTGCGGTGGAAGCGCTTCATCAGGTGATAACTCTCGGCGAATCCGCAGGCCTTACGCGGCTGCTCGCCGCAGTCTATGGCCAAGCGGCCGAATTTTACCGAGTGGGTGGCGACCTTGAAAACGCGGAACGCTTTGCAGACTTGTCGTCCGCAGCGACGCAAGCGAGTGGAGATCTGTGGGCTGTTCCGCAGCATCTGCAAACACTTGCTGAACTTCAGATTGCCCGTGGCAGGTATCAAGAGGCGGATCGCACGTACGACCGAGCAGAGGTTTTTCTCGATTCAATGATCGGCAACGCCTCGACCCTGCTCGAACAGACGGCCGTGATCACCGCATCTAGTCAGATCTACTCGCAACATTTTGCGTTGATCGCCGACAGGTTTAATAATCCACAGAAGGCGTATACCATCATTGAACAAGTTCGGGGGCGCGCGGCAGCCGATCTTCTGGCGTCCAGAATAACAACTCCATCAGCGGCGAAGACAATCGAACGGGCGGTCTCTAGATTGCGGCTCAAGCTTATGGCAGCTCAATCAACGCATGATGTGGCCAGCCTGCGCGACGAAATCTTTATGGAAGAACAAGCGCGCTGGGTCACACCGGGCGCAAGCGTACTCCAGGCCAACTCGCGCGAGACCGTTGCGGTGGAGCAGCTTCAAAAACGTTTGCCGGCATCCACGGTCTTGCTGGAGTATGTCATGGCTGATCCTAATTCCTATTGCCTCGCGATTTCGCGCAACGGATCACGCATCGTGCGCCTGGGCAAAAGGGCTCGGATCGAAACGCTCGTCGCATCGTATCTGAAGGCTGTGAAGGCCAAGCTTCCCGCGATGAGCGAAGCGCGTAATCTCTATGACGCCCTTCTGGGTCCGATTCGTGAGACGACACGGAAAGACGCCCTAATTATTGTTCCTGACGGTCAACTAAACCTGGTGCCCTTCGATGGGCTTAAAGACGCGTCCGGCCGCTACGTCGTGGAAACTCGAACCGTCGTCTATTCACCCTCCGCCAGCAGCTTCTACCTTTTGGGGGAACAGAAGCGCCCGCAGGCAGGGCGTAAGTCGCTGCTGGCCGTAGGAGGAGTGCCTTACGAGGGAAGTTCGTTGAATAGGTCTGTTCTCACGCGAGGATTCAATCGGAGCGGCTTTGTCGATCTCCCGTCTTCGTCGGATGAAGTGCGGATAGCGCAGGCAGCATTTCCCAACGGGAAGGTGGACCTCCTGGTGGGAGCATCAGCAACCGAGGCTGCCTTCAAGGCCGCAAGCTTAAACGAATACCGTGTTATTCATCTCGCTGTTCATGCATTTGCGGATTCCACGTTTCCGGATCGAGCGGCTCTGGTGCTATTGAGCGATCCGGCGGCAGGGGAAGACGGATTTCTGCAGGCTTCGGAAATTGCCCAGATGCGCCTTGAGTCCGACCTCGTAGTTCTTTCGGCGTGCGACACTGCCGTGGGTCCGCTGCAGGGCCAGGACGGCGTCGCGAACCTTTCGCGAGCATTTCTTATGGCCGGCGCCCGTGCCGTGATATCGACCTTATGGCAGGTCGACGACAGTTCGTCATTGTTTCTCATGAAGCGGTTTTATGTACACCTTACGGCGAACCAGGCGGCAGCATCGGCTCTGACCGCCGCCAAACGTGACATGCTGCGGACACTCGGGGACAAAGCGCTGCCCTACCAGTGGGCCGGGTTCACAATCGAAGGTGCGGCAGGACGGCCAACGTCGTCAAATGGGGGCGATAAGTAGATGGCGTTAGATTCGAAGCAGCGCACCCGGATTCTACAGGCCATAAAGAAGCTGGTTCTCGCCCACCACATCAACGTCGCCGGAATCGATCACGGCGCTTGGACGGAGCGCGTCGATGCTCAGACGGCGGAGTTGCTCACCACAGATGTTGCTGGTTTTGAGCGGCGAGTACGAGAGCTTCTGACCGAACTCAAAACCAGCCACACAGTTTTCTATCACTCGCTCCCAAATGAATCCTTACCACAACATACGATAAATGCCAGCCTACAGGATCTGTTGCGCAACGGCGAACACAAATGGATGTTTCTGGATGTGTTCGAAGATGGACCTGCTTATGTCGCCGGAATCAAGCCTGGAGATATCCTGGACGCGGTGGATGGAACGCCTTGTCTGCCCCCCGCTACGCCTTACTTTGGCATGGGGCAAACCCACAAGCTGCTTGTTACGAGAGTTGGTACCGAGAGCGCGATGGAGATCGTGGTTGAGGTACCCAAGCGAAAAGGAACACGTCAGCGCCCACCACTCGTCGAACCGAAGAGTCCGATCCACTCGAAAATCGGGCAAAACTTAGGGCTTCTCAAGATCACCTATTTTCCCGGTGCCATGGGAATGAGATTCGCGACCGCACTAGATCGAGCGGTTAGCGACCTTAAAACGCAAAACTGCGATCGCCTGATTATCGACCTTCGCGGGAACATCGGCGGAAGCCTCGGATTCGCTCGTCTCGCGAGCTATATGTGTCCCGGCCAGATCGCGATCGGTCACAGCTTGACGCCCAAACGTCTACGAGACGGGTATGACCCGAGGGCGCTACCGCGTGAGCCAATGCCTCGGAACCGGCCGGAACTCCTTGTAACACTTGCTCGCTACGCCATCCGCGACAAATCTTTGATGCTCCTTACACAGGGGCTTGGTGCGCAGCCGTTTCACAACAGGATTGTCCTGCTGGTCAACGAATGGACAAACAGTGCTGCCGAGATGGTCGCTAACTTCGCGTCTGAGAACCGCCTGGCAACCCTTGTCGGCCAGAAAACGCACGGCAGCGTTCTAGGGGCAACTAATTTCAAGCTGGCAGGCGGCTATTGGCTGCGGTTGCCCGTTTTCGGCTGGTTTACCTCAAAAGGCCGGAGCCTTGAGGGACACGGCGTTGATCCAGATATCTTGGTCGAAATATCGCCGGACGCTCTGGCTCATGGACGAGATGACCAAATGACAAACGCTGTTGCGATCGCGAACGCAATGTGATTGCCGCACGGTCACTTGGGATCGTTTTACGGTGCAACCCTGCGAAGTTGATGGTCCAGGCCCTGAAAGAGGCGGTTTCAGCACTTCCTTCTGTGGATGCCTTGTGCGCTGCCACCCCAACTCCAAGTCGGCCGTTCCCCTCGCTGGGCAGAGGATTGCCGTTTCCAGCCAAGCCGAATGCCAATTCAGCAGGGCACCGGTGCATCGTCGCCGACCTGCGGTTGAGTAGACGTTCGATGTACACCTATTGGCATAGAGCAGTTACCCCGTCTCGTTAGTGGTAACTGCCCAAATCGTTCCAGCACTGAAATCATTGTCAAGACGGTCCACCCAGACGGAAGCAACTATGAGGGATACTGCCCCGGCTGTGGAATCGATATCGTTGGCACTCTTATCAACGGAACGATTAAAGCGGTCGTTCTGAGGTAGTCCCAGTCTCATTTGCCGCCACGCGGGTACGCGGTGATTCGTTCTGCTTGATCATCTTCCTGTCGCTACATGCAGAAGTGAATTACGCTCGAACCATCCGACGAACCGATGGACCGAGCACAGGAATTGGCATACGAGGCCGATTCCTGCGCACAGAAGACTCAGATTGGCCGTCAGAAGTTCCGTGAAAACCGTGCATCAAGATACTCTCCGAGCTTGGCGGTTGCTCTGAACTGGGGCACAGGTTCGAGTTCTTTGAAGGCCGAAGTGAAAGCGTTCGAGAGGCTCCACATCGTTCGCGGCCGGAATTCATCGTACTTCGGTTCGAAGTAGTGGTCGTGAACGCGACGGGCAAGGTGCTTTGGCACTTCGAGCTCGCTTTCGATGAACGCCTCGTAAATGATCATCTTTGCAGAGACGTCGCTGAGCTCGGTTTGGCGCCACAGCTCAACCTGCTTTCGCATGGGTTCGAAATTCCGCTGCATCCGATCCACGCCGACCGAGATCGCATCGACAAGCGAGAACGACTTCGAGTGCTTGGCGAGGACTGGCGTAAAGTCCCCGCTGAACGCCATGTTCGAACACACGAACACGCGATATCCACAGGTGAGCGCCAGACGCATGGACTTGTCATGGCTGTTCCTCAAGCCGATGGAGAACCGTGCGCCATGCATCTCGGTCTCAAGGTCGAGGACGCCGAACATCTTCATCCCATCCGGCGATACGGCGTACTCGTCGTGAACGATGCCAATGTGACGAAATCCAAGCGTCTCGACGAGCGCCTGGACGATTTCATGGTGGGCTACAGGTTGGTGGGTTGCCGTTGCCGGCGGTGTGGGAACGAGAGCCAGTTCATCGCGATGGATGGTCCGGCCCGCGTACCCGATTAAGGTACTGGTTTCTGACATTTTGTGTTTCTCCTTTTGGGGTTTACTCAACTAACGATGCGTCGTCGCTTTGGCTCGGGCCTCAGCGCAGCCGCACATGATGACCTTTGGCCAGGCGCGCGCCCGGCACGGACGATTGGCTCGTAAGAGCGCATCGAACGGAGGAATTGTTGATCTCCCATCCGTCGCGATCGAGTGCGACCTCCATCCGGCGGCGGGTTTCGCTTTCCGGCAATTGGGAGATCAGGTCCCGAAGTTCGGCCTTGGTGAAACGAACGCTGTTCTCGAAGAACTCTTCTTCGATTTGCAGAGGATCGTCAATCACAAGGGAAGCAGTGCCGTTGCGCTGCAACCCGATGCTGGCCTTCTCCCCTTCGAGCTTCTTCAGATCTCGGGGCAACATGAATCCGAGTAACATCGCTTTGAGGCGATCGACACGCCCCGTCGCG
>Ga0302326_10024045_pt1 | contig 12396 bp, 12 predicted proteins | sample Palsa_T0_3_FD_202264 | JGI IMG/M metagenome (GOLD analysis project Ga0302326, IMG submission 202264) | Peat permafrost microbial communities from Stordalen Mire near Abisko, Sweden - Palsa_T0_3 | ecosystem: Environmental > Terrestrial > Soil > Palsa > Peat permafrost | place: Sweden: Abisko...
CCCGTATCGTCGTGCCGATGCGGTGGGCCCCCCGAACCTCGCTCATCAATGACGAAGGTTATCGGATTCCGGCTGGGCGTCCATCGCACCCGACCGTCATCCTACGGGCAACTGACGAGGCTAGATCTCCACCTACAAGCACAACCAGGTGGTTGAGCTCGTCGTCGAGGTCGACGGCGCGGTGCACATGCGGCCGGGCGCGCGTGAACGAGATGCCGCGCGGCAAGCTGCGATCGAGTCGGCGTACGGCGTGCGGTTCTTGCGGCTCAGCGCGGAGCTCGTCGAGCGCGACACGTTCGCAGCGGTCGCGCGCGTACGCACCGCGCTTGCGTGATGCCAGCGCGCAGTGCGCTGCTCGTCGCCAAACGGTCGACGGGCTCGCGTTGGATGCTAGTCTGGGGCGTGGCGCTCGGATCGCACGTTCCGGAATGGAAGGCGCTCCAATCGGAGTTGAAGCAGGTAGGCAAAGCCTGCTCTGCACGTCTAGTTGCGGTGATCTCGACTGGCAACGTGCTGTGGTGTGCGTCGCGAACGGACTTCGATGTCGTCGATCCGCTCGCTGACGCCTTCTATCTCGCGGTGATTGCTCCCCGGCGTCAACGTCTCAAGCGCGGCGAGCGGATCGACATCGTGCGGCGTGATGCCGACGACATCTGCTTCGCTCGTACTTACGCCGGCATCTACGTGCTCGTCGTTTGGATCTCGCGGTTTGTCGACGAGAACAGCCCTGACGAGCTGCGGTCGGTTGACGAGAATGCCGTGCGTGCGGAGATGCAGCGTGCCTTGCCTCGGATCGAAGCTCTAACGATCAGCCTCCCGCCACCAGACCCCGAACCCGCCGAGGGCGTGGGCAAGGCGCGCGCGTAATGAGCTCGTGGAGCGCGACACCTGTCACCGAAAGGGACTTGCGGGTCCGGCGTCGACCTCCGTGGCTCCTGCGTCCACGAGGCCGGTGAGGTCGGCGATGAAGTAGTCCACGTGGCCGCAGCCACGGCATACGAACGCGGTTCCCTTGAAGCGGTCTGGGATGGGCAGTGGCGTGGCTACTTCCACCGACACGGTGGGCATCACCAGGTAACGAGTCGTCGAGCAAAAGGGGCACGGTCGTGTCGGCAGCATGAGCGCGAGTGTACCCGGCGATCCCGAAGTTCGACATGATCCCCACACGCTCGTAGAAGCTCGTCCGGGCGCCTCGGGAGACCGTCCCGACGCTTGAGGAGAACGTTGGTCCCGGATCGACCTCGCCGATAGCTACTCATACAGGAGGTGGAGGATCTCCACGAATTCCCGGGAGGGCTAATTTAGCTGGTATCCTGGCCTGTACATAACGCCCCGAGAGAACACGATCCCATGATCAAGAGACATCGCGGTATCCGATACGTCTCCACCGGCATCCGTGGGTTCGACGAAATCACCGGCGGAGGCTTGCCCGCCGGGCGGATCACCGTGGTTCTTGGCGGGGCAGGCGGCGGCAAGACAATCTTCGGCGTCCAAGCGCTGGCTGTTGGCGCGCGCCAGTTCGCGGAGCCGGGCGTCTTCGTCGCATTCGAGGAGAGCGCGAATCAGGTCGTCGAGAACACCCGCAGCTTCGTCTGGGGGATCGACCGGCTGAAGGGGAAGAGCATCGACGTCGTCGATGCGTATCTCTCCCAGTCCGCCGAGCAGGGCGGAGAGTTCGACCTTCTCGGCTTACTCTCGATACTCGGACAAAGAGTGAAGGCGATTCGGGCCAAGCGGATCGTGCTCGACGGGCTCGATGTGCTCCTCGCAAATCTGGGGAACCCAACCCTGGCACGGCGCGAAGTGTTCCGGCTCCGCGAGTGGTTGCAGGACAGCCGCCTGACGGCCATCATCACCGCCAAGGCCGACGCCGCCGACATTCGTCTCTCACCGGAGTACGACTTCTTGCAGTTCATGGCGGACTGCGTCGTGACGGTGCAGCATCGCGTTGTCGGCGGTACCGCGATGCGCTTCATCCGAGTGGCCAAGTGTCGGGGCGGTCCTCACTCCGCGAACGAGTTTCCTTTCACGATCGGTGAGGAGGGGATCGAGGTCGGCGCCGGGGCAGCTATGGAAATGGACCATCCCGCACCCACCACACGGATCTCGTCCGGCGTCGAGCGCCTCGATTCCATGCTTGGTGGCGGGTATCATCGGGGCAGCTCCACGCTCATCACGGGTTCTCCCGGAACAGCAAAGACGACGCTCGCCGCTGCCTTCGCCGTATCCGCGAGCCAACGGAAGGAACGAACGCTGTTCGTCAGCTTCGACGAGGCGCCCGCGCAGATCGTGCGCAACATCGCATCCGTCGGCATCGCGCTTGGTCCCCACGTTGCGTCGGGAGTGCTTCGCATGCACTCGCTGCGCAGTCGAGTAGCGAGTCCGGAGGCGCATGTGGCCCACATCCGTGAGCTATTGCGCGAGCATCGCGCCCAGAATCTGGTGCTTGATCCGATCTCAGCACTTAGCCCCGGCGGCGAGGAAAGCCTGGGTCAGCGAGCCGCGATCGAGATTCTCGATCTGACCAAGAGTCAGAGCATCACTGGTGTCTACACCTCGCTCCTCGGCAACAAGGCGGCGCTCACCGAGGAAACCCCCATCGGAATCTCGACCATCGCCGATACGTGGATGCACGTCTCCTATGTCAACCAGGGCGGGGAACGAAACCGCGCGCTGACGGTCATCAAGTCGCGCGGTACCGGGCACTCCAACCAGGTCCGGGAGCTTATCCTAAGCAAGACCGGGCTCACGCTGTCGGATGTTTATTCAGCCGGCGGCGAAGTTCTCATGGGAACCCTTCGATGGGAACGAGAGGGCCAGGAGCGCCGTAAGCAACACAACTTCAAGCGCGAGCTTGAAGTTCGACAAAGAGAAGCCGCTCTAGTCCTGGCCGAGACGCAAGCGCGAACGCGTGCCGCTTTGAGCGCGGAAGCTGTCCAGGAAGCGGCCCTTGAGCGAATCAAGGCCGAGCGAGAGGAGAGCGACGAGCAGGTAGCGACACAGAGCTTGGAGTTGCGCCAACGAAGAGGCGCCGATGACCTGCGGGTTGCACGCCGGAGGGCGACACGGCCGTCGGCGCGATGAGCGGAACCCGTTCCACAAAAGGAGGAACGCTTCGACTCCGGCTCTACGTCGCGGGCGAATCGCCAAATTCCGTCGCAGCCATCCGCCACCTGCGAGCAGTTCTCGCTGGCTATCCATCGCTTCACGCAGAGTTAGAGATCATCGACGTGCTGAAGAGCCCGGAGGCCGGGATGCGGGCACGTGTGCTCGTTACCCCAACGATGGTGAAGGTTGCGCCATCGCCTGAGCGCCGCATCACCGGCAACCTCAAGGATACGAACGCGCTGGTCGCCGTGCTTGGCTTGACCGAGGCCCCTCGTGAGTGACGCTCGGGGTGAGGTAGGGACCCTCCAGATTCTACTGGCGGAGGCAGAGCAAACCATCGAGGCCCTCCGGAGTGGCCAGGTCGATGCCGTCGCTGGGGGTGCCGGCGTCACTCCGATATTGCTGCAAGTGGCCCAAGATAGGCTTCGGCACAGCGAGGAGCTATTTCGCAGCGTCTTCGATGGCGCCCTCGACGCCATGTTGCTCGTGGATTCGACAGGACGATGCCGCGACGCAAACGCCGCCGCTTTCGACCTCTTCGGGAGGTCCCGCGATCAACTAGTTGACGAAGACCCGGGAGCCTTCTACTCGGCCGACTTCGACGTGGCCGCTGCCAGGGCACAAGTGGCCAAGGATGGACGGTTGCGCGGCGAGCTGACTGTGGTCCGACCAGACGGCACCCAGCGTCAGGTGGACTTCGTAACGACGCGTAACATACAGCCCGGACTCACGTTGAGCGTGCTGCGGGACATTACGGAACGCAAGCGGCTGGAGGCCCAGTTTCACCAGGCACAAAAGATGGAAGCGATCGGCGTGCTGGCGGGTGGCGTGGCGCACGACTTCAACAACACGCTCTGCGTCATCCTGAGCTTCGCGTCCATGGTGATCAGCGACCTGAAGCCAGAGGATCCGGTTCGTGCCGACATCGAAGAGATAGCTCGTGCGGGCGAGCGGGCAGCGGACCTCACTCGTCAACTCTTGGCGTTCAGCCGCAAGCAGATACTCCAACCGCGAGTGCTCGACCTTGGGCAAGCGGTTCTTGGAATGGAGAGGATGCTCAGGCGCCTACTCAGCGAAGCCATCGAACTCTCTCTGCCGACTTCTCGCTCGCTTGGGAGAGTTCTCGCCGATCCGGGTCAAGTCGAGCAGATCGTCATAAACCTTGCCGTGAATGCCAGGGACGCGATGCCCGGCGGTGGCAAGCTGACCATTGAGACAGTCAATGTGGAACTCGACGCCGACTACGCGGCGCTTCACCACGGAGTCGTTCCAGGTCGCTACGTCATGCTTGCGATCACGGACACCGGTGCTGGCATGGACGCTGCCACGCAGGAGCGAATGTTCGAGCCCTTCTTCACGACCAAGGAGGTTGGCAAAGGAACCGGGCTTGGCCTTGCTATGGTCTTTGGGATCGTGAAGCAGAGCCAGGGGCACATTTGGGTCTATAGCGAGCTAGGGCAGGGAACGACGTTCAAGGTCTATTTCCCCCGCGTCGAGGGGGCGGTAAGTGCCACTCCCTCGGCACCTCCCGAACCGCAGACACTTCGAGGCCATGAGACCGTTCTTCTCGTCGAGGACGAGGAACGGGTCCGGATGGCCACCCGCACCATTCTACAGCGCCATGGCTACAACGTGCTCGACGCGCAGAGTGGGGGTGACGCTCTGATCATCTCCGAGCAGTTCCCCGCGAAAGTTCATCTGCTACTCACGGATCTCGTCATGCCGCGTATGAGCGGGCGACAGGTGGCGGAACGCCTTCTTCCTCTGAGGCCGGACATGAAGGTTCTCTATGTTTCCGGCTACACCGAAGACTCGCTCGTCCACCACGGCGTGCTCAACGCTGGCATCGCGTTTCTCCAGAAGCCCATCACGCCCACCGCCCTTTTGCGCAAGGTGCGAGAGGTCCTCGATGGATGAGCAGAGCAGGTTAGCGGATCAACCATCGGCTCAGGTCCCGCCGTGGGCAAGGCGCAAGGACCGCGGACGGCTCGGGAACGTCTCCGAGCCCCCGCCTAACGGCGATGCGCTACGTTGACGGCCATGTCCAACACGCGCTCCACCGCCCTCGGCGGATCATTCACGTTTCTCGGCACGAACCTCACCGTGAACCGCATGGGTTACGGTGCCATGCAGCTCGCCGGCCCCCGTGTTTTCGGCCCGCCGAAGGACGTCGACGCCGCCGTCGCCGTTCTGAAAGAAGCCATTGCAAGCGGCGTCGATCACATCGACACGAGCGACTTCTACGGCCCACACGTGACGAACCAAATCATCAAGCGCGCCCTCCACCCCTACGCGAAGAACCTCGTCATCGTCACGAAGGTCGGTGCGAAGCGCGGCGATGACGCATCGTGGAACCGCGCAGAGTCACCCGAAGAGCTCCGCTCGGCTGTCGACGACAACCTCCGAAACCTCGGCCTCGAGTCGCTCGACATCGTCAACATGCGCGTAGGCCACCTCGGTCTCGGCGACGCTCCGGTCAAGGGGCACGTCGAAGTCCTTCACGAGCTGAAGAAGCAGGGAAAGATCAAGCACGTCGGTCTGAGCAACGTCACCGCAAAGCAGCTCGCGGAGGCCCGCGCGGTGACGGAAATCGTCTGCGTGCAGAACGAGTACAACATCGCGCATCGCGGTGATGACGCGTTCATCGACCAGCTCGCGAAGGAGGGCGTGGCGTACGTGCCGTTCTTTCCGCTCGGTGGATTCACGCCGCTGCAATCGTCGACGCTCTCGGACGTGGCGAAGGCGGCCGAAGCAACGCCGATGCAGGTCGCGCTCGCATGGCTTCTCGAGCGCGCGCCGAACATTCTCCTCATTCCTGGAACGTCATCGATCACGCACCTTCGGGAAAACCTCGCGGCAGCAAAGCTCGAGCTCTCGCCGAAGATGATGGCGACACTAAACCAGCTCTAGGACGATCTCCGGCGCTCCTGGCGGCCCGTACGATCCCTCGAACCGCACGAGCTTGTGCGGGCCCGTGGAGCTCGGCGCAAACCACATGTGATACTTCGGCAAGAACGGCTTGATGAGCGTCGTGATGACGGTACCGAGCTTCACCCAGTCGTTGATGTCTGGATACATCACCACCTCGGTGGCCTCGAAGCGGCCTTGAGGCACGCGGATGGCGACGCGGCGCTTGTGGACCTCGTAATAGACCTTGGCGACGAAGCGATCGCATATCCACGCGTGGAGTGAGCGACGCTCGCCGTCGAGAGGGTGGCCGCGAAGGAGAAACGGCAGCATCGTCTCGGGGTAGGTAGCCGCGGGGAGCTTGGGAATGACCGCCGAGAAGTCGGCGCGCTCTTCCCGAAGGACGCGGTCGCCTGCTTTGAGCACGCGCTCGAACGTCGTCGGTTGGAGGCGCGGTGTGATCGCGAAGTCGCAGCGCTCATCGAAGACGCCGCTGGCAACGGGCATGTGAACCGCGAGCTTGCCGACTCCGGCAGTCTCGGACCACGTGACTTCGGCGGGCTCCTTGGACGTGAAGAGATCGCTCGCGTCGAGCGACGTGTGAAAGACGCGATTCTCTCGCGGCTTCACCGTGTACCGCAGGGTCTCGGTGCCAGGCGCGAACGGATTGGAAAGCGGCGCTTCGGCCATGGAGCGCCATATACTCCAGCGCGATGCAGTTCGCTCGACTGTGCGAGGCGCTCGACGCGGCGAGGAGCACGAGCTCCCGCAACGCCAAGGTGAGCGCCATCGCTTCCGCGCTCGAGATTGCCGCGGCATCCGGGGTGGGTCCGCTTCGCACCGCGGTGCGCGTGGCCCTCGGAGATCTGGCGCGCCTCGGGATGGGATGGCGCGCTCTCTCGGGGGCCCTCGCAGCGCGGCTCGGCGAGACGGACGACACACGCATCATCGAGGCGTCGCGCCGTCTCGGCGATCTAGGGGATGCCGCCGAGGAGCTCATCTCCCAGCGCACGCCCCAAGACGCGAAGGAGCCACTTTCCCTCGCGGACGTTCAAACGATGGTCGATGGTCTGCGTACCGCGTCGTCGCGCGCGAGGCGGGCCGCGCTCGTCACGACGGCTCTCGGGCGCTCGAGCGCGCTCGAGGCGAAATTCCTCGTGAAGGCCCTATCGGGCGAGCTTCGCATCGGGGCCGCCCCCGGCGTGGTGCTGCTCGCCATCGCGAGCGCGTTCCACTCGGACGAGGCCGACGTGCGCCGGGCGTACGGTCTCGTCGCCGATCTCGCGGAGGTCTCCGTGCTCGCGTTCGAGAAGCGCCTCGCGGAGGCGAACGTCGTTCCGGGGCGGGCGCTCGCATTCATGCTCGCGACGCCCATCGAGACCGTGAAGTCCCCGATCGACTTCTCGCTGCTGGTTGCGGAGGAGAAGCTCGACGGCGTCCGCGCCCAAGTCCACGTTCACGGTGTGCCTCGACAGGTCACGATCTTCGCGCGTGGGCTCGAGCGCGTGACCGAGTCGTTTCCCGAAGTCGCCGAGGCGTTCGCCGCGTTCGCAACCGACCTCGTGCTCGATGGAGAGATCTTGTCGATCGCTGCTGACGGGAGACCGAGGCCGTTTCAGGCGCTTCAGGCGCGGCTCAATCGCAAGAAGCCAAGCCCAGAGTTGCGGTCGGAGGTGCCAGTCTGCTTCGTCGCGTTCGATGTCCTCGTGCGAGGCGACACGGTGCTCGTCGACAAACCGTGGCACGAACGCCGCTTGCAGCTCGAGGAGGTCGCACGCGAGCTAGGCCTCTCCATTAAAGAAACCGCGACCGTCACGGACCAGACGACGCTCGATGCCGAGTTCGATCGCGCGCGCAAGAACGGCAACGAGGGTCTCGTGCTCAAACGCAGAGATGCCCCCTACGAAGCCGGCAAGCGGGGCCAGTCGTGGCTCAAGGTGAAGAAGGCGACGGCCACGCTCGACGTCGTCGTCACCGCAGCCGAGCAGGGTCACGGCAATCGCGCGGCCGTGATTTCCGACTACACCTTCGCCGTGTGGAAGGACGACGCGCTCGTCGACGTGGGCAAAGCGTACAGCGGCCTCACCGACGCGGAGATCGACACGCTCTCGCGCCACTTCACGGCGTCCACCATCGAGCAGCGCGGCGGATGGCGCAAAGTCGTCCCCGACGTCGTGCTCGAGGTCGGCTTCGACGGCATCCAGCGCTCGGACCGCCACCCGAGCGGGTTCTCTCTCCGGTTTCCGCGCATCCTCAAGATACGAACGGACAAGACCGCCGAGGAGTGCGACACCCTCGAGACCGTCGAGGCGCTCTTTCGCGCGCAGGTGGCGAGCGGCCACCGAGAGGACGCTGCGCCTCCCATCGCCGAGCGCGCTTCCAAGGCCAAGACCAAGGTCGCTCCCTCATCGCAGCTGTCGCTTTTCGAAGCCGAGGTCACTCCGGAGCGCACGTCGAAACACCCGCGCCGATGATCTCGAGCGGGGCGATCGCGACGACGGTCTCCGTCATGGCGACCGGATCGTAATCGGTCACCGTCGACGGCCCGGACGACCCCGTGAAGAGCCAGAAGTCACCGCCCCAGTAGGCGAACGCCCAGGCCTCTTGGCCGCCGTGAAACCCCGCCGAGAGCTGCACCGACGTGAGCACGTTCGCCGTCACGGGATCGATCTGGATGAGATACGAGCCTCCCTGGAACGGGCAAAACCCGTAGAGCTCGCCCGTTGCGGTGCCGCTGAGCTCGCAGTTGTATTGCATGGGCGAAAACGGAGCGATGAGGTCGAGCGTGAACGCCGTCGTGTCGATGTTGGCCAACCCCTGGGAGAAGACGCCGCCAAGGCCGGCGACGAAGAGCGTCTCGCCGCCGTCGGCGATGGCCGTGTAGCCCATGCCGTACTCGAGGTATTGGTGCTGGTCGGCCACGTAGGGCGTCGCCTTGCAAGCGGCGTTGGCGGTGCTGACCTCGAAGAGATTCCCGTCGGTGAAGTTCACGAACGCAATGCCCGAACGCGTCACGGCCATCGAGTTCGGCGTCCCCGTGGTCTCGCACGCGATCGTTCCGATCTGCGTGAAGGCGCGCGTCGGCGGATAGAAGCTATAGAGCTCGTTGGCCGTCCCCACGATGTAGATGAGCGTCTCTCCTGCATCGGGGCAGTCGCTGATGATGGGGACATCGGGAAAGACGAGGCTGTCATCGCTCACGACGTCCTTGGGCGCGTCTTCCGCTGCGGCATCTCGCACGTCCGGCCGCACGTCAGCGGGCGCATCGGGCTCTTCAGGCTCCTCGGGCACGAGCAGCCCGGTACGCGCGCCACATGACACGAAAAGGACGGTCACGACGATTGCTCCGAGAACACGCCGCGTCGTTACTGCGGCTCGCACTGACCGTCCTTGTTCGACCAGAGCGCCGTCGCGTCGTTGTTATCGACGCTGATCGTGTAGTTGCAGAGATCGCCGACCTCCCCGCCAGCGTTCGCCTCGTCGGCATCGCTGAACCACCCGAGGCCGGGCACGGGATCGGTGCACATCTCGGCCATCTCGTGAGACACGACGAGCCCCGAGCGACCACACGACGGAATGATGGCGAAGGGCTCGTTGCCATCGTACGAGTGATACCCGCCGATTCCGACGCACGTTTGCCCCTCGCCTTCGAGGTTCACGTTGATGTCGTCGGGCAAGAAGAAGATGTAGGCGTCGGCCGTGGGAATGGGCGGTATGGGTGGCACGACGACGTCGCCTCCGTCGCCCGCATCGCCTTCATCCACGCCGGCGTCCGACGGCGTCTCGTGAATCACGGCTTGCACGCGTGCTTGGAGGACCAAAGCGTCCACCATGCCTCCCACGACCATCCCGGGCGTGAAGAACGCCGCCGTGTCGACCTGGACGCTGCCCTGGAACGCGCCGTATCCGACGCCATACTGCGCGAGGATCGACCAGTAGTCGGTCGATCCGAGGAGCCAAGTCAGGAACGCATCGAAGCTCGCGTAGCCTTGGATGCCCGTTTGCCCGACGTAGACGGCTTGAATGTTGGGCATGGGAAGGACGATGCCGGAGTGCTCTTCCATGCGGTCGAATGGCGCGGCCTCGGGTATGGCGGCCTCGTAAGGGGCTGCATCGAGCGACTTGTGCCCGTACACCACATCCGACCCCGCGTCCGACACGTCACCTGACGAGCCGCAGGCGACGAGGCAAAGCCCAGCGCCGAGGAAGCGAAGCGTTTCGGCAACCGGCATGGGCGGACGACATTATGGCACGCCACCCGCTCCCCCGCGATGTGTCGCTATACTGGGCGCGTGCCCACCGTCACGGACCCCGCCGAACGCTACTTTGCCCACTTCGTCACGACGCGCGACGACGAGGCGGCTCGCTCCCTCCGCACCCTCATCGATCTGCCCGCGAGCGCGGAGGAGATCGCAGGCATCTGCACCGCGGAGGGCGTCGGGGCGACGCTCCTCGACCTCGAGGGGCACTCGGTGGGCCACGTCGACGAGCACGGGCATGTGACGCTGAGCCCTCCCGACCCAGCGCGCTGATTTTAATGCTTCTTCTTTTTCTTCGTCTTCGGCTTGCCCGTGGGAACGGCATGCGGTGAAGTCGGCTTGATGCTCGAGGTCGGCGTCGCAAACGAGGCGTCGACTTCGTCGTCGATCTCGATCTCGTCGTCGCCCCCATCCACGTCGGCGTCCGCATCCTCGGCGATGGCAGGAACCGCGCTGCTCGAAGCCGAGGCGCTCGCTCCCGGGCGAGCATCTCCGCGCATGCGCGGCACGCCATACGCAATCCCGACGCACAACATCGCGAGCCCCGCCGACGCCGCGAGGATAGGGAGGACCTTGCGCTTCTTTTTCGGCTCCTTTGGAGGCTCGGGAGGCGTCGCCTTCGTGTGAACCCACAAGCTCGGCTTCGGTGACTCGTCGGGAAGCGAGTGCCGGGTCGTGGCCTTGACGAAGTCCGTGACTGGAATCGTCGCGGCGGCATCGTCGACGTCGTCGTCATCTTCGGTGCTCGTGCTCTTCCGTGGAACGAGCGTCGCCTTGGTGTCTTGCTCGGCGAGCGCGGCGAGCGCGTCCTTCACGGCCGCGCGCATCGCCTCGGCGTCGGGGAATCGCTCCATCGGCTCGTACGCGAGCGCCCGATCGATGAGCGCGGCGATCTTCGGATGGACGGACGGCACGACGTCGGCGAGCTTCTTGGCAGGCTCCGTCATCGCGAGGAGCAGCACCTCGTTCTGCGTCTCGGCCTCGTGGACATAGTGCCCCGACAGCAGGCGATACATCATCGCCGCCGTGGCCCAGAGATCGCTGCGCCCATCGACGTGCTCGGAACGCCCGCGGGCTTGCTCCGGCGGCATGTACTCCGGCGTGCCCATGACGATGCCCGTGCGCGTCTTGGCTTCGCCCGTGTCGAGGACGCGCGCGACGCCGAAGTCGAGGACCTTGATCCCTTCCTTCACGAGGAACACGTTGTCAGGCTTGAGATCGCGGTGGACGACGTTCTGCGCGTGCGCCGACACGAGCACGTCGAGAATGCCGTCCGTGATCTCGAGCACCTCGCGTTGGCCGAGCTTGCCCCCTTCGCTGTCGACGCGCTGCGCGAGCGACTGCCCGCTCAAGAGCTCCATCACGAGAAAGACGGCTCCGCTTTCGTCGACGCCGTCGTCGATGGCCGACACCGCAGAAGGGTGCCCGACCTTGTTCGCCACGTAGCCCTCGCGGAGAAAGCGCGTGCGGACGGCTTCGTTCCGTTGAAGGTCGACGTGGAGGACCTTCACGGCGACGTTCTTCAAGTTGTTCTTGTGGGTCGCCGAATACACGGCGGCCATCCCGCCGACGCCGAGCAGCTTGTCGAGCCGCCACTTTTGGCCGAGCGTCTGACCGAGCCGCCGCTCGGCCGCCTTGACGTCGTCGTCCGCGTCGCTCATCGCCCCGCCCTTAGTGCCAGCGCGGCCTCGACTGCGGCCTTCGGTTGCAGCGTGCCCCAGCCTTGGCGATCGACCTCGATGTGCGGGACGCGTCGAGCGGTCCGCAGGAGGATGCGCTTGACGAGCGACGGCGTGAGCGCGGGATTCGCCTCGAGCATCTGCGCGACGACGCTCGACACGATGGGCGCCGAGAAGCTCGTGCCGTCGACCATCTTGTAGTGCTCGTCGATCACCTTCTCGTCGTGAAGCCCAGCGTTCACGATTTGGCGGAGCAGATAGGGCTGGCGGTCTTTGGCTTCGTCGAGCGCGGGGAAGACCCCGCGGTGCTCGGCGATGATCGGAGACAGCTCGTCGTCCTTCGCGAGCTCGAGACGCCTAAGGAGACGCGCCTGCTTCGACGTGGGTGTCTCCGGCAAGATGGGAGCCGGGATCCAATCGGCCAACGTCACGATCTCGGGCTT
>Ga0302326_10024047_pt1 | contig 12396 bp, 7 predicted proteins | sample Palsa_T0_3_FD_202264 | JGI IMG/M metagenome (GOLD analysis project Ga0302326, IMG submission 202264) | Peat permafrost microbial communities from Stordalen Mire near Abisko, Sweden - Palsa_T0_3 | ecosystem: Environmental > Terrestrial > Soil > Palsa > Peat permafrost | place: Sweden: Abisko...
CCCGGAGGCCCACGCGGGAGTTCTGGGCGCTGAACTTGGTCTCCGACAGCTGGCCCGTTGAGCCATTGGAGAAGGGGACGCTCCCAAAGCTGGAACCGATCGCGCTGCCCGTGTCCTCATTCCTGTAGACCCCTGTGAAGTCCATGAAACCGAACGGAGTGAAGTCGGCGATCCCGATCCGGAACGACAATGGGGAGTTCGTCCCGGAACTCGGGACCGGAACACCCGCGCCCGCCGCGCCACTGTAAGAGGGCACCCCGCCCGTCGCCGGGGCGACGACCACGGTTTGGGTCGTTGTTTCTGTCACCGGTGCCGCGGGTGCAGGAGTCGGCTGGGCGGCGGCGAGTTCCGCCTGCAGGTTTGTGACGTCCTGCTGCGTAAGTACGCCCTTCTTGACGAGAAGATCTATCAGCGCCTTGTTGGGATCTTGCTGGGCGAAAGCGGAGCCAGCGGTGAAGATTGCAGCGGCGAACGCTGCGAGACATATGCGGGGCGTCTTGTGAAGCATGGTGTGGATCGACTGTTGTTTTTCGGTTCACCCCTGTTATCGCCGGAGTCTGTTACGGTCGCGTGTCACCCGCGTGACGAAGCCGTGAAGATGTTCGGACGGGGCGTTCCCCCTGAGGACGCGGCGCCGACTCCGGCTCCCGAAGATGCCCAGCCGGCGCCCGGCCGCAGGTACAACCTATTGGAATTTCCCGCTTAGCGGAGGCTGCCGGTCTGATAGTCCAGAACCGCCGACTGCACCTCGGTGTCGTATTCGGCGTTGGCGAAAGCGATCGCGGCGTAGGTCTGGTTCAACTGCGCGTCGCTCAGCTCGACAATGGACGAGCTGCCGACCTTGTAGCGCGCCTGCGCGAGCTCAAACGACTGGTTCGCGTTCTTGAGCAGCTGGCGGGTCGTTGTGAGGCGCTTGTACGCCGTCTGGACGGCGACCAGCGCCAGGCGAACGTCGCGGACGACATTGTTCTCGGCCTCCCGAAGGGCCTCGGCGGCCACCCTTGCGCGGATTTCCTCCTCGCGCTGCCGCGCGAGAAACGCGCCGCCTTCAAACAGGGGCACGCTGAGCTGAACGCCCGCGGCCGCATACCTGTCGGGAAGATTGGAGGCCTCGGCGAATGAATTGCCGATCACGCCGACGGCGGCAAGGGTGGGATAGTTGGCGTCCTTCGCGGCGGCGGCCTCGCTCTGCGCCGCATCGCGCAGGTATCTCAGGTTGAGCAGGTCGGGGCGCTGGCTGAGCGCCGAGGCCACCACGTCCGACAGCTCGGGAGGCGCCGCCGCCACCCGGTGGTCGTCGGTCAGGATGATGGGACCCGTGTCCTTTCTACCGAGAGCCGCCCCGAGGGACGCCATGGCATTGTCGGCCTCGCCTTGGGAGGTCTGGAGCAGGAGCTCCGCCTGCCCGAGCGCGACCTGTGCGAAGCTCACATCCAAGTCGGACTTGAGCTGGTTTTTGGCCAGCGCCGTGACCCTGTCCACCAGCAGCTGCCGGCTCGAGATGGTCTGCCTAGCGACGTCGAGGACGGCTTGCGCCTGGAGGGTCGCCAGGTAGTTGGCCTCGACATTCAGGAGAACCTCCTCGCGGGACGCCTCCGCCCCCTGTGCCGCGGCCCGCACCTTCGACTTGGCCCCGCTCGACAGGTTGCGGGTCCTCCCGAAGTCCGTGATGAGCTGCGAGACGGCGACGCCCTCGCCGACCCGGTCGTACACAGACGGATTATTGAGTCCTCCCGCGAGAATGCGGGTGTTGTCCCAGGCCGTGTCCACCGCGTCGACATAGCCGGTGGCCGTCGGGAAATAGGCCGCCTGGGTCTCCTTCAGCACCTCCTTTGCCAGGAGCGCGCGCAGCTGGGCCGCGGCGTAGGCGGGGTGATTCCGCAGGGCCTCCGCCTTTGCCTCCTCCAGCGACAGTGCCGACGGGGGGCCGTCGGCGGCCGCCAGAGGCGCCACCAGCGCGCCCAGAAGGATGCAGCAGGTCAGTGCCTTCATTGCTTGCGTCGGTACCAGACCAGGAAGGCCGCCGGAACGATGAATACCGTGAGGGCGACCGAGACGACGAGACCGCCGATGATCGACCGGGCAAGCGGGGCATAGGATTCGCTCCCCGCCCCGAGCGCGAGCGCCATGGGTATCAGGCCGATCACCGTGGCGAGGGACGTCATGAGGACGGGCCGCAGGCGCACCCGCACCGCGAACCGGACGGCCTCGCCGAGCGCCATGCCGTCGGCGATCAGCCTGTGAGTGAACTCGACGATGAGGATGCTGTTGGAAACCACCACGCCCACCATCATCACGATTCCCATGAGCGACATGATATTCAGCGTCGTGCCGGTGGCCGTGAGCATGATGAGGACGCCCGTCACGCCGGGGGGCACGGCCAACAGGATGATGAAGGGGTCGATGAAGGACTTGAACTGGGCGACGAGGACCAGGTAAACGAGGACGAGGGCGAGGATGAGACCGATCCCGAAGGACCGGAAGGAGGTGTTCATCGCGCCGACGATTCCGCGGACGCTGATGAGGATGTTGGAGGGCCTCTTCGTCTTCGAAATGACCTCGTTCACCCGCGCGGCGACGCGGCTCAGCTCCTCCCCATGCGGGGCGACATAGACGTCGACGACCCGGCGCAGCTGATAATGGTCCACCTCCGTCGGCTTGTCGATGTGCTTGAGGGCGGCGACGGTGTCCAGGAGGGCCGTATTATGCTGGAGCGCCGACCTCACCGGGATGGTTTTCAGGTCGCCGAGCGTCTTCACGGTGCTCTCGGGGTACTGCACGGTGAGCATGTAGAGGTTGCCGCTCTTGGGATCGACCCAGTAGCTCGGGGCGATCATCCCGTCCGACGTGAGCGCGGTGACAACATTGTCGACGACCTCGTGCTCCGTGAGGCCCATCTCCATGGCGTGATAGCGGTCGATGTCCAGCTGGAGCGCCGGCGCATGGATGTCCTGGGGGATGAACGCGTCGGAAACCCCGGGGATCGCGGACGCCCTTGCGCGGATGTCCTCCGCGACCGTGTTGGCCGCGTCCAGGTCGTTTCCGGTCACCTGGACGTCGATCGGCGCCGGGATGCCCTGGTTGAGGACGGCGTCCACGAGGCCGCCGGACTGGACGTAGCAGGTCAATTCGGGCGTTTCCCGGTGCAGCGCCGTCCTGACGCGATCCATGTACTCGTAGCTCCCCACCTTGTGGCCGTCGGCCAGGCTCACCTGGACATACGCCGTGTTCGGCGCCGAGTTGCTCGTGTAGATGGAGGACAGGTCGGGCGTCGAGCCGATGTTCGAGACCACCAGCCTCATGTCATGCTTCGCGACCACCGAGCGCACGAGGTTCTCGACCTTCGTGACCTCGTTCTCCGTGAGCTCGATCCGGGTTCCGGGCGCCGCCTTGAGATTGATGACGAACTGCCCCGGATCGGTGCGGGGGAAGTAGGCGAGCCCGAGAAGGGGGACCAGCCCCAGGCTCGCGAGGAAGATGCCGAGGATCGCCGCCACGGTCGCCACCGGCCGGCCGAGCGCGACGACCTGGGCCCTGTCAAATCGCTTGAGGAACCCGTGAAACCTCGCGTTGAACCCGTGGTTGAACCGGCCCCAGACCGACCTCGGCGGAATCGCCGCGCTCGCGTCGTCCCCGCCGTGCCGGACTTCGCCCGAGCGGATGAGCTTGGCGCAAAAAAGAGGGACCACCGACATGGCGACGAAGTAGGAGGCGAACAGCGACAGGACGACTGACAGCGCGAGGGCGGAGAAGAGAAACTTGCTCACCCCGGCGAGGAAGGTGACGGGGAAAAAGACGATCGCGGTCGTGAGGGTTGCGGCGAGAACGGCGAGCGCAACCTCGTCGCCGCCCTTCTCCGCGGCGACCTCGGGCGCCTCGCCGAGCTCCATGTGCCGGAAAATGTTCTCCAGCACGATGACCGAGTTGTCGATGAGCCGCGAGAACACCAGGGCCAGTCCGCCGAGGATCATGGCGTTCACCGAGCTGCCGCCCATCTGGAGAGCGATGAACGCGGCGAGCGCGGACAGCGGGATCGACAGGAAGACCGCGAGCGTCGCGCGGAGGTTCCCAAGGAAGACGAGGACCATGAGGCCGGTCAGCAGGAGCCCGATCACACCCTCGTCGACCAGGTTCTCGATCGCCGTCTTCACGAAGACCGACTGGTCGAAGACGACGCTGGTCACGAGCGACTTCGGAATGTCGATCAGGTGCGCCACGGCGTTCCTTATGCCGTTGACGACCGCGATCGTGTTCGCCTCGGCGCTCGATTTCAGGATCGGAAGGTAGACCGAGCGCTGCCCGTCGATCCGGACGATGTTGGTCTGGATCGCCGCGTCGTCCACGGCGTTGCCTATGTCGGCGACGAGAACCGGGGATCCGTTGAACATCTTCAGGGGTAGACTGTTGATCTCCGCCACCGTGTTGAGCTGGCTGTTCGTGTAGAGGTTGTAGTCGAACGGCCCCACCTTGACGTCCCCGGCGGGGAGGATGAGGTTGGCGTCGTTCACCGTGCGGGCGACATCCATCAGGCTGAGCTGGCGCGCCTCCATCTTGACCGGGTCGACGTAGATCTGGATCTGCCGGAGCTTTCCGCCGAAGGGGGGCGGAATCGCGCAGCCCGAGACGTTGGCGACCTGGTTGCGGACGCTGTACTGGCCGACGTCGTGCAGCTCCGCCTGGTTGAGGCCCTCGCCCTTGAGCGTGATGAGGCAGACGGGAAGGCTGGACGCGTCAAACTTGAGCACGACGGGCGGAAGGGTGCCGGGCGGGAGGCGCCTGAGGTTCGCCATGGCGAGGTTCGTGATGCTGGTCACGTCCGAGTCCGCGCTCGTCCCCGCCTGGAAGTAGATCTTGATCAGGCTGATTCCCGGCAGTGACCTCGACTCGATGTGGTCTATCCCGCTCGCCAGCGTGAAGAACCGCTCGTAGGTGCCCGTGATGTCGTTCTCGATCTGTTCGGGTGGCATTCCCGAATAGAATGTGGCCACGACGACCACGGGGATGTTGATGGGCGGGAAGAGGTCCACCGGCATCCTCGCCAGGCTCGAGAGCCCCACCACGCTCACAATGAGGCAGAGCACGATGATCAGGTAGGGGTACCGTATCGAGAACCGGGACATGGGGAATCGTCGTGCTGCGGACGCGCGGTGGGGCGCTACCAGCGGCTCGGGTCGTCCCCGATGACGCCTCTCAGCTTTTCGCGCGAGAATTTGGCGCTGGCGCAGAACTCACATATTGCCCGCTCGCGCACCATGGCCCGCGCCACGGCGTCCGGGATCCTTTCGGACAGGTCGGCGGGCAGGCACACGACGCCGTCCCTGTCGCCGTGGACGAGATCCCCAGTCCGCACCGCTACACCGGCGACGGTCACCGGCTTACCCATCTCGACCACGTGGGAATAGCCGTGCGAGGGCGAGAGGTTGCCGGAGAACGCGTGCAGGCCGACATCGACGAACCTCTGGGTTCCCCTGATCGCCCCTGTGGTGACGACCCCTACGAACCCCAGCGCTCGGATGATGCACGCGTGAACCGGCCCGACCAGGGAACCCCGGCCCGGCCGGGCATCCATGTCCTCGATCACCAGCACCCTCGGGTACCCAGCCTCCTCGAGGCTCTCCCACCAATCGGGATGCTCGAGATAGAAGGCGGGCTTCATCGGCGGATCCGAGGCCCGCACCCGCACCGTCACGGCCACCCCGGCCATGGGCGCAAGCGACGGGGTCCGGCACGTGATGCCCGGTCCGGAGGACCCTTCGTTCGACAGCCTCACCCGCAACGAGTCTATGGCGTCCGCGACCGCGTAGGAATCGAGCTTGGCCAGGTCACGGAAGATTTTCTGGGGGGTGTTCTTGTTCATAAGGGCCATGGGGCGTCATTCCGCCGCCGGGATGTCGACGAGCTTCGCGGAGACGGCGGTGCCGGGGGCGAGCCCGGAGCGCTCGCCGATGACCACCCGGTCGCCCTCGCGGAGTCCCGAGCGTATCTCCGCGCGCGAGGCCGTCCGCATTCCGACGACCACCGGCCTTTCCTCTATCGTGTTGTTCGCGCCCACCACCAGGACGGTCGGGGCGTCGCCCCGCGACAGGGCCTGCAGGGGAATCGCCAGGACGCCCTCGCCGCGCTGGATCTGGAGCGTGACCGAGGCGTACATGCCCGGCTTGAGCAGGTCGTCGGGGTTCGGCACGTCCACCTCGACGACCATCGTGCGCGTGGACCGGTCAATGTCCCCGGCGTCGCGCGCTATCTTTCCCGTGAAGACCATGTGGAGGGCGTCCACCTCGACCGAAACGCTTCCGCCGACGTGCACGACGGGTGTCTCCGCCTCCGGGACCGGGAAGCGCAGCCGCAGGAGGCTGTTCTGCGCCAACTCGACAATCGGGCCGGTGTTGGACGCCGTTCCCGCCTCGACAAGCGTTCCGTTGTCGACGAACCGCTTCGTGATCACGCCGCTGAAGGGGGCCATCACGCGGGTGTAGTCCGAGAGCGTGCTGAACCGGTCGGCGTCCGCCTTGGCCGCCGCAAGGGCCGCCTCCATGGCGCTGTCCTTGGCCTCCGCGTCATCGAGGTCCTGCTGAGCGACAAGGTTGGGGTGGCCCTTGTTCACCTCGACCAGCCGATCGTGGTCGACGTGGGCGAGTTCGTGCTCGGTCTTGGCGCGGCGTTCGGACGCCTGGGCCCCCTCGAGCTGGTCCTTGAGCTCGGGGACCTCGAGCGTGGCCAGCAGATCGCCGACCCTGACGTGGTCGCCGATGTCCACGCGGATGGGATTCACGTAGCCCGAAACCTTGGCGTGGATCAGCACGTCCTGAAACGGAATGAATTCGCCCTGAAACGTCATTGAATTGGACAGGCTGGCCCTTTCGGTCCTCGCGACGGCGACGGTGGGAATCCCCGAGCCGTCCTTACCGGCGCCGCAGCCGGCGAGCAGGAGGCCCGCGGCGGACAGGATCGCGGACAGGGCGCGGTTTTTTTTGGCCTCAGGCTCGGTGTGCATAGGTTTGACCCGGTATGAGGTCGCACTCATCCCGCGGCGAGCGGAAGGGTCACGGTGAGCCGGCTTCCTGATCCGACGGCGCTTTCGACGTCCACGCGGCCGCCGTGGGCGACGCAGATCGACTTGACGATCGCGAGGCCCAGGCCCGCGCCGTCCCCCTCCAGCGACCGGTCGCGGTCCACGCGAAAAAACCGCTCGAAGACCAGCGGCACGGCCTCGGCCGGGATGCCCACCCCCGTGTCCGCGACCTCAAGGACGCCGCGGCCCGAGGCCTCATGCACCTTCAGGTGCACGGATCCGCCAGGACGGGTATATTTGAAGGCGTTGTCGAGAAGGTTGACCACCACTTGCTTCAGGCGCGCCCGGTCGCCCATGACGTGGACGGGGCTTCCGACGTCCCGGGTCACCGTGATGTTCTTGTCCTCCGCAAGGAGGAGCATCTGGTCCGATGTCGCCCCTGCCAGCGCCGCCAGGTCCAGCCGGATCCATTCCTCCTGGGCCTCTCCCGCGTCGAGGCGCGACAGGGCAAAGAGCTTCTGCACGGTCTTTCCCAGGCGCTCGACATCCTCCAGCGCGCTGCCGATGCGATCGCGCTGGTCGGAGGGAAGGTGCGCATCGGCGGCAAGGTTCTCGAGCTCCCCCTGTATCACCGTGAGCGGCGTGCGGAGCTCATGGGAGGCGTCGGCGACGAATCGCTTCGAGTTGCTGAAAGCGTCGTCCAGACGCGTGATCATGAGGTTGAGCGCGACGGACAGGCGCTCCAGCTCATCACCCGTGTCGGTGACGGGAAGGCGCTCGCTCAGGTTGTGCTGGGTGATGTTTTCCGCCTTCACGGCGAGCTCCTCGACCGGCTCGAGGGCCCTCCGCGCCAGCAGGTACCCCCCGGCGGCCGCCACGGCCACGACAAGCGGCAGGCCAAGCGCGAGGAGCACGAGGAGGTGCCGGGCGAAGCGTTGCACGGGCTCCGCCGACGTGCCCACCTCCACGACATAGGGGCTTCCCTCGGCGGTCGCGGCCCTGAACGACGCCACCAGAAGGGACCGGCCGTCATCAAGCTTCTGCAGACGGGTGGACGCGGCGGCGGTCCCAGGCCCGAGCGCAGGCACGCCGGACGGATCAAAGCTCTGGTCGTTCGGGGGACCGGAAACATAGGCCACGCTGCCGTCAGCTCGGGACACGCGGATGAAACGGTTGCTCAGCTCGGGGGAGTAGAGCGACTTGATCTCGCTCACGACATAGGCCTCGCCGGTCCGCGGCGCGTTCACCAGGAGCGTCTCCGCGATTTGGCGCGCGCGCCGGCCCTGGGTTTCCAGCAGCGTGTCGTCAAGGTACTGCCGGACCGAAAGATAAAGGAGCGCCCCGAGGACCGCGAAAACCGCGACGAAGAGCACCGCATGCCATGCCGCGAGCCGGAAGCGTATCGAGCGCGTGTTCACGTCGTGGCCTCGTCCGCCAGCCGATATCCCGCGCCGCGCACGGTCCGGATCAGCTTGACGGGAAACGGATCGTCGATCTTCGCCCGAAGATGGCGGACGTAGACGTCCACAATGTTGGTGAGGCCTTCGAAACTCTGGTCCCAGACATGCTCGACGATCATCGTCCTCGAAAGGACCCTGCCGGGATGCGCGGCGAGATAGTCGAGCAGCGCATATTCCTTTGGCGTGAGCTCGATCCGCTGGCCCCCGCGGCTCACCTGCTGGGTCAGCCTGTCGAACTCGAGGTCGCCGATGCGCACGACGTTGCTCTGGTTGGCGGGACCGCGGCGCAGCAGCGCCTTCACCCGCACCACCAGCTCGGCGAAGGCGAAGGGCTTCGTGAGGTAGTCGTCGGCGCCCGCCTCAAAGCTCTCCACTTTGGACTCCGTCGCATCGCGAGCGGTCAGAACCAGTATCGGAACCTTCGCGTTGCGGACGCGCACGCGCCGCAGGAGCTCCCTGCCATCCATTCCCGGCAAGCCCAGGTCAAGGATCACCAGGTCATAGTCGTATGTGTGAGCCATGGCCCAGCCGGTGTCGCCGTTTTCCGCGATGTCAACGGCGTAGCGCTCCGACCTGAGGCCCCTCGAGACCATCTCGGCCACCTTGCGCTCGTCCTCTACGAGAAGTATCCGCATGAGAATTTCAACCCGGATGACGGTACACGAGTAGGATTAAGGGGCGGCGAAGAAATGATTAAATTTTCTTAATCTGCCCGCACGGCCCGGGCTCGGGTGAATCGGGGCGGACTGCAGGCGCCCCCATAGACACCTGAGCCGCCCAAAGGACCGGTTGTGACGACCGCCAACGAAAGGGGGCCGCCCCCTGCGCTTTATGACGCGATTGCGTTTGGAAATTCGCTTGGCATTCGCGCGGGAATTGTCTCTTTCAATTCATACTAACTTAATGTGCATTCATACACAGAGTTTTGATCGGTAGGTATATTTTTTTAATATCTTGTTGGTTAGATAGTTAAATCGACATAAGCGCCATTAACAGACCATGAGAACGACACATGTTAGCTTCCTTAATTTACTCATTACGGCTCTTTCAGCCGCTTTGTCCGTCCCCGGAGTGTGCCGTGGCGCCGACGCTTCAGCCACGGCCGGAGCCGTCCCGGCCAGCGCGGCGCCGGCGGACGTCTTTGATTGGACCAAACCGGCGTGGTTGAGCGACCTGTCGATCGGATTCAAGGAGAGCTACGACGACAACATCCTAAGGGTTTCCGGGAACGGCTTGCCCCTTCAATCGTCTTGGGTCGACACGTTCTCGATGAAGCTGGGTTTCAACCTGGCGCCTCTGGTGGCAGCGGATCCGGGAACGATTCAAGTCTTCTCGCTGGTCTACCAGCCGGACCATGTCACCTATAACCAGGCCTCTTCGGAAAATTACACGGCCAACAGGTTCAACGCGACATTGAAGGGGAAATCGGGCGACCTCACGTTCAGCTTGGACAACGCCTTCCTCTATAACGACGGCAACAAGCTGGGGCCGACGTACGCGCTCAACCAGCTGTCAAACGCGGATGCGAACCAGAACGACAAATATCGCAACAGCCTCGCGCACGCTCCGGCCCGCGAGCGCCGCAATCAGGACCAGGACCGCTACACCGCATTTCTGCAATATGACACGAAGTATGTTTTTGTCCGTCCAATCTCATCGCTGACGTCGTGGAACATGAACACCTACCTGTTCAACACGTCGCTCGCCCCGTACAAGGGTTACCAGGACTATGTCGACCGCTACGATTGGAATGCCGGCGCGGATCTGGGCCTCAAGCTGTCGCCGAACTGGGCCCTGACCCTCGGCTATCGTTATGGGTATCAATATCAGGCGCAGTACGCGGAGTCGATCAATAGCGACCAGCACTACTCGTCCAACCATTATCAGAGGCTCCTTGCGGGCCTGGAGGGAAAGATCGACTGGCTGAGCGTGAAGCTGGCGGCGGGTCCGGACTTCCGTGACTTCAACCCCAACACGCCGATCAGCGACCTGCACACCACCCGTTTTTATGGGGAAGCAGCGGTGACCGCCACGTTGACGCAGGGCCAGTCGCTGACCCTCAGCTACAAGGAATTCGTCTCCATATCCAGCACCGGCCTGGTTCCCTATGAGGACTCGGCCTATTCTCTGGTTTACCACTGGAGCGCGACCAGGCAATGGGGCGTCGATCTCGGCGCAAAGTTCTTGGAACACAACTATACGCTGGGCAATGACACGGCGGGTTCGGCTCCCAGCTTGCGCGAGGACTTCGACTATGCGGCGTCGGGCGGCATCACTTACGCCGTCACCCCGCACCTGATCGCGAGCGTGACCTACAACTATGACGACGGCCAGAACGGCCTGAGCTCACTGCCCGCAAAGTACGCCCCCTCTTACCGCGATTTCGAGCAGGGGGTTTTCGCGGTGGGACTGCAGTACGCCTTCTGAGCCGGCCCCCCGGCCGAAGAGGATTCTCTCCCTGTCCCGGGCTTCGGGCGGGGTCGGGGTTGCCTTCCTGGACCCGCTCGCCGCCCCCTGAAAGGCGGCCCTTCACCCCGTTCTTCGGCCCTTCCGTCACTGATGGATTCCAACGGACCTTCCCCTCTGGCCCATTGACGGGCGTCCAAGGTTCGGCCCTCACCGCCGCCCCAGCACTCAACGCGGCCGGCGGCTTTCTCTACCCCAATGAATCCCTGTTCGGCGTCTCGACACTGTGCACGCGCCCATCCCGACGCCGGTTGAAATCTGACCATGCAAAACACCAAGACCAAGATCCTGACATTCCTACTCGCGGCGTCGCCGGCGTGCGCCCAATACACGTCGCCGTCGCCGCCGACACCCGTCCCGGGATTGATCGATGACTATCTTGTCGCCGCGAATCCGGCCCTGAAGGGCTGGGACTTCGGGGTGAACGAGCGGCTGCGCTACGAGGACAAGTCGGACGCCGGGACCACCCATGCCGGCTCCAATTACGACTTTTCATCCGCCCCTCCTACCACCAACAGCAACGACTACTGGCTCACCCGCCTCATGCCCCGCATCGGCTACACGGGTGACCTCATCTCCTTCCTGGTCGAGGCGCGGTCGAGCTATTCGATCGACGACGACCGGTACACGGCCACCGCGGCGGGCAAGAATCTTGCCGAGAACGACGGGCCCTTCCAACTGCAGATGGCCTATCTGCTCATCGGAAACATGAAGGAGTTCCCCGTGACCCTCAAGGTGGGCCGGCAGGAGCTCATCTACGGCGAAAGCCGCCTTGTTGGAAATGCCTTCTGGCTGAATATCCCGCACACGTTCGACGCGGTGAAGCTGAGGTACCAGGACTCCTTCTTTGGCGTCGATCTTTTTGCCGCCAACCTGGTGTACGTTTCCCAGGACCATTTTGAGGACTCAAATTCGCAGGACACCCTTTCGGGCGCGTATTTCGACTTCCCGGGGCTATCAAAGGAAAATGTGACCGAACTCTACGTTTTCGCACGAAACGTCGACCGCGGCATCGTGACGGACAATTGGTCGCTTGTTCCCGCTCCATTCCGCTTCACCGCGCCGCAGGATACCTACACGTTCGGCTATCGCACGAAGACAAAGCCCGGCGCGCTCGGGCCCTGGGACTACGGGATCGAGGCTATGTGGCAGACGGGCGACCGCACGGCGGTCTTCCCCGCGACGACGGTGGCCGTCGCAAAGGCTGCGCCCCGTTTGGGGCAGGACGCATGGGCCTTCGTGCTTCAGGGAAGCTATTCGTGGAAGGACGTCCCTCTGACGCCGAAACTGGCCCTGATCATCAGCTGTGCCTCCGGTGACCGCAATTCAACGGACAAGGACAGCGAAACCTTCCAAAACCTGCTGCCCTCAAACCACGGCCTTTACGGGATCATGGACCTGTCGAGCCTGCAGAACATCGAGGACTACCGCGTGTCCTTTTCAGTCAAGCCGAGCTCC
>Ga0302326_10024050_pt1 | contig 12395 bp, 9 predicted proteins | sample Palsa_T0_3_FD_202264 | JGI IMG/M metagenome (GOLD analysis project Ga0302326, IMG submission 202264) | Peat permafrost microbial communities from Stordalen Mire near Abisko, Sweden - Palsa_T0_3 | ecosystem: Environmental > Terrestrial > Soil > Palsa > Peat permafrost | place: Sweden: Abisko...
GCTCCACGCTTCTTTCAGACCTCACCTCGCGGTGATGCCCTTGCGCTTCACTAACCCTTCACCTCCATCAGGTTGGGTAGCGGACTCTCACCCCCAAACTGTCGAACATGCTCGGCACACAAAAAAAGGGCGGCCGGTTGGCCGCCCTTTTTTATTTTGGCGGGCGATGCGCGCAGATACAGCCGACGCTTACTTCTTCGGCTCCTTTCCTTCGTTTTTCTTAGCGCTCGGCTTATTCTGTGGCTTACTGGCCTGCTTGTGCGCCTGCGGCGCCGGCTTCGCCGCAGTGGCCTTGTGATCCGCTGCGACGTTGTTGTTGGTTTTCTGTCCGCTGCGCTCAGCGGCTGCGTTGTTGGTTTTCGGTGCACTGTGGTCGGCAGCTGTTTTGTTAACGGTTTTCTGTGCACTGTTCTCCGCTGGCGTAGGCTTGCCGCCATTAGCCGCGCGGCCGTTGGGCGCCGCGTTGTTTGGGCGCCCCGGGCTCGGCGCCTCGTGGGCCGCCGGTTTCGGGGAGGCCGCGGTGGCGACGTGTCCCTGCTGGTTGAAGCTGCGACCGCCGACTTTATCCATGGCCAAGTTGCTGGGCTTCCCATGGTTCGTGGATGCCCACTGACTGCGATCGCTGCTGGCCGTTTGTTCGTGCGAAACCTGGCTGGCGGTCGGCTGGACGTGGTTCTCGTGCGCGTACGACTGTTCCTGTGCTGTCGGTTGCGCGGTGACGCCGCCCGCCCCGTTGAAGGCGGCGTGGTTTACGACGGTGGTGTTATTGACCACGGTGTTGTTGACATACGTGTTGTGCACCACCGACGTGTTGACGTTCATCACCGCGGTGTTGTAGCGGAACGCACCGCCGACCCATTCTCCTCCGCCGAAGCCGGCCCCGCCATAGCCGAATCCGTAGTTAATTCCGCCGTAGAATCCTACGTGCGCACCCCAGTAGCCGCCGTGCCATCCGTAGGCGCCGCCCGCGAAACCCCAGTATCCGGGTGTCCACAAGAAGCCTGGTTGCGGGGCGGCGACCCAAACTCCCGGCACCCAGTAGTAGCCCATCGAGCCGTAGGCCCAATAGCCTGGCGTCCACATGAAGCCCTCGTGTGGGCAAGCTGGCTGAGCGTAAACGGGCAAGGCTGGTGGACCAACGTGAATCGAAAGACCTATGGCAATTTGGGCGAATGAAGCGGTTGGCACGAGGAACAACAACGCGACCAGAAACAACAAATAACGAGACTTCCCGAGTATGTGCATTTTTGGACCCTCCGTTGGCCCGTGTGCACTCCAGCTAAAATTTTCGAATGAACTGCCGGCAAATGAGGCCGATCCAGTACGCTGCGGCGGATGCCGGAACACGTACACCGATTGCGATAAGTATGAGTAAGTCGAACATCGTAGCCCCAAATATCGCGAAAGCGGTGAGTAAAGGATCAAAACCTCACGAGGGGTTAAACCCACAACTGCGGAGAATGTCTCTTAGGGATTTGCGTTAAGTAAGTTATTGAGGCGTAGTTCTCTAGAGCCGAGATAGCTGTCGGTATGGCGCCCTGAGCCGGGAGTGAGAGCCCGAGACACCGATCACGTTGCGCCGGCGGAGTTCGAACAGGCCGTCGGCGCGATCCGCGTACCGCGCTTGCTATTCGTTGCGGCGAGGATATAGGATGCCGGGCGGGAGAGCTCCGTGCACAAACGCCATTTTTTGCTGTACATAATCGTTATTCTGTCTTTGCTGGGCGGCGGGATCATTTCGGCGCTGGCGGCGGATGATCCCGCAGCCATCGTCGATAGCGCCGCATTCTTGGCGGCGCACATGACGCCGGCGGGGCCGGCGGCTGAAAAATTCTCAGCGGCGGCGGACAAGCTGGTGGCGCAGATGACTTTGAAAGAAAAGGTCGGGCAGATGACTCAGCTCGAGATCGGCATGGTCACCGACGGCATGGATACGGCCATCACAATCAATCCTGAAAAGCTGCGCAAAGCGATCACCGAGTATGGAGCCGGCTCGATCCTCAATACGAATCACGAAGGCCTGTCGCCGGAGAAGTGGCACGAAATTATTGGCGCGATACAGGCAGAGGCCAAAAAATCGCGGCTGCGCGTTCCGGTGCTGTACGGTATTGATTCGATTCATGGCGTCACTTACGTTGTCGGCGGCACGCTGTTCCCACAGCCGCTGGCGATGGCCGCGACCTGGAATCCGGAGCTGATGTTGCGCGGGAGCCAGATCTCCGCGGCTGAAACTCGCAAAGCCGCGATCCCTTGGAGTTTCTCGCCGGTGCTGGACGCCGGCCGCCAACCGCTCTGGCCGCGTCTGTGGGAAACGTTCGGAGAGGACACTTATCTCGCCACGGTGATGGGCGTGGCCACGGTGCGCGGTTATGAGGGGACGGACGTTTCCAGTCCTGAACACGTGGCCGCTTCGTTGAAGCATTACATCGGCTACAGCTTTCCGACAAACGGAGGAGACCGCAGCCCCGCGCTGATTCCGGAAAACACGTTGCGCGAATATTTTCTGCCGGCGTTTGCGTCGGCGGTGAAGGCCGGGGCGCACACGGTAATGGTGAATTCCAGCGAGGTGAACGGAATTCCGGGACACGCTAACAGTTATCTGCTGAAGACGGTCCTGCGGGATGAACTGGGATTTCAGGGCGTAGTGGTTTCGGATTGGAATGACATCGAGAAGCTCGTGACTATCCACCACGTCGCCGCGGATGAAAAGGAAGCGACACGGATCGGGATCCTCGCGGGCATCGACATGAGTATGGTTCCGAGCGATTACCGGTTCAGCGACCTGCTGCTGCAACTCGTGCAGGAAGGAAAAGTACCGGTGGGCCGCATCGATGAAGCGGTGCGGCGAATACTGATTCTCAAATATCAGTTGGGGCTGTTCGCTGATCCGGTTCGCGGGGAGGAATCGAAAACGGTGGTGGGCTCGGCGGAGTCGCGAGGTGCGAGTCTGGAGGCCGCGCGCGAATCGATCACGTTGTTGAAGAACGCAGATCACACTTTGCCGCTCCCAAAAACCGCGCGGGTGCTGGTCACCGGGCCGGACGCCGATTCGCTGATTCCTTTAAATAACGGCTGGACGTATACCTGGCAGGGCGACAAAGCCTCCACGTACCCCAAGGATTACGCCACGATTCTGCAGGCCATCCAACAGAAGATCGGCGCGGACAAAGTGACCTACGTAGCGGGGACAACGATCGATCAAGAAGTGAATATCCAAGACGCGGTGGCAGCGGCGGCCAACGCCGATGCGATAGTGATCTGCCTGGGAGAATGGGCCTACGCGGAGACGCCCGGAAATATTGCCGATCTGGCGCTTCCGGAGGCGCAAATTAATCTCGCGCAAAAGATGCTCGATACTCAGAAGCCGGTGATTCTGGTGCTCACCGAAGGCCGCCCGCGAATCATCCGGCCGGTGGTTGGCGCGGCCGGCGCGATTGTGATGGCGTACAATCCCAGCAACGAGGGCGGCTACGCAATCGCCGACATTTTATTTGGCGACGTGAATCCCAGCGGCAAACTTCCCATAACGTATCCGATGTGGCCGGGCCGCCTTTTCACGTACGACCACAAAGCGTTTGAAACGGGAGACGGAACAATCAGTACGCTGGACACTCCGCAATTCGAATTTGGCTACGGCTTGAGCTACACCACATTTTCGTATTCCGATCTTCAGGTAACGCCGCCGGCCGAGGCGGGCGATCGGAAAATCCACGTCGAGGTCACCGTGAAAAATACCGGCGACCGCGCCGGGAAGGAAGTGGTGGAACTATTTCTCAACGAGCGATTTGCCAGCGTCACCCCGCCATTGAAGCGTCTGAAGCGCTTCGCCAAAATTTCGTTGCAGCCCGACGAGAGCCGCAGGGTCACGTTTGAGCTGGGAGCGGACGATCTAGCGTTTATAGGCGCGGATAACAAGCGAGTGGTCGAATCTGGAGTCTTCGACGTGCGTGTGGGCAGCCAGCAGCAAAGTTTTGAATGGCGCTAGCGGTGGTCCAGGGCGCGCTGACCGTTCGCATGGGTCGCTAGCAATTCGGACAGAGCGCTGAAGACCCACAGCGAAAGTGATCACGCCTTTCCCTTCCGAGACATTTCCTTACACTCCAGCGGACAACAAAAGAGCAATATTCGGTGTTAATGATGTATGCGGTTCGCGGCACGCAGAAGTACGCTGCGATGGAACAGCAGATGCGTGACCAAATTATGGAGCGCATACAGGAACGAGGGGTCGGTGGCACGGAGTAGCAAAGGCCGGTCACGTCCCCTGGCCGCATTTTCGAGGGCCAAGAAACGGAGGCGCGTGATGCGCAGGTTCTCTCTTCCCTTTTCGTTGTTCGTGGTCCTTGGCGTAATTGTGGCGATTCGGGCAATGTCTTCGGTCGCTCCGGGCACGCCGGATCACGTCAGTGCGCCGCGATCCGACGGACATGAAACTCCCCTGCGGATTTACCCCGCAGCAGATACGGGTTCAGGGTGCGCGCCCCTCGCGGTGATTTCGCATGGCGCGGGCGGGTCGGAAAATGGCTATCGGTATCTGGCCGCAGCGATGGCGCAGCTTGGTTACACGGCGGTGGTGATGGGTCATCGCGAAAGCGGACTGGCGGCGCTAAGCGAAGACATGCGCGCGGACGGAATTCGACGGGGAGTGCATGCCTTGGTCGCCGATCCGGAGGCCGAGCAAGCGCGGTTGCTGGACGTCGGCGCGGCCCTCCAGTGGGCCGATGGGCAGTGTCACGCGCCGTTCCGCGTCCTGCTCGGGCACTCGATGGGTGCCGAGACGGTCATGCTGGAGGCCGGCGCGAAGAACATCATCGGCGTTTCTCCATCGGTCGCCGGGCAAGATCGCTTCGACGCTTACGTAGCGTTGTCGCCAGAGGGACCGGGCGTCGTGTTTTCAGAACACTCGTGGAGCGCCATTCATAAGCCGCTGCTGGTGCTCACCGGAACGCGCGACCAGTCTTTGAAGGGCGGCCCGCAGGCGCGGCAAATTCCGTGGCACGATTTGCCAGGCATCACGAGCAAGTGCCAGTGGATGGCGGTGATCGATGGCGCAACGCACATGAACTTCGCCGGCAACGGAATGGGCGCCGAGCAGGTGAAGCCGATGGTCACGCAGACCATCGCGAGTTTTCTGAGCGGGATTCGAGAGGCAGCGTGTACGCTGCCGACGCCGAGAGCTGGGATGACCATGCAGGCGAAATAGGCGGGTTAGCATGGCTCGCTGAGAGTCATCAGCTAGGATGACTGTGATGGCGCTCCACTTGTGGCGGCGTTCGTTGCATTTTCCATTCCTACCGAAGATCGGGCGTCGTCCTACGACTAAGTATGGTGACGCTGGTGCCGTCGGCTAATCAGCGGATCGCGAGAGGTTTTTGCTGCAAGATTGCTTGGGTGGCGGCCTTCGCTCCGGCTTCGATCTCTGGATTCAAATCCAGGTGGGGTACGGCGGACTGAGCGGCCGCGTGATAAAGCTGCAAGGCATCGCCGGGGCGATCTAGTTTAGTTAGCAGGATTCTGGCGGCGGCGATTTGCGCTGCCAGGCCTTGGCGTTTGGCGGGATGGGCGGCGGCTAGTTTTTCGTACACCTGCAGGGTGCGTCGGTAGTCTTGGTTTGCTTCCGGGACGCGACACATCTCCAGCCAGACCGCGGGGGATAGTTTGTCTCCGCCCAGGTTCTCGTATTCTTGGTAATCGAGCCAGGCGGCATCGAGCATTCCGGCTCGCATGTGACTTATCAATAATGACGGTGGGATTCTTGAGATTGGAACTTACGTGGGGCTCACGGTCTGCATTGCTACTTGGCGGCAGTATGGAGATAGTGGTCGCGTTTTTGGGCGGGGAGGTTTTTGAGTTTTTGGTTTCCACAATAGGGACGGTTTTTCCACGACGGCGGCGCTACACGGGAGCGGAACTGTTATATGTCGGTGTCTGACAGGAAGCGGCCGTAATCGTTGATCTCTAGCCAGTGGTAGAGGTGGATCTGGTAGAGGTACGAGGCCACTAGTTCTTCACCTAGTTCGTGGGTTTCGGTGCAGACGAAAGGAACTTGAAGGCCTGCTAGCACGGCTACTAGAAATTGGGTGGTGCGGTTTGGGTCGACGGTGGTGTGTTCGTAGCGGGATTTTATTTGGCTCAGGGTGGTGGTGATTACCAGCAAGCGGTGCGGATAAGTTGCCATTCGGCGCAGGCGGCTTATGAAAGCAGGGCGGTCGACGGTGCTGGAGTGGACCAGGTCGGAGAGGTCTTTTCGTTCTACTGCGCAAATGTCTTCCAGGCCGGCGATGGAATAATCTCCTAGGGCCAGGGCTTTCTTTTCGATTGCTGCGAACCAGCCGTTGAAGCGGGCGAAGTTCAAAGGATTCTGCTCACGCGTGTCTACTAGGAGGGTTGCGCGCGGGGTCTGGAGTTGGGTGCCGCCGCGTTCGGCTAGGACGGGGATCACTGGATGAGGGACTGGAGCGGCGGTCATCTGCCATTCTAGGGGAGACGCGATTAGGTGGCGGCGTCTCGATATTCGGTCTTTCATACGGATCCTCTCCTGGCGGTACCGTGATGGAGCGTACCCAAAGTTCGGGCGGGCGGCAACCTGGTGCGGCCTTTCGTGAAAACCCATCGAAGCGTGGAGCAAACCCAAAGGCAACACACTTACCTTGTGCAGGTGGTGGCGGCACCACGGAGATGCGTGTGCTACGGCGCAGCGTGGTAAACTCTGCGGCATATGCGCGAACCGATTTGGATGATTTTGGTTGGCGGCGTTTTGCTCTGGGCTTCCGTGCTCGGCTCCGGCATCCGCGGTAGCGCGGGGACGTCTGGCACTGCGGTGCTGGTCGTCGTGAATCAAGGAGACCGAAATCTTAGCTTGGTTGATCCGGTGACGGCTCGGGAAATTGGCACCGTTTCGGAGGAGCAGACTGCGGTTCATGGGCATGAGGTGGCGGTGGCGGCTGATGGGCGCGTCGCGTATGTGCCTATCTACGGGAGCGCGGGGGTGGGGCAGCCTGGGCTCGACGGGCGCGAGATGGTAGCGATCGATATCGCCAGGCGTAAAATTGTGGGTAGGGTGGATTTTGGGCATGGGGTGCGACCGCATTGCGTGGTCTACGAACCGGTGAGCGGGATGCTGTACGTGACCACGGAGCTCGACAATAGCGTGACGATCGTGGACCCGCGGACGCTCAAGATCACTGGGTCGATCCCTACGGGGCAGGCGCAGTCGCACATGCTGGCGATCTCGCACGACGGGCGGCGCGGTTATACGGCGAACGTGGGTCCGGGCAGCGTATCGGTTTTGGATATGGGCGCGCGCACGACCATCGCGGTGATTCCGGTTTCCGGCAATACGCAACGAATCTCCATATCGAGCGATGACCGGATGGTGTTTACCGCGGACCAGACGAAGCCCCAATTGGCGGTGATCGATACGGGTACCAACAAGGTTAAGGCGTGGGTGACGCTGCCCTCGGAGGGTTATGGCACCGCGGCGACTCGGGATGGTCGATGGCTGCTGGTGGCGATGCCGCAGGGGCAGGTGGCGGTGGTGGATCTGGGGACGCTGAAGGTGGCGCGCACGATTGACGTTCCTGGTTCGCCGCAGGAGATTGTGGTGCGACCGGACGGCTTGGTGGCGTACGTGTCTTGCATGCGGGGAGTGCAGGCGGGGCAAATCGCGGTGATCGACTTGGCAAAGTGGACGGTGCAGTCGCTCATCAATGCCGGTGTGGGTGCGGATGGCCTGGCTTGGGCGGGTGGCACGGGGCACTAAATACCAACACCTTAGAAGCATGGGTCAAGACATTGACGCGGAAACCTGGCGTTTGGCGTGGCCAACTTTCAATGACCACGGTCAATACGCCCGCCCTTCCTAGAATCCGGGAATAATGGGATACTCGGAAAGACAACAACGTAGAACCGTGAGAGGAAACAACCTCCCTTCCCAAAACCCAGGGAAGCGCGGGCACCCAGCTTCACTCCCTACACCAAAGCATTCTGTTAACGTATCTATTACTTGACAGTATGTCTATACGGTGATACATCGTGGGCGGCCTCACGGCGGCGTGAGCACATCGCAACGTAGGAGCTACTATGTCCCATCCAGCTTCCATGCAACCGCGAGTGTTTAGGAGCGGGCCATTTGCCGGAGTGTCGGTCGATGATGCGTTTGCCCGGGCGGCGATGAGCGAGTCGCCGGTGGTGGTGAAGCTGCCGCCTGTCGTTTGGCCGCAAAATTTGGCGCCGGTGGCGCAGGCGTTTGGCGGCTACCCTGCCGGAACGCCAATCACTGGGCCGGCTGACGTCGCGGCGGACGTTTTGATTATTCTATATACGGAATACGAGATCAGCGCGTTCCTGGAGGTATTTACGGGCGACTCGTCGTGGACTCCGGCGCGGCAAAAGACGTGGTGCCCGTACGCGCACAATTTCGCCAAATTCAAGGGGAGCATTCAAGGAATCGACGACAACGACGCGTTGAAGAGCGGGTATTTTGGTTATTTGTCGCTGATGACGATTGGTGGGACCAACGTGGTGCTGTACAAAACGGAGCTGCATCCTAAGGCCAACGGGCCCGATCTGCCGTTTATTCCGGTGATCGCGCAACTCATCGGGGAGCTGGGTCCGAAGCTAGTGATAAGCACCGGCACCGCCGGTGGGATCGGAAGCGTGGTGAACTGCGGGGACGTGGTGATCACCGATGCCGCGCGACTGCACGTTAAGATGAACTATCCCTCCTTTCCGCAGATCAATACACTTAGCAACGCTCACACCCAGTTGGCTAGCGCCGCGAATATAAGCGACACCTACGTTCAATACGCGACTGCCAATTTTACGAAAACGTCGCTGCCGGGCCTGGTGCAGTGCTATCAGAAGATTGGCAACAGATCAGGATACTCATTCTTGCGGGAAAACACGGCGGCTCCTACAATCTATCTGAAGGGGGCGAATTCGGTTCCCGGGCCGGAGCCGATGGATGTGGTCACCGCGGATTATCTTACCGTCGACGACAACAACGATTCCGAGGGTTTACAGGCGTTGGGAATCATGAACGAAACGGACGACGCGTTCGCATTTTATGCGATTGGGACGCTCCCTACCGCGCAGCAGCCGCAATGGGTTTCGATCCGAAACGCATCCGAACCGCAGGTGGTGGTGCCAGCCTTTCCGGCTGGGACTTCGCCGACGGCGATCATCGACAAACTGAAAGGCGTTGCCGGTGCAATTTACGGGGTCTACCAATACTGCACCACGTTGAACAGCGCCTTGGCGTGCTGGGCGGTGGTGGCTGGGATGTAGCGAGTGCGGTGAGCTGAGTTTTCGACGCCGTTTGGCTATTCTCTTAGGGATTACCTTATTGACAAGTTCACGTGGCGCGATAGGTTTTCCAGCTCGCCCACGGAATTCTCTCGTCTCACGAGGAGCTAATCATGGAAAAGCGCATTGACCTTCCGGGGAGTGGCCGACGAACCGTTGCCGGCGCCAAGGTGATTGGCAAAGTGGATCCCAGCCAGCGTATCGAGATCACCATCCAAGTGAGGCGGCGGTCGGAAGTTGAGCTGGCGAAGAAGCTGAAGGAACTGGCGACGCAACTGCCTGCCGAGCGCAAGTACATGAGTCGCACCGAACTAGCCACCCTGGCGGGAGCCGACCCGGCGGATATTCCTAAAATCGATGCTTTTGCGCATCAGAACAAACTATCGGTGACCGAAGTGAGCATTCCTCGCCGGACGGTGAAGCTTTCCGGGACCATCGGGGACATGAGCGCGGCCTTTGGAGTGAAGCTGCAGCGGTACAAGGCAGGCTCGGTGAGCTACCGCGGCCGCACCGGAACAATAAAGATACCGGCGAACTTGGGCGGGATCATCGAGCGGGTCCTGGGTCTTGACGATCGGCCGACGACCAGACCGCACTACCGGGTGGGCGCCAAAGGACGAAAAGCGAGCGGTTCCAAGAAAAGGGCGGCGCAACACCCTAAGCCGACCAGTTATTCGCCACCACAAGTTGGCGCGATCTATTCTTTCCCAACCGGCCTGGATGGGAGCGGGCAGACCATCGGGCTGATCGAATTGAACGATGTGAATAGTCAGGGCGATGCGACCGGTGCAGGCTACTCGACTTCTGATTTGAACACCTTCTTTAAGAACCTGGGGCTCGCTACGCCGACGATCACCGCGGTGGGTGTTGACGGTGGCGCCAACGTTCCGGGAAAGGACGTCAACGCAGATACCGAGGTGACGCTGGACATTGAAGTGGCTGGGTCGATCGCACCCGGTGCGAACATTGCGGTGTATTTCGGTACCAACACGGATGATGGATTCATCCAGGCGCTGACTGCTGCGGTCCACGATGACGTTAGGAAGCCATCCGTCATATCGATCAGCTGGGGCCAAGCCGAAGAAACCGCGACATCGCAGATGTTGCAGGGCCTCGAGCAAGCGCTGGAGGAAGCCGCAGCCGTTGGGGTCAGCGTATGCGTTGCCGCAGGAGATAACGGCTCGGCAGACGAGTTACTAGCGCAGTGGGATCACAAGCCTCACGTGGATTTTCCCGCGTCGAGTACCTATTCTCTGGCCTGCGGGGGGACGACGCTCGTGGCATCTTCCGCGGCGAATGCACCGGTGGAGACTGCATGGAATGAGGGCGCTAGTGGCGGCGCCACCGGCGGTGGCGTGAGCAACTTCTTCCCTAAGCCGTCGTATCAGGCAAATACGAACATTCCGGCGCCGGCTAACAGTGCCGGGGGGCGGGGCGTGCCTGACGTCTCCGGCAACGCCGATCCATATTCTGGTTACGCGGTGTTCGTTGAGGGGAAGGCGCAGGTGGTGGGAGGAACAAGTGCGGTGGCGCCGCTTTGGGCTGGGCTGCTCGCGCGAGTAAACCAGAAATTGGGCAAGGCGGTTGGGTTCATTAACGCGCTGATCTACGCGCAGGGTGCGGCGTCGGCATTCCACGATGTGACTGAGGGGAACAACGATATTTATGATGATTTGAAGGGGAAATTCCCTGCTGGGCCGGGGTGGGACCCTTGTACTGGTCAGGGCACGCCGGACGGGGCTGCGGTGATGGTGATGCTTACGGGGCAGGCAGGCTCGCCTTCTCACAAGCGAACTCGAAGCGCTGGCGCGACATAGGTGAAGAGTAATTGGGATTCTGATTCCAGGTTCTGCTTCGGTCAGAATTTTGTAAATTTGTAAGTCGGACGTCCAGGGATTGGGTTCTTGTGTGGCGGCGCTACAAGCACCGGTGGCCCACCGCTTCGCGAAGCATCCTCGCTGCAATCAAGGTCTGCATTCCAGTTCTCACGCGGTGTTGTAGAATTCGCTGATTGTATTGATTTAACCAGCGAGGTTCACATATGCCGCGAATCGAAGAACGATTAAAAGCACTTGGGCTGGCGTTGCCTCCGCCGCCTCGTCCGCCGCAGGGCGTTGTTCTCCCGTTTCAGTTCGTTCGCATTCTTGGCCGCCGCGGGCTGATATCCGGGCACGGGCCGCAAAGCCTCGAAGGTTCATTCGCCCAGCCGTTGGGTAAGGTGGGGCGAGAGGTGAGCCTGGAGCAGGGCTACACCGCGGCTCGGCTGACGGCGCTGGCCATTTTAGGCAGCTTGCAACGCACCATAGGCGACTTGGATCGCATTGCGGCCTGGGGCCGAGTGTTCGGAATGGTCAATTCGGCGCCCGGGTTTAACCAGCAGCCGAGCGTGATCAACGGCTTTTCGGACTTGATTCTGGAACTCTTTGGCCCTGAAGTTGGTGCGCACTCCCGCAGCGCGGTTGGACTTGCTGAGCTTCCGTTCAACATTCCGGTGGAGATCGAAGGCGAAGTGGAATTGAAGTAGTCCGTTCCAAACAGTGCGACGTTCCAAGGCACCTGCCCTGATTACGGCAGATGCGGATGACGCTTGTGCCATTGCGTAGAGTCTTCGTAGACCAGGGCGATTTCTAACAGCCGCTGCTCGCTCCAATTGGGGCCGATCAGTTGAAGACCGATAGGGAGGCCGGCGGAGGTAAATCCACAGGGGATGGAAATGGCTGGGTGACCGGTGAGATTCGCGGGGCGATTCAAGCGAATGAGGGCGGAACGTACGTTTTCCTTTTGGGCGCCGATGGTGACTTCCTTTTGGCCTAGCAACGGAGCTGCGACCGGCAGGGTGGGAGCAATTAGGGCATCCACTCGTTTGAAGGCGATATCGAAATCGCGGGTCACTTCGCGTTTGGTCTGAAAAGAATTTAGATAGTCGACAGCGCTGATGTCGCGCCCCATCTGCAGGCGGGAGCGGACATCTTTTCCGTAGTCCGCGGCGCGAGCGGGAAAGTAGCCTTGGGATTCATGGTATTGAGTGGCTTCCGCCAGCGCGAAGTTCGTGGTTGGCTCGAGGGAATCGGCGACATGCGGTAATGAAACCT
>Ga0302326_10024051_pt1 | contig 12395 bp, 8 predicted proteins | sample Palsa_T0_3_FD_202264 | JGI IMG/M metagenome (GOLD analysis project Ga0302326, IMG submission 202264) | Peat permafrost microbial communities from Stordalen Mire near Abisko, Sweden - Palsa_T0_3 | ecosystem: Environmental > Terrestrial > Soil > Palsa > Peat permafrost | place: Sweden: Abisko...
GGGTTCTAGTTTGCCCGTGGGTCCCAAGCATCAGTTTGGCGGGGGGAAAGTGCCAACTGTATGTTGTCTTTCATGGAGAATATCACGCCGGACAGGCTTGTCAATACCACGAAGATACTTAAACTAAGCTTTGCATAGTGCTGATAATAGATTACTTACAGTATGATACCCGAGAGATTTTGGCTGGTTCCTCAGGATGGCGCGGAATCGAGACCTCCAGGGTGCTGTCCCCCAAATTCCCGAAGCAAGTTTTTGTCATCCCGACCACAGCGAAGTGGGGTGGAGGGACGTTGCCTTTTCAAGCGCTTCCATTTTTGATCCGGTCGTTGCAATCGTTGCAACGTGGCGCCTATTTCCCGGACACCACTCTACGACCTCAAGAACAACTCCAGCGCGACCTGATCGTAGCGCTCGCCGATGCTCTTCGAGCCTCCCAATTGACCGGCGTGAGATCCGGCTGCACATTCCGATCCGGGACTTTCGCTCCCAAAGTCCAACCAGCGAACCAGCGAGTTGCATCCTAACCAACGTATCCACTTACAATCGATGTCGGTCCCAGGAAATTTAGCAAACTATAGACGTCATCAAGCACGTCCCGGTGAGGTTTGATCATCGCGGGCTTCGAGAAGGTTTCGTTCGGAATACTGGCTCGGAGAGGCAAGGGCAAAGAGAGAGAGTGCGCGCCACACCCGCAAAATTCGGGCTGCTGCCGGTCGCAGTCCTCTGCCTCGCGTTGCTTCTAGCTGGCTGCGGAGGCGGTTCCAATGCCGCTCCACCTCCGGCGCTGGCCATAGCCCTTTCGCACATCGGCAACTTCCCACCAGGCCAGGTCGGCGATGAATATTCAATTCAGATCACGAACACGGGAGGGAGCCCCACTTCCGGTACCGTCACCGTAACCGACGCAATGCCAGCCGGCCTCACCGCGACCAACATCACCGGCACTGGATGGACTTGCACCCTCAGTTCGCTCTCGTGCACTAATACCAACGCGCTCACTCCCAACAACGTCTATTCCGACATCACCATAACCGTGAATGTAGGAACCACGCTTGGAACGGTCACCGACCAGGCGACGGTCTCGGGCGGTGACGCGCCCACTGCGACCGCATCCGACCCGACTACGATCGGGCCTCAGCAGATCAATCACGTGCTGATTATTTTCCAGGAGAACCGAACGCCCGACAATCTGTTTCAAGGATTGTGCGCGGCCAATGGCGGTGTACCCGGCTGCGATCCGACGGGCGTCAATCCTGCCCAGTACGATATTGCCAGCCAAGGGCTAACGTCCTCAGGGGCGACCATCCCGCTCACGCCGGTCGCCGGCGGGCTGATCACAGACTATGACCTCGGCCACGGTCACTATTCTTTCCTTGAGGCCTGCGACTACCAATCCTCGACCAACACCTGCAAGATGGATGGCGCGGACATGAACAACTGCGACCCGGTCGCGAATTGCCCTGCCGATCCGGAATATCAATATGTGCCAGCCTCAGCCGTGCAGCCTTACCTCACCATGGCCACAACGTATGTCTTTGGCGACCACATGTTCCAGACCAACCAGGGACCGAGCTTTCCGGCGCATCAGTACATCCTTTCGGGCACCTCGGCCGTCTGCGTGCCCGGGGCAAGCGACTGCCCCAGTGGGACAACGAGCACCTTCTCGGTTGCCGATAACCCGAACAATAATATCGCCCGTCCCGACGGCACGTTCTGGGCGGGATGCCTCGCCCCTCTCGGCTCGACCATCGATCTCATCGATACCGGCCAAGCGAGTCCGGAAACGCCTGAGACCGCGGTCACGCAGGTCAATACCGCTGGCGTGCTGACCGGTCTATGCTACGAACATCCCACGCTGACTGACCTGCTGGATGCCGCCCATCTCGGTTGGAAGTACTACGCAGCCTCGGCGGGCGATATCTGGACGGCGCCCGATGCGATCCAACACATGTGCGTGCCCACATCCGCGGACGGATTGTTCGACGACACCGCGTGCAGCGGAGCCGACTGGACCGCGACCAACCCCAACGTTGTCATCGAAGGATCGGGCGCGCAGATCCTCACCGATATTTCTAACGGACAACTTGCCGCCGTGAGCTGGGTGATTCCGACCGGCGACAACTCGGATCATGCCGATAATCCCCAGGACAATGGGCCCTCATGGGTATCGGCCATTGTGAATGCCATTGGCCAGAACCCGCAATATTGGGGGAACACTGCGATCATCGTTACCTGGGACGACTGGGGTGGGTGGTACGACCACGTGGCGCCGCCGAACATTCGCGATTCCTATGAATACGGGTTCCGGGTGCCGCTGATCGTGATCTCAGCCTTCGCCAAGCCAGCCTACATCTCGCACGGGACCCACGATTTCGGCAGCATCCTGAAGTTTGTGGAATCGGCCTTCTCTCTCGGCGAAATTAACCCCATCGTGGGCTATGCCGACTCGCGTTCGGACGATTTGTCGGATTGCTTCAACTTCAACGAGTTGCCGCTGGTGTTCGCGCCGATCTCGGCTCCGGTGAACGCGGACCATTTTATCTATGACACATCCCCGCCGACGCCGCCGGATAATGACTAATAGCGGATGAGGGATTACCGAGGCGGCATTCGCGGGAGGTGGAGCGCCGGACGTCCCCGCCCGGCCACTCTTATCCCCCCGGCTGGTAGGTTTCGATGACTTCAGTTCCGTCCGCGCCTGTCATGGTTCCAACCGTGACTGCGGTCCCCGCGGGAGTGCCGACGTCTGCAGCAACAGGAGTTTCTTTAGGCGCAAGCTCGCCGACGCGCAGTGCGCGCTTCGTTAGCACCACCCAAAGCAATCCCAGACCGTAAACCGCCCCGGCGATCAGGAGTTGCACCGCCAGCCCCACATAATGGTGAGGAATGAACCAGCGTTGCATCAGGAGAAGCACCAGCACCATGGGTGCGGTAATGAGGATTGGCCAAGCGTACGCTTCGCGCACGTAGGTTCGCACCCGAATCCCAAGCTGCTTGCACAAATGCCCCGGCATAAAAAAAATCATGGTGCACGCTAGCGGTATGGCCGTGCCGTAGGCATCGCCCTCGATTCCGTACGGACGCACCAGGATGATACTGAGCACGAGGTTGGCAACCCCTTCAGCCAGGGTCACGAACGCCCAGGTTTTGTGTTTGCTGATTCCGAAGAGCACTCGTCCAGAGGCCGCCTGCGCCCACATCAGCGTAGCCGGGATGATCAGAATCACGAGCACCGGGTAGCTCGTAGCGATATATTTTTTCCCGACCCAGACCTCAATCACCGACTTGCCCAGAATCAGCAGGGTCGCCGTGATGGGAAAACAGGTAAACGCGCACAACCGATTCCCAGCCACGAAAACTTTCCGCAGGCGGTCCATTTTTCCGGTCGCCTCAGACTCGCTGGCCAAAGGAAGAAAGTTTTGCGCCAGCGCCATCACCACCTGTTGCGTGTAATTCACGATACGGGAGCCGATGGTGAAGTAAGTGACGGCAGCCGCCGAGATCATGCTGCCAATTACGATGTTGTCAGTCTTGAACTTGAGCTGGGTCGCGATCATGATGATCAGCGTGACCCCGCTATAGTTCGCCATCAGGTGAAAAGTCTTGCGGTCAACGTATTTCATCCCTAACGGAACAGGACAGATACGGAACGCTATGGCTCCGCGGACGAGCGAGGTAATAATGGGAAGAACAACCGTGATCGCCGCCACCACGAGCAGTCCCTTCCCGTGGGTAAGGGCGGTTACGATCAGAGCTACGCGAACCGCATTGGCTGCAACGCTCGTCCAATTGTTAACGTAGAACTTCTGCAGCCCGTCCAAAAACCCACCTACTACGCCCAACGGAAAGCCAAGCGCAATCGCGGCTCCGACCATCCACAGCAACCAACGGGCGGTGGTATGGAAGCCTGGCGGAATTTTGAACAGGGTGTCGACATAAATCGTGAGAACGCCGGTGACCATCAGACTCAAAACACCGATGCAGCTGTAGCTGAAAAGGCTGGTGTTGATCAGCTTGGCGAGGTCTTCAATGTCGTCAACCGCGGTGAATTTCGAGACGTAACGAACCACTGAGGAACGGATTCCCAGATCGAACAGCCCGTAATAGCCGGTGATCGTAAAAATCAAAACCCAGATGCCGGAAGCAGTATCGCCCAATTTGTGCAGGATGAAGGGGTACAGCAAGAAGCCGACAACGACATCGACTCCCAGCGAGAACCAACTGGAACTGACATTCTTGATGATTTGGCGTTTATTGATACTCATGGAACAAAACTCATCGCAGGCCACTCATGGAACAAAACTCAGGAAGCAATTCATTCGGGAGCAGGCGACTCGTTCCTGCAGTTGGAACTTGATGGCGCCGATATCCATTAAAGTGGCTGACCCGTCCGGACCCACGCCGGCACAGTTTTGTTGTCCAATTCCGGCGTTTGCAGCGGGTAGCCGAGAAAATTGAAAAGTGGGGCCCAGGCAATTTCAATTTCCTGCACGCAATGCCCGGGCAGAGTTTCCTTCCATCCGCCAGACTTCGCCGCGCGGACAAACGGAATTTCTTTCCGCGTATTCTTGGTTCCCGTCCACTGATCGGCTTGCTGTTTTTCGAGCTTGCGCATCCGGTCCGCCGCGCTTCGTTGCACGGCTGCCTGCAGGCGTTCCGGCCCAGCCTGAATGCCGAGGAATTCGGCGATCTTGCCGGTTTCGCTGACGGGTTCCGAGAGCAGGTCTTCGTAACGAACCAGGAGAAATGCCGGATTCCCATGCCGGGCTGCGATCCAACTTGCCGTGTGTTCCCACCAGGACCCGTACCCGGAAGTCGTACCTTTGATGAAGCGCTCGACGAATTGCTCGAGTGTGACATCCGGCTCGATATAGCGTTTCTTCAAGTCGAAGTGATACTCGGAAATCACAACATCGCGCGGATCGCGGACCAGGTAGATGAGCTTTCGAAAACGAACGTCAAACGGTTCGTGGCTTTTTAATATGCGCGGCCGTGGCAAATTCTTCAGGAACCGCTTCGAGGAGACGCCCGGAGCCGGTAGCAGCCGGTTGATATTGGCGAAGCCCACGGTTTCATTGGGGTAGATGAGATTGGCCAGCAGGAAACGCACCCAGGTGTTACCCGACTTCGGATACGAAACAAGAAAGGTATCGTCGGGAAACACGGTGAAATTATTCCCCGCCTGATCGCGTCCCAGGAGGTACTTCACGGCGTATTTGACATGGGCCAGCATAATTATCGAGTCTTAAGGTCTTAGGTCTCAGGAAAGCCTTGCCATCAGATTTTCCTGCGACCTGACACCTGGGACCTGAGACGTTTCCGACGGAGTCGGCGAACTCAATTCATATCCCAGATGTTGCATCAGCGGTCCCCACGCCGCTTCGATTCTGGCGGCCACGGGTGCGGGCAAATCCTTGCGCCATCCGCCCGAACCGGCAGCGCGTATAAACGAAAGATCCTTGCGTGAGCCTTTCATCAGTTCATTTTTGTCCGGCTGCTTCTTTTCGAGTTTCCGCATGTTATCGGCCGAGCTTCGCTCCACCGCTTGAGCGATCAACTCGGGACCGGCTGTGAGATTCAAAAACGCTACCACCTTGGCAAGTTCGCGCGCGGTATCGGCGAGCAGATCTTCGTAACGCAACAGGAGGAAACGAGGACTTCCCTCGCTCGTGTACAGCCAGGTGGCGACGTTCTGTCCCCACGAACCGTGCGGGCAAGTCTCTCCGGCAAGATAGCGCGTAGCAAATTTCTCGATCGGCGAATCATCCTCGATTTTTCTGAGCTTGCGATGATAGTGATATTGCGAAACCACAACGTCGCGCGGGTCGCGCACGATATAAACCACGCGTGGGTAACGTGGATCGAAGCATTCATGGCTCTTGATAATGCGCGGCCGCGGCATCCGGTCGAAATCCCTTTTCGCGGTACCCTCAGGATCTGGAATCAAGCGATTAATGTTCTCGAAGGTAGCGGGCTGCTCCGGAAATCTGAGGTTGGCAAGAAGAAAGCGCGTCCACGTATTGCCCGATTTCGGAAAAGAAACCAGAAAAATGTCATCGGGAAGAATGAGCAGGCCGCGCGCAGGCCGGTGCAGTCCGAGCCCGCGCTGTATGCCAGCCATCAAATGCTTGATCATTTTCCAGTCCCCGAAAACATTTGCAACGGGTGATTTGCAAATCACGATTTCAAATCACCCATTCCAAATCTTCTACAAATCTTCCAGTCCGGAATGAACGCGACGCGCGCCCACGAGGCTCGACCCGGACAATTCATAGCGCATCTCACGCATCAATCCGCTCCACGCCCCTTCAATCTCCGCAATGCTCGACTCGGGTAACTCCACTCTCCAGCCTCCGGACTTCGCGGAGCGGATAAACGGCTTGTCTTTTCGCGTCTCCCGGGTCGAAGACCACAAATGCGCCTGCTTCTTTTCGAGCTCACGCATACGATCGGCGGAACTCTGCGCGATGGCGAAGGCAATCTGTTCCCGGTCCGTTGCGATCCCCAGAAAACTCGCGATCCTCTCCATCTCCTCCATGGCTTGCGATTGCAGCGACTCGTATTTCACCAGCAAGAATCGGGGATCACCGCGACGCGTATAAAACCATGACGCCGCGTTTTCAAACCACGTTCCCGAAAGGTGATTCACTTCGCCGCGAATGAAGCGGGCGACAAACTGCGCCAGCGGGAAGTCGTCCGGGATGGCCCGCCGCTTGATATCGAAGTGATATTCCGAGAGGACCACATCGCGCGGATCGCGAACGATGTAGATCACTTTCGGATAACGGGGATCGAAATACTGATGGCTCTTGAGCAGGCGAGGACGCGCCGTGCGCTCCAGATCCCGCTTCGCCATTGCCTCCGGATCGGGCACTAAATCATTGATATTCGAGAAATCCGGACTCTTGTCCGGATAGACGAGGTTGGCGATCAGAAACCGCGTCCAGGTATTGCCGGACTTGGGATAGGAGACAAGAAAAACGTCATCGGGAAAAACCCGCAGATTGCGGCCGGGCGGATGCAAGCCGAAAAAGTGCTTCCCTCCCGCGATCAAACGATTCATCATTGCAACGACCTGCCCCGAAAGAACCAAACCCTGATGATCAAACCCCAAAATGCGCAGCCCGCGAGTCGCTCGCAAAAATCGCAGCGCAAGCCGATCAAGCTGTGGCTCCGTGCCGAATCCAGCTCCAGAAAGCCATCAGCCTTGTGGTAGCACCGGGTGCGATGCCCAAGCCCACGACCGCCAGACTCAACATGGCGCTGTGTAAAAAGACGTTGGCCTCGGCAATCAACTCCCGTGCCTTGTCAAACTGGCGTTCTTCCAGCTTGCATTTGCCCTCTTCCAGCAAATAGCGCGCTCGAATCTCGGCGGCGCGCTTTTCGACCACCGAGCGTTCAGGGCCCTCGAGCGGCAAAGTCCGCTGAAACTTCTCCAGAATACACCAGTAGGCTTCCGCCATTCTTGCCTTGGAGACGCCGAGAGAACCCGGTCGGCCAATGAACAGGCGCGCCTGAACCGTGCGCCCATAGCCGATCTTGGCCCCGCTGAAGGCGGTGCGGACCCACATATCGTAATCGTCGCAGCGCGCAAGTTTCTCATCGAACAACCCCGCGTCGATCAGACTTTTCCTGCGGGCGACCACGGTTGAAATCGGAATCTGGCATCGTTCCACGATCAAGGCTTCGAAGGTAGCCTGACCTTGGGACGGGCACTGTTCCATAAACGGCTTCTCCTTCACCGGATCGCCGACGAGAAGTGCGTTGGCATAGACCAGATCGAGCGACGGATCGTCGTCGATCCATTGCATCTGCGCCGCCAGATGATTCGGATACCACGTATCATCGCTGTCGAGAAACGCGACGAACTCGCCGCGCGCCTGCCGAATCGCGTTATTGCGGGCGGCGGCGGCGCGTTTATTCTCCTGTTTGATGTAAACGAGGCGCTCTTTTTCCCGGCTGATATAAGGCTGCAGCACGTTCTCCAGTTCTGGCGTATCCGGAGAGCCGTCATTGACGACGATCGCTTCGAAATCGGTGTAGGTCTGAGCGAAGACCGAATCCAGGCAAGCCGCGATCAGATCGGCGGTCTTATAGCTGGGAATGATCACGCTGACTCTAGGCGCCGGATTGGTCGAGGTTGTCGGCATCTTTACAAATCCCGCTGGAACTTGATCGTAGGTCGCTGATCTTCGGTCGTTGGTCGCTGCTAATGAGCAAGCTGAGCCTGCTGACGACCCGTGACTAACGACCGTCTTTTACGAACTGTGAAAAACCAGTTCCTTTTCCCCCGCGACGATGTTATTGACCGCTTCCACGCCCATCATCACCGAGTGATCCATATTTCCAACCTCGTACCGCCAGGCGCCAAAACGTCCACGCGAATAGATCCCTTTTTCGAGCAACGCCGGCTGCAGCACGTCGAGCGCGCGGTCGCGGCCTAGCGTCGGAATCGGATACGAGTAGCCAACCGTCCGGTGATAGCGGGAAACGACGCGGCCGCGGTCCGACTCTTCCAGCATATTCGTCCGAACCAGTTCGGTGATTACCTGATCCAGCACCTTTTCCGGATCGGGCGTTTCTCCCACGCGGAATGACATTTCGCACATCAGCGAACTGTAGTGCGCGATATCGCCATTCGGCACGTTGTTGGGCGAATAGTGAGAAAAATAGGTGGCGCGATAACACGGCATTTGCGCGTCGGTGAAGTAAATCCAGCATCGCCCGGTCTCGATCTTCTTCTTCAATCCGAGGCCGACCACCAGCAGATTATTGTGTTCCAGACCCTGGGCAGCGTCCAGCAGCCGGTTATCAGCCGGCTTGATCATTTTCGTAAGCAGATCGAGTGGAGCGGTCGAGATCAGCACATCGTATTTGTCGCCCGTGCCATCGGCGAAAGAAATCCGGCGTTGCGCCAGGTCGATTTCCGCCAGCTTCTTTCCCGTCTGTATTTTCTTCTGGAACAATGCGGCCATGCGGCGGTAGATCTCACCGGTTCCACCGTGCAGCGGGAACTTGAACTTGCTGTTCGGGCCCCATGCCACGTCGTCGCGTTCGTAAAGAACGTTTTCGAGAAGTCGCCTGAAGTCGATCGCCGCCACGCGCTCGGCGATCCAGGTCTTCGACATCTGTTCGAGCGGAGTGGTCCAGACCTTGGAGTTGTAAGGGAACATGAACTCCTCCGCGATGCCCTCGCCCATCGTGGCTAGAATCCAATCGCGAAAGTTCCCCGCTTCGCGTCCGCCGCCATTCGATGCGGCTTTGGCCGCTCCGATCAGGCAGCTGACCTGAACTTCTTTCGGCAAGTAACGCAGGTTGCTCTGAAAAGGATACGGGACCCAGGATTCTCCCTTTACAATCCAACTCTCGCGAATGCGTTCGTGAACCTCTTTGCCAAGGACTTTGTCGATCAGCCGGTCGAAATAAGGATAGTGCGAAAAGATGACGTGTCCGCCCTCATCCCAGACAAATCCGTGTTTGTCCACGTGGGAGGTGGCGTGGCCGCCGACACCTTCGGATTTCTCGTAAAGAACCCAGTCCTCGTAACCCAGCTCGTGGAGGCGGTAGGCCGCGCCCAGCCCGGTCGGTCCCGCCCCGATAATGACAACCTTCTTGCTCACCATAGGATTTAATCGTGGGATTGGCTAGTCTTCGGATGGCTCATCTTCGCTCGGCTCCTCTTCCCTCGGCCAATCGTTGCTCGGCCAATCTTCCGAACCGGCGATCCAGCAAGGTTCATCCAATTGCAAAATATAGGTTTGACTCCATGGGGATCAGCATCTCCTAATCGGACGGCATCGGACTTCATGCGAAAAATCTTTGCAGGAGAAGCAAATTGTAGCATAGCGTTTTTGCCTCTCTCAGGTTCCGAAAGTAACGGTCATCCAGCAAAAATGCGAGGTCGGCCAACCCCAATTCAGCTCCGCTTTACTGCATCGGATTTCGAATCAGAGTTTCTCGCCGCAAATCTCTCGCCTCTATCTGCCAACCAGTTACTTAGGATTGTTAATTTTTCCGCGCATGCTGCGGCCTGATGGGCCAACTGCTAGAATCACATACTTACCGTTGCTGGACTTCGGGTTTGGGAGGCTCTTTCATCGGGGCGATCAGGTCAGAACCATTTGCACCTTAGGTATTTCCCCATTACTGCGGATCATCGCAATCTTTTGCACTCGATCGCGATGCGCCGCGACTGAAAACTACGAGTAATTCGGATTCAATAATGCTTTCAATGTTTTACGACCACAGCTGCGTTGTTATACGGAAGTCCAATTGCTCCTCGAATCAGAAAACGGAATTCTCATTGCGTGTTATCCAAGGACTATTGTCCAAATTGAAAGTGGTTCGCCTATCGGGCCGTTCCGACAAAATACACGTGTCCACGGGCGAGGAAGGAATTCTGGGATGAGTCCCAAAGACATCGGCACGCCACACAAGCAGAAATTTGAAGTGAACCTTGAAGTTAGAAACGAAAAAGGTAAGAGCGAAGTGCCCACCGCGGCAAAAACCTGGAGGAATACGGACTTGACCGCTTCCTGTAGCCATCTGATTGCCCCGCATGGGGGAGAATTGGTCCACCTGCAAGTGCCGGCCGAGCGCGCCGCGGAGTTAAAGGCGCACTCGAAAGATTGGCCTTCATGGGACCTGACCGCCCGCCAGCTTTGCGATCTGGAATTGCTCATGAGCGGAGGCTTTTCTCCCCTGCGCGGGTTTATGAATCGCGCCGATTACGAGGGCGTGTGCCACAACATGCGACTGGCGAACGGCACCCTGTGGCCCATGCCGATCACTCTCGACGTCAGCGAAGATTTTGCCCATAAGCTGGCACCGGGCTCGAGCAAAATCGCGCTGCGCGATCCCGAAGGCGTGATGCTGGCCGTGCTCACCGTCGAAGACGTGTGGCAGCCGGACCGCAAAAGTGAAGCCCAGTCCGTGTTTGGTTCTACGAGCGCCGCTCATCCGGGCGCTGACTACGCCATCAATCAATCGAATTCGTGGTATGTGGGCGGAACCATTGAACAATTACAGGCTCCGTCGCACTACGATTTCCGTGCGCTGCGCCTCACCCCCGCCGATTTGCGCGCCGAATTCGGACGTCTCGGCTGGACCAAGGTCGTGGCCTTCCAGACGCGCAATCCCATGCATCGCGCACACGTCGAACTCACCATGCGCGCCGCCAAGCAAGTCGAGGCCAATCTGCTGATCCATCCGTCGGTCGGCATGACCAAGCCAGGCGATGTTGATTATTTCGTTCGCACGCGGTGCTATGAGTTGCTGCTTGCCAAGTATCCGCATGGCACGGTCAAGCTGTCGATGCTCCCCCTCGCCATGCGTATGGGCGGACCGCGCGAAGCGCTGTGGCATGGCTTGATTCGCAAGAATCATGGCTGCACGCATTTCATCGTCGGCCGCGATCACGCCGGCCCGGGAAAAGATACCGACGGCAAGAACTTCTATGGTCCCTATGACGCCCAGGAGTTGTTCAAGAAGCACGAAGCCGAAATCGGAGTCAAGATGGTTCCCTTCCAGATGATGGTCTATCTGCAGAATGAAGACCGCTACGTTCCGGCCGATGAAGTGCCGCCGGGCGTCAAGGTCCTCGACATCTCCGGCACCGAACTGCGGCAGCGCTTGAACGACGGCCGCGACATTCCGGCGTGGTTTACCTATCCCGAAGTTGTGCAGGAACTACGCCGCAGCTATCCGCCACGGCACAAGCAGGGGGTCACGATTTTCTTCACCGGGCTTTCGGGCTCGGGCAAATCGACCATCGCCAACGCTCTGATCACAAAGTTCCTGGAGATGGGTGGCCGTCCGGTTACGCTCCTCGATGGCGATCTGGTGCGCAAGCACCTGTCGTCCGAACTGGGATTCTCGAAGGAGCATCGTGACATCAACATTCGCCGCATCGGCTACGTTGCTTCCGAAATTACCAAGAACGGCGGCATCGCGGTCTGCGCGCCGATCGCCCCTTATGCGGCGACCCGCAAAGCGGTGCGGCAGATGATTGAACCCTTCGGCGGCTTTATCCTGGTGCACGCTGCGACTTCGATCGAAGTCTGTGAGCAACGCGATCGCAAAGGCCTGTATGCCAAGGCGCGGGCCGGCATCGTAAAGGAATTCACCGGCATTTCTGATCCTTATGAAGCGCCCACGGATGCCGAAGTGGTGATTGACACCGCCAAGCTGACTCCCGAGGAAGCGGCTCAGACGATTATTTTGCACTTGGAGCGCGAGGGCTTTGTCGCGGCCAGCGGCAACGGCTAGAAGGCAGTTCCCGGTTCTCAGTCCTTCGACGCGTTGTTTCCCGGCTGAGAACCGGGGCCGCCCTAAGAAGCCTGACGATGTCAATAAAGTCGAGTATTACGATGGACTTCATGAGACACTATCCTCTG
>Ga0302326_10024052_pt1 | contig 12395 bp, 9 predicted proteins | sample Palsa_T0_3_FD_202264 | JGI IMG/M metagenome (GOLD analysis project Ga0302326, IMG submission 202264) | Peat permafrost microbial communities from Stordalen Mire near Abisko, Sweden - Palsa_T0_3 | ecosystem: Environmental > Terrestrial > Soil > Palsa > Peat permafrost | place: Sweden: Abisko...
AAGCAGCATCCGTCTCAGTGTACGTCGCCACTCGCACCAGGCCTGTAGACCCATCCATTTCCAACGTCTCGCCACTGCGCGGAATTCCTCCTGACCAGCGCATACTGGAAGTGGAGTCGGGAGCCCCGACACTCCGCAGCATTCGAAGTTATCCTCTGTTCCACTGCGGATCAGCACTGATTCGCAACAAAAAGAGCGCAAAAGCGACGCAAAACCCCGGCTAATCGCACCGGAAACTGTTCGTAAGTACCACATTTAGTTCAAGATATGCCACAAATTAGCACCCTCCCCCGGGTCTTTTACTCCTTTTATTCGCTTCTAGGCAGTCAAAGAGGCACCTTCAGTTCACGCAATTGCCTGCCTGAATTCACTTCAGCCTGAGGCTCAGCAAACGGCGCTATAAGCGCCCGGAACTCCCCGATCTCCCAATCGGGCCGTTCCCAAATCGGACACACATAGCCGCGTCAAGTTACTTGAGTTTCTGCCGATAAGCCACCAAGACAATCAAGGCAGCAAAAACAACACGCATACCGTGCAAACCGGGGGAGCGGAATGTTCGCAATCATAGGCATCGTCGTGGTCTTTGGCGCGATCGTGGCCGGATACCTGATGGAAAAAGGGAGCCTGCTCGTTCTGTTGCAGCCGGCGGAACTGATTATTATTGGCGGCGCAGCAGTCGGCACTCTGCTCATCGCCAATCCTCTTCATACGATCAAGGCAATCGTGGAAGGTGCGATAGGCGTGCTCAAGCCTTCCCCCTTCGGCAAATCGCGCTATCTCACCACGCTGAAGATGATGTTCGAATTGCTGAACAAGATCCGGCGTGAAGGCCTGCTCTCCATCGAGAACGACGTTGAGAAACCGCAGGAATCCATCCTCTTCAAGAAATATCCTGAATTTCTGAAGGATCATCATGCGGTGGACTTCATTTGCGACACACTGCGCATGGCGATCACGGGAGGCGTGGAGCCATTCGACATCGACCAGATGATGGAGCACGATATGGAGGTACACCATCATGGAGCCCTGGCGCCAATCTCCTCGCTGACGACGGTCGCCGACGCTCTGCCGGGGCTGGGGATTGTCGCCGCCGTTCTCGGCGTGGTGATCACGATGGGCGCTATTGGCGGCCCTCCCGAAGAGGTCGGGAAAAAAGTCGCAGCAGCCCTGGTCGGAACATTTCTCGGTATTCTGCTCTGCTACGGACTCGTCGGGCCGCTGGCCTCAAAGATGAGCAAAAGCGCCGAGGAGCACCACGAGTTTTTTCAGGTTCTGCGGGTGTTGATTCTCTCGTTTCTCAAGGGGAATGCTCCCATCATCGCGATTGAGATGGCGCGCCGGGCAATTCCGGCTCATGTGCGTCCCTCGTTTGACGAGATGGAAAAGCAATGCAAAGGCGGCGCGCCGGGCGCTCCATCCGACGTTGAGGCAGCATAGGGAATCCGACAAACCATGCCCATCAAGCCAACCATCATCGTGATCAAGAAGGTAAGCAGGCACCGGCACCATCATGGCGGAGCGTGGAAGGTAGCCTACGCCGATTTCGTGACGGCGATGATGGCGCTGTTCATCGTGCTCTGGCTGCTGAACTCCAACGTAAAGGTAAAGCAGGCTGTGGCCGGCTACTTCCGCGACCCGCGAAGTTCGCAGACGCAGACCGGCACGAACAAAGCCGGAAACGATGAAAACATCCCAATCGACAAGCAAAATGTGCAAAAGCTGAAGGAGCAGATTCAGAAGGCAATCAGCGCGCAAAAGGATCTGGAAAAGCTGGCCAAGCAGATTGAAATCACGATTACCCCGGAAGGACTGCGCATCGAGCTGATCGAGGACAAGAACGGAACGTTCTTCCAAAGCGGCAGCGCCCAGTTAAGTGAGAGCGGGCAGAAGCTGCTGACCATGCTCGCCGGGCAGTTGAAGCCGCTCCCTAACAAGCTGCTCCTAGAAGGCCACACGGACGCGCAACCCTACTCGAATGACGGCGGCTACACGAACTGGGAGCTCTCCGCGGACCGTGCCAATTCAGCGCGGCGGCTCCTGCAGCAGGATGGCGTAGGCAAAAGCCAGATTTCGCAGGTGCGAGGCTATGCGGATCAGTTACTGCGTGTAAAAAACGACCCGATGGATCCATCGAATCGGCGAATTTCCCTGATCGTTCAATGGATCGACGCGCCGACCCCGGCGACGCCCGTAAGCGAAAAAATCAGCGCAACAAAGATGTCCGCAAGCCTCGTCCCTAACAGCATCGGTAAGGCGCAGCCGGCTCCAGCGCGACCTTCCCCGGCTCATTAGTGAGAGCCTCCTGGGACGGTGGCACGACTCCGCGAAAGGTGCGAATGCAGCGGACACCCGCCGAGCCCACAATCACGACAGCTCCGACGATGAAGATCGACAGAAGACCGGTTTCGATCCAGCCCTGAACTTCGCTCCCCGGATGCATCGCCATCGGCCAGAAGGCATTCTTGATCGACAGCACACCGGCGGAAACCGTCGTAACCAGCACAAACAGCGCAGGCACCATAGTGCACCACGCATACACAGCTTTACGATGATTCACCAGCCATGTTGTCATCGTCGCCAGCGCGATGGAAGCCAGCAGTTGATTGGCCGTCCCAAAGAGCGGCCAGATCGTGGCAATCGTTCCACCCCAGATCAGATATCCCCAGCTCGCAACAATGATCCCAGTCGCAAGCAGGTTGGACGGAAGCCAGTTGGTGCGGCCCAGCGGCTTGTAGACCTTGCCCATCAGCTCCTGCATCAGGTAACGCGCCACGCGGGTTCCAGCGTCAATCGTGGTCAGAATGAACAGCGCCTCGAACATGATCGCGTAGTGATACCAGTAGCCGGTGAGCGCCTTCATGCCCGGCAATCCGCGAAAGATCTGCGCCATGCCGATGGCCAGGCTCACCGCGCCGCCCGTTCGCCCGGCCAGTTGCTCGCCAACCTCACGCGAGAACTCCGGCAGGTTCACAGCATGCATTCCCAGATGAGCAAAGAGTGCAGGCGGAACGTTGATAGCGAAGTAGTCGCCCGGAGCCATGGAGCAGGCAGCAATCAGCGCAAGCACCCCGACCAGCGACTCGGCCAGCATCGCACCGTAGCCGATGAAACGTGCGTCAGTTTCATGATCGATGAGTTTTGGCGTGGTTCCCGAGGCGACCAGCGAATGAAAGCCGGAGATCGCTCCGCACGCGATGGTCACAAAGAGAAACGGGAAGAGCTTGCCGGGAATCACCGGCCCACCGCCATGAATATAAGGAGTGAAAGCCGGAAACTGCAGATTGGGATGAACGACAAGGACGCCGATGACGAGCGCAGCCAGCGTGGTCAGTTTGACGTAGGTAGAGAGGTAATCGCGCGGCTCAAGCAGCAGCCAGACCGGCAACACCGAAGCCAGAAAGCCGTAGGCGCAGAGCAGAAGGACAATCTGGTGGCCGCTGAAAAGCAGCAGATGCGCAAAGCTGGAATTGGCGATCCAATGACCGCCAATCAGTGCGCCAACCAGCGCGACGACGCCGAAGATGGATGGGCCCAGAACCACCACACTTCCGCCATTGCCACGGAACATCCACACGCCCATGATCATAGCGATAGGGATGGTCATGCCGATGGTAAAGATTCCCCAGGCGCTTTGGCTCAGCGCGTTGACGACAATGATGGCGAGACCGGCCATGGCCACGATGAGAATCAACAGCACAGCGATCATCGCCAGCAGCCCGGTCATCGGGCCAACCTCACGCTGCACGATGTAAGGCAGCGATTTACCGTTGTGCCGCAGCGAACCGATCAGCACGGTCAGATCCTGTACCGCACCCGCAAGCACAGCACCCGCGACCAGCCAAATGAGCCCCGGAGCGAAACCGAACTGCGCCGCAAGCGTCGGCCCCACCAGCGGGCCGGCTCCGGCGATCGCAGCAAAATGATGCCCGAAGACCACCCATTTCGGCGAAGGAACGTAGTTGTGACCGTCTTTGAAGCGATGCGCGGGAGTGATATTGCGATCGTCGAGCACGAAAGCGCGAGTCGCCAGCAATGCGCTGTAATAGCGGTACGCAACCACGAAAATACCCAGCACAATCAGCAGCAGGGGAAGAGTGTTCACAGGTGGGTTACGCCCTCACGAAAAGCCAACTCCGCTTGGTGGAAGTATATCAACCGGCCGGACAGGCCAATCCTGCATCGGTATTGCCGTCGGAGCATCTACCAGTTATGTCGAATTATCCTCGCCTTTTCTCCCCGCTCAAAGTTGGTGATCTGCATCTCGCGCATCGCGTCGTGCTGGCGCCGTTGACTCGTCTGCGTTCCACGCAACCGGGCGATATACCCAACCATCTCAACGCCGAATATTACAGCCAGCGCACCTCGCCGGGCGCATTGATGATCTCCGAGGCTACGCAGATCTCGCGGCAGGGCAAGGGCTATCCGGCAGCGCCGGGAATTCACTCCGCCGGGCAGGTCGAGGGCTGGAAGCTGGTGACCGAAGCCGTCCACGCCAAGGGCGGATACATCTTCCTCCAGCTTTGGCATGTCGGGCGCTCCAGCCACACCTCGCTGCACCCCGAGACTGGTTTACCGGTCTCTGCCTCAGCCGTCGGCATAGCCGATGGATCAAAGGCATTCACAGCAGACTTCCAGCAGGTTCCCTTTGAAACGCCCCGCGCGCTCGAAACCAGTGAACTTCCCGGAATCGTAGCCGACTACCGCCACGCCGCGGAGAACGCCAAAGCCGCAGGATTTGACGGCGTCGAGGTTCACTCGGCCAACGGATACCTGCTCGATCAGTTCCTCGAAGACAAGACCAACCATCGCACCGACGCCTACGGCGGCTCAATCGAAAACCGCGCGCGTCTGCTCCTCGAAGTGGTCGATACAGTGGTCGAAGTCTGGGGCAAGGCACGTGTCGGCGTGCGCCTCTCGCCCTACGGCAAGTTCGGAGACATGGGCGATTCGAACCCCGTTGCCCTTTTCAGCTACGTCTTGCAGCAGCTCTCCGCACGCGAAATTGCGTATGCGCATCTGGTCGAACCCAGGGTTGGCGCTGCCGGCGCAGGCGCGCCGATCGATGACTCGCAGCCACGAACCTCCCACATCTTCCGCAAAGCCTTCGCCGGAGTTCTGATTTCGGCAGGTGGTTACACCGCGAAGACTGCGGAGGAAACCATAGCGGACTGTTACGCAGACGCCGTGGCCTTCGGACGGCTGTTCATCGCCAATCCGGATCTTCCGGAAAGATTCCGGCGGAATACTGACCTGAACACGCCGGACCGCAGCTCTTTCTACGGCGGAACCGAGAAGGGTTACACAGACTATCCGAGCCTGGAGCCAAACCTGGAGCCGGGCCTGAACCAGTCAACGGCGACCCTACAGTAAAAAGATACGAGGACAATCTCGACGCAAGGGACGGTCGAATCGCCAGACGGCGAACTCCGTCCCTTGACTTTTCTGAAGTCGATGCACTGGGTGTTAGCATGGCTCGGAACGGAGAAGTGCTAGATGAACCCTCGCAATCTGAAAACCTTTCCAAAGACCTGCCTTTCCATTTCCGTTGCCTTGCCGCTCGTGGCGCTGCTGGTCTTCTGCACCCAGGCTTTTGCTCAGCCGGAGTCTTCCTCCGCATCGCAGCCTGTCTTTCGCCTCGATGGCGGAAATACGACTTACGCCTTTGGTGTAAATGAGCGCGGCGAGTTGCAGCAGCTCTACTGGGGCGGACGGATCGGCGCCTCGGACGTAATTGCCCCGGCGCACTCCGATCGCGATTGGGCATCCTTCGACTCCTCCTACAACAACACACCGCAGGAATATGCCGGTTGGGGCGCGGGGCTCTTTCAGGAGCCGGCGCTCAAAGTCACCTTCGCCGACGGGAATCGGGACCTGGTGCTGCATTATGTGTCCAGCACGAAGCCCGACGCAAACTCTCTTGATGTCGCGCTCAAGGACATAAGCCGCGCAGTAACCGTAACCCTGCACTACAAAATGGACTCAGAAAGCGGCATCCTCGCCCGTTCCGCAACCATCGAAAACCACGAGCCGAAGCCCATCATGATTGAACAGGCAGCGGCGGCAGCTTTTGCCCTCCCTCCAGCGCACTACACCCTGAATTATCTGAGCGGCCGTTGGGCCGGCGAGTGGACTTTGAACCAGGAGACGATTCACCAGGGCCAACGCGTGCTGGAAAGTCGGCGCGGAACAACGGGGCATCAGCTGAACCCATGGTTTGCCATCGGCAAAGGCGACGCCGGCGAGGAACATGGCGAAATCTGGTTTGGCGCTCTGGCGTGGAGCGGCTCCTGGCGGATCACCATCGAACAGGACCAGCTCGACAAAGTGCGCGTCACCGGCGGTTTCAATCCCTTTGACTTTGGCTATCCGCTCAAGACGGGGGAAAAGCTTGAATCGCCCGTCTTCTACGCCGGATACTCACACCACGGTTACGGGGGCGCGTCGCGGCTGTTGAATCACTTTACCGTTTCCCACATTCTGCCCGAAGCTCCGAACCCACGGCCTCGCCCAGTCATTTACAACTCCTGGGAGGCGACTGAATTCGCCGTGACAGAAGCCGGACAGGAGTCACTGGCAGAAAAAGCCGCCGCTCTCGGCATCGACCGCTTTGTGATGGACGACGGCTGGTTTGGCCAGCGCAAGACAGACCACGCTGGCCTCGGCGACTGGTATGTGAACAAGGAGAAGTTTCCCAACGGATTGAAGCCTTTGATCGATAAGGTGCACTCGCTCGGGATGGACTTCGGACTCTGGGTTGAACCGGAGATGATCAATCCCGATTCCGATCTCTACAGACAACACCCGGACTGGGTACTCAATTTCCCTGGCCGGCCACGCACGGAACAGCGCAATCAGCTCGTGCTGAACCTTGCCCGCCAGGACGTGCGCGATTATGTCTATGGCTTCCTCGACAAGCTGCTTACGGAGAATCAGATCGCATTCCTCAAATGGGACTACAACCGCAACTGGAGCGAACCGGGTTGGGATCAACTTCCGCCAGAGGAGCAAAAGAAGGTTTACGTCCAATTCACGCGCAACCTCTATTCGATTCTGGCTGAGCTGCGGGCCAAACATCCGGGCGTCGAGATCGAAAGCTGCTCAGGCGGCGGTGGACGCGTGGACCTTGGCATTCTGCACTATACCGACGAAGTCTGGCCATCGGACAACACCGACCCGCTGGACCGGTTGACACAGCAGGACGGCTTTACGCGTGCGTATCCGGCGCAGGTGATGATGGCCTGGGTAACGGATTCGCCACATTGGCTCAATGGACGCACAACTTCGGTTGCGTATCGAATGCTTGTTTCGATGCAGGGCTCGTTGGGCATTGGCGGCAATCTGAACAAGTGGTCCGAGGAAGATCTGGCGACGACCAAACGACTAATCGCGGCTTACCACAAAGTGCAGAAGACGATCACCCAAGGAGATCTGTATCGGCTCATCTCTCCAACGAATGGTAACGAGTTCTCGGCGACAGAAACAGTATCGCCGGACAAGTCGCAGGCGGTCTTTTTCGCCTTTGTTCACTCGACGCAAGAGGGACGAGGCTTTCCCCGGCTGCAGTTACTGGGGCTTGACCCGGAGGCGGAGTATTCGCTGACCAGCATTGAGGGCAAGGCGATACCCGGAACTCCAGCGCAGGCCAGCGGCGCCTGGTGGATGAACCACGGCGTTGATCTCGACCTGCACGGAGACTTTCAGGCAGCAGCCTTCCAGTTGGATCGGAAATAGACACAGGCCGCCACGCATCTCCTGGCGTTGCGGCCTGCTTTGTCAGTCCGAGTGCGTTGCCCGTCTGTGTGACGCCATGGAACCGATAATTATTCGTTTCCGGGAGGGTTGAACGCCTTGCGGATAGCCGACCCTGAAGACGAGTACTGCACCGCTACCGAGACCATCGACGGTTTCGGGACAAAAGCAGCTTGCACAGGTACATCGGAACTCTTGCCCCTGTCAGCTATTACAGTGGGAATTGCGGACCGGGTGCTGGAACTCCTTGCCAGAGCCGAGGTGGTTACGAGCCGTGGCAAAACCACAGAGTGCACAGGCGCGCCGGAGGTTATTCTCTGGCCGGCGGCAAAGGTGGGCAAAGCCGTCGCCGTTGCCAACGGCACATTCTCAATCGCAACCTGGGGTGGAGAGGTTTGCGCGTGCGCAGCCGAAGAAACAGAATCCGTCCAGATAGCGGCCCGAACGAAGATTCCAGATTCGCCACGGAGTCCGGCGATAAAGTTTGGCTGCACCCTCGTCAAGGCCTCAATCTGTCCAAGAAACGCTGTATGCACCCGGCTCTCGCCTTCGTTTGACTGTGGTTCGACGGTAGACGCCTGCCCGGCATTCAGGTTGCCGGAAGTCGGTCCCTCTGGTTTCGAGCTGCTAAGGATTGCCAGGGTTCCGAAGCCTGGTACGAATGTATAGTTAGGCGCGGACAAGCTTCCGACCCAACCCTTGATCGCATAGTTAGCATGTGGGCTTTGATCGGTGGCCGTAGTAGTAAGAACCGGCGCGCCCGTGATCTGCGCCATCTCTTCCGAGTCCCCGTTCACAAACCCCTTGAAGCGATAGCTTGTGGCGGTTGGGATAGGACGGCCCGCGGACGCCCTGAGATCGCCCGGAATAACGGTAAGCGGCGCCTTATTGACGACGAGATTGTGGAAAATAACCTTCGCTCCGGAAACTCCCGGGACTTCCGCACTAACTTCCGAATCACCCGCAGCCAGTCCGCTCGCGGTTACGGAAGCCAGGCCGTATTCATCCGTGATTGCATAAGTTGAAGTTAGACCGATCCCAGCTCCAGCTATAAAGTTGACTTTCAGGCCAGTTACGGCATGTTCTGTAACTGTGTCAGTAACCCATACCACCAGCGGATCAGGAAAGGCAGTGCCATAGGTGGCCTGCTGGTCGCCACCTCGCAGAATCTTGATGGTCGCAGTTGCAGAGGCCATAACAGCGCCGGCAGAGAAAGCGAGGAACACGGCGATTAATCCAAAGACTGAGCCTGGCTTCAGCAACGATGCGGGGGATACGTTCATAAGGACTCTCCTGATCTTTCTCGCGGTTCAATTGAGAACTGGACTGCGAACCCGATTGACTATTCGTCGAGTGGAAATGCCATTCGGCAAGTCCTGATCTCGTCCTGAGTATCCGACCGGAGCAAGGAAGGGAACCATCCAACTATCTCTAATCTTGCTACGGCTTTTCATTTTGTCGATGGCTCAATGGGCATGCGAAGGTAGTGCCATTCGTAACAGTTACTACGCTAGCCTTTTCCGGTTCTGAGCAATTCATGACAAATCCGGGGCAATTAATTTAGACTTCGGAAAGCTTCAGTAATCGTTTTCTCGGAGAGTGTGTTATGCCCATCGTCGCCGGCGTTGACTTTGGCACCCTCAGTGTTCGCGTTACCCTCGTCCACAGCCAGCAAGGTCCAATCGCCACGGCTTCAGCCGAGTATCCGCTGCATCGGCGCCGCGAAGACCCGGATTATGCCACCCAGTCGCACTTCGATCAGATGCAGGCCCTTGTACGTGCCATGCGCGCGGTGCTTGAACAGACAGGCGTTGCCGGGACAGGCATTGTGGCCATCGCTCTCGATACTACCGGCTCCAGCGTGATTCCAGTTGGCGAAGACCTCGAACCGCTGGACGAATACTATCTTTGGTGCGACCATCGCGCGAAAGCCGAGGCCGAGGAGATTACTGCGCGAGCCCATGCAGTCGGTCTGGAGGCGATCGACTGGTGTGGCGGCGTCTATTCGCATGAGTGGGGCTTCGCCAAGTTGCTGCATTGGCTGCGCCACAATCCCGGCCGCCGCAACAGCTTTGTGACCGCCCTTGAGCATTGCGATATGGTGGCGGCCACGCTGGCGGGCGTAACCTCGACCGCGACCCTCAAGCGCAGCGTTTGCGCCATGGGCCACAAGTGGCTCTGGAATCCGCGCTGGGGCGGATTTCCGCCCGAAGAGTTCCTGGTATCGGTGGACCCGCTGCTGACCGGAGTTCGCGCCAAACTTGGAGGCGATTATCGAACCTCCAACCACATTGCCGGCCATCTTTCGCCCAAATGGGCCGCAGAGCTAGGTCTACATGCCGGAATTCCTATTCCCGTAGGCGCCTTCGACGCGCATTGGGATGCCATCGGCTCGCACATTCGCGAGGGCGACGTGGTGAATGTCGTCGGCACCTCGACCTGCATCATCGCAATGGCGAAGGAGACGGAACTGGTGCCGGGGGTCTGCGGCGTCGTGCCGGGCAGCGTCCATCCCGATTTCACCGGAATTGAAGCGGGACTCTCCGCAACAGGCGACATCTTCGAAGCCATCGCACGCCGCGCCGGAAGCACGGTAGCCGCGCTGTCGCAGGGCCTGGAACACTATCGCGCCGGACAGACCGGACTCCTGCGTCTAAGCTGGGACAACGGAGATCGCACCGTCCTGGTCAATCCCGAACTAGGAGGCGTAACGCTCGGCTGGAATCTGCTGCACACCGCGCAGGACGAACTGTTTGCGGCAATTGAAGGCACCGCATTTCACACGCGCATCATTCTGGAGCGAATGGCAGAGCACGGCGTCCGCGTCGAGCGCGTCATCAACGCGGGCGGCATACCGCAGAAGAACGAAGTGCTGAACCAGGTATACGCCAACGTGCTCAACAAACCAGTCCTGGTCCCCGCCGGAGTTCCGACGAGCCTCGGCTCCGGCATCTTTGCGCTGCTCGCTGCAGGAGTCTATCCCACCATCGAAGCCGCGCAGGAAGCCGTCTGTCTACCGTTACGCACTGTCGAGCCCCAACCCGCCGCCGCAGCCGTCTACGAGCGTCTGTACAAGGAGTACCGCAGTGTCTATTTTTCACTGGGCACACGCAACGCCAAAGCCAGCGCGCTCGGCTCCATTTTGCCAACTCTCCGTAGCGTTGCGGCCGAAGCAGCGCGCTCGCTGTCCCCGGAACCCTCCTATGCCGTCGTGGCAGCAAAGACCACATCCGAAGGCCCAAAGCATCTTCCCTAAAGCCGGTGAATCCATAAGCCATGAACCATTGACCTGCTCCAATCCCGCTGGCTACGCCGTAGCGTGGCGGACTCACCTCCGGTTGGTTTCCCCGATACGCTTGGTGAGTGTCAGGCAGTTCCCTTCTACATTCCTGGCATAGGTAACTTCGTCCATCAGATCATGAATAATCTGCAGGCCTCTGCCACTCTCGGCGAGCGCGTCCTTGTTCAGTGATTGAAAGTTCAGTGGTTCAGAGTTCTGCGGTTCGGACTCTCCCCTGCTCGTGCCATGCATCAGCACTTCGGCTTGTCTGCTCGTCATAGCTGTGCCGCTGTCGGTGATCTCGAAGACCACCTTATCTCCATTCGCCCACATTGCAACGTCAACCGCGTAACCTCGTTCGCCATTGTATGCGTGCAGGATGACATTCGTCACAGCCTCTACCACGCACAACTCGGCCTCATTCGAACTTGCGCTGCCAAGCCCGAGATAGAGACACAGCCCTTTGATCGCGACGCCAAGCAGAGACACGTCTTCGAGATCGCTATGGATGGAGAGTGTGAGGCGTGGCACAACAATCCCCTTTTGCTAAGAAACTGCGGATACCGCTTCTTCCTGGCTCGCATACATGGGAAACACCTTATTCATGCGGGTCAACTTGAACATGCTGACCACCGCATCGCGTGCTCCATAAAGCACTAATGCTCCATCGTCGCCAATAACTTTGATACAGCCGATCAACGCTCCAAGGCCGCTTGAATCGATGAAAGTCACCTCGCTCATGTCGAGAACGATCTTCCGGCTACCCTTGTTCACGTAGTTGATGATGCCCTCCTTAAAACTGGGAGCGATATCGGCAGTAATACGGCTCGATAACACCTTCACCACCAGGACACTCCCATTTGTGCTTTCGGCAAATTTCATGCACTCCTCCATTCTTTCCGAGCATGTATCTGGACTCTGGTCGCGTTCATGACTTCAATGGCGACGATCTTCCGCGATTTCAATGGCCAGCAATGAGATGTCGTCGGTGGATTCACCGTTGCGCCACCGTCTGATCTCCGTCAGAAGGTCTTCCAACAATTCCTCTAAAGGCAGCGATGCCCAATCTCGAATAAAGGTCAACAGGCGTTCTTCACCGAATGCCAGCCTCTGTTCGTTCAGGCACTCAGTCACTCCATCTGAGTACAGTAAGATCCGATCGCCTCGGCGGACGGGTATTTCGAAACAGTCAAACTCAATGGACGGCCAGAGTCCAATGGGCATGCCTCCCGTCCCAATAATCGCCGGTTCAAAGCCCTTGCGGATAAGAACGGGCCCGGGATGTCCTGCCTGTGCAAACTTCAGTGTTTGACTGCGAATATCAAAGATTCCGTAAATCATAGTGAAGTACCGGTCATCCTTGAAC
>Ga0302326_10024056_pt1 | contig 12394 bp, 10 predicted proteins | sample Palsa_T0_3_FD_202264 | JGI IMG/M metagenome (GOLD analysis project Ga0302326, IMG submission 202264) | Peat permafrost microbial communities from Stordalen Mire near Abisko, Sweden - Palsa_T0_3 | ecosystem: Environmental > Terrestrial > Soil > Palsa > Peat permafrost | place: Sweden: Abisko...
GGGGCTGAGCCTTTGCAACTGCTGCTCTACAGAATACCGGAACTCTCTTTCGGCGAACTGCTGCTCCGCATCGCGACCGGGGTGCGGGAGGCGGTCTTCCCAGTCGGACTCCTCGTCAGAAAAGGAGACCAGGGGGCGGTCGTCCCGCCGCCGCCGCTTCCATTCGTCCTGCGCGACGTTGGCGACAATGCGATAGAGATAGGTGCTGAGCAAGGCTTCGCCGCGAAAGGCCGGCAGTGCCCGGTACAGCCGCAGAAAGACCTCCTGGGCCAGATCGTCGATATGCTCGCGACTGCCTGTGAGGCGAATCAGCGTGCTGAAGACCATGGTCTGATGGTCCCGGACAATCTGCTCGAAAGTGGGGTCAGCGGTCTGCAAGTAGGGTCAGACTGCCATTCTCGCTGAAAGTTTCATACCATGACTGAAACTCTCAGCGAGACCCGCAGTCTAAGGCGGTCAGTAAGGGAGGTAGCGCATATGGATTGGCATTGGAGTCCGTTCATGATCCCGCTGGGGGCCTTTGTGGTCGCCATTGTGGCCATCGTTTCCGGAGTGATGAGTGAAGCACACAGGCAAAGATTGAAGGCCGACCAGCGGCTGGCGATGGTCGCGCGGGGCATGAACGCCGATGATATCGACAAGCTGTTGGGCAAAAGCAACACCGACGGGAGGCGGGTAAGGGATCCGCTGCAAAGCCTTGCGAATACTCGCAGGACTGCAATCGTGCTCATCTCCAGTGGCGTGGGCGTGATTCTCTTTTTTCTAGCCCTCAGGCTCATTTTAGAGGAACACGATGTATTGGCTGGCGCCCCGATCGGCTTGGTTCCGCTGGCGATTGGCGTGGGTTTCCTGATCGACTACCAACTGCAGAAGCGCGACTTGTCGCGCTACGGCTTGGAGGTCGGTCAGCCAGACTAGGTGAATGAAGTGGAGGGACCTGCCGCACCTCCATGCCCTGGCAACGTCTTTGGTAAGATCAGCCCTTGTGAGCAGGAGCGGCGGATGGAGCTGATCAAGGACAAAGTCGTCATCGTGACCGGGGCCGCTGCGGGAATTGGCGCCGGCGTGGCCCGGCTATTCGCCGAACAAGGGGGCCATATCTTTCTCGTCGACCTGGATGGCGCGCAGGTCGCAAAGATCGCATCGGAGATCCAGGCGCAAGGCGGCTCAGCCTTCGCCTTTGGTGCCGACGCCCGCAATCGTGACGCCATGGCAAAAGTGGTGGATGACGCGACCACTCGCTTTGGGAATATCGACGTCCTGATCAACAACGCCGGCATATATCCCCGGCAGACGTTTCTCGAAATGACTGAGGCGCAATGGGACGAGATGCAGGAGGTTAACCTCAAGAGCGTCTTTCATTGCACCAAACTGGTTATGCCGCACATGGTGAAGCAGCGGGCCGGGGCCATCGTGAACATCTCTTCGGTTACATTCTTTACCGGCTTGCAGAACCTGACCCATTACGTCGCATCGAAGGGCGCCATCATTGGGTTTACGCGCTCCCTGGCAAGAGAGATGGGAGAGCACAACGTTCGCGTCAACTGCATCACGCCTGGCGCCATCGAGACCGAAGGAGAACGAAAGCTCATGTCCAAGCAAGTGGCGGATGAGGCAATCAAGCTGCAAAGTCTCAAGCGGCGTATTGTCCCGCTCGACATAGCGCGCGTCTGCCTGTTTTTGTCAACAGACTTGAGCGGCGCGATGACCGGCCAGACCCTCAATGTCGATGGCGGTTGGATCATGTACTGAGAAACGGCTGCAGATATTGCGCGCTGATGGCGAGAGCTTCCTTGCGATGCGCCAGATCGCCCTCATACTCCCGGTCCTCTACTTCCACACAAACCGGGCCGTCATACCCCGAATTTTTCAGCGCTCGGAAAAAGCTCGCCCAGTCGATATCCCCTCGTCCTGGCAACTTGGGAGAATGAAACTCCAGCGGGTAGGCTAATATCCCCACTTCGTTGAGCCGTTGCCGATCGACCGCTACGTCTTTCAGATGAACTCGGAAGATGCGCGAAGCAAATTCCGTGAGCGGTGCAACGTAGTCCATTTGCTGCCAGAGCTGATGCGACGGATCGTAGTTGAGTCCGAAGTTGGCGCTCGGGATCTCATCGAACATGCGACGCCAGATCGCCGGACTGCCTGCAAGATTCTTTCCTCCGGGCCATTCGTCAGCGGTAAACAGCATGGGACAGTTCTCGATAGCGACGCGGATTCCCTGATCCTCAGCGTAAGCGATCACATCGTTCCATACCGAGCGGAAGCGGGGCCAGTTTTCTTCTATGGAGCATTTCCAGTCGCGACCGACAAACGTACTTACGACCCCGAGCCGGAGCATCTTCGCTGCGACGAAGACCTTTTTCAGGTGCAAGATTGCAGCGTGCGCACCCTCCTGGTCGGGTGAAAGCAGATTGGGATAATAGCCCAGTCCGCTGATCTCCATGGCGTGCGCCCCGGCAAGGTCCAATATCCGCGCGGCCCCCGCAGCCTCGAGTTTGTTGACGTCGATGTGGGTTACACCCGCATAACGCCGATCGGCCTTTCCTGGCGGCCAACACATCAGTTCTACGCAGGTGTATCCGGCCGCCTGGCCCACAGTGAATACTTCGTCGAGCGTTTGGTCGGGGAGAATTGCGCTGACAAAACCGAGTTGCATGATACTCAATTCTACTGCGCGATGGCTGCGAGTCTTCTTAGACCAAACAGCCATAAGCCAAGTACCCCACCAATGAGCTAAGCCAGAAAGCATATGGCCAGGACAAGAACTACGGCGAAATACGCCGTGGGGTAAGCCCATCGCCCCGCATTGTGCAATCGAACTGCCAGCGGTCGCCGGCCGTGCTTCTGCAGCAGATAGACGAACAGAATCTCAAAAATGCCGAAGAAGCAGAACGTGAAGCTGAGCAGCAAGACGGAGTCAAAGAACGTAAGATAGCCGATTTTCGGCAGGTCGCGGGTGATGGTAAATGCGAAAGCGACCATCGATAGCAGCATGGTCATTGGGATTTTCAAAATCCAGTCGAACTCTTTTACATCAATCCAAAAAACGATCACCGGAATCATGGTGATCATGATTAGCGGCAAGAAGATCTTCCAGATGTAAAAACCAGATCGCCGTTTGGCGACGATCTGAAAAAGCGCCTCGTGGGTATCAGGTTGAAAGGGCATGCCGGTCAACCGATCGGCGGTATAGGTAACGCCTTGCAGGCGCCAGCCGGCCAGCGCAGCGTTGTCTTCCGGGCTGATTCCTGTTCCCGGGAGCGCTTGCGGGGCGAATTGAAACTGTGAAGCCGACGTGACAAATGGCTGATACTCGAATCGCAGCACCTGGGTGTCGAAAGGAAATTCTCTTAGCACAAAGCTGTTGGAGTAAACCGCGTCAAAGCGCTCTCGATAGGTGACCGTGCCGTCCTTGTCTGCCACCAGCGAATACTGGTTTGTCTTGTGAGAAATGGCATTCGCTGCTTCAATCGCCGGTGTCCAAAGGTCTTCAAGGCGGAACTCGCGAGGCTTATCTTGCTGCTCGCCCGGAGCCGACACCAGCCGCGGGTCATGCCACGTGCCGCTGAGAATACCGCCGACCTCAAAGCTCTCCCGCGATTCGTCGATCGCCGCAAGGTTGGTGATGTAAAGTCCCACCGAGACGTCCACGGGGGTCTTGCCGTCGGTCGGGTGCTTGCGCAGATCGACCACGGGCTTCGTCCCCCGCGCATCGGCTGCTCGGGCGAATGAGGTGGCAAAGGGGCTCAATACCACCAAACAACACAAGGTTCGCGTTGCGCCGTACCGGGAAAGCAGGTTCATCGTGGGCCGTTCAGAGAAGAGGTACCCCACTTTAGCAGAAAGGGAATGTCTACGCCCGCCCCGCAAACTCCCGGTTTTCCGTCGACACCCTTACCTTTTCGCCTTCTTTGATAAACAGCGGCACCTGGATCTCGAGGCCGGTTTCGAGCCTGGCGATTTTTGTCACGCTGCCGCCCGATGAGTTGCCACGCACTCCTGGCTCTGTCTGGGCAACGCTCAGCTCAACGAACATGGGCAGTTGCACTCCAATGGGCTCGCCGTTGAACTTATGCAACTGGATCAACTCGCCTTCGATCAGAAAGTCCAGCGCATTCCCGATCAACCCCTCGGTCAGTGTGAGTGTCTCGTAGCTGTCCTGGTCGAGAAAGTGAGAACCCAAATTATCGCTATAAAGATAGGAGGCAGGGACCAGCACAAGATCCGGTTCCTTGAATTTGTCGCCCGCCTTGAATGTCTTTTCAAACACCGCACTGGTGAGCAGGTTGCGCATCTTGAGGCGCACCAGGGTCTGACCGCCGCGAGCGGTTGGGGAATGCACTTCAGCTTCCAGGCAGGAGTACGGTGTGTTCTCAAACTCAAATACAGATTTGCGCTTGACGTTGATCGCGTCAATCAGTGAAGCCATAATCTCCTCAAATGCGAGCCTGCATCCAACGCGGACGCCGACCCGCTCCCTACTTCCAGACAAGTATAGTGGGAAGCATTCGGAATGAGAGATCGGGCTCCTGGGGCGGGGCAACCAGGAAGGCTCTCCTTACAGTTGACGCTGGGATTCAGAGTCTGCGTGAGAACTAGGTTTCAGGGCTTTCCCTTCCACGAACTCGGGGTGTGGGGCACCCGAGTTCGTCGAAGGGAGTGTTCCTAAAATCTGGCTAGTCCTCACACGCCCACTCAAGTCCACCGCCTTCAAATCTGCGACACGCCGCCGTCTACGAACAGCTCGATGCCGTTGACGAAATTCGAGTCACTCGAGGCCAGAAAGAGCGCTGCCGTAGCAATTTCCTCTGGCCGCCCGATTTCACCCCGCGGAATCAATGACGCGAAATACTTCTTCGCGTCCGGCCCAAGCGGATCCAGAATCGGCGTATCGATCGTTCCCGGACTTAGCACATTCACCCGAATGTTCCGCTCCTTCAGGTCGACTAGCCAGGTCCGCGCAAAGGACCGCACCGCGGCTTTGCTCGCGCTGTAGACACTAAACGCCGGGAAGCCCTTGATCGTCGCGATCGATCCGTTCATAAAGATCGAACCGCCATCGTTGAAAAGCGGTAGTGCCTTCTGCACCGTGAACAGGGTGCCCCGCACGTTCAGATTGAACGTACTGTCGAACTGTTCCTCAGTAATCTCGCCCAGCTTCGCAAGCTCACCCGTTCCCGCGCTGGCAAACAACACATCGATTTTGCCCTTCACTTTCTGGACCGTCTCGTAGAGGCGGTCCAGATCGTCCAGGTTCGAAGCGTCGCCCTGTACGCCAGTCACGTTGCGGCCGATCGCTTTCACCGCTTCATCCAGCTTGTCCTTGCGCCGGCCGGTGATGAAGACATACGCGCCTTCTTCCACAAACAGCTTGGCCGTGGCCAGAGCCATGCCCGATGTCGCTGCGGTAATGACTGCTACTTTTCCATCCAGTTTTCCCATCGTGGCTCCTTCTTGATCGGTGTTCGTTCTCAGTTAGCGAAGACCGCCGCCGGCAAGAATTTGCTCGCCCGTTATCCACCCGGAGTCATCCGAAGCCAGAAACACCGCCACCGATGCGATATCGCCGGGCTGTCCTATGCGGCCGAGCGGTGTCTGGGCGATGACTGACTTTTCAAGATCGCTCTCGTGGATGCCGGCAGTGTGGGTGCCTTCAGTCTCCACGATTCCGGGATTGATGCCATTCACGCGGATCTGCTTCGGTCCAAGTTCCCGGGCGAGCACGCCGGTGATGGCATCGACTGCACCCTTGGTACCGGTATAGATGGACGAGGCGGCGGGTGTAATGCGGCTGACCAGGGAACCGATATTAATGATGCTACCGCCCGCGCCGATATGCTTCAGAGCCGCCTGCGTAGTCAGCAGCAAACCTAGGACGTTGATGTTGAAGATCCTGTGAAATTTCTCTTCCGTAATGGTTTCAATCGGAGCGAATTCATACACCCCTGAGTTGTTCACCAGGATGTCGAGCTTGCCGTAGTTTTTGATGGCGGCATCAATAATGGACTCAGCGTCCGCGCCCTTGGAGACGTCACCTTTGACGGCGACAGCCTTGCCACCCGCTGCCGTGATGGCACCGACCACGCTTTCCGCGCCAGACTTGCTGGACGCGTAATTTACAACTACGGATGCGCCTTCAGCGGCGAGGGATTTCGCGATGGCGGCTCCAATACCTTTGGAAGCGCCGGTAACCACTGCTACCTTACCTTCAAGCTTGCTCATGTGCGGTTCCTCTTTAGATACAGAAATGGGTGCGCCAGACCTGTGCCGCGAGAGTCCGCGATAGTTCTGGATCCGCGCACACCAGCCTGTTACTGCTGCTTAAGATGGAACCGGTCAATCCCAGGATTCAATAGTTCAGATTTTGCGAACTATTAACAATGGCCATGTGGCTTGCAACCACGCCCAACGGGATGTGGCCCTCACTTTGCGCACAATCGAAGACCGCCTACTTCTTTGCCGCGTTCCAGAAGTCCGGATCTGCCTTCACAAATGCTTCCGGTGGGTAGCTCATTTTTGGGTCGATAACGAATAGATTTCTTTGTCTCGATTCGACGCATGCGGCCTCGAGTTCATCCAGCTTCTTCATGCCGTCCGCTCCCACAGCCTCGATGAATTGCTTATCCTCCGCCTCCGCAGCATCAAGCTCCGCGGCAGACTTGTGGGTGATGATCACCAGGAACCCGCCGCCTGGGGAACCGTAAGCCTCTTCATAAACTCCCCAGTGGGCGCTAGGGACGCCCTTCTTGTAGCCATCCATTACGATCTTCACCAGCTCTTCCCATTCCTGGGAGTGGCCGGGCCGAATGACGTACTGGTAGATCTCCTCGACTCGAGCTCCAACGCGAAAGCCAGGGTTGAGACTCAGGTCGTCCCGCTTTGTCCACACACTGTAATCCTTGGCCGAGAGCAGATCGCCATCGGCGGCGTCCGCGCGGTCGATAGCAGCGGAAAGCGTCGGGTCACTCGTGGCGCTCTTATGTTCCTCCGCCCACTCGGCAAAGGAGGAGTAGCCATGAAAGAACAGAGCTCGTGATGGTCCTGAAAGGGAGACAAGGGCATAGTAGTGGCCCGGACTTTTGCTCGCCCCCAGTGCGCGGGGATAGGCCGCTTCAACCGCCTGGTGAGGAGCCCCGTCTTTTCCTGGTTTTGTGTACTCGCGAGAGATGACCAATATTTTCGCCGTTGGTAGAACATCCTGAGCTAAGAGCGCGAACGATGCGCCGAACGAAAGCGACAGAAGCAGTGGCAGTGCGGCGCGACGGCGGAATAGCAGCTTCATAAGTCTTTCTCCTGAGGCTGGAAATGTGATTGAAACAGGAACAGGGAAGCACGCGGCGAACTCCGCAGGTGGTCCTGGCGAGGTACCGGGTGCAAGACGAGAGTAAGGCCCTGAAAATCAGGCCTGGCCGGAAGAACAGTGATTCCCAGCGAATTTCAGTAAGAACGGAGAATGCGCGGAGTATAGGCAAAGGAACTTGGCAATGGCAACACAAATCGTTATGCGTTTGCGGGCACAGGTCCCCTGGTCATCCCCGGCCGAAACCAAGCGCAGCCGAAGGGCTGAAGAGGGTGTGTGAGAACTAGATTTCAAGGATTTCTCTCCGCCACGAACTCGGGTGCCCCATATCTCGCTCGTTTTTCGCGAGATGTGGGATTCCGCGAATCTGGATCTCCAGCCTGCTAATTGAGATGCCGAGGCTTGAGTAGAAAAGTCAAAAACGTCGAGTCGAGTTCTGCGGAATCCCACGCAGTGCAGGCCAACAACTCAATCAGGAAAGCTCGTTGTTGACACCCCTACGCATCTATGGGTACTCTCATGTAGGCCAAGACAACTAGGGGAATCAATCATGGCAAAGAATGACTTACAGGGAGCCCTGGATCTGTTGGTGCTCAAGACCCTCGCACAAACGGGTTCTTTGCACGGCTACGGAATTGTCCTTCACGTCCAGCGTGCTTCCGACGACTTGTTGCGCGTAGAAGAAGGCTCTCTTTATCCCGCGCTTCATCGCATGGAGCAGGACGGGTGGATCCATTCAGAATGGGCTCTAACCGAGACCAACCGAAAAGCGAAGTACTACCGCTTGAGCCCTGCCGGGCGGAAACAGTTGCAGCAGGCAGAGAAAAGCTTTGAGCAGCTGGTAAAGGGCGTACGCGCTGTACTGCGCTACGCGTGAGGATTCGCATGTCGAGATTTCGCCGTATCGCCAATCTTTTCTCCCGGTCGAAGACCGAGCGGGAAATCGACGCTGAGCTCAGCGCACACGTGGAAATGCGAATCGAAGACAACATCGCCGATGGTATGTCGCCGGAGCAAGCGCGGCGTGACGCTGGTGTGCGGTTTGGCAACCGCACCGTGATCAAGGAGCAGGTTGCAGGGGAAGATGCTGCCCTGGTGATCGAGAATATCTGGCGCGATATCCGTCTCGCTTGTCGCCAACTGGCCCAAGCCCCAGGTTTCACCATCACCGCTATCGTGACCCTGGCGTTGGGCATTGGTGCCAATGTAGCGACATTCAGCGTGGTAGACGCGGTGATGCTGCGGCCGTTGCCCTACGACCGCCCCGACCAACTGATCGACCTGGTCCCTATGAACAGCCGCTTCCCCCAGGATTACAGCCGCAACCTTTCCTATCCGGACTACTTTGACCTGCGCACCGGCAATCACACGCTCGCCCACCTGGTTTCCTACCACGACAATTCCTTCACCATGACCGGAGTCGGTGATCCGGTCCACGTAGAAGCGGAGATTGTCGCCTGGGACCTGCTGCCGGCGTTGGGAGTCCAGCCGGAATTGGGGCGTGGCTTTCTGCCTGAAGAGGAGAAGCCGGGAACGCACGTGGTGCTGATCAGTCATGCGCTTTGGAACTCGCAGTTCTCCCGCGACCCTGCCATCGTTGGCCGAAGCATCAATCTCAGTGGCCAGCTCTTCACCGTCATTGGCGTCATGCCGCCAACCTTTCGTTTCCCCATGACGGCGCCGCTGAACGGCATCTGGACCACGCTGGCAGCGGACAAAGCTCCGGGCGACTCCTCGACCACCCGTCGCGGCATGCACTTTCTCAATGCCGTCGGCAGGCTCAAGCCAGGAGTCTCCATGGCCCAGGCAGGGCAGGATCTCAGCACGATCTCTGCCCATCTTAAGCAACAATATCCAGACACCAACTCCCATATTGATTCTGCCAGGGTGCGGACCGAGCTCTCTGCGCTGGTTGGCGATACGCGAACGGCGCTGATGGTCGTGCTGGGGGCGGTAGCGCTGGTGCTCTTGATCGCCTGCGGTAACATTGCCAATCTCTTGCTGGCGCGCATGCGCGAGCGACAACGTGAGATCGCGATGCGCACCGCGTTGGGAGCCGGCCGCGGCCGTATCGTCCGTCAGCTGCTGGTGGAGAGTCTTGTGTTGAGCGCAGCCGGCGGCCTCGCCGGCTGCTGCCTGGCGTTCGCATGTACTCCGGTGCTCTTGCATCTGATCGGCGAAAGCATTCCGCGTGCGGCCGATGCCGGTGTGGACGTGCGCATTTTGGCATTTGCCATCGGTATCTCATCCGTGGCCGGTCTGATCTTCGGCGTTGTTCCCGCCGTCACCGCGTCCAAAACCGAGCTGGTGTCGTTGCTCAAAGAAGGAGCACGCACAGAAGCCGCCAGCCGCGACTGGCTGCGCGCCGCGCTGATTGTCGCCCAGGTTGCTGTCGGCCTCGTATTGACTACCTCCGCTGGTTTGCTCATCACCAGCTTCCTCCATCTACGGCGCGCTGACGAAGGCTTCAACCCGGACCATCTGCTGACACTTCTCTTTGAGACGCCCGATGCTCGCTACAAGGACACACGCCCCGATTTTTATCGCCAGTATTTCGAAAAAGTGCGCGCGCTTCCGAGTGTGCAATCCGCAGCGGGGGTGATGATCATGCCCATGACTTCCGATAACGCAGATATTAGTTTTGAGGACCCGGAGCACCCGACCTCTGAAGCGCAGCGCCCCGGCGCCAACGTGACCTTGATAACGCCGGATTATTTCAGGACCATGCAGATTCCATTGCTGCAAGGCCGCGATCTCTCCGATCGGGATACCATGACGTCGCCGCAGGTAATAGTCGTCGATCAGGCCTTCGCGAAACAGTTTTTCCCAGGGGAGAACGTCCTGGGAAAGAAGATCAGGCCCGGTGCAAGCAATGGGCCCGGAGACGGGCCTCAGTGGCGCGAGATCGTCGGCGTCGTGGGCAGCGTGCGACTCTCCGCAACGCAGCGCGAGTTGCGCCCGGAAATGTATCTGCCATCCGCACAGTTAAGCCAATGGTGCTGCCTGCATACCGTGATCCGCACTTCGCTGGATCCGCACAGCCTCGAACCGGATGCCCGGCGGCTGGTTGCCTCCATGGACAAGGAAATTCCTGTCACCAATGTCCGCACCATGCAGGAGTTGATGTTCATGGAGCTAGCCCAGCCAAAATTTGCCATGGTATTGCTCGGCGTTTTTGCCGCACTCTCCATCGCCCTCACGGTAGTCGGCCTCTACGGTGTAATGACGTATTCCATTGCGCGCCGTACGCGGGAAATCGGCATTCGCATGGCCCTTGGAGCGCAGCGCAACCATGTGCTAAGCAAAGTGCTACGCGAGGCCGGGGTAATCCTTACCGCGGGTATAGGGATCGGCGTGCTCGCCTCATTGCTCTCGACCTCGCTGCTCGAAAGCATGCTCTACGGAACCGGCGCTCGCAATCCGGGGGTCTTGATGCTGGTATCCGCCATCGCGGCGATCACCGGGCTCATCGCGGCCTTCATTCCCGCTCGCCGCGCTGCCTCCATCGATCCCATGCAAGCCCTGCGCGCTGATTAACCCTGCAAAAGATCGTCAAAAATCAGGGCCGATGGTCTACGATGGAACAAATCTGCCCCGGGGGAGCGCTCTATGTCTTTCCTTCGTGATTTGAAAATTGCCCTCCGTTCCCTGGCGCACGCTCGTGCGCTGTGGATCACCGTCGCTCTTACGTTGGCTCTGGGTATCGGCGCCAACGCCGCCATCTTCAGCGTGGTGCGCGCCGTGCTGCTGCGTCCGCTCGCCAATCAGGATGAATCGCGGTTACTTTACCTGCGCCAGAGCGCTCCCGGCATCGGCGTTGATAACGAAACGTTCTCCGTTCCGGAAATTCAGGATATCGGCCGCGGGCTGAAGACGATTAAGGAATTGGGCACATTTTCAGAGATCGACTTCACCATCCTGGGGCTCGGCACCCCACGCGAGATTCCCGCTGGCGTGGTGGATGGCAACTATTTCCAGGTGATGGGGCTGCGCCCCGTGCTTGGACGGTTGTTGACGCCTGCCGACGACGGCCCAAATGCTGCCGGCGCAGTGGTCCTCACCTATAAATTCTGGACCACGTCGCTGCACTCGGATCCCGGCGTGATCGGCAAGACGGTGCGCCTCGGCAGCGATCAGGGCGGGCGTGCCGCGGTCATCGTAGGCGTTCTGGAACCCTCTGTGCCCTATCCTGTTGCGACTGAGATCATCGCTAACCTCGTCACCAGCCCGCATCATCTCTCCGCCACCATGGTCACCGGCCGTGAGCATCGCATGACCGAAGTATTTGCTCGCCTGGCTCCCGGCGCGGATCTCGGTGCCGCCCGCGCCGAGTTGCGCACCAAATACGCGGCGATGGTTTCCGCGTATCCGGAAGTCTATAAACCTGCGGACCATTTCAATATCGAGGTCACGCGCATCCATGATCAGATCAATGCGCGTGCCAATACGATCCTGTGGGTGCTCTTCGCCGCCTCTGGCTTGTTGTTCGTGATCGCGTGTTCGAACGTCGCCAATCTTGTGCTGGCGCGCACCGTGCGTCGCGAATCCGAGCTGGCTGTGCGCTCGGCGCTGGGCGCAACGACAGCCGCGCTTCGCCGTTCGTTGTTGGCGGAGAGCATCGTGCTCTGCGCTACTGGAGTGCTGGCGGCCCTGATCATCGCCGCTCCCATGGTCGCCGTGCTGGCCCGGTACGCCTCCCGCTTCTCCGTGCGCGCCGACGGTGTGACGCTCGATTTCAGCCTGGTGTGGATTGGCATTGCGCTCGCGTTGATTGCCGCCATTTTCCTGGCATTCGTTCCCCGCCTGCCTTCTGCGAGTAAGTCGCCGGGCTTTACCCTCACCAGCGGCGGAGTGCGCGTCACGGCGGGAAGCAACCGGCGGCTGCGCATGTTTGCCGTTACCCAGATCACCGCCTCATTCCTGCTGCTTGCTGGGGCGGGTGCACTGATAAAAACCCTGTTGACGCTGGAGAAGTCGCAACCGCCTTTTGAAACTGCCCACGTCCTGGCGGTAAATTTGCCGGTCATGGCGTATGGGCGAACCGAGGATCAGGTGCGCGACTTCTATCGTGAAGTGCAGCGCCGCGTCAGC
>Ga0302326_10024057_pt1 | contig 12394 bp, 9 predicted proteins | sample Palsa_T0_3_FD_202264 | JGI IMG/M metagenome (GOLD analysis project Ga0302326, IMG submission 202264) | Peat permafrost microbial communities from Stordalen Mire near Abisko, Sweden - Palsa_T0_3 | ecosystem: Environmental > Terrestrial > Soil > Palsa > Peat permafrost | place: Sweden: Abisko...
CTATTGTATCTGCGTTCGGCCTTACAACGCCATGCGCAAAACGAGCCTTCCCATAGTTTCGCCGGGCATCGTAATCTAAACCGTAGTTAAAGGACTTGCCGTCAAGTACGGTCTCCTTGACCTCTTCGTCAAAGAAATCCTCAATCGTCGAGTCCCTTCCGGGAGTCGGCATTACGTATAGGTTTCTCGCTACATGAACGAATGCGGCGTCACGTATATCGGCCCTCCGCGTGATATCTCTCACGGCGCCGCAAATCGGCTTGGCACCGTCATCGTTGTCGAACAGTACGACGACCGGAAACGCCAGCCCGACACCGCCAAAGTCCCGCAAATGATACTGGTATCTTCCGACAAAGCGTGCCAGCCAGCTACTTCCGCTTCCGTTAGCCGTCAGCTCTATAAGGCGCGCAGTACTCGACCGAGCATACTTGTACAGCCTCAAGCGCAGTCTTATTTTACCATCCGGCAAGACTTCGGCGAGCTCTGGAAACTCCGCTGCAAGGCTCCTGATTGCATGGGTGATGTAAATATTGTCCGTTGTTCCTTCGCAAATCACCATCGGCTGAGCGAGCGCATAAAAGGTCCTATAGAAGAGAAACCGCTGATAGGTTTTCTCAGCCGAAGAAAGAGCGGCAGTCTCGTCGCGACCGCCTTTCCTTCGAAGGCCCTGGTTATGAAGCGCTATGCTATCAATGAAGCCCAGCATTCCATGCAGCTCATCTAGCGTTCCCGGACGCTTGCTGATGGTAGTTATGCCATCTCTTACGACTTCCGCGGGAAGCTCGTAAGCCCCGCGGGTTACCAGTCTATTGACCATTGAGCGCACATCATGACGATAGCCCCACCGCACATTTACCTTCTTGTTCACCACCAAGCCAGTGACGTTTTGGCGCGACGATCTATACATCATGTGCGTCTTCTTCTCGTTAATCTTGAAGCCTGAACGCTCTATGATGCCTGTGACCTCCTCTCCAGGCAGCCATGAATGCGAATCAGATGCATCGAGCATCTCTCGGAACGCGATCTTAGATGGAAACGCCTTTTTGCTTGTCGAGAACGTCAGATCGTCCGCATATCGCGTGTACGTGCAGCCGACTTCTTGGGCAAGTTGAATTAACCTAATATCTAGGATGTGCGCGATGAGATTTGCGATGACGGGCGAACACGGGCTTCCTTGCGGAAGAGAGCCTTCGAAACACGCGACCTGTGCAAGTATTGTAGCGACTCTTGGGCTCAATTCAAAGTCTCGGCTACGAATAAAATAGCCGCGCACTCGGCCGAAATTGATAGAAGGGAAGAAGTCGGCCAAATCAATGTTGAACACCCACCTACGCCGTCGATGCCGGGCAGCATTCGAGATAATGGAACGGTTTCGAGTAAAGCCGTGAGAGGCATCGTCACGGCGCTTCTTTTCTAGGGCCAGCTCATCGACACAATCCTGGAGCAACTCGGCTAGATTCCGTTGCAAGACCTTCAGCTTCTCAGCCGGCGCACGTATTGTTCGCTTACCGCCGCTTCGCTTCGGTATCTCAAACGTTCGGTACTTACCTGTCGATGGCAGCACGTAAAGCAGATAGGACAGGGCCTTCGGCTTGAATCTCAAGAGCGCCGCGACATCAGCGAGCGACTCTGCGGCCTTGAGGCCGCTTAGCCTAGACATCTCGCATATGAGAAGAAAATGGGCTCACCGGTACTCTTACGCGGCAGACATAAGATGTCTGAGTTTATGGAAGCACTTGCTGTGCTCTGTGTGAGCATAGGCTCTCACATTTGGTTCACGCGCCACGAATCAAGGCACAAAATCTACCGGTGAGCCCTTGTCTTGAGCTTAGCATACTCGACGGCCTAGGTAAAGGCACCTCGACTTGAGGCTTACCCGTCGTATGGTCGACGAATTGGCCAACCATCGCTAGGAAGCTGCTAACGTGGCGGTCGAGATCGAGAATCGCTTCCAAGATGGGTCTAAATCGCGGACGGCTACCGAAAGCAGAATCCTACCGCTACCTATACGCCAAGCGCCGACCAGGATGCGAGCGCGCGGTCAGACTCCGTGCGCAACTCGTCCCAGCGCGCGCGCTCGTCGGTCGTCGGGGCGGTGTCGGCGCTCTCGATCGCGCCTTCGAGGGCGCCCAGCGCGGTCGCGTACCAGCGCAAGGTCGTGAAGACGGTCGGTGAGCTGAAGGGGTTGCGCGGGTCGCTGACCGGTGGGACGCCGGAGATCGCGTCGATCTTGGCGATCTCGGCGCCGGGCTTCTTGCGGGCCGCGTCGGCGGCGGCGATCACCGCGTTGACCTTCGCCAGCTCGGCGTCGACCTCGACTGCGAGCCGGTACTGCGCGATCAGATCGCCGTCGCTCGCGCGGATGCGCGGATCGCGATGGACCACGAGACTCTGGGTGAACGTCTTCCCACCGACGCTCAGCCGCACGGTGTAGCGGCCCGGCGGGACGAACGGGCCGTCGCCGCCGCGGCGGCGCCGGCGCTGCGCGGCCCCCGCGGCGTGAAAGTCCCAGGCGAAGCGGTGCATCCCCGGCTGCGCCGACGGCAGCGCCGGCGGCGTGATCCAATAGGCGGGAAACGGGACGTCGTCGGGGCTCGGAACGTCGGGCTTGTCGTCGCTGGACCACGCGCGTAGCGTCGCGCCGCTCGCGTCGAGGATCGCGAGCGTCGCCGGGCCGCGCACGCCGGCTGGGATGACATAGTCGATCAGCGCACCGTACGGCGGGTTCTCGCCCAGCGGCGTCTCCGGCGGCGAGGCTTCGGCCTCGTCGTTGTACGGCTGGGTGCGAATCGCATCGCGCGGCGCGAACAGTCGCGCGCCCTGGCTCGCATTCGCGGCCAGCTCCCGCAGCGGCGCCACATCGTCGAGGATCCAGAACGCGCGCCCGTGGGTCGCGATCACCAGATCGCCGGCGCGGACCGAGAGATCGCGCACCGAGTTCGTCGGCAGGTTCAGCTGGAGCGACTGCCACGACCCGCCGTCGTCGAACGAGACGAACACGCCCGTCTCGGTTCCGGCGTAGAGCAGCCCGCGGCGCAGCGGATCCTCGCGGATCGCGTTGACGAAGCTCCCGTCCGGGATCCCGGCCACCGCGAGCTTCCAACTGCGGCCGAAGTCCCGCGTGACGTAGACGTAGGGGCGGTCGTCGTCGAGCCGGTGCCGGTCGACCGCGACGTAGGCCGTCCCCTCGTCGAAGTGCGAGGCCTCGATGATGCCGACTTTGCTCCACGCGGTCAGCGCCGGCGGCGTGGCGTTGCGCCAGTCGCGACCGCCGTTGCGCGTGAACCAGACGTAGCCGTCGTCGGTCCCAGCCCAGAGCGTCGCCGCCGCCAGCGGCGAGGGCGCGAGGGCATAGACGACGCCGCGGCGCGGTCCGTTCACCGCCGTGTCGGCAACCGTCGTCGGATCGAGGGTCGCCGGGACCGCCGGATTCGGTCGAGTCAGATCCGGCGAGATGGCGTCCCAATGCGAGCCGCCGTCGCGCGTGCGGAAGATCACCTGATTGGCGGCGTAGAGCGCGCGATCGACCGGCGAGAAGACGATCGGCTCGCTCCACGTCTGCCGCCAGACGCCCGGCCGTCCGACCAATGGCGAGATGTCACGCAGTTGCCCGGTGCGCAGGTCTTCGCGATCGACTTCGTCGCCGAAGCCGTACACCGTGTTCGGGTCGGTCGGGTCGGGTACGATCGCCCCGTTCTCGCCGCCGATGCTGAGCGGCCGCCAGTCGCGCGACTCGATCCCAGCGTGATCGCTGCGCGAGACGATCATCGCCGCACCGCTGTCCTGCTGCGTCCCGAAGATGCGATACGGGAACTGATCGTCGGTGGCGAGGTGGTAGAACTGCCCCGTCGGTTGGTTGAACCACGAGCTCCAATGCCCACCCCGGTCGAGGCTGATCGAGGTGCCCTGGTCGCTCGCCAGCGCGAGATGGTCGCCGTCGAGCGGATCGACCCACAGACCGTGGAAGTCGTCGCCGTCCGGCGAGCCTTTGATCGCGATGAAGTGCGCGCCGCCGTCGGTCGAGCGGTAGAATCCGGTGTCGGAGATGTAGACGCGGTCCTCGTCCTTGGGATCGACCGCGACGTGGCAGAAGTACCAGCCGCGCGCCCACAGCCGCCTGTCCTTGTCGGCCAGCTGCCAGGTCACGCCGCCGTCGTCGCTGCGATAGAGTCCGCCGTCGCGCGCGTCGACGATCGCGTAGACGCGGTTCGGATCGCTGGGCGCGACCGCGAGGCCGATCTTGCCGAGGTCGAACGCGGGGAAACCCCCGCCGCTCAGCTGCGTCCAGGTCACGCCGCCGTCGGTCGATTTGTACAGTCCGGTGCCGGGGCCGTTCGAAGGCGGATAGGTGTTCCACGGTGGGCGGCGCGTCTGCCACAGCGAGGCGAACACCTCGTGGCCCGAGGCGTCGGCGGCGAGATCGATCGCGCCGGTGTTCGCGTCGTGAAAGAGCGTCCGCGTCCAGCTCGCGCCGCCGTCGGTCGAGCGGTAGACGCCGCGCATCTCGCTCGGACCGTAGGCGTGGCCGAGCGCCGCGACCAGGAGCGTTTGCGGATCGTGCGGGTCGACCAGGATGCGGCCGATCTGCCGCGAGTCCTCGAGGCCGATCCGCGTCCAGGTCGCGCCGGCGTCGGTCGAGCGGTACATCCCATTGCCGTGGATGATGTCCGAGCGCATGTCGGCCTCGCCGCTGCCGACATAGACGGTCTGCGGATCGCTCGGTGCGACGGTGATCGCCCCGATCGAGGCGACCGGCTCGTCGTCCATGATCGGCGTCCAGCTTCGGCCGGCGTCGACGGTCTTCCAGACGCCGCCCCCGACCGCGCCGGTGTAGGCGATCCGCCCGTCACCCGGGACACCGCTGACGGCCAGACTGCGCCCGCCCCGGAACGGCCCGACGTTCCGCCACCGCAGCCCGGCGTAGAGGGCCGGATCGACGCGCGGCGCCGTCTGCGCGTGCGCGGCGACGAACGGCACCAGGGACGAGGACAGCAGGGTCGCGGCGAGGGCCGCGACGCGAAAGCGGCGCATGCGACGTTCTACGCGACCAGGTAGAACGCGCCCTCTGGGTACAACCATGGCTGCTGCTATGTCGAAGGCACCTCTGCTCCGGGCACGCGCACGCCTGACGCCTGCGCACGCGACGCTGATCGTAGCGTGCGCGGGCGTGCTGCTCGCGCAGCTCGATACGTCGGTCGTTAATCTGATCGTGCACCAGCTGCACGTCGCGTTTCGGGCCGAGGGCAGCGTGCTGCGCTGGTTCGTCGACGGCTACAACCTCGCGTACGCCACCGCGATCCTCTCGGCCGGCGCGCTCGGCGACCGGTTGGGCCGGCGGCGCATCTTCGTGCTCGGGCTGATCGTCTTCACGCTCGGCTCGGCGGCATGCGCGCTCGCGCCGAATGCCGCAGTGCTGATCGCCGCGCGCGTGCTGACCGGGATCGGCGCGGCGCTCGAAGTGCCGGCGACGCTGGCGCTGCTGTCGGTCGCATTTCCCGATGGTCACGCGCGGGCGCGGGCGCTCGGCTGGTGGGCGTCGATGAACGGGCTCGCCTTCGCCATCGGCCCAGTCGTCGGCGGCGCGCTGGCCGACGCGCTGGGTTGGCGCAGCGTCTTCGCCGTCGCGATCCCCGTCGCGCTCGGGACGCTCGCACTCGTGCGGTTCGTTCCGGAATCTACGACCGACCCCCGCGCCGCGCTCGACGCCGCGGGTCAGACGCTCGCCGCACTCGCGCTCGGCGCGTTCACCTTCGCCGGCATGTCCGTCGGCTCGCGCACGCTGATGGCAGCCGGGTTGTGGCTGGTGGTCGGGGTCGCCGCCACCGTCGCCTTCATCGCCCGCGAGCGGGCCGCTCGCCATCCCTTGGTCGATCTCGCACTCTTTCGCGATCGGCCCTTCGCTGCCGCGACGCTGGTGACGGGCTGCATGACTTTTGGGATGTACGGCATGCTGTTCCTAACGCCGCTCCTGCTGCAGACCGTGCGCGGCCTCCGAGCGACGACGGCCGGGCTCGCGCTGTTGCCGTTGTCGGCCGTCTTCGTTGCGGTGTCCAGCCGCTCGGGCGCGATCGTCGCGCACCTGGGACAGCGCGCCACGATTGCGCTCGGAATGTTCGCGATGGGTTTGGGCTGCGTCGGTCTGTACGCGGATCCCGCGGCGAGCTGGCCGCTCTTTCTGATCGCCCTCACCTGCACCGGGGCCGGCCTCGGTCTGACCACCGGCCCGGTCCTCGGATATGCCGTGAAGCGCGCGCCCGACGAACGCGCGGGGGTCGCCTCAGGGATCGGCAACGCGGCGCGCATGCTGGGCGCGACGCTCGGCGTCGCGATCCTCGGCGCGGCGTCCGTCGGCGTGAGCGCCGGCCATACCGGGCCGCTGCGCTGGGGCTACGCCGGTGGCGCGCTGGTCGAGTTCGTCGGCGCCGTCATCGCCGTCGTGGGGATTCGCACCGCGGCGCGCTAGTGCCGCTTTTTGCGCGCCGTCGACGTCTTCCGCCGCGGCGCCGCGACGCCGTTGCGTGACGCGCGACGGACTGGGGCATCCGAGGCAGGCACCCGGGCGCCGGCCAGGATCGCCGGCACCGAACTGTCGGAACCACTGCCCATCGGCGGCGGCGGCGTGAGCGCGCCGGCCGGCGGCTTCTTCATCACCTGTTTGCTGCGCTCTTTGGTCCACGCGAAGTAGCGCAGATTCAGGAACTGGTTGACGAACTGGTTGTAGTAGTCTTGCGAGTTGAACATCATCGCTGTGTTGACCTGATGCCAGGCCGAGGCGGAGAAGTTCGTCGAGCCTTCCCAGCAGAACGGGGTCGGGACGTCGTTGCAGACCATCCCCTTGGTGTGGCAGATGAACTGCGAGCCGGCGGGCGAGGTTCCGATGGTGATCTCGATCCCCGCCTTGATCAGCTTCTGCACGGCCGGCTTCTCGTATTTTCCGCCGGCCTGCGTGGAGTCGATGTAGATGTGCAGGTTCGCGTCCGGCGCGTCCTGCAGAAAATGATCGACCATCTGCGTCAGCGAGAACGCGTACGCAATGATGTACATCTCGTGCGGATCGGCGAGGTGCTGGAGGAATGCCGCCTCGGCGGTCGCCCCGTCCTCGGGTAACAAGCAGCACTCGACGGTCGTCGTGATATCGAACGGCATCTCGGTCAACCCCCTCCGGTGCGTTCCGTTCCGCCGATCATAGCACGACCGCGCTTACACCGCGCTTTCGGCCTCCAGCGGGCTCTCGCCGGGGACGGGCCGGAGCAGGGCGCCGGCCTCGCGCGGCGCGGCGGGGATGCCGGCCGGATGCAGGTGACGGATGAACCACTGCACGATCGCCCGCAGGCGCAGGATGCGGCTGCGCGGCTTCCCGCCGCGTGAGAGTTCGTGGCCGGTTTGCGCGAAGCGCACGAACTCCGTCTCGCCGCGCCCGAGTCGCCGCAGGATCGTGAAGAGCTGCTCGCCCTGATCGATCGGGCAGCGGTAGTCGCGCTCGCTGTGCTCGACCAGCAGCGGCGCCTGCATCGACGACGCGGCGCGGATCGGCGAGCCTTCGAACAGCGCGCGGCCGGCGTCCTCGACCCACGTGACGCGCAGCTCGCGCTCGAGGAACCAGCCCAGGTCCGAGGCGCCGACCTCGCTGACGAAGTCGTTGACCGCGCGCATCGAGACGCCGGCCGCGAAGCGGTCGCTGTGGCCGAGCAGCCAGGTCGTCATGAAGCCGCCGTACGAGCCGCCGGCCACGCCGATGCGCGTCTCGTCGAAGCGGCCGAGGTCGAGCGCACCGTCGAGGATGCGCAGCACGTCGGAGGCGTCGATCCCGCCCCAGTCGCCGCTGATCGCGTCGGCGTAGGCGTGCCCGTAGGATTGCGAGCCGCGCGGGTTGCCGTAGACCACCGCCATCCCCTGTGCGGCGAGCAGTTGGAACTCGAGGAAGAAGGTCGACCCGTACGCGCCGTGTGGGCCGCCGTGGACCTCGAGCACCAGCGGGATCGCCCCCTCGCCGGCCCGGTTGGGGACGATCAACCAGCCGTCGAGCAGCGTGCCGTCGGCGGCACGGGGACGGAAGCGCTTCGGCGCGAGGACCGTGCGGTCGACCAGCCACGGGTTCGCATCGGTGAGGACGCGCTCGCCGCCGTAGCGCTCGACGAACGCGATCTCGTTGGGAACCGTCGGCGTCGAGAAGGCCAGCGCGACCGCACCCGTCGGCGCGAGCGAGAAGGCGTACACCTGACGGTCGCCGCTGGCGACGACGCGCACCGCGCCGCCCTGGCGAGCGAAGGACCGCAGCGACGTCGCACCCTCGTCGCACACCAGCGCCAGCACCTCGCGGTCGCCCGCGGTCCACGCCAGCGGAGCCTGCATCGAGCTGCGCAGGTCACCGGCGAGCTGATCGCCGACGGTGCGCCCCACCTGCGCCGAGAGCGAGCGGAGCGGGCCGCCGACGACCGGCACGACCAACACCTCGAGGTCGTACTGGCCGCCGCTGCTGTCGCCGTGCTCGTGACCGATGAACGCGATCTCGTGCCCGTCGTGTGAGAAGGCCGGCAAGGACATCGGCCCGGTGCCGTGCGTCAGCCGCGTGCGCTCGCCGCTGGCGACGTCGACGACGTAGATGTCGGAGAGCCCAGTGACCACCTCCGGCAGATCGATCCGCGCGGCGAACGCGATTCGGCTCCCGTCGGGTGACCAGGACGGCGCGGCGACGTCGAAGTCGCCGTGCGTGATCTGCCGGACCGCGCCACCGGCGAGGTCGACGACGAAAAGATGCTTGCGCGTCCCGTCGAGCAGGCCGTCGGCGTCGCTCTTGAAGGGTAGTCCGCGGAAATGGTGCGCACCGGTCTTCGGATCGTGCCAACCGAGCGCCGTCGCCGGATCGTGTTCGGCCGTCGCGACGAAGGCGATCCGCAGCGCATCGGGCGACCACGCCAGCGCGACGATCTTCGGGTACCCCGCGCCGAGCGGGATCGCCTCACCACCGTCGAGCCGCAGGACATGGAGGTGTGCTTCCTCGTCGCGGTCGGCGACGTACGCGAGTGCCGAGCCGTCGGGCGCTACCCGCGGCAGCCGATCGTTCGTGCCGCGCGTGAAGGGTCGATCCTCACCGTCGGGGCGGACGCGGTGGATCGCGGCGCGCAGTTCGTCCGACGCAGCGTCGAAGGTGCTCCGGCGGTAGAAAATCGCCGACCCGTCGGGGGCGATCTGCGGGTCCGACACCAGCACGACGTGCAGGAGGTCGCTCGGGACGAGAGGAGTGGCCATCGACGCGGTGCATTTACGCCCGACCATGCGGCTTCCCGCGTTCCCACTGCTGCTCGCGCTCGCCCTGCCCGGATTTCCCGGCGCCGCGCTCGCCCAGACCGGCGACGTGCTGATCCAGGCCGGGCACGAGGGCCGGCCGGCGAGCTGCGCACCCAACCACGTCCACGCGTGCAACATGGGTGCGGCCAGCGGTGGATTTCGCGAGATCGACTGGACGCCCATCGTCGCCGACGAAGCGACGCGCCGGCTGCGCGCCGACGGCTATCGTGTCGTCCGCCGGCCGGCCGACTATCCCGCGCACGACGTCGCGCGGATCGCCCTCTTCCTGCACTTCGACGGCGCGGTGCCGGCCTGCGCGAGCGGCGCGTCGGTCGGCTTCCCCGCCACGACCAGCCGCGCGTTCGTCGACGCCTGGGAGCGCGCGTACCGCGGGTTCTTCCCCTTTCGCTTCGTCGGTGAGAATTTCACGGGCCATGAGAGCGGCTACTACGGCTTCCGCAAGGTCGACGCGCCGCAGAAGCTGTTGATCGAGTTCGGCGAGCTGTCGTGTCCGGCGCAGCGCGCGTGGCTCGCGCCGCGGCTGCGCGTGCTCGGTGACCACGTTGCGGCGTTCGCCGAGGCGTGGTTGCGGCGATGAGACGAGCGACGTTCCTGGGCGGGGTCGCCGGCGTCGCGCTGGGGCGACGGCGCGCCGCCGCGCGCTCCGAGCTCGCGCTGAGCGACGTGATCGCACGCATCCCCGGCGTCACCGGCGTGGTCGCCCGGACGCTCGCGCCCGGGCCGCCGGCGTTCAGCTGGCACGCGCAGGAGCACTTTCCGGCCGCCTCGGTCATCAAGCTGGCGATCATGGCGACCGTCTATCGCGCCTACGACGCGGGGACCGCGCGGCCGAGCGACCACGTGCGGACGCGGGAAGAGGATTTGATCGGCGGCTCCGACGTGCTGGCGGGTTCGCTCCCGGGCCAGGCCTGGTCGCTCGACACCTTGGTGAAGGCGATGATCCACGTCAGCGACAACGCGGCGTCGAACACGCTGATCACCGCCTTCGGCATGGACGCGATCAACCGGACGATGCAACTGGCCGGGATGCATTCTTCGCGGCTGGCGCGCCACTTCGCCGCCGTCGTCCCGGCCTGGCGCCGCAGCCTGAACGTCGTCACGCCGGGCGACGTCGCGACGCTGCTCTACCAGCTCGAACACGGTACGCGCGAGGGCGTGCGCACGATCGCGACGCCGGCCAGTTGCCGGGCGATGATCCAAGTCATGCTCGGCAACGACGACGCGACCAAGATCGTGCGCGGGCTCCCCGCCGGCACGCCGTGCGCGCACAAGACCGGCGAGATCGACGGGACGCGCAACGACGCGGGGATCGTCGACCCGTTCGGCGACGATCCCTACATCCTGGTCGTACTGACTCGCAAACTCGCCGACGACGACGCCGGTAACGCCGGCATCGCTGCGATCACCCGTCGCGTCGACGCGTACCTGCGCAGCGGTTAGTTCGTGTTGTCGCCGCCGACGGTCGTTTCGTAGAGGAACCAGATCCGCCGTTCGGTCTCGTCGATGAAGGTCTCCAGCAGCGAAGCCGTGGCAACGTCGGAACGCTCGTCGCAGAGGCCGTGCAACTCGCGCATCCGCGCGACGACGTCCTTGTTGTCCTCGACGAGCTGGCGCAGCATCGCGTGCGGCGCGACGTATTCGCGGTCGTCGTCGGCGATGCGCGTGATCCCCGCGACCTGGCCGGCCGAACGGATCGTCGGCTGCCCGAGCTTGCGGGAACGCTCCGCGAGCTGGTCGATGTAGGCGAAGATCTGGACCGCCTGCTCGTCGAGCAGCTCGTGGTACTCCTTGTAGTGGCTCCCCGAGACGTGCCAGTGGTAGTTCTTCGTCTTCAGGTAGAGCGCGATGAGGTCGGCGACCAGCGGCGTGAGCGCTTTGCCGATCTCGATGCGGCCGGACTCGGCCAGGTCTGACGGCGTCCCGAGCCGGGCTTGGAAGTGGGAGACGGTTGTCGTGTCCATCGGAATTCCAATCTGCCGTACGGCAGCGATGGTTGCGCGTCAGGCGGCTTCGATGGTGACCTTGTCCATCACGTCACCGACGCGAATGGCGTTGACGACGGTCTGGCCTTCGACGACCTGGCCGAAGACCGTGTACTGGCGGTTGAGGAACGGCGCGTCATCCAAGCAGATGTAGAACTGGCTGCCGGCCGAGTTGGGGTTCTGCGAGCGCGCCATCGCGACGGTCCCCTGCAGATGCGGTTGTTCGCTGAACTCGGCCTCCAGGTTGTAGCCGGGCCCGCCCATCCCCGTCCCATCGGGGTCGCCGCCTTGGATCACGAAGCCGGGCTCGACCCGGTGAAACGTCGTGCCGTCGTAGAAACCGGCGCGCGCCAACTTGATGAACGCGGCCGCGTGGAGCGGCGCGAGGTCGGGATAGAACGCGAAGACGATGTCGCCCTTGGCGGTCGAGATCCGCGCTTTCGCGGTCTTCGCCTCCGCGGCCAGGGTCTTGACTTCGTCGGCGGTCGGTTTGCTCAGAGTAGCCATCGCCTCGCTTCGTACAACGTACGGTTGCGTCGCACCCGCGTCTTGGCCCCTCCGCCGACGGGTATATGCGGGTGGATGACGCGCCACGCCGCTGCGAGAAGGATCGATAAACAGGTGAACGGTCGCCGCCCGGAGTCGGCTGCGCTCCGGCTGCGCATCCCGGCGGACCCGCGCCTGGGGCGCTCGGTGCGCGAGCAGGTCGCCGCGTTCACGCAAGCGTGCGCCGCGCCGGAGGCCGACGCGATCGCGTTCATCACCGCCGTCTTCGAAGCGTTTGCGAACGCGGTCGAGCATGGCGCCAGCAGCGAGCCGATCGAGCTGTCGTGCTCCCTGGTCGGCGGTACCCAGTTGCGGGCGACCATCGTCGACCATGGGGTCGGCTTCCCGCACGACCGCGCCACGCGACCGATCGCCCTCCCCGAGGAGTACGCCGAACGGGGCCGCGGCCTGTTGATCATGCGCCGTTGCAGCGACCGCTTCTCCGTGCGCAGCACCCCCGGCCACGGCACCACCATCGTCCTCGGTCGCTCGCTGCAGCCGCGGCCGAGTCAGGGCGCCTGGGCGAGCTGACCCGGGCGTCTTCGCAGGGGCGGCCA
>Ga0302326_10024058_pt1 | contig 12394 bp, 6 predicted proteins | sample Palsa_T0_3_FD_202264 | JGI IMG/M metagenome (GOLD analysis project Ga0302326, IMG submission 202264) | Peat permafrost microbial communities from Stordalen Mire near Abisko, Sweden - Palsa_T0_3 | ecosystem: Environmental > Terrestrial > Soil > Palsa > Peat permafrost | place: Sweden: Abisko...
CCGATGAACCCGCGCTGCCCGGATTCATTTTGCCGGCTTCAAAAATCTTCAAGCGGCCGTGAGGCTTGGTTCAACCGCCGCACTCGCCGCTTTCCCATTCAAACAATCCGAGTATAGTGCTGCCAACCCGGAAGGAGTTTCCGATGAAGGCGGTCGCGGTATTTCCATCAACGAAGCAAGTCAAAGTGATCGATCATCCTGAGCCTTCCATCTCATCGCCGACGGATGTGAAGCTGCGCATGATCGATGTTGGCGTTTGCGGGACGGATAAGGAGATTGTGACGTTTCAATACGGGACGCCGCCCGTGGGTTCCGAATATCTGGTGATCGGCCACGAATCGCTCGGCGAGGTGATCGAAATCGGCCCGGGGGTGAAGACGCTGAAGAAAGGCGATCTGGTGGTGACGATGGTTCGCAGGCCATGCGATCATCCGGAATGTATTGCATGCCGGGCGGGGCGGCAGGATTTTTGTTACACCGGCGATTTTACCGAACGAGGCATCAAGGGCCGGCATGGGTATATGACCGAATATGTAGTGGATGATGAGAAGTACATGAATATTGTGAAGCCGGAGCTGCGCGATATCGGGGTATTGGTTGAGCCGCTGACGATTGCGGAGAAGGCGATCGAGCAGTTGTGGCAGGTGCAGTCGCGGTTGCCGTGGGCGTGTCCGATTGAAGCGGGCAAGCCGGCGCAGTATTGCCACAATGCGGTGGTTCTCGGCGCGGGGCCGGTGGGGCTGCTGGGGGCGATGGCGCTCGTGTTGCAGGGTTTCAAGACGTATGTGTATTCAAAGAATCCGCTGCCGAATCCCCGGGCCGATCTTTGCAAGGCGATTGGCGCGCAATATATCTCGACGGATGAGACGTCCGTGGATGAGATGGCCAAGATCGTGGGCGCGATTGACGTGGTATACGAAGCAGTGGGGGCTTCGTCCCTGGCGTTTGACGTGATGCGCGTTTTGGGAACCAACGGCGTATTTATTTTCACCGGCGTTCCCGGCAGAAAGGCGCCGATCTCCGTGGACACCGATTTGCTCATGCGGGATTTCGTGCTGAAAAATCAGGTGATTTACGGCACCGTGAACGCCGGCAAGCAGGCTTTTATCGATGGGATCAGGGATTTGGGTGAGTTTCGCAAACGTTGGCCGGACGCGGTCCGGAAGCTGATCACCGGGCGGTTCAAAATCGAGCAGGCGATCGATTTGCTGACGGGTCGCGTGGAAGGGATCAAAAGCGTGGTGACCCTGAGATGAGCGAATCCGCCGAGCATATCCGATTGACCGAGGACGCCGCGCGCAAAGCCAACTGGAAACGTTGGGGGCCGTATCTCTCAGAGCGGCAATGGGGGACCGTGCGGGAGGATTATTCAGCGGATGGGGATTGCTGGAATTATTTGCCGCACGATCATGCCCGGAGCCGCGCGTATCGCTGGGGAGAGGATGGCCTGCTCGGGATCACCGATCGCGAGTGCCGGCTCTGTTTTGCCCCGGCCATGTGGAACGGGCGCGACCCCATTTTGAAAGAGCGATTGTTCGGATTGACCGGTCCGGAGGGAAACCACGGGGAGGACGTGAAGGAGCAGTATTTTTATCTCGATTCCACCCCGACGCATTCATACATGAAGGGGTTGTACAAATACCCGCAGGAATTGTTTCCCTATGAACAGTTGGTGCGGGAAAACGCTCGCCGCACGCGGCTTGACCCGGAATATGAGATTCTGGACACAGGCGTTTTCGATGACAACCGGTATTTCGACCTGTTCGTCGAATATGCCAAGAACGCGCCGGACGACATGCTCATCCGCATCACCGTTTGCAACCGGGGACCGGAGCCGGCGACGATTCATCTGCTCCCGACGCTGTGGGCGAGGAATTCCTGGATTTGGGGATGTTTGCATGAGGGATGCGAGGTTAAGCCGCATATGGCTCGGTCGGGGCCGGCATCGGTGGATGTGGATCATCTGACGCTCGGAAAATTCAGATTGGTCGGCGAGCAGCATGGTCCGCAGCCGGAGATGCTTTTCACGGACAATGAGACCAACAACCAGCGATTGTTCAACTCGCCCAATTTTTCCCCGTTCGTGAAAGATGCGTTTCATCGCTTTATCGTTCACGGCGAAGCCGATGCCGTGAATAAAGCGGGCGTGGGGACGAAGGCGGCGATGCGCTATGTGCTTGATCTGCCGGCGGGCGGCGAGACCGTCATTCGGCTGCGGCTGTTTCCGCGGGACGCCGCGCCGCCGCAGCCGTTCGGGGCGGAATTCGAGCAAATTTTCCAGGCGCGGATCAACGAAGCCGACGAGTTTTACGCGGCCCGGCTTTCCCCGTTGCTTCCCGCCGACCTGCGGCGGATCGGCCGGCAGGGCTTCGCGGGACTTTTGTGGTCGAAGCAGTTTTACCATTATGTGGTGCGGGAATGGCTGGAGGGCGATCCCGAGCAGCCACCGCCGCCCGATTCGCGCTGGAACGGGAGGAACCGGGATTGGTTGCATCTGTTCAATCGGGATGTCATCTCCATGCCGGACAATTGGGAATATCCCTGGTATGCCGCGTGGGATTTGGCGTTTCACATCATTACGTTCGCGACGATCGACCCGGAATTCGCCAAGGAACAGCTCGTCCTGATGCTGCGGGAATGGTACATGCACCCCAACGGCGAGTTGCCCGCGTATGAATTCGAATTCTCGGACGTGAATCCCCCCGTCCACGCCTGGGCTTGCTGGCGCGTTTACAAAATGACCGGCCCGCGCGGGGGACGCGACCGGATGTTTTTGGAGCGCACCTTCCAAAAACTCATGCTCAATTTCACCTGGTGGGTGAATCGCAAGGACGTTAATGGCCGCAATATCTTCGGCGGCGGATTCCTGGGGCTGGACAACATCGGCGTGTTCGACCGGTCCAAACCCCTTCCCACCGGCGGCGTGCTCGACCAGGCGGACGGCACGGCCTGGATGGCGTTCTACTGCTCCACCATGCTCTCAATGTCGCTTGAACTGGCGCGCGAGGATGCCGTCTATGAGGACATCGCCTCCAAATTCTTTGAGCATTTCGTGGCGATCGTCGATGCGATGAACGCCCTCGGCGGCAAGGGACTGTGGGACGACCGGGACGGATTTTATTACGATCAGCTTTATCTGAACGGCAACGCGATTCCATTGCGCGTCCGCTCGATGGTGGGGACGATTCCTTTGTTCGCCGTGGAAATCCTCGAAGGCGGCGTGATCGACAAGATGCCGGGCTTCCGAAAGCGCATGGATTGGTTCCTGAAAAACCGCGCGGACCTCGCACGCCATATTTCCTACATGAAGCGATCCGACAGCGATCATACGCATTACCTGCTGGCGATGCCGTCACAAGAACGGCTCGTTCGTGTGTTGAAATATCTGCTGGATGAATCGGAGTTCTTATCGGATTATGGACTTCGCTCCCTGTCGCGGTTCCATCTGGATCATCCCTACATTTTCAACGCGGACGGCAAGGACTATCGAGTCAACTATTGCCCCGGCGAAGGGGATACCGGCCTGTTCGGCGGGAACAGCAACTGGCGAGGGCCGGTCTGGTTTCCGCTCAATTTCATTCTCCTGGAATCGCTGGAGAAGTATTATCATTTCTATGGCGACGGACTCCGGGTCGAATGCCCCGTGGGATCGGGGAAAATGTTGAACCTCCAGCAAGTGGCTGACGAACTGGGATCAAGGCTGATAAAGACATTCATGGCCGACAAAAACGGCCGGCGCCCCTGTCATGGTGACGAGTCGCTCTTCGCCGACGATCCGCATTGGAAGGATTTGCTGCTTTTCCACGAGTATTTTCACGGCGAGACCGGCCGAGGGTGCGGGGCCAGCCATCAGACCGGATGGACCGCGCTGGTGTCGCGGATCATTGTTGGACGCGGAAGAAAGCTGGAAAAAGAGAAGCGGGGGGCCGCCAAGTCGGCGCCTGCGGCAGCGGGAACAAAGTAGCGTGAAGAATGCGGCTCTTTTTTGCCATCGCGGGACAGAGCATCATCGTGATGGTTGTGCTTTCATCCACCCTGATTGCTGCAGGCGCAACAAGCCCGGCAACACAGCCGTCCCCGACCGAGCCCGCGGCCTCTGCCCGGCGAGCCGCGCTGATCGAGCGCCGCAACGCGCTTCGCGACGCCTTGAATGCCGCGGAAGCCGAGTTGAAGGAAACGACCGAGGGCTCCGCGACGCAGCCGGGGACGCCATCGCAAATACAGGGAACCCTCTTAACTCCCACTACTCGGGCCTCAGACACATATTCGACGACCGAGGTTGCCGCGTCTCCGGTCACTCCGGTTCCCGCTGCGTCGGACACCGAGTGGTTCAATGTCCATGCCCAAGCCACATCCATCACACAATGGCATAACGATTTTCCAGCGTCCTACACCGGCCCGAATAGCCTTCTGCCGGAAGAGAGCGCCAAGACATCTGTCACGGCGACGTTGTTCATGGGATTGCGCATGCCGTGGGAAGGCGGTGCCTTTTATTTCGATCCGGAAATCGGCGGCGGCGAGGGATTTAGCAACGTGCAAGGAATTGCCAGCTTTCCTAATGGCGATATCTCACATGTTGGCGCGCCGCAGCCTGAGCCTTACGTCGCCCGCGCCTACCTTCAGCAGGTTTTCGGCCTCGGAGGCGATCAGGAGAAAGTCGAATCCGACCAGAATCAGCTTGCGGGCTATCAGGATGTCAAGCGGATCACGGTTTGGCTGGGCAAATTCGCAGCCACCGATTTTTTCGACAATAACACTTACAGCCACGATCCTCGCACCCAGTTCATGAACGAGTCGCTGATGGACGATACCGCCTGGGATTATCCAGCTGATACGCGCGGTTACACAATCGGCGGAGCCATTGAGCTGAACGAACCGTCCTGGGCCATCCGTTATGGGGTTTTTCAGGAGCCGCATACGGCTAATGGAGGAACGCTTGACCCTCATGTGCTGAAAGCCTTGGGCCAGGCAGTGGAATTCGAGAATCGCTGGAACTTTCAGGATCAACCTGGCGTCGTACGGTTGATGGCCTACGCAAATGTGGCTCACATGGGAAACTATCGCCAGGCCCTTGCCAGCCCCGGTCCAAACGGCATTCCCGATATTACGCTTTCGCGCACCTACTCGTGCAAATACGGCTTTAGCATCAGTGCCGAACAAGCGATTACATCCGACCTGGGAATCTGGGGCCGCGCTGGGTGGAATAATGGGCAGACCGAGACTTGGGCGTTCACTGAGGTGGATGATATGGAATCATTGGGCATCAGCCTCAAAGGAACGAGGTGGAGTAGGCCCGACGATGTATTTGGCCTGGCAGCGGCGATTGCCGGTCTTTCCGATGCCCATAAGGACTACCTCGCCGCCGGCGGATTGGGCTTCATCATCGGCGACGGAAAGTTGAGCTATGCGCCCGAGGAAGTGCTGGAAACCTATTACGACTGCAAGATTGCCGATGGAGTGTTTATCACGCCCGATTTCCAGTTCGTTGAACATCCGGCTTACAACAGCGCCCGAGGGCCGGTGGAAATTCTCGGGCTGAGAGTCCATCTTGAGCGGTAAAAGATGGGCGAAAAGGTTTTGTATCGGCTCGATGACAACGTCGCAAACCAATCCCACTATGCAATGGGAAGCTGATTCGTCACACTGATCGGCCGGCCCATTTCCACGAGCCAGTGAAAGTGGGACGCGACGGCGCCAAAGAATGTCTTGTGCTCTGAATAGCGTATGCCGAATTCGGTGCAGACTTCCTCCACGACCTTGGACAAGGCCGGGTAGTGAACATGACAGATCTTGTGGAACAGATGATGTTCGATCTGGAAATTGAGGCCGCCGACGAACCAGCATAGGATTCGGTTGCCGCGGGCGAAATCGACGGTGGTCTGCACCTGGTGGATGGCCCATTCGTTTTGAATTCGTTCGCCGCCGCCCTCCATGGGGACGGGGACGGGGAACGCGGCTTCCCCGACGCAGTGGGCAAGTTGAAACACGACGCTCAGGACGACGCCGCTGACAAAAGCGGCCAGCGCATAAACGCCCAGGACTTGCCACCACCGGTGCAACAACATCGGAATCACAAATGCCATGGAAAAGAACGCCATTTTGCCGGCGATGAATATGACCAGGTCCTTCCCCTTGGGGCGGGGAATTTTGTGCGTGCCGATGTGGCCGGTGAAGAGCTGATGGAAATCGTCAACCAGGTGCCACTTGATTGCAATGAACCCGTAGAGCAGCCAAAGGTAAATACCCTGGAACCGATGGAACCAGAATCGCGGTTGCTGGGGCGAAAGCCGGCCAAGGAAGCCGAGGTTGATATCGTCGTCCTGGCCTTCGATGTTGGGATAGGTGTGGTGAATGGAATTGTGTTTCCAGTCCCAGAGATAGGAACTGCCGCCCATGAGGTCGAGCGTCAAAGCCATGATCTTGTTGACCCATGGCCGGTTGGAGTAGGCCTTGTGACCGCCGTCGTGTTGGATATTGAAACCGATCGCGGCCAGCGAAAGCCCCAGGATGATGGCGAGCGGAATAACCAGCCACAGGCTTGTGACCACGAACAGCAGCAGGAAATACGCGGAAAAGAACCATGCCAGGATGGTGGCGGTTTTGAAATACATCTGGGCTGAATCGCGCCTGCGGCGGCCGGTCCGTTCGAAGTAGGCATCGACGCGCTTGCGCAGTTCGCGAAGAAAACGGTCGCTGCCGTTGAATTTAAGCTTTGGGGCGTGGCGAACGTCGGATTTCGCGCCGGTCGCCATTTCCGTCACTGCTGAAGTGGCACTTGTCATGTAGACTTGCTCCGATCCATCATCCGCAAGCCAGACGGCGGTTCAAATAGAGTTAAAACCACGCGATTCGGTGTAAACCGAACGGAGGTCACGGCTGATTCCCTCTGGCGGGAATCTACCATCATTATATCGGTTCCCGAAGGCCTAGGGTATCCACAAAACAAAAAAAGCACCGATAACTTCGATGGCCGCAGGTCTGCTTCAATCGAACGCATCGGTCGGCAACAGACGTTTCAGCACTTTTCCTGTCGGCGAGCGCGGCAAATCCGGCACGATGTGAATTTCGCGCGGGACCTTCCAGTTGGGCAGCCCCTGCTGTCGGCAGAATTCCCGAAGCTCTTCCACACTTGGCGACTGTGACTCCCTGGCGATGACGAACGCGACAACGGCTTCGCCGCGGGTCTGATCCTTCTTTCCGATCACGGCAGCCTCCGCCACGGCCGGGTGGGACATAAGCAACTCCTCAATTTCGCGGGGGGCGATTTTCTCACCGGCGACGATAATCAGGTCCTTTTTTCGTCCGGTAATGTATAGAAATCCATCCGAATCCAGCCGACCGAGGTCGCCGGTTTTGAAGTAGCCATCGGACGTGACGCTCGCGGCGGTTTCCGTCGGCAGATTATGATAACCCTTCATGACCATTGGACCTCGCACCCAAATCTCCCCCGTCTCCTCCGTGGGCAATGCGACGCCGGCATCATCAACAACCTTGATTTGCATCCCTGGAATCGGTTTGCCCACGCTTCCAGGCCGGTTTGTTTGCGGCGTGTTAAGGGAAATCGCCAGACTCGTTTCGGTCATCCCGTAGGCTTCCAGAAGCGGCACGCCGAAACGTGCGAGGAATGCCTCGCGCAAATTCGCGCCAAGCGGTTCGCCGCCGCTGATGAGTGCGTGGATCATTTTGAAGTCCTCGGGCGACGCCGACTTCAGCCGTAGAAGGGCGGCATACATGCTTGGCACCCCCCCGACCAGCGATATGGAATGCTCTCTGATTGCATCCAGAACCCCGGCGGGGCTGAAGCGGGCCATGTAAACAACCGTCGCACCCAGTTGGATGGGCGCGAGCATCATCGCGGTCAGTCCAAAGACGTGGAAGAGCGGAATGATGCCGAGGAATTTGTGCCGGCTCTGGAAATCGATAGCCTCAATGGATGCGTCAACATCGCTTTGGAGATTGTTATAAGTGAGGAGCACGCCCTTGGGCAGCCCGCTGGAGCCGCTGGTGTAGATGAGCACGGCCACATCGTCCGCGGCACAATGGACGGACGATGGATCGGCTGCTGGAAGTGATGGCGATATTGTCGTGATGTCCCGGACATTCAGCGGCGTTTTCGCAAGGCGGGCGCCGAGTTGCGGAACCGTCAGCACCGTATCAATACCGCTGTCCTGGATGCAGTGGGCGATCTCATGTTCACCCAGGAGGAAGTTGATCGGGACCACCACTTTGCCGGCCAGAAGCGCTCCATAAAAGGCGGCGACGAATCCCGCTCCGGACGGCAGCATCAGCCCGACCCGCGGCCGGCGAGTCTGCGAGGCAATATATGTTCCAAACCCGCCCGCCATTGCCGCAAGCTGCTCGTAGGTGTATCGGCCCCGGTCGTCGATAATGGCCATCTCCCGCGGATGCCGGGCGGCGTTGGCGAAAAGCGGCTCGATCAGCATGTGTGGACTCCATCAAAACAAACGGGCGTCAATCAACATAAATGAGGCAGGACAGCATAGCCAATCAGCGCGGAACACGGCACGTCATTTAATCGCTGGCTGAAAATGCGTACATTAGGGATCGATTCCACGACAAATGTCGAAATCCGGATCGGCGTTTTCTGCCGAAGTGCCGTCCATCCCCTCTGTTACAGGTTAACCTGAAAGTTGAATTTGATCGGCAGAACGGTAAGTTGAGAAGGGGTCCGGCGGTACTGTTGTACCACCGTCGTGAAAGTTTGTTCGTTTTCCCTTAATGGTTAGGGACGGAGTAGACATGAGGGTTTGGAAAGGTTTTCTTGGCATTGCACTGTCTTTGCTCGCATGTTCCGGGGTTGTGGCGTTAGGGGATGATACGAATTCCAATTCAATGGGCGGCGGCAATGATCAGATTCCGCCGGGGGATCAAGTCGATCAGCCAATGCCCGAAGCCCCGGCCGAAGCGCCCGCCGCCCCTGCGCCCGCCGCAACGCCCAGTTACGGACCATTCATGCAGGCCCTGGAACAGATCGGCATCGGCAAGCCGATGGAAAATCTGGGGTTCAACATTCACGGCTACGTTGAGGGTGGGTATTTGTATGACCTGACGGTGCCGCATGACATCACCCCCGCCCGATCGTCGCCGGGCGATGATATTTTGTTTGCCGGCCCGTACAAAAACGCATTCATGCTTAATCAGGCGGATGTGACCATCGAACGGGACATGGTCAACCTTCCCAAAGGGGATTGGGATTTCGGATTCGTCCTGGAAACCGGCTATGGCCGCGACGATTTTTTCACTCACTCCGATGGAATTCTGGACCAGCACAACAAACAGGGCGGCACCGGAAATGACGATCAGCTCGATCTTTTGCAGGCCAACGCGCAATTAGGCATTCCCGTCGGCAACGGCATCACGGTTGAAGCCGGAAAATTCCTGTCGATGTTGGGATACGAAAGGATCGACCCGACGCAAAATTTGTTTTACACGCATAGCTATGGATTTGCGTACGGCGAGCCGTTCACGATGACCGGGATTTTGAGCGCGTACACGTTTGCCGATCCATCTTCCCCCACCAACAGCACAACCATTACCGCCGGAGTGACGCGCGGGTGGAACCAGTCCACTTACGACAACAACGGCGACCCCGATGGCATCATGCAGCTCAAGACCAAAACCGGTAGCTTTGACATGACCCTGAACCTGCTGATTGGACCGGAGGGCGTCCTTCCATACGGCCCATCGGACGATACACATTGGTGGATCGTGCCCGAGGGCATTTTTACCATTCGAGCCTCCGATCAATTGAGCATTACGGGTGATTTTCTTTATGGCGATGCCCCGGACCTGACGCAATGGTTCAGTGCCGCGGGATATGTCCAGTTTAGATTCGACCCGCATGTCGCGCTCGGCACCCGGCTCGAGTATTACCACGATGGCCGGGGCATCACCACCGGCGTCGGCGGAACAGACACCAATTACTGGGAAATCACCGTGGGACCAACGATTAATCCGCTGCCCGACAGTCCCTGGTTTGGGACTTTCGCGATCCGGCCCGAAATTCGCTATGATTACGCCGATCAGCCGGTGTACGATTTTTCGCAGCGGAGCCAGTTGACGGCGTCGGTTGACTTATATTACCGGTTCTGATCGGATAAAAATCGGCGATTTGTGTCGTATCGGCGGATTTATTGCCAGCGTCGGCGGGGGTTCGGTATAATGCCGGATTGTCGCCAACAGAAATTGCGGTCGGAGGAAAGATGTACTGGGGATATGTGTGTGCTCCAGTGAACAGTTGGGGCAGTCCCGCCAGTCGCTTCCCCTGTTTTCTTGAGAGCGGAATCAACGGCCCTTTACCCAACCAAGGTGTTCGATGTTGAGGAAACGTGTCCAGCGGCATAATGCGGCGAAGCGCTCCCGGTCCTTTCAATTGGCGAGCGAAGTACTAATGGAAATTCTCGAGAAGCGCGTGATGCTCTCGGTGACGCCGGCGGCCTCGTCGAACCCTATTGCTCCTCCTCCTTTGCCGAATCAACCGACGCCTTTGCAGGGTCTGGTGGGGACGCCCAACAGCCTTGATCCTCAAATGATCGATGAAGCGTACGGGTTTAACGGGCTGGCTTATGACGTCAGCGGTACGATTTACCCGACCAATGGGGCGGGCCAGACGATCGCGATTGTCGATGCTTTTGGAAGTCCGACCATTATCCACGATGTTCAGGTCTTTGATGCCGAGACATATACCATACCCGGGGAGAGCGTCGGCGCGTCTGGAGTTGGAATAAGCAATTACGATGCAGAGGGGAACTTTTTTCTGACAGTCCAGAAATTGGGGCGCACCTCGGGCTCGCTTCCCGCTTTCCTGGATTCTGCAGCGGACATTGCGGGCTGGTCCAAAGAAACATCTTTGGACGTGGAATGGGTGCATGCCGTAGCGCCCGGCGCCCACATTTTGCTCGTGGAAGCCGCCACGGACTCGCTGACGGATTTGCTGAAAGCCGATGTTTATGCAGCGCAACAAAAAGGAGTGGTGGCCGTCTCCAATAGCTGGGGCATAGATGACGCAGTATTGAAAAATCCACCAGTGGTGAATGGAGCGATTGATATCTATGATGAACCGCCCTATGTGCCTTCAAACTCTCCAGAGACGCTGGATGGCTATTTGGTGACGCCGTTGGGCCACTTGGATAATGATGGTTTAGCCGGTGGTATTACATTCCTCGCCTCCTCGGGCGACCTCGGCGATCAGTTGAACTTCCCCGCATCATCGGTCCAGGTCCTTTCAGTCGGCGGGGATCAGATCACAATTGCACTTGATGGAACGATTACGGATTTTTTTAATTGGCCCGGCAGTGGTGGTGATCCGGATACTATTTATACCAGTCCCGCTTACCACGAACCGGAAGTCGCCTTTGATGCGGATCCCACCACGGGCGTCTGGGTTTATGATTCCACTCCAGTTCCGGCCGACGGGCCGACCATCGACGGCGGATGGGGTGTCGTCGGCGGCACGAGCTTTTCTTCTCCGGTTTGGGCGGGCGTCGTCGCTCTCTTCGACCAGGGACTTGCGTTGAGAGGAATCGGTTCCCTGACCACTTACCAAACACTCGGACTGAATTCATACGATCCAAGCAGACCCGCTCAAGGCGCCACAACAGCGTATGGTATCCTTGGTTTGGAACAGGCGGAAATCTTTACCACGCCAGACCTTGATTCCTTTTTCGCTCCGCCCAACAACAATCCTAACTCTTACCCGCTTTGGCCAATGACGGGACCTGCTCCAGATCTCGATTTGACTCCCGCCGATGCCAACGTTGGCTATGGGAATCCGAATCTCGATTCTGGAGATGTTGGAGATGGTTACTGGGGAGGGTTCGTCCAGGATATGGTGGGCGGTCCGGTGGGTTTCAGTGTCTTTGACACCCAAACGGTTGACGGGAGCACTGTGCCGGATACGTTGGATTATCTCGGCGTCACCCAGCAGCCCACCAACACCGTGGTGGCGACGGCAATGTCTCCGATTACGATCACCGATTTTTCTCCTACCACCCACGGTGTGGATACCAGCTTTAATGGCCCGATTACGCTCCAGTTGCTCGGAGCGGGCACCTTGATTGGAACGACGACCGTTACCGCGGTCAACGGTGTCGCTACATTCACCGGTCTCCAAATTGATAAGACCGGCATCGTAGATATTGAGGCCACCAGTCCGGGCGTTGTGCCGGTTACTACCTTGGCACTTAACATCCTGCCCGGGGTTGCGACGCATATGGTAGTTCTCGATCAGCCCGCTTCGTTCTGGCAGTTCAGCTCGATGTCCTCGTCTATTGTCGTGCTTCTGGAAGATCAATATGGTGATGTTGTCTCGGGCAGTGGCGCCAAGGTGAATCTCAGCATACACACCGGACCGGCTGGCGCGCAGCTGTCGGGC
>Ga0302326_10024060_pt1 | contig 12393 bp, 7 predicted proteins | sample Palsa_T0_3_FD_202264 | JGI IMG/M metagenome (GOLD analysis project Ga0302326, IMG submission 202264) | Peat permafrost microbial communities from Stordalen Mire near Abisko, Sweden - Palsa_T0_3 | ecosystem: Environmental > Terrestrial > Soil > Palsa > Peat permafrost | place: Sweden: Abisko...
CCTAGGAACTTGTTGAAATAGGTACCTGTTTGCGACGGGCGGAAGTTGTTGTTCGTCTAACCTGCATGCGTGGAGACGAGCGGGTTCAGAACGGGATGTTCAGCTATATATCGTTGGAGCGGCGTGTGCCTCAAGATCATCCGTTGCGCGGGGTTCGCAAGCTGACGGACGAGGTGTTGCGGACTCTGAGCCCTGAGTTCGATGCGTTGTATGCCGACTCGGGGCGTCCATCGATTGCGCCGGAGTATATTCTGCGGGCGCTGCTTTTGCAGGTGTTCTACTCGGTTCGCTCGGAGCGATTGCTGGTCGAGCAGATCGACTACAACCTGCTGTTTCGCTGGTTCGTGGGCCTGGGCATGGACGATGTGGTGTGGAACCATGCGGTGTTCTCGAAGAACCGCGATCGGTTGTTGACCTCGGATGTGGCCCAGCGGTTCTTCTCCGAGGTGAACAAGCAGGCCCGGCGATTCATGAGCGACGAGCACTTTACAGTCGATGGCACGCTGATCCAGGCGTGGGCCTCGCAGAAGAGTTTTCGCTCCAGGGATGGCTCCGACGATGACGATGGCACGGACTTTCGCGGCCAGAACCGCTCGAATAAGTCCCATGAATCGACCACTGATCCCGATGCGCGGCTGTACAAGAAGAGCTATGGCAAGGAGTCGAAGTTGAGTTATCTGGGCCACGCGCTGGTGGAGAACCGCAACGGCTTGATCGCCGCGGCGATGGTGACGCACGCCGATGGTTACGCCGAGCGCGACGCGGCGCTGTTGATGCTTGAGCAAAAGCAACAGGGCCGCTCCCGGCGCATTACCGTGGGCGCGGACAAGGCCTACGACAGCAAGGATTTCGTGCGCACGGTGCGGGAGCTAAACGTGACTCCACATGTTACAAAGAGCGACAAGGGCCGCAACAGCAACCTCGATCGAAGAACCACCGGGCGGCCCGGCTATGCCATCAGCCTGAGCCGGCGATGGCTGATTGAGAAGGGCTTTGGATGGCTCAAGCAAACCGGCCCGCTGCGTCAGGTGAAGCTGCGAGGCCTGGAGAAGGTGGACTGGCTGTTCGTCTTCAGCTGCGCCGCGCACAACCTGATCCGGCTGCCACGGCTGATGGCTCAACCGCCAGCAAGGCTCGCGGAGAGGTGTGCCTGAGCACACTCGCCGACCTCCGGAGGGTGCCTCCTTAAGGCCGATAACCCGCACAAACACTGCTCAGAACCGCAGTTCAAACAGATTTCAACCGGCTGAGATGCAAATCGCCAGGAAAGACGCCACAAGCCAGCGAATTTCAACAAGTTCCTAGGAACCGGTAGGGCGCCAGGATCAGCGACATGCACCCACGGATCATGTTCATGCCCAGTTCTGTTATCAGCCTTGAACAAGTGGCAGCCGCATGCCGGGTGATTTTGCTTGCAGTGTCCCTGCTCTGCTAAGCATTGCTTATGCTCGCTGCCCTCGGGGTAAGTATCTTTCGGGCCACCGCAGCTTCTACCGTCGCCGCACAACTCCCAGTTTGGGGGAAGGTCCCTTCCGTCAAATTTCACAGCAGGCATTGGTCGATCCTCCTTAATTGCGGGCGATCCTATCATGTGAAGGGCGTTGCGAAAAGGCATATTATTGGAAATTTTCAAAAAGGGGAGGGCTTCAGTGCAGTTTGCCGAGACGGACACATCGCCACGCGAGGGACTTACAGCGGCACTCCCTCCGCAATCTCCTCTGCCTTAGCTCCCCGCATCGTCGCGTCCGCCTCTTTGCTCGAGAAAGTCAGCAGGAACAACAACAGCACCGCCGCCGAACATCCCGCCGAAATCAGCCAGATTGGCCGCCATTGATGGAAGACAACTCCGTCGGGCGCGGTGTGGGCGTAGAGGTCGACGACCTGCCCCGATAGCCATGAGCCGAGCAGCATGCCCACTCCGTAGGTGATGAGGATGATCGTGCCTTGCGCGGCGGCGCGGAAGGCTGGCGAGGATTTGCGGTCGATGTATATCTGTCCAGTGACGAAGAAGAAGTCATAGCAGATGCCGTGGAGCAGGATGCCGAGCCATAGCATCCACATACCCGGGCCAGGGTTTCCGTACGCGAAGAGGCAGTAGCGCACTACCCAGGCGGACATGCCTGCAACCAGCATGTATTTCACCCCGAGACGGCGGAAAAACCACGGGATGAGGAGCATGCAAAACATCTCAGACCACTGGCCGAAACTCATCTTGAAGGCCGCGAACTGGACCCCAGTCTCGTTGAGATAAAGATTGGTGAAGGCATAGTAGAACTGCAACGGAATGCAGATGAGGAATGAGGCGGCCGCGAAGATGGCGAAGGAACGCTCTTTAAAGAGGTTGAGCACTTCGTCCGGGAAAATGTTCTTGATCTTGAATTTCGTCGCAGCGCCGAGCGGTGGCGTGTCCGGCAGGGTCAGGCAATAGATCGCCAGCAGTAGAGAAGCGGCAGCCGCAATACGCAGTGGCGTCGCCGTAGCCTCAACTCTAAGCCTGCTCACGAGCGTGCCGGCGACAATCCAGCCTAAAGTTCCGAGGACGCGGATCGGGCCGAACTGCGTTTTTGGGTCGGTCATCTGGCGAAAGGCCAGCGAGTTCGTCAGCGAAATTGTCGGCATATAGGCCACGGCGTACAGAAGAATAAGAATGTAAATCGGCCCGAAAGTCAGCTGCGTCGAGGCGAAGAAAAGCAGCACTGCGCCAAGGGCGTGCAGAGCGGCCAGCAGCTTTTGCGTGGCGAAGAGCCTGTCGGCGATCATCCCAATAAAGAAAGGCGAAACAATCGCTCCGATGGCAGTGGTGCCGGCAACGACGCCGATTTGTTCGCCGGAAAAATGCAGCCCTTGCCCGAGCCAGGTGCCGACCGTCACATACCAGCCGCCCCAGATGAAGTATTCCAGAAAGAGCATAGTCGCTAGCCGGGCTTTGATTTGAAGGGTCATGATGCCTCTGCTTCTTTGAGAATTACGACATACTTGCTCGGCACAGATCAGGGTAGTGCGAACGCCACGTACATTCCGCCGGAGGGGGCCTTGTGATCTCGGCCTCCGCCACACGAGATGACGACGAACTGCTTGCCGCCAATCATATAAGTAGCAGGGGTTGCCGTGCCTGCGAAAGGGAGTTCGGTCTGCCACAGCAACTCGCCGGTATGGCTGTCGAAGGCTCGGAACTTCTTGTCGAAGACGGTCGCGCCGATGAAGAGAAGGCCGCTCGCCGTCACAATCGGGCCGCCGTAGTTTTCGGAGCCGGTATTCGTCATGCCCTTCGCGGCGAGGTCGGGATATTCGCCGAACGGGATCTTCCAAAGATATTTGCCGGTGTTGAGGTCGATAGCGTTAAGCGTCCCCCAGGGCGGCGCGATCGCGGGGTAGCCGTCCGGGTCGAGGAACTTGCGATAGCCGGTGAAGTTGTATCGGTTGTCGGGGCCAGTCGCGACGTCTTCCGATTTCCCAGGCTGAATGGCGGACAGTTCCTTCTTATCACCCTTATTATCAGCGGCCTGCGGCGGAGTCTTCAGATAGGCCAGCAACGCGGTGAGTTGCGCTTCGTCCACGCTGGAAAACGCCGGCATCCGGCCTTTTCCCTGCATGATCGTAGTGCCGATAGCCGCATCCGTCATGCGTTTGCCGATGTCGATGAGCGAAGGGAAATCGGGTGGAGAACCGGCACGGTTTTCTCCGTGGCAGACAGCGCATTGCTCGTTATAGATAGACTCTCCCACGCCGGCGGACGGCTTGCTGGGCGTGAGGCCGCCGGTCCAGGCCATCTCATTTTCATTCACATAGAGGACGCCGGAGACGGGATCGACGGCCGAACCGCCCCACTCCGCGCCACCATCGAACCCAGGGAAGACTATGGTCTGTTTGTCGAGGCTGAAGGGGACGAATTGGCCTTCGCTGCGGATTTTCCTAAATTCCTGAACCGCCCAGGCGTGGGCCTCGGGGGTACGGTTGGTAAGCATATCTTCGGTGAGAAATTGACGCCCAAATGGCTCCGGCTTCGTTGGCTTGGGCTGAATGGGCGAAGCCTCTTCGCCGGGAACGTTGCTGGCCGGATACTTCAACTCTTCGATTGGAAACAACGACTTTCCGGTCACGCGATCGAATAAATAGACATACGCCTGCTTGGTGGTTTGCGCGACTGCATCTACTTTTCTCCCGTCGTGCATCACCGTCACCAGCGAAGGCGGCGAGGGAAAATCGCGGTCCCAGATATCGTGATGGACTCCCTGAAAATGCCAGAGGCGCTTGCCGGTTTCTGCATCGAGGGCGAGCAAGGTGTCAGCGAAAAGATCGTTGCCGATGCGGTCACCACCGTAGAAGTCGGAGACCGCAGACCCGGTGGGCGCGTAGACAATTCCCCGTTTAACGTCGACCGCCATACCAGCCCAGTTGTTGGCGGCGCCACCGAAAGTCCAGGTGTCTTTAGGCCAGGTGTCATAGCCAAACTCGCCGGGGTGCGGGATGGTGTGGAAGCTCCAACGCAAAGCTCCGGTGCGCACGTCAAAGGCGCGGATGTCGCCCGGAGGAGCGGGATGCGTTTCAGGATTGCGACCCCCGACGATGATGAGGTCTTTGTAGATCACTCCCGGAGTGGTAAGGGCGATCGATTGCTGCTGGTAGTCTCCGCGAAGGTTCTTGCGGAGATCGATGCGGCCATCTTCGCCAAAGCCGGCGATCGGTTTGCCGGTGGCGGGGTCGAGCGCGTAGAGAAAATTCATGACTCCGGCGAAGAGTCGGCTTTGCTTGCCGTCAGTCCAGTAGGTGACTCCCCGAGCAGGCTGGGTGCCTTCGACGCCAGAGTCAAATTTCCACAACAGCTTGCCAGTCACCGCGTCAAGGGCAATGACTTTTTGTGACGGGGTGTAGCCGAAGAGAACGTTGCCGACGATAATTGGGCTTGTCTGAAGTCCGCCCTTTTCGCCGGTGTCGAACTGCCACGCAACCCGTAGTTTCGCGACGTTTTTCTTGTCGATCTGGGTGAAGGGGGAGTAGTGATCGTCGGCGGCCTGCCCGCCGTAGACGGGCCAGTCAATGAGCGCCTGGGTCGCTGCCGAGCGGGCATTTCCCGTCTGCGTTAGACCCACCCGAGAGAAACCTGGAATCAGGGCCAGCAGGACGATCCCGGCGGCTGCGGTCTTTGACATCCCTGACATCCTAATACATCGAATGCCGCTAGCGATCGAGCGCAATCACACCCCACGGCCCGGTGCCTGCCTTGACTCTGTGGGTGACTGTATTTGTGGCGAGATCGACGATGGCGACATCGTTCGACGGACCATTCGCCGAGTATAAGGTCTTGGCGTCGGGCGATAGGGCGATGCCCCATGGGCGCGCTCCCACCTCGACGGAGGATATAGGCTTATTCGTTGCAGTATCGATGGTGAAGACCTGGCGCCCGCGTCCGGTGCTGACATAAAGGCGAGAGGCATCGGGCGAGAGCAGTACCGCCATCGGCTTGATCACACCCGGCTTGCCCAGCGGAATTGTGCCGATCATCTTCTGCTTCTTGGTGTCGACGATCACCACGTCTCCGTCGTTCTCGGCATTGACATAGGCACGCGAGCCGTCGGGAAGAAAGGCGATGGAGCGGGGACGATGGCCCACCTTGATCGTCTTCACAATCTTGCCTGCCTTCAGATCGACGACCGTGAGAGTGCCCTCTTCTTCAGAAGTCACGTAGACGAATTTTCCGTCGGGAGTGATCTTCACGCCTTCCGGCTGCTCCCCCGTCTTGAACGACTTGACGACCGTACCCGAGGCAACATCGACGATACTCACCTCGGACGTGTCTTCGTTGGACACATAAATCTGGGTGCCGGCCTGGCTGACGTCGAAGTTCTCCGGGTCGGCCCCCGCATGGATGGTGCGCACAATCTTGTTCTGCTTTACGTCGAAGACGGCGATGCCGTCGGCGCTTCGATCGGGAGGCGGCAGCGTGCTCTCGTCCACACCCGGGCCGGCAATTGGCGAGCCACTTACCGCGATGTAGACCGTCTGCCGGTCGGGGCTCGCGTGAATACCGCGCGGGCGCTTGCCCAGCGGGATCGTTTCTATGACTTTGTAACTCGCGGAATCGATGACCGTCAGGTCTCCCGATACTTCGTTGCTGACATAGAGCCGAAACGCTGTCGAATTGGCCAGGGCCGCTTGTTCGGCTTGGTTTGATTGCTGTGTGGCAGGCTTGGAACAACCCGTGAAGACCGCGGCTGCGAGGCAAATGGATAGAACGCTAACGGCTTGGTGGCGCACGGGTTTCATACGGATCACTCTCCTTTGAAAGTAAAACTCGTTGTCGTTGTCCCTTGCGGGAGGACAGTTATCTTTTGCTCTTGCGTACCGAGCGTCTCCTGCCAAACTCCGACGACGTAATCACCTGGCGGCAGATTGCGGATCTCATACGAACCATCGGATCCAGTAACCGCGAAGTAGGGATTATCGACGACACCGATGAATGCGTGCATCCAGCGATGGATGTTGCATTTCACCCGAATCATTACTTCCGGCTTCAGGAATTTCCTGGCCAGAGGAGGATCTCCCTCGCCCTGGCTGTGGTTCCACTCGCGATTGATCTCGGCAAGCGGATGAATGTTATGCGTCACCGGATCGGAGTTGACCACGCTCAGGACCTGTCCCGTCTGGATACCCAGCACTCGCGGGTGAAACCAGCAACCCTGCTGATCGATCGTGATAGGAGTCGCTGGAATCGGAAACGCTTTCCCCTCAAGTCCGCTCTTGATGTACACAAAAACGTTGGCGAGCGTCCCGTTGGGGTTGACGACGACGGACTCGTCATAAGCTTTGCCATGATGTGCTTCCACGCAAGCCGGCTCTTCGCTCATGTCGATCGGTTTGCGCGCAGGTCTCTTTCCGGTGAAGCGTATCTTTCCCTGCACAATGCCTGCCGTGGCCGGGTCCACTTTGAAATAGACGGGTGCGGGAGCCGCGGCTGGCTGAGGCGCAGTCTTCGTCTCGCTGCTGCAACCGGCAACCAGAAGAATAAAAAGGAACGAGCTTGTGATCAGCGGGTTTTTCATGGCCGGGATTACGCTCATTTCGCGGCCTGCGGCGGTCCCGCGTCGGCAGGCGGTTCCCCGGACAGCGACTTCAAAAACTCGACAAGGTCAGCGCGATCGCGGGCCGAGAAATTCAGCGGCTTTATGTCTTTGTCGAGATACGGATTGGAATTGCCTCCACCCTGGTAAAACTGCACCACATCATCAAGCGTTTTCAGCCTACCGTCGTGCATATAGGGCGCACTCTCGGCAACATTGCGCAAGCTTGGCGTCTTGAATGCCCCTTTATCGGTCTCAAGCTTAGTCTCAGTATAGCGACCCGGATCGGTGAGGTTGCCCTCATCGTCGACGCCCTCTCCGGTGTTGTGAAACTTGCCGTCGGTGAAAAGTGCATAGTGAGTTCCGATGGTATGACAGGCAGTGCAGTTGCCCTTGTCCGGATCGCGGAAGATGGCGAGGCCGCGAACCGCGGCGGGCGACAATGCCGTCTTTTCGCCGCCAAATTCATATCGATCGAAGGCGGAGTTTCCGCTGATCAGCATCCGTTCGAAACTGGCGATCGCTTTCTGGATCTTGCCGATCGTAATCGGCCCCGGGCCGAAAGCGGCATCGAATTGGGCTTGGATGATTGGATCTTTCCTGAGCTTCGTGACGGTGATGGCATGGGGCTGGTTCATTTCATCGGGGGCTTCCATCGGCGTCCCGACCTGGGCCTCCAGAGTCGGTGCCCTGCCATCCCAGAACAGCACGGAATTGTAGGCCGCGTTCAAGAGGGCGATCGCGTTTCTCTTCCCGGTTTTCCCGCCAACTCCGGTGGAGTGCATTGCCCCGTCGGTAAAGCCGAGCAGAGGGTTATGGCAGGTCGAGCACGATACTGAGTTATCCGAAGACAGTCTCTTGTCATAAAACAGCTCGCGCCCGAGCGCGACCTTCTCGGCGGTGATCGGGTTGTCCTTCGGAACGGGAACGGGAGGCAGTCCAAGAGGTGTCTTGAGGGTCAGCGCCGTTCCGATGGCCTTGCCCGCTTCCTTCGCCGCCCCTTCCACTCCAGGGCGAGCCCCACGCCATACGTAGATGCACGCTGCCGCCACGCAGCAGGCTGCCGTTAGTACGAGAATGGTTTTCCTCTTCATCTACGAATTGAATTGTCCGTGCGAGGCACCGTGCATCTGTCGCGCGCTCGGTTTCGAGTTCGATCGCGATCAAAGGCTCTTCGCGAAAAAATCAGTTGCCCGCTGATATGAGACTACACAAGCATCCGGCCCGTCGATAGTGTGGCCCTCACCGGGATAAAGTGTGACTTCCGCCTGTTTTCGCGCATTGACAAGCTCATGTTGCAACTCCATCGACTGGTCGGGATGGACCCGCAGGTCCTCGGTACCCTGCACCACCAACAACGGATTCCTCAGAGAATGCGCCCGTTCAAGCGGTGATGAGCTGAGATAGCCGTCCAGATTAGTTACGGTGTCACCCAGGTAGCGCTCCGTAAAGGCAGAGTTGTAGTGAAACCAATCGACAATCGGCGCCACGGCAAAACCCGCCTTCAATGCCAGGCGCGGATGCAGCATTGCATTCACAGTCATCGTCCCGCCGAATCCTCTTCCCCAGATTCCGACGCGCTTCGGATCGATATAAGGCAACGAGCGCAGGAATTCAAGGCCATCGCTTTGGTCCGCCATTTCGTCGCTAAAAAATCGGTAATGCAGATATTCTTCGAAGAGATGTCCGCGCCCGGACGTTCCACGGTTGTCCACCGCGAATACAACGAACCCATGCTGCGCCAGGAGTTGCTGCCACATGGAAATGTCGCCGTTCCAGCCATCGCGAACCGCCTGATTTCCTGGCCCTCCCTCGACGTAGACAATGGCAGGATACTTCTGCTGCGGAGAGAATCCCGCTGGCTGAATCACCATTCCGTTTAGCTTTACTCCATCATGCGTGGTCACAGTAGTGAAATTGACAGGCCGAAACGCGGGGCCTTTCGCTGCGCCGTCTGGCGGTTCATCCAGGTCAAAGAGTTTAGATGCTGAATTCTTCTGCCGATCGAGCTTGTACACTGCCCGCCTCCAGGGCTTGATCGCAGTCGAAAAATTGTCCACGTATGCAGAGGTGTCTGGGGCGAACGTCGCTTCATGAGTACCGCTGAATGCGGTCACACGCTTGACGCTTTGGCTCTCGAAGTCGGTGACGTACAGATTCCGCTCTAGAGGGGTTTTCTCGGTGGAAGTGAAGTAGATTTTGCGTTCGAGCTCGTCAACCGCGTCGAGCGAGGTCACATCCCATTCGCCAGCGGTCAGCTGCCGCTCCAATTTGCCGTCGAGACCATACAAGTAGAGATGGCGGTGTCCCGAGCGTTCACTCGACCAGAGAAATTGCGGCGTACTTTTCAGAAAGTAAAGGATGTCGCTGAGGTTGATCCAATACGGGTCTTTGTCGGTGAGCAAAACACGCGAAGACCCATTCAATGCATTGGCGACCAGAAGGTCGAGTTGCGACTGCGTGCGGTTGAGGCGCTCGATGGCAACGCTCTTCCCGTCCGGGAGAAATTGAAGCCGCGGCAGGTAGATGTCCGCATCTTTCCCGGTGTCGATGGCGATCGGCAAGGACTTGCTATTGACGCTCACGACGAAAGCCTGCACTTTTGGGTTCTTGCTGCCGGGCGTCGGATAGTCGATCGCCGGTGTGGGATGGTTGTCCGCTATCTGGAATGGCGGCGAATAGCGTGCCACCCCATCCCAGTTGAATTCCAGATAAGCAATACGGGACGAATCGGGAGACCAGGCGTAACCATGTTTCGTCCCCAGCTCGGCGGGATACATCCAGTCCAGTTCTGCCTTGCGGACGGTTTCAGTGCCATCCCGCGTGATCGCCCGCTCCGCGCCTCCGGTCGTCTTTACGACCCACAGATTGTGGCCGCGCACGAAGGCCGCCGAGCGTCCATCCGGAGAAAGCTGAACATCGGAGATCGGTTCCTCGCCGCCGACGAGGCTGTTGGTCTGAAGTGTTTTGAGGTCAAGCCAGAAGATGTGCAGATTGCTGAAAAGCAACAAACCTTGCCCATCGGCGCCCCATTGAAAGCCGATCGACGCTTTCGGCGGAGGCTCCAGCATGGCTTGACGACCCGCTGGCTTCGCCGGAAATAGATGGTCGATCGCGTGGCCAGTCAACAGCACTCGCCGTTGACTACCATTGGCGTCGACACCGTCCAATTCCATTTGCAACCCAACGCCGCCAGCTACGGATTTGAAATAGGCAATGCTCTTCCCATCCGGACTCCACTGAAATTCGTTGCCTTCTTGCGCACGCGGCAGCGCGACCGCACAGACATCCCCGACGGAAATAGCGGTTGCTTCGGTTGGGCGGGCACTCTGACTTTGGGCTGGCGGTTGAGCCAAAGCAGCAGCGCTGACAAAGAGAAGCGGAACGCAAGGCAAAATAGCAACGATGTAGAACGACAAATATCCCTCGCGATCGAACCCTGGATTCAGCAAAGAATGAACTACTTCATTTTAGAGCATCTCTCCCCTTCGACAGCGGGGAGGCAGTGACTGCCGTGACCAGCGAACGGCGACCACTCCGCTCTTAGAAGGTAGCGACGAGGCGAAAGTTATATTGACGTGCCGGTCCAATCGCGTTGCCGGAGAACAGTCCTCCGAAGTCGATGACTTCTAGCGCATTGCTGACGTTTGCGATATCGCCCTGAAACCGCACCGCGAGATTTTCTCGCTTGTAGAGATCGGCCCCCACCGTAAGATTTTGGGTGAAGTAGGGGCTGATTCGGTCGCGAGTGAAATTGAGGTGATTGACCACCACTTGACCGTAGGTTGTCGCATATTGCTGGGGAGTTAGATCTGGTTGAAACGGCAGTCCGCTGTTGAAGTCACATCCCAGAGCGAGCCACAAGCGCGGGGCGATCTGATAATGCCCTCGTGCGCGAATCGTTTGCCGTTGATCCTGCGAATCTGGAAAATGCCCGGTAGTCGGGTTGATCGCATCATCCCCAAGAAACAAACCGCCGGTTACTGGATAAAAGGCATTCCCCACGATGTAGGAGTAGCTGGCGAAGCCCGAGAACGGCCCCCAATGCGGAATTTCGAGCTTTCCCTCCGCGCCGTAGAGAATCGCTTTACTGAATGCGATGGGGAAGCTTATGCCAGTGCTCAGGATTTGAGAGTCGTCGGCGTAGTTATTCACAGCGCGGCGGAACATATTCGCGTCCACCCGCAGTTTATTGAAGAGCGCTTGTGTCAAGCCCAATTCATAATAGTTCCCGTGTGAAGGCTGGACCGGCAATTGCAATGCGGGAACGCTGGTGTCCAAAGACTCCGCCTCCGGGGAGCTGGACAAAAGTATGTTTTCGTTGGAGGGCGTCTGGAAGATGCGGTCATAGGCTCCGTGGATATTCAGGCCAAGCGTGGGAAAGTAGCGCGACGCGGCGACCCGCGGGCTCACCGCGTTTTGGTTCAATAGCAATTGGTAGTGGTCCCACCGCAGACCTGCGTTGATCGTCCAGTTGCCGAGGCGGATTAAGTCCTGAACATAGGCAGCTTGTTCAAGATCCGGGCGGGTGGCCTGGAAAGCAAAGGTCACCGCGCCAGAGTCCAGGATGCCCAGATTTATCGGGCATTGAGGGTTGTCAAGCTCGGCGCAGTAGGGAATGACGTAGCTGAAGTTTTCGTGCAGGAAGGTATTGTCGGATTCAACGCCGGCCTTCCATTCGTTCCTCCCATGGTGGACGGCGACGCTGCTGTTGAAGTAGACCTCGTTGAAGTAGTTGTGCTGGGTCGCAATGAGAGGCCACGACGCCGGATTCGACTGAAAGTTATTGGAATTATTGCGAGCCATAAAGTGCACCCACCCCATCGCGTCCGGCGAAAACATGTGCTGGTAGGCAGCGCTGCCCATGGTTTCAAAGTTGCCGCCAGTCTGCAGCTGCCCCCCGGGAATGAATACGCAGTCGGGCGGCTCCTGGTCCGGGGGAACGAGTGGACAGCCGTTGTCGTTGTCCGCGTTAGGCAGATATGCCCCGTTCTGCTGCACCAGCTCGTTGGGAATCTGATAGCGGGCGAGTTCATGGACGACAATAAATGTGAGACGGTCTTTCTCCGTGAGGTCCCGCTCATAATTTCCCCCGAAGCGGGCGGTAGTGCCTTCATTGGTGTAATTTTCGGGGACAACAGGGTTGAGATAGTGACCCGTCATGTTCCCAGATCCGTTCACGCCAAGCGTATTCTTCCCCCATGTGTATTGGTCCTGAGTGCTGGCCGAGGCCGTATCATAGCTCCCGCCGAAGAGCGTAAATTGCCCGTGAACTCCCGGTGTACCGTTTTGCAGAGTGTTGACTTCAATCACACCTCCCATCTTCCTGCCATAC
>Ga0302326_10024061_pt1 | contig 12393 bp, 10 predicted proteins | sample Palsa_T0_3_FD_202264 | JGI IMG/M metagenome (GOLD analysis project Ga0302326, IMG submission 202264) | Peat permafrost microbial communities from Stordalen Mire near Abisko, Sweden - Palsa_T0_3 | ecosystem: Environmental > Terrestrial > Soil > Palsa > Peat permafrost | place: Sweden: Abisko...
CAAATAGAAGCCGGCGAAGAGCTGCAAAGCGAGCGCGAGCCGGTTGTCCCTTTCGGACCGAAATAAAGGGGGTTGGCTCGAAGGACCAACCTCTCGATTGAACAAGAAGAATCGAGCGAGACGGGGAAGCTCGGGAGCCAGTAGAAATAGGGCGATGAGAATCAAATGCAACGACGAGAGTTTGCGAGAGACATCATACGTCATATTGATGGTGAACACCTGGATGACGTCCGCCAGGCAAATGAGTGCGCCCAGTAAGCTGGTCCGCGGAATGAGCAACAGGATTCCGCCCAGTGTTTCGGCACAGCCGGTGAAGATCTCATAGCCTGGAGACGCTCCAATCGAATTCCACAGCACGCCCATTGGCGTGAAATTGCCGAATGGCTCGACCCATCTCGTGAGATAGGGAAATGGCATTTGACCCGGAATGATTTTAGCGAAGCCATAAAGAAACATTTCAGAAGCCAGGACGAAGCGAAGGAAGAGCCGAAACCATTGATCCAGAGAGACGTAATTCTCGCGTTTGTCCAGGAAAGACCAGACCATCGTAGCGAGCGCGGCGAAGACGAACAGACAGAAGGCCTGAACCCAATCGAAGGTCTTGTCGCCCGTACCGGTCTTGTAAACCAGCGCATGGTTGATCCGGAAGATGTGCGCCGCCGTCCAAAAAGTGATCTGCCGAAGCGGCCATAGCGTCCCCACGACTGGAACGGCAAACCCGGCGATTTTAGGCAGGCGAAATCCTAGAAGGATCTGCGTCGTCAGACAGTACAGCGTTAAATATGCAAAAAAGAACCGGAACGCGAGGCGCTTCGCAAGACACCAGTGAGGGGTGAGAACCGTTTGCTCCACTGGTTCGATGCGAGCCTGAGTGCTCATCGGGGACCTCCTCGCGGTGCCGCCCTTCGCAACGCGGTTGGCCGGTAAGTTTACAGCAGAACCATTTCGCGGAACGGTGCGTACCGTGACTCTCGTTACTCTCAGTAGCTCCGCATGAAGCAAGAAGTAAGCCTTTTCGGTACTTGCGCATGAAATGCTTCACCGGCACGATCATGGCCTGAAAAATGCCGTAAATTTCGGAGGCTTCGTGCACAAGTTAGCAAAAGCAATGCTGCCGGCCACAGTGGTGGCGTTACTGATTCTCGGAACGGGCACTGCCGCAATGGCCGGAGAGTGTTTTTACTGTCCCCCCATTACCTCCGTTCCCGAAATCGACCCCGCGATGGCTGCGTCGGCGATGGCGTTGATCGGTGGCGCCGTTCTAATTATTCGAGGACGCCGCAAGAAGTAAGCCTTTTCGGTACTTGCGCATGAAATGCTTCCCCTGCACGATCATGGGCTGAACAACGCCATTAATTTCGGAGGGCCCATGCACAAGTTAGCAAAAGCGATGCTGCCAGCGGTTGTGGTGACGTTGCTGATTCTCGGAACGGGAACTGCTGCAATAGCGGGAGAGTGTTTTTACTGCCCCCCCATTACTTCCGTTCCCGAAATCGACCCCGCGATGGCTGCGTCTGCGATGACCTTGATCGGTGGCGCCGTTCTGATCATTCGAGGACGCCGCAAGAAGTAAGTCCTTTCGGTACTTGTGCATGAAATGCTTCACCGGCAAGATCATCGCCTGAAAAACGCCATACATTTCGGGGGCTCCATGCTCAAGTTAGCAAAAGTGATGCTGCTGGCCGTTGTGGTGGGGTTGCTGATTCTCGGAACGGGCACTGCCGCAATGGCCGGAACGGGATGTGTTTTGTTTCCCTCCGTCCCGATCACCATTAACCCCGTTCCCGAAATCGACCCCGCGATGGCTGCGTCTGCGGTGGCCTTGATCGGTGGCGCCGTTCTGATCATTCGAGGACGCCGCAAGAAGTAAGCCTTTTCGGTACTTGCTCACGAAATGCTTCACCGGCACCATCGTGGCCTGAAAAACTCTATGAATTTCGGAGGCTTCATGCCCAAGTTGGCAAAAGCGACGCCGTCGGCCGTTGTGGTGGGGTTGCTGATTCTCGGAACGGGCACCGCCGCAATGGCCGGAGGTGGCCACCCCGTGCCCGAAATCGACCCCGCGATGGCTGTGTCTGCGATGGCCTTGATCGGTGGCGCCGTTCTGATCATTCGAGGACGCCGCAAGAAGTAAGCCTTTTCGGTACTTGCGCATGAAATGCCTCACATGCAGGATGAACGCCTGAAAAACGCCCTGAGTTTCGGAGGACCCATGAACAAGCTAGCAAAAGCGATGCTGCCGGCCGCAGTGGTGGGGTTGCTGATTCTCGGAACGGGCACTGTAGCAGTGGCCGCGCTTCCATTGTGCGGCCCCGTCACCCCCGTGCCCGAAATCGACCCCGCGATGGCTGCTTCTGCGCTGGCCTTGATCGGTGGGGCCGTTCTGATCATTCGAGGACGCCGCAAGAAATAGGCCTTCGGTTTCAGAGGCGTCCAGGACGTCCTGTTTGGCTCCCGCTTCATCTCGTCCGGCACGAAAGGCGACGCGATAACCATGCACTGGGTGCGAATCGAGCTAGACGCTTACTGGATCGTATTCGTGGCGGGCTTCCTTGCCGTCGCGATCTGGGAGTCGCGGAGTCCCAATCGCAGTCTGTCTTCGGAAGTGACTCGCCGCTGGAGTCGCCACGGCATGCTTCTGTTCACGACCAGCATAGTGAGCAGCGTGCTGCACCGCGCGACCCCAGTCGTCGTGGCCATAGCGATCGCGAACACTCGATTTGGCCTATTGAATCAACCGTGGCCTTCTTATTGGCTGCGTTTCGTTTTGGCTTTTGTCTTGTTGGACCTGGTGAGGTACGCGATTCACTGGAGCTTCCACGCAGTGCCGCTCTTTTGGCGCATGCATCAGGTGCATCACTCCGATCCCGACTTCGATCTATCCACGGGAGCGCGGAATCATCCGCTCGAGTCTGTCGTGGCCCAGGGCGGGATGTTGGTGGCTGTCGCGATTCTGGGCGCGCCGCCGGCAGCGGTATTGGCCGTAGCGGTTTTCAGTACTGCGCAAAGCTTTTTTACGCACGCGAATGCGTCGCTGCCAGGATGGCTGGAAAGGCCGCTGCGCTGGGTGTTTGTCACACCGGATATGCATCGCGTTCATCACTCGGAAGAGATCTCAGAGCAGTCCAGGAATTTCGGGGAGCTTTTCCCTTGGTGGGATCGCCTTTTCCAGACTTATCTTGCGGCCCCGGCGGCGGGACAAGAGCGAATGAAATTCGGCCTCAAAGGGTTGCAGAATGACGAATGCCTGGATCTTTCTTTCATGCTCTTGCAGCCATTTCGACGTGAACCTCAAGAGGTAACCTCGCAAGAAACCGCAGTCCCCACGCTGGAGTGACGCAGGCCCAGAATTTATTCGATATTCATCGGCTACAAAGAACGCAATACAAGATACGGTAAATAACAGGCCTGCGCCGACGAGACGAGAGATGTGGGGTCCGCGGTCACGATCCCTTTTCCTCCGCCAAAGTGGATTCGCGCTTGCTTGCAAAGTGGTAATTTCCCGTGATATTCATCTCGCGGTAAGCCCTAAGGTCTTCGAAGATTCGGTCAACTGTGAGGCGTTATGCGGAGTGTCCGCCCAGCACTCCCAAGGCTCGGACTTCTGAGTGTGTTGCTTTTGCTGCTGCCGTTGTTCTCGGCGGCGCAGACTGGTCCTGCTCGGCCACGCATCGTCGGACCAATTGATGAGACTCGGCTCAGCGTGCTCAAGGGCAACACGCACCCCCTCGCTCTTCCGGGATTCGATCGTGGCGCAGTTCCCGCCGATTTGCCGATGCAGCGCATGCTGCTGATTTTGAAGCGTTCCCCCGAACAGGAAGGCGCACTCGAATTGCTGCTGGACCAGCAACAGGACAAAGCGTCGCCCAATTACCATCGCTGGCTGACGCCGGACGAATTCGGCGCGACGTTTGGCCCGGCGGAGCAAGACCTCCAGACCGTGGCGTCCTGGCTGGCATCGCACGGCTTCGAGTTGGCGCGCGTTTCCCGAGGAGGTACGGTCATCGAGTTCTCCGGGACTGCCGATCAGGTCCGCCAGGCTTTCCACGCGGAAATCCACCAGTTCGTGGTGAACGGCGAACAGCACTGGGCCAATGCCAGCGACCCCCAGATTCCGGAAGCGCTTGCGCCGGTGGTCGCGGGAATCAATTCGCTGCACAATTTTCCGAAGGAGCCGAACTATCAGTTGCACGGGGAGTTCTCCCGATGGAGAGACTCGGGCGAAATCAGGAGTGCAATGCCTGAGTACACGTACCCAAACTCAAATGCCTGCCACTTCAACGGGAACTGCTACGCGGTGGGGCCTTACGATTTCGCCACGATCTACAACGTGCTGCCGCTCTGGAACGCGAACCCGCCGGTTGACGGCACGGGCCAGACCATTGCAATCGTTGGCGAGAGCGATATCAATATCCAGGACGTGCGCGATTTTCGGACCCTGTTCGGCCTGCCGGCGAATGATCCGCAAATCATTGTCGACGGTCCCGATCCGGGGATCGTCGCCGATCTCGAGACGGAAGCGGATTTGGACGTGGAGTGGTCCGGGGCGGTGGCAAAGGGCGCAACGATCAAATATGTGGCGGCGGCATCCACCAACTCGACGTCGGGGATCGATCTCTTGCTTCTGTACGTCGTGGATAATAACCTGGCGCCGGTCGTAAGCGAAAGTTTTAGCAACTGCGAACTGTTTCTGGGAACGGCAGGGAATGCCTTCGAGAACGCGGTCCGCCAGCAAGCCGCGGCGCAAGGCATCACGGCGATCAATTCTTCGGGAGACGAAGGCTCGGCGCGCTGCGACGCGGTGGAGAGCAATACCCCCGCGACACATGGGCTCGCGGTTAGCGGGTTAGCGTCTTCTCCTTTTGGGGTCGCGGTCGGCGGTACGGATTTTCTAAACTTTGGCCCGAATTTCACCAGCGGCGTGTCGAGCGCGTACTGGTTTCCAACAAACGACATCCAGCAGGCGTCGGCGCGAGGGTACATCCCTGAAGTGACCTGGAATTCAACCTGCACAAATAACGTATTCGTTCTGTTTGGCTACGGGAGTAACCCCGAAGCGAGCTGCAACAACCCGAGCGCTGCGAACTTTCGAGACGTGGAGGCTGGCGGAGGGGGGAAGAGCGCGTGCACGGTCTCAGATGGCGCGGACCTCTCGTCCTGCTCGGGGGGCTACGCGAAACCTTCCTGGCAAAGCGGGCCGGGAGTACCGAACGATGGCGTGCGGGACATCCCGGATGTCTCTCTATTCGCGAGCCCCGGGTTCACGGACAGCTTTTACATCGTTTGCGAGGCGGACTTGATCACGAGCGGAACGTCTTGTAACCCGAACATTTCGTCGACGAATTTTGTCGGAATCGGGGGCACCTCCGCTGCCGCGCCCGCGTTCGCAGGCTTGATGGCACTGGTTAACCAGTACACGGGATCGAACGGGCAGGGAGTCGCCAATTATGTGCTGTACAGGCTGCCATTGTTAGCGTCGCAGACTGGGTTGAACTGCGCGGCTAGCGCGGGTCCAGCGAGCGGCTGCATCTTCAACGATGTGACCTCTGGAACGATCTCTGTCCCGTGCGCCCGCTACAGTCCAAATTGCTACGTTGCAAATGGAGCCGACAACTACGGCGTATTGTCCGGATACGACGCCGGCGCCGGGTACGATGAGGCGACAGGATTGGGCACCATCAACGCCGCAAATTTGGTCCAGAGCTGGAACTTAGCGAGCTTTTCAGCGAGCGTCACGACGTTGACGCTCAACAATGGCAATGCTGTGAACCTTGTGCACGGTCAGAGCGTGCCGGCGACAGTCACTGTGACGGGCAATGGAGGAACGCCCAGCGGAGCCGTTTCGTTGGTCGCGAATTCGGCGAGCGGCGAAGGGGTTGACGAAATGACCCTCGGGAGCAACGGCAGCGTTTCGTGGGAGACAAACCGGCTTCCTGGCGGCAACTACTCCGTCGTTGCTCATTACGGTGGAGACGGGGTTTTTGGTTCGAGCAACTCGACGCCACCGGTTTCGGTCAGCGTGTCGCCGGAGACGAGCTCGGTGAAGCCGTCGGTCTTCACTTCGACTCAACTCGGGCAATTCTTGGCTGCTTGTGTACCTCCGCGCGGACGTCGCCGGAACTTCAGGTAGTCAGGGCACGGCCACCGGATGCGTTACGTTCACCGACAATGGTTCGCCGATTCCGGGCGCATCCGGAACCTGTCCCTATCCACTCAACAGTCAGGGCTACACGGATACGCAGGCGGGCCTCTTCACGTTGGGGGTGGGCCTGCATTCGATCGGCGCCACATATAGTGGGGACGCCAGCTTTGCCGCGGGCAGCGCTGCCACTCCAGCCCCGCTGACGATCACGCAGGCGCCAACCAACATCAGCGGAGACATTCCGTCGACGGTCCAGGAAGACGGTGGCACGTTCACGGTCGGCGCCTTTGTTTATTCTAATGTTGGCCTGAACCCGTGGACGAATCAGTACACGGGCCAGCCGCCTCCCAGCGGGACTGTAACGTTTCTGACGGGAAATACGCCGTTTGCGACGCTGCCGGTGATGGGAACGGTCAACGCCGAAACGGAAGAGAATTATGCGGTCGCCAACAGCGGTTCACTTCCAGGCAGCGCGCTTCCGCATGGCTACAACTCCATCACAGTCGCGTACAGCGGCGATGTGAACTATGCAGCATCGACAGCGCCGGCAGGCCGACTCCTCGTGGCATATTCGACTGTCACGTCCGTCAGTGCGGCCCCGTCCTCAGAGCCGGAGGAAACAGACTTCACCGTGGCGGCGCAGGTGATGCCGGCAACGTCCCAGGCGACGCCGGTAACTGGCAGCGTCGAGTGGATTGTCGATAATGAAGTGAATGGCGCGAACTCGAAACTTTCCGCGAATGGTCAGGCACAGTTTTCATTTGGATTTGCCAACCCGGGCCCGCATACCTTCGGCGCCTTGTACTCTGGCGATTCGAATTACTTGAGCAGCCAAGGCCAGACGAACGTGACCGTACTGGCCCCGGACTTCACGCTGACTACCGCGCCCGCGAACAGTGGAACGATCCAGATAGCGGCACCCGGACAGGCGTCCTCACCCTTGACACTCTCCATAACGGCCGTGAATGGTTACAACGGCACGATCGACTTCACAGCAGCATCGTGTTTTATTTCGCCGGCTGGCAGCGAGAGCAGTTGCAGCTTCAACCCTCCGTCGATCACGGGCGCGGGGAACACACAAGTCACAATTCAGACGACCGCCCCGGGTAGCGCGCTGCTCATCCAGGGAAAGCAACCTCGCCCTAATTGGAAGCCGATTGCAATCGGAAGTGCGGCTGCGCTAGCGCTGGCGCCGCTGTTCTTGGCACTTACCATGAAACGCCGCGCCTGGCGCCTGGCCCTGGCGATGGCAGCGGCCGCTGCTCTTGTAGCAACCGTGACCGGGTGCGGGGCCGGGTCCAAAGACGGCCTTCAGGCCAATTCGGGAACTCCAACAAACGTAACCTACACTGTGACCGTAACCGCAACTGCAACCGGCGGCCAGCCGACGCATACGGTCAATTTCACTTTCGTCGTGCCATAGACCATTTGATACGCCGGATGCGCGGCGTTCCTATTCCTGCCGCTTCGGGTCGCCGAACGAAAAAGGATTCCTGGCCCGGCATGCCGTGGAGGCAAGCTGGACAATCTGACTCGATGGCACGGTGCCGCAGATCGTGGAACCGTAAGCCGGCGAGGGGACTCTCACGGAGCTTGCCGAGTCCCAGGTGTCTGACCAAACGATTGTGGCACTCGCTGGCCACGTCAGCCCGAAGAGGTTTGCCCGCTATTCGCACGTGCGGGCTGAGGACAGCCGGTAGGCTGTGACGGCACTCTCAGCGAAACCGATCCAGAGTGAGCGCGAAGCGGGCAACATCCCCGGTTACGACACAAGCCACGACACAAAGCGGGGTGCGGAGAGGGTAGCGGCTCTGGAAGTCATTGAAAAGATGGTAGGCCCGTGGGGACTCGAACCCCAGACCTCTACCGTGTCAAGGTAGCGCTCTAACCAACTGAGCTACGGGCCTAACGTTGCAGATTCAATTGGTTCCTACTTCGACCGCCCCGATAATACCGCACTTCCAATTTCGTTACCATTTTGGCCATCCCCGCTGCATTTCTGCCGACTGCATACGGCGCAAACTACATTTTTCTCCTCCGCAGGAGTATCTTTGCTCCCGGCGGCGAAGCTTCCAGCTCCCGGCCGCCTCTTTCCGAGGAGCGATCACATGTCCCTACCGTACCGCGCCGACCACGTCGGCAGTTTCTTGCGCCCAGCCGAACTACTAGACGCTCGACGCGCCGCCGCCGACAATCCTGAGCGCCTCCGGCTCATCGAAGACCGCCACATCTTGCGCGTCCTCGCCAAGCAAAAGGAATTGGGCTTCGACATCTTCACCGACGGCGAGCTGCGCCGCCGCACGTTCATGAGCGATTTGACCGACGCCGTCGCCGGCTTCGATTTGAGCGGCTCGATGCCGCGGCAGTGGCAAGCAGCTTCCGCCGCCGGCAACTCCGCCACGGGCAGCTCCGCCGCGAGCGCGAGCGCCGCGGCACTCGGTGGCGTCGTCACCGCCAAACTCCGCGCCCTCCGGCCTCTCACCGGCCACGAAGTTCCCTTCCTCAAGCAGCACAGCCCAGGCCCCATAAAAATGACGCTGCCCAGCGCCACGCAATTTCCCGCCATCGCCTTTAAACCAGGCGTCACCGACAAAGTCTACAAGGATCATTCCGCGCTGCTCTGGGACATCGTCGAAATTCTAAAACACGAATTGGCACGCCTCTCCGCCGAGGGCGTGAGCTACATTCAGATCGACGCTCCCCGTTACAGCTATTACATGGACCCCAAGTGGCGCGAATGGCTGCGCACCGAAATGAAGGTCGAGCCCGAGGCCTTCTTCGACGAATCGCTCAAAGCCGATAACGCTTGTCTCGCGGCCGCGCGCCGCCCGGGCGTGACGCTGGCGATTCACCTCTGCCGCGGAAATAATCGCAGCCACTGGTACGCCTCGGGCGGATACGACGCCGTCGCCGAAAAACTTTTCGGCACGCTCGCAGTCGACCGCTTTCTCCTCGAATACGACGACCAGCGCTCCGGCACGTTCGAGCCTCTGCGCTTTGTGCCGCAAGGAAAGTCCGTCGTCCTCGGCCTGATCAGCAGCAAGGTGCCGCAGCTCGAGGACCCCGCCGCTCTCGCTCGCCGCATCGACGAAGCGGCGCGCTACGTGCCCCTCGATCGCCTGGCGCTCAGCCCGCAATGCGGCTTCGCCTCGATGATGGAGGGCAACCTGATCACCGAAGACCAGCAATGGGCCAAGCTGCAGCTCGTCGTTGACACCGCGCGCAGCGTCTGGCAGTGACCGCCGGCCGCTCCAGCGCTTGCCGATCGACGTATCTTCCCTCGGCCCAGCTTCGGTCCAGCCGTCACCGGCCTTGACAGCTCCCACGGCACGAGACTAGGCTGGAAAGCGCCCGGCTATAAAGCTAGCTTCTTCAATAGGTTAAATGTCGTGGAAACGTGCTGCTGTCTTGTAACCCTGGCACCCTGGAGTCGATGACATGCCTTTCAAACTAACGGTCAACGGTCGCTCCTCCACAGTTGACGTCGCTGCCGACATGCCTCTTCTGTGGGTCCTGCGCGACGTTCTCAATCTCCGCGGCACCAAGTACGGTTGCGGCATCGGCCAGTGCGGCGCCTGCACCGTGCATCTCGGCGGCAAGGCTGTGCGCTCCTGCCTCACTCCGGTCTCGGCCGCGGCCAGCGCGCCGATCACCACCGTCGAAGGCCTCTCGGCCGACGGCACTCATCCCGTGCAGCTCGCCTGGCAGGAGATCGACGTCCCGCAGTGCGGCTACTGCCAGGCCGGCCAGATCATGTCGGCCTCCGCCCTGCTCGCGAGAATCCCGCAGCCCACCGACAAAGACATCGACGAAGCGATGAACGGCAACCTCTGCCGCTGCGGCACCTATCTGCGCATCCGCGTGGCGATTCACAAAGCCGCCTCGCTCACCTCGAGCGTTGCGCCGCCCAATCAATCGGTGCTGAACACCGTTGGAAAAGAGTAAGGAGAAACCATGACAACCACACTCCTCGATCGCCGCTCTTTTCTTCGCGTCACCGCGCTCGCCGGCGGCGGCATTCTGCTCACGCACTACCTCGATCCCGTGGCGCGCCTGTTCGCTCAAGCGCCGCAGGCCCCGCCCCCCGCGAACTTTGTCGCCAACGCCTTCATCCACATCACCGCCGACGGCTCCATCACCATCACGTCCAAGAATCCCGAGATCGGCCAAGGCATCCGGACCTCGCTGCCCATGATCATCGCCGACGAGCTGGACGTCGATTGGAAGGACGTCAAAATCCAGCAAGCCGACCTCGACGAAACCATCTACGGCCGCCAGAACGCCGGCGGCAGCACTGCCACGCCCACCAACTGGGATCCGCTGCGCCGCGTCGGAGCCGCCGGCCGGCTAATGTTCATCACCGCAGCCGCGCAAACCTGGAGCGTGCCGCAATCCGAATGCACCACCGCCTCGGGCAAAGTGCTGCACGCGTCCTCGAATCGCTCGCTCACTTACGGCGCGCTCGCCGCCAAAGCCGCCACGCTCACGCCGCCCGACCTCGCCTCCGTTAAACTCAAAGACCCGAAAGACTACAAGATCATCGGCCATCCAACGCACTTGGTCGAAATGCACGACATCGTCACCGGAAAGCCCAGCTACAGCATCGACTTCACGCTTCCCGGCATGCTCTGGGCCACCTACCAGAAGTGCCCCGTCTTCGCCGGCAAAGTGGTCAGCGCCAATCTCGACGAAATCAAAACCCTCCCCGGCGTGCGCCACGCCTTCGTCATCGACGGCACCACCAAGCTCACCGGCTTGCACGCCGGAGTCGCCATCGTCGCCGATAGCTGGTGGCAGGCCCGCGTCGCGCGCCAAAAACTAAAAATCGAGTGGAACGAAGGTCCCACTGCCGAGCAGAGCAGCGCCGGTTACGCGCAGCGCGCCGTTGAACTCTCGAAGCAGCCGCCCGCCTTCCCCTTGCGCGTCGACGGCAACACCGAAGCCGCGTTCCAGTCCGCCGCCAAGGTCGTCGAAGCCGCCTACTCCTATCCTTTTCTCTCCCACGCGCCGCTCGAGCCTGAAAATTGCGTCGCGCACTTTCACGACGACAAGATCGAGTTCTGGTCGCCCAGCCAGACGCCCGAGGCCGGCCGCCAGGAAGCCGCGCAGCTCTTCGGTATCCCCGAAAGCAATATCACTCTGCACATGTTGCGCGCGGGCGGCGGCTTCGGCCGGCGCCTGACCAACGATTACATGCTCGAGTCCGCCGCCATCTCCAAGCAAGCCGGCGGCATCCCCGTCAAGCTGCTCTGGCTGCGCGAAGACGATTTCGGCCACGATCACTATCGCCCGGGCGGCTTTCATTTTCTCAAGGGCGGCGTCGACGCCTCCGGCAAGCTCGTCGGCTGGCGCAATCATTTCGTGAGCTACGGCGAAGGCCAGACATTTGCTTCCTCGGCCAACATTCCCTCGAACGAATTCCCGGGCAGCTTTCTGCCGAATTTCGAGTTTCAGTGCTCGCTGATGCCCACCGGCGTGCCCACCTTCGCGATGCGCGCCCCGCGCAGCAACGCCTTCTCCTGGGTCTTTCAGTCTTTCATCGACGAACTGGCCCACGCAGCCGGCCGCGACCCGGTCGAGTTCCGCCTCGAGATCCTTTCGCTCCCGCGCATTCCCGCCGCCAAGCCCAACCCCGGCGAGCCCGATTTCGACGCGGCTCGCATGCGCGGCGTCGTTCAGCTCGTCGCCGAAAAATCCAATTGGAGCTCGCGCGCCAGCCTGCCCAAAGGCACCGCCAAGGGCGTCGCTTTCCAGTGGTCCCACCGCGGCTATTTCGCCGAAGTCGCCGAAGTCAGCGTCGACGCCAATAATAAGGTTAAGGTCCACAAGGTCTGGGTCGTCGGCGACATCGGCAGCCAAATCGTCAATCCCAGCGCCGCCGAAAACATGGCCCAAGGCGCCGTCATCGAAGGCATGAGCCACCTGATGAACTGGGAAATCACCATCGACAAAGGCCACGCCGTCCAGACCAATTTCCACATGTATCAGCCCACGCGCCTGATCCAAGCCCCCGAAATCCAGGTCGATTTCCTGCACACCCCCAATCCCCCGACAGGCCTAGGCGAACCAGCCCTACCCCCCTGCCTCCCAGCCATCAGCAACGCCATCTTCGAAGCCACAGGCCAGCGCGTCCGCCAGCTGCCCCTAGCCAAGCTAGGCTACAGCTGGGCCTAACCCTGGGAGCCACCACTGGTTGTCATCCCGGCTCACTCGCCACAGCGAGCGAGCCTAGTCAGGCCAGGGCGCATTTC
>Ga0302326_10024062_pt1 | contig 12392 bp, 18 predicted proteins | sample Palsa_T0_3_FD_202264 | JGI IMG/M metagenome (GOLD analysis project Ga0302326, IMG submission 202264) | Peat permafrost microbial communities from Stordalen Mire near Abisko, Sweden - Palsa_T0_3 | ecosystem: Environmental > Terrestrial > Soil > Palsa > Peat permafrost | place: Sweden: Abisko...
CGGAGAGCTGATCCCCGCCGCCCTCCCCCCCGATCGCAGCCCGGCGCGCCCCCCGTGTCGGGCTGTCCCTTTTTCCGCGGTTCCTGATGCTCGGCAACATCACGTCAGCCCGGCAGCGTGCGCCGCGCCTCGACGTGATCGCGGCGACTCGTCATCCTCACCATCGACCAGCGTGCGCGAACTACGCCGAGGATCGATCAAACAGAGGGGGCGTTAACACCAGGCTCATTGTGAATGGCTGGCCGCAGAGCAAGCTGCGCGACCTCTTGCCCGATCGCATGCTCGTTACGCATCCCGAGCTCTCCGTCGGCGAGCGGGACGCGGCGCCCAACGCACCCGCCCTCGGCGCGTGACCCTCAGTACGGTCACTTGCCGCTCGCCTCCGGCAGTGCCTTCGGCGCCACCGCCTCCGCGGCCTCGCTCACGTCGTCGTCGATCGCCTCGCGGATCACCCGCTCGGTGAGCTCGTTCAGGTGCGCGTCGAGCTCCTCGGATAACGCCTCAAACCCCGGCCACAACGTCCGGTGCTGGAACGTCTTCGGCGCACGCACGTTCACTGAGCTGTAGCGACGGCCCCGTTCACGATACGGCTTGAGCCCGTACCGCCGGCAGAGCGCCACGAACAACTTCCGCTTTCACGGATCGGGCAGCGAGTACACGAGCACCTCGTCCTCCTCCCGCCCGCGAAGCTCCGCCAGACGCGCGCGGATACGCTCCGCCGCGCGGCGCGCGGCTTCCCGCTCGCCATCGACATTGGTCCCCGCGTAGAGCGCCTCGATCTTGCGCAGCTTCTCCAGCAGCGACCCTTCGAGCGGCAACATCGCGCCAACCTACTCGACCCCGCCGGCCGCCGCGAGACCCCGCGGTCCCACGCAGACCGACGAGGATCAACGCGCCTCCGGCCGCCCGCGTCAGCGTTCGCGCCTGTCACGAGAGCCGACGTCGACGCAAGCCCGTGGACCTACGCCTTTCGTGGACGGGTTACGATGAACCGGGGCGCGTGCGCGAGAGGTCGCCGAGGAACTTGGGAGACCTCGCCGTCTCCGGCCGCTGAATTGCAGCGGTACCGTCAAGCGAAGGCAACGAAGCGCGGCGGGATGGGCGACGAGGAGTCGGAGCGCGCCGAGGGAGCCATGAAGCGGGGGAACCGACCCGAAGGGACCCCGCGGAGCAAAGGGCGCTCGCCACGGGCCTTCGCGTTCATGCCGAGCAAGAACCCGCAGATCATGATGAGGGCCTCGTGCTTCGTCTCGCAGACTTTGAGCACGCGCTGAATCTCCGCCGCCGGGTCAAACATGTTGGTGTCCTCCACTCACGCGGGCAATAGGTAGAACCTCGATCCGCCGGGTGGCTTCGACGAGGAGACCGCCGTGGGCCGAAACCGACCGGATGCGGATCGCGATCCGGACTCTCCGGCTCACCCTGAAAGACGCCCGTTCGTGAGGGCGCCGGAGAGGCCCTTTAGGATCGCCGCTCGACGTCGCTCACCGTCGAACCGTCAGGGGTTCGCCCTCGCCTTGTAGCGCCTGATCGTCTTGGCCAAGTCCACGCCGGACTCGGCACAGTGCTTCCATACATTGGCCGTCGATCGAAGGAGGATTTCCAGATGGGGGGCCGCCATGTTCCTCGTGTAGCGATTTCGCCCGTGAACGAGGACGGCACGACTCTCGAAGGCCGCTACCAACTCGTCCCATGGTCCGACGACATCGCAAAGCGGCGTGGCTCCCTGGATCTCACGTGCCCACATCTTCGCGTACGCCTTCAGTCCGCTAGGCCGCTCGCTCTGGATGCTCTCCCGCATCTCTTTCGACGGACGGTGGCCGAGACCCACGACGGCACGGCAGACTGACCATTCGAAGAACACGGCAGCGATCACGAGCCCGACGGACGGCTCGTCGGCAAAGTAGGCCCGGATCTTCCGTTCGATCCGTTGGGGCCCATCGTTCACCAGGAACATGGCCCCGACCGTACGCTTCTTGCGGTTGATCCGTAACCGTCTCCTGCCTAGTGGATCAGTGACCACCTCCACGCGCGCCGCCATCTACCTCCGCGTCAGCAAGTCGGACGGGTTCACAGAGCGTCGAGAACCAGCGCCCCGAAGTGGAGCAACTCGCCGACGCTCGTGGCCTCGAGGTCGTCGCCGTCTACGAGGAGCAAGCATCGGCCGCGAAGCGCCGGCAGACGTATGAGACGATGCTCAGGGACGCCAAGCGTGGGAAGTTCTCCGTGCTCGTCATCTGGGCGCTCGACAGGTTCGGCCGCTCGATGGTCGGCAACCTTCAGGACGTGCTCGAGCTCGACCGCATCGGCGTCACGGTCGTGAGCGTGCGCGAGAGCTGGCTCGACACGGGCGGCCCCGTGCGCTCTCTCCTCATCGCCATCTTTCCTGGGTCGCCGAGCAAGAGCGCGGGCGGCTCATCGAGAGGACGAGAGCTGGGCTCGAGCAGGCGAGGAAGCGGGGAGCGAAGATCGGACGAGGGCGATCGGTGAGAGGTACCGGTCGGGATCGAGGGCGGAGAAGCTGCGCATTCTGGACGAGTTCGTCGCGGTGACGGACGCTTCGCGTGACGCCTGCTATGGCGGCCGGGCTCAGCGATCACGTGTGGGAGATCGACGATCTGATCGCGCTGATGCCCAAGCCGGTTGCGAAGCCGTGGGGGAGCGTGAAGCGGGCGCTCGCGGGATGAAGCGCGAGCCGCACTTTTTGATAATCATGAATTAGAAAGAAATTGCTGTGTATGGCGATCGGATCTAGACCCATAGAATGCAACGTAGATCGGCCATGTCACAGAGGAGGTACCGCCAATGAGTCTCGCTCTAGTTCAGATATCGGTCCCGGTGTTCCGGCAGATCCACGACCACCTGATGACCCACAATCGTCGGTGCCGGAACATGCACCTTCGTGCGACCGTTCCATATTCGAAGCCAGCGCAGATGATGCACCTACACGCCGTGTATGCGACCTCAACGACCGTGGTCTCCGGGATGATCTCGGGTCCTGGCGTCTTCTGCCACTACGACCTGGTGTTGGTGGACGGTCAGCCGCAGTGGCGCGTGCACGCAGAGGAAGGCGAACAGAAGTACATCGATCGCCTCCAGCACCGGTTCGTGCGTGAGATGGTGAATCGTATGGGCGTGGAAGGGACGGACGAGCTGGACCACCCAGTCAACCGAACCGAAGGGCAGCTTTACCTGCGGCGACAATACGGCGGCATGTCGCCAGAAGACCGATTGTGCCTGGATGCTATCGAAAGCGGAGCACTCGACCGACGCTTCGTCGCGCAGTTCGCGCCATGGAACCTTGCGCTGTATCTTGGTCCGCCGCAGCGCCAGCGCTCTCCGCGTAGACCGCGCCCGTGAAAAGGTCCCCGTACTTCGGGTCGCGGACCACCACGTAGGGCGTCCTCTCGTTCCCGCACCGACATGTCGGTGCGCGTAGACCGCGTAGCGTGCCCTTGGCGAATGGCTCCGTCGTGGTCAGGACTAGGCCGCACCGCGAGCAAGGATGGCTGTACGGCTGGACGCCGTAGCGCGCCGTCCATTGCTCGGCGGTCGCGCCGAGGACAGTCAACCTCGCCTCCAACCTGGGCGCCTTGGCCGCGCGTCTTCCGCTTTGCACGCGCGTACCCTCGCATGTAGAACCAGAACTTGCCTAGCCCAACGCCTCGGGATCGCTAAACAAAGTGGGCGCACAAACGACAACCACCCACACGCCAGCGGTAGCGGCGGCGGGTTGTGGCGCCATTCCTGCGGACGTGGTGATCGCCCACCTGAGCCAAGGGATCAAGAGCCAGCAGTTGCGGCGGCGACCTAAAATTGGGTCATGACCGACTTCGACCCGATGAAGGCTACGGCCGAGGAGCGTGAGCGCGCCCTCTTGGTCATCGGCTGGACGCTGACCATCATCAAGAACAGCACCGTCGATGCGAAGGTGCACCGCGCTGTCGAACGCGCCGACCGCGCCCTCAACTCGCTGGCGAGGCGGATTGCGGCGCAAGAATGGCCGCCAGCCGTCGAAAAATGACGGCGCGCAAGATCTCAAACTGACCCACTACCGCCCGTGCCGGTCGATGCCGCGCCTTCGGCGATGCCGGAGGCCTCCAGCCAGCGCGCGAGCGCGCGCACGGGGGCCAGAAGCGGGGATCGACGCATACGGGATGCCCTTCGTCGCGTCGGGGCTTGACGGGTAAAGCCTATCGCTTTACATGCAGGAGGGTGGAACGCGAGAAGATGCTGAACGTGCGGATCACCGACGACGAAAACCGGATGCTTAAGGCCCTCGCGGAGCACCAGGGCATGAGTGTTTCCGACGTCATCCGGCAGTACGTCCGACGGGCATTCGCCGAGACGTTTTCACCGAAGCGAGCAAAGCGGTAACCAGGGGAACACGATGCCGAACGACACCACGCTCACCCCCGCCGCGCGGAAGATGCTGGACGACTTCAAGAGCGGCTTTCTGAAGGCCCTTGTCGACGACCGCGCCGAGATCGCCGCGGGCAAGAAGGTGCACGACCCGAAAAAGCGCGAGTACGTGGATGAGGTCGACCCCGCGCTGGCCGACAAGTGGGCTGCCCACATGCCTGACGACGACGAGAACGACCGCAGTAACTACCTCCTCGGGGACGAGACGGATTTCGTGTTCGTGGACGGCCAGGACGGCGCCCCCGAGGACGAGGACGACGACGAGGCGCCCCCCACCGCGGACCTCGTTGCGCGCGTCCGGGCGCTCCTTGCCGACGCCGCGAACGAAGAGCAACCACTCACCTCGGAGCGCTACGGTGCGCTCTGCTCCGAGGTCAAGCTCGTGTGCCTCGAAGCCGACGAGCCCGACGAGGTAGAGGCCCTCATCGTCCCCGAGCTTGCGGCCCTGAAACCCTGACCCACGCCCCCCTCGGAGAACGGCCCCATGAGCACCCCCGACGAGAACGACGCGAAGGCCAAGCGCGACGCGTTCTTCGACGACCTTCTCGCCAACCCCGAGAAGTACAAGAAGAAGTGGGGCGACGAGGCGCGGGCGGAAAATCCCGAGATGACCGACGAACAGATCGAGGCCTCCTGGGATCAGCTGGCCGACCAGTTTGGGCTCTAGGCGAGTGAGCCCCATGACCATCCCTCCGAGCGAGCCGCCCGCCGACGAGAGCGGCCCCACCGGCCCCACGAACGAGACCAAGACCGAGGACGCGCCCGCCCGCGGTCCGCGGGTCCTGACGAGCCTCATGGGCCCGGGCGACCTCAAGACGCCCGAGCAGCGCTCGGGGTACGGCGACCAGCTGACGGACGAGATCGTGGCGCTGGTCCAGGCCGAGCGAGCGCGCCTGGGGCTCCCGCCGCTGACGTAGTTGGAAGAGAGCATGACGACCAGCAAGGGCAGACGCCCGGCGACGAGGAGACGGTAGGCCCATGACGATCCCCAAGAAGATCCGCGAGAGCACCGGCGGCGCCTACGGGAAGCGGGGTGCCTTCTTCATGCGCATCACGACCGCGCCCCAGAAACGCCGGGCCGAGCACCTGCCGTGGTGCACCTCGCTCGAAGCAGCCGCGGCGCGCGCCAAGATGGTCCAAGCCTGGGTGAACCGTCTCCGCCAAGCCGGGCAGGTCGATTTCATCGAGACGATCATCCAGCTCGCAGCGGCAGCGGTGGAAGAAAAAACGCTCGCGGAGATCAGCGAGAACGTCACGGGCATCGCGGGAAACGACTTCAAACGCATCGAGGCGCCGAAGAAGGTTGGCGGTCCGGTCACCTTCCGCACCTTCGCGGAGCGGTGGACCGGAGGCGAGTTAGCGCGCGTCTACCCAGATCACATCGAAATCAAGGCGTCCGTCACCGACGACGTCGAGCGCCTTGAGAAGCACGTCTACCCGCACGTCGAGGACGTGCCGCTCGCCGCCTTCACCCGCGGACACGCAGACGGTGTCATGGCGAAGCTGCCCCCCACCCTGAAGCGCGGGACCCGGCGGCAAGTTGCGCAGCTCATCAACCGCGTCCTCCACTTGGCCGTCTTCGCCGAAGCGCTCAAACATCACCCGCTCCCGCGTGGCTGGCTACCGAAGGCGCCGAAGGCCGACAGCATCGCGAAGGAGGCGCTCCTGCCGAGCGAAGAGGCGCGGCTACTTGGCGGTCGGAACGACGCCGGCGAGGTGGTCGTGCCCCTTGGCTACCGCGTGGCCTACGCCTTTCTCCACCGTGAGGGCATGCGAAAGGGCGAGGCTCGGTGCCTGACGTGGGGGGACGTCAACCTCGGCAAGGGGATCGTCTCGCTCGACGAGAACAAGACCGACCGCCCTCGATCGTGGGTGCTGACGCCCGGCGTGGTGCGTGTGCTGGAGCGGTGGAAGAAGGCGAGCACAAAGACGACGGCAGCCGATCCGGTGTTCACCGGCATCGCTTGGGAAAAGCTCGCGCTGGTATACCGGGCGCACTGCGAAGCGGTCGGCATCGTGCGTGAGCGCCTCTTCCAGAAGAAGGCCAACAAGCTCCGCCTCCGCGCCCACGACATGCGCGCGTTTTTCGTCACCGGGGGGATGTTCGCGGGGCACGACGCGCTGTGGATTACCGACCGGAGCGGACACACGACGCTCGGCATGCTGCGCACGTACGAGCGCGACGTCCGTCGGTGGCGTGAACTCGGCGAGGCTCCCTGCGACGCCGACGTCGCGATCCCCGAAGCCGCCGCCGCGTTTCGCGGCGGCAAACACGGCGGCAACGGTGGACAACCGACCCCGGTGATACGACGTAAGTCATTAGAAGTGCACGGGAAGGGACTTGAACCCATACGCCTTTCGGCGGCGGAACCTAAATCCGCTGCGTCTGCCAGTTTCGCCACCCGTGCGGTGCGCTCGTGGACCGATCGCCCGGTGATCCTACCAGGAGTCCTCGCCGCATCATCGGCGATGGTTTGACCGCGCTGCTGGCGCGCGCCCGGCGGAAAGAATCCCGCTCGCCTGACCATCGTGGATGGGCTTTTCGCCGCCGCTGGGCTACTAGCGAGCGATCCCCATGGTCGACCCTGCAACTCTCCGCGCCGCCCTTCCGCTCTGCCTCGACGCCACGGACTTTCCTCTCCTCGGCGCGAAGTACGAGGGGAAGGTCCGCGACAACTACACCACCCGCGACGGGCGGCGCTTCATCGTGGTCACCGACCGCATCAGCGCCTTCGATCGCGTCCTCGGCACCCTGCCCTTCAAGGGGCAGGTGCTCAACGGGCTGGCGGCGTGGTGGTTTCAGCAGACCCGGGACGTCGCGCCGAACCACCTCTTGGGCGTGCCCGATCCCAACGTCATCGAGTGTGTCGAGTGCACGCCCGTGCTGGTCGAGATGGTGGTGCGCGCGTACGCCACCGGCACCACTTCGACCAGTCTGTGGACCCACTACCAGCGCGGAGTCCGCGTCTTCTGCGGCCACGCGCTCCCCGACGGGCTCAGAAAGAACCAGCCCCTCCCCCGTCCCATCCTCACGCCGACCACCAAGGCCCCCAAGGGCGAGCACGATGTCTCCGGCTCGCGCGAGGAAATCCTGGCCACCGGCAAGGTCAGCCCCGAGGATTTCGACCAGGCGGCGGACGTCGCCATGAAGCTCTTCGCCGCCGGCCAGCGCATCTGCGCCGAGCGCGGGCTCATCCTGGTCGACACCAAGTACGAGTTCGGCCGCACCCCCCAGGGCGCCCTCGTGGTCATCGACGAGATCCACACTCCCGACTCGTCGCGCTTCTGGCAGCGAAAGACCTACGACGAGCGCTTCGCCGCCGGGGCCGATCCCGAGCCGCTCGACAAGGACTTCGTCCGGCGCTGGTTCATCGCGCAAGGGTACAAGGGCGACGGCGTGCCCCCGGCCATGCCCGACGAGGTGCGGGTCGGCGCCGCCGAGCGCTACATCGCGGCCTTCGAGCAGATCACCGGACGCGCCTTCGTGCCGGACGAGCAGGCCCCGCTGCCGCGGATGGCGAAGAACCTGCGTGCGCGGTCGGGAGGCTGGTGATGAAGGCGACGGTCCTGGTGCGGCTGAAGACCGAGGTGCTCGACGTGCAGGGGGACGCCGTGCGGCGCGCGCTAGGAAAGCTGGGGTTCGAGGGGGTGAAGGACGTGCGCGTGGGCAAGGTCATCGAGATCGAGATCGACGAGGCGCATGCCCGCGCGCCCGACCTGAAGCAGCGCCTCCAGAAGATGGCCGACGAGATGCTCGCCAACCCGGTCATCGAGGACTACGAGGTTCGCGTCTGAGGGGCCTCTCCAGCGACGGGCCGGCGGGCGAGGGGGCGCTGCGGTTCGTGCGCGCGGGGGAGCGGACGGTCGTCCACACGGCAAGAGCGCGCAGCCCGCTCAAGCTCCTCCTGCCGAAAAACCACGGCCCCGGTTCGTGGGTGTACGTCGCCACGCTGGGCGGAGGGCTGGTCGACGGGGACGTGGTGGCCCTCTCGGTGGAGGTCGATCGCGCGGCCTGCGCGCTCCTCGGCACGCAAGCGTCGACCAAGGTGTACCGATCGCCGAACGGCACCGTGCAAAGCTTGCGCGCGCGCGTGGCGTCGGGCGGGCTGCTCGCCGTTCTGCCCGACCCCGTCTCCTGCTTCGCGGGCGCGCGCTACGAGCAGCACATCGACATCCAGCTCGAGGACGAGCAGGCCACGCTGGTGCTGGTCGACGCCCTGACCTGCGGTCGCGCGTCGCGGGGCGAGCGCTGGGCCTTCTCGCGCTACGCATCGCGCACTCGCGCGTGGCGCGCGGACCGCTTGATCCTCCACGACGCCACGCTGCTCGATCCGCGGCACGGGGCGCTGCCCGCGCGCATGGGAAGGTTCGAGGCGCTGGCCACGGTCTTGGCGATCGGACCGCGATCGCAAGAGGTGAGGGCCGGCCTGCTCGCGGCCGCGACGTGGCCGCCCGGCAGGGAAGCGTCGCGGCTCGCCTCGGCCACCGCCCTCGCACCCGACGCAGCGATCGGTCGCCTCGCCGCTTCGTCGGCGCAGGAGGCCATCGCCGCCATCCGCGCGCTGGTCGGCCCGGTGGCGCGTGAGCTTGGGGACGACCCGTTTGCGCGTCGGTGGTAGGCTCTCGCGTCGTCGGACATGCACCTCACCCCCCGCGAGCTCGACAAGCTTCTTCTTCACGGTGCCGGCACGCTCGCGCAGAAACGCCTCGCGCGTGGCGTGCGTCTCAATTACCCCGAGGCGGTGGCTCTGCTGGCCACCCAGCTCCTCGAGCTCATTCGCGACGGACGCAGCGTGGCCGAGCTCATGGACCTGGGACGGCGCGTGCTGGGGCGGGCCCAGGTGATGGACGGCGTCCCGGAGATGCTCCACGAGGTCCAGGTGGAGGGGACCTTCCCGGACGGGACGAAGCTCGTCACCGTGCACCATCCCATCGCGCTGGACTACGTCGACCTCACCCTCGCGCTCTACGGCAGCTTCCTCCCGGTGCCCGACGTCGCCTCCTTCACCGTGCCGGCGCGCGAGGTGGTCCCCGGCGAGACGCTGGTCGCGCCAGGGGAGATCGAGCTCAACGTCGGACAGGCGCGGCGCGCGCTCGACGTCACCAACCGCGGCGACCGGCCCATTCAGGTCGGCAGCCACTTCCCCTTTGCCGAGACCAACCGGGCCCTCGACTTCGACCGGACCGCCGCCGAAGGGATGCGCCTCGACATTCCCGCCGGGACCGCGGTCCGTTTCGAGCCGGGCGAGTCGAAGACGGTCACCCTGGTGGCCACCGGCAGCTCCCTCGCAGGTGCTCCATGACGTCGCGGATCGCGCGCACCCACTACGTCGACATGTTCGGTCCCACCACCGGGGACCGCCTGCGGCTGGGCGATACCGGGCTGGTGATCGAGGTCGAGCGGGACTTCACGACCTACGGCGACGAGTGCAAGTTCGGCGGCGGCAAGGTGCTGCGCGACCGGCAAGGGCAAGCCGCGGGGGTGGCCGACGACGACGCGCTCGATCTGGTGATCACCAACGCGCTCATCGTCGACGTGAGCGGAATCTACAAGGCCGACATCGGCGTCAAGCACGGGAGAGTCACCGGCATCGGCAAGGCCGGCAATCCCGCCGCAATGATGGGGGTCACGCCGGGGATGGTGGTGGGGGTGGGAACCGAAGCCATTTCCGCCGAGGGGCTGGTGGTGACGGCGGGTGGGATCGACACGCACATCCACTACATCTGCCCGCAGCAGGCCTTCGAGGCCATCGCCTCGGGGGTGACCACGTTCCTCGGCGGCGGCACCGGCCCCGCCACCGGGACCAACGCCACCACCTGCTCACCGGGCGCCTGGAACATCGCGCGCATGCTGCAGGCGACCGACGCGCTGCCGCTCAACATCGGCCTCACCGGGAAGGGAAACACCTCGCGGCCCGAGGGGCTGCTGGAGCAGATCCGCGCCGGGGCGGTGGGCCTGAAGCTGCACGAAGACTGGGGGACCACCCCGGGCACCATCGATTGCTGTCTCGCCCTCGCCGACAAAGAGGACGTGCAGGTCACCATCCACACCGACACGCTGAACGAGTCCGGCTACGTCGACGACTCCATCGCGGCCTTCCGCGGGCGGACAGTGCACACCTACCACTCCGAGGGCGCTGGCGGCGGCCACGCTCCCGACATCCTCCGGGTGTGCGGCGAGCCCAACGTCATCCCCAGCAGCACCAACCCCACGCGACCGCTGACGGTGAACACCCTCGACGAGCACCTCGACATGCTCATGGTGTGTCACCACCTGGACAAGAACATCCCGGAGGACGTCGCCTTCGCCGAGAGCCGCATCCGCGGCGAGACCATCGCCGCCGAGGATATCCTGCACGACCTCGGGGCCATCTCCATCATCTCCAGCGACAGCCAGGCCATGGGCCGCGTCGGCGAGGTGATCACCCGCACCTGGCAAACCGCCCACAAGATGAAGGAGCAGCGTGGCCGGCTGGTCGGCGAGAAGGGGGAGAACGACAACCTCCGCGTGCGCCGCTACATCGCCAAGTACACGGTGAACCCCGCCATCGCCCACGGAATGGCGCACGAGATCGGGTCGGTGCAGGTGGGCAAGCTGGCGGATCTGGTCCTGTGGCGTCCGGCCATGTTCGGGGCGAGGCCCGAGATCGTGCTCAAAGGGGGGCTCATCGCCTGGGCGCAGATGGGGGACCCCAACGCGTCCATCCCCACGCCGCAGCCCTCGTACATGCGGCCGATGTTCGGCGCCTACGGACGCGCCACCGGAGCCACCTCCCTGGCCTTCGTGTCGAAGCGCGCGCTGGCCGAGGGGAACCTCGAGAGCCTCGGCCTGGGCAAGTCGCTCTCGGCGGTGCGCGGCTGCCGGACCATCGGCAAGCGCGACATGGTCCTCAACGACGCGCTCCCCAGCCTCTCGGTGGACCCCGAAACCTACGAGGTGCGCGCCGACGGCGTGCTGCTGCGCTGCGATCCGGCGGTGCGGTTGCCGCTGGCGCAGCGCTACTCGCTCTTCTAGCCGTGGCGGCGGGGTTGGACTGGCTCGCGATGCAGCTGGCCGACTCCGCCTTCCCGGCGGGTGGGTTCGCGCACTCCGCGGGAATGGAGGCGGCCAGCCAGCTGGGCGAGCTCTCCGACCGAGGCGTCGAAGCGTTCGTGCACGAGGCGCTGTGGCAAGCGGGCCTCGGGTCGCTGCCCTTCGTGGGGGACGCGCACCGCGAGCCGGGCCTGGTCGCGGCGATCGAAGGGGATTGCGAGGCGTTTCTCACCGGCCTGGTGGCCAACCGGGCCAGCCGGACGCAGGGCCGGGCTTTCACCTCGGCGTGCGCGCGGAGCTTCGGCGGTACGGAGCTAGTCGAGCTGCACGATCGGGTGCGCGACCATCGACTGCACGGACACCACGCGCCGCTCTTCGGCGCCGTGGCCGCTCGGCTGGGCATTCCGCGCCTCGACGCGCAGCACGTCTGGATGCACGTCACGCTGCGAGGACTCCTCTCCGCCGCCGTCCGCCTCGGCCTCACCGGGGCGCACGAGGCGCAGACCATGCATCTCGCCGCCGCCCCGCTTCTCGATCGCGTCCTCGCGGAGTGCGGCGCGCTCGGCCGCGAGGCCATCGCGCAGACCTCCCCGAGGCTGGAGATCACCGCCAGCCAGCACCATCACCTCTACTCGCGACTGTTTCAATCCTGAGAAGAGAGCAGGAAAATCATGGGACACCGGACCGATCACGATCACGCTCACGAGCACCCGCACGTCCCCGCCGCGCCGCGCGACTACCTCGCGCGCGCCTTCACCGTGGGGGTGGGCGGTCCGGTGGGCAGCGGCAAGACGGCGCTGCTGCTCGCGCTCTGCCGGGCGCTGCGCGATCGGGTTCGCCTCGGCGTGGTCACCAACGACATCTTCACCCGCGAGGACGCGGAGTTCTTGCAGCGCCACGACGCGCTGCCGGCCGAGCGCATCCGCGCGGTGGAGAC
>Ga0302326_10024065_pt1 | contig 12391 bp, 11 predicted proteins | sample Palsa_T0_3_FD_202264 | JGI IMG/M metagenome (GOLD analysis project Ga0302326, IMG submission 202264) | Peat permafrost microbial communities from Stordalen Mire near Abisko, Sweden - Palsa_T0_3 | ecosystem: Environmental > Terrestrial > Soil > Palsa > Peat permafrost | place: Sweden: Abisko...
GCGCATCTTCACGCCGCAGGTCGAGCTGGAGTTTGCCGGACATCCGACCATCGGTTCGGCGTTTGTAATTCTCGCGGAGGGCCGGCTTTCCGGCCGCAAGGCGTTCACTCTCGACGAGCAGATTGGTCCCGTTCCGATCCGCATCGAAGGGGACGACGATCCGTTGATTTGGCTCGAGACTCCGCCGATTTCCATCGGTCGCACCTTCGATCGGGACGCATGGGCGCGCGCGCTCCGCATCTCGGCCGATGACCTGCTGCCGGAGGTGCCCTGCCGCAGCTACTCCGCCGGAGTTCCGTGCGTCTTCATCGCACTGCGCGACGTACGGGCGGTCGACGCGGCGGACGTGGATGAACCTGGGATGCGACACGCGTTGCTTGGCGAGGACAAGCCGACCTGCATCTTTGTCTTCACGCCGACACCGTTCGGGGCGTACTCGCGAATGTTTGCGCCGCAGCTGGGTATCCGCGAAGACCCCGCGACCGGAAGCGCTACGGGTCCGCTCGCGGCGTTCATGCTGGACTACGATCTGGTATCCGCGCCGGACCGCTCGCGTTTCTTCAGCGAGCAGGGGACAAAAATGGGACGCCGCAGCATCTTGCACGTTCGCGTCGACGATGTCGCCGGACGCAGGCGTATCGAGGTGGGCGGCAAGGTCGTGCCGTTCGCGACGGGCACGATCCGCGTGCCACTATCCGGTCTTCAAAGGCCCGGCGAACGTATAAGTACTGACGACGATGCCGGACGGCGTCGCATTCGTGCGCACGAGCTCGAATGAGCGTGCCGGGCTTCCCTCAGCGAAGAAGCGCTTCCCCACGCCCAACAGGACCGGATACACGAACAGCAGGATCTCATCCGCGAGCCCACGTTCGAGCAGCGTCGATGTCAACGTGGAGCTACCCCAAAAAATAAGGTCGGGGCCGTCCTCGGATTTGATGCGGCGAATTCCCTCGACGACGTCCGGTCCGAGGCTCTGGACCGGGCCCCATGCAAGACTTTCCGGACGGTGGGTAGCGATATACTTTGTTGCCGCGTTGATGCCGTCAGCGAGCGGACTACTCGGCGCCTTTGGCCAGTAATCCGACCAGATGTCGTAGGTGCGACGGCCTAGCAAAAGATCGAACCCCTCGCCTTGCGCGGCGATGAGTTCCTCCCGGCCGGCGAGGGTCCGATAGGGCTCAGTCCAGTCGCCGTAAGGGAAATCGCCGTCGTCGGCGGAGGCCTGGATTACGCCGTCGAGCGAGATGTGTTCGAAGACCCTGATCAGTCTCATAAGAACTCCTAACGCGGTTGCGATTTACAAACGCGTCGATCAGGCGCCGCCGAAATCGACATCCCCGCGCGATGTTCTCAGGCGGCACTCGCTCCGAGCAACTTCGTGAGATTGGTCGTCGCAGCGGACGCGTAGCGTTTGATGCGTTCGCGAGCGTCGATGACGAGCGGATCGTCGTGACGGAGCGCGAGCCCCCCGAGTGGATTGAGCCGCGTGGTCATCGCCCAGCGCGCAAGCGCTGGGGAGCCGTCGCGAGAACGTTGATTCCTAAGCGTGGCGAGGAACGCCGACAGGTAATCGGTGTTTGCGTCCCAGTTCATGATGGGCGGACACAGGCGATTTTTCTCTTCGTCGCTTTCTACCGTGGCCTCGACGACCCCGAGCGTGGTGAACTGGTAGCAAGCGAGTCCCCACTGGAACAGCTGGACCGTCACCCGTTCCGGCTCGTAGATCGGGCGGACGGGACGTAGCGGCAGCCCACGCGACGCGCAATGGACGTGCACCGTCCCTTCGCTCGTCGGTACGGTGCCTTCATCGAGGACGATCTCATCGCGCTCGATCCTACGCACGTGACCGAGCCGAACGACGTCTGTGATCCGACGGAGCAGCCTCAGCTCCGCCTCGCTGATGATCGCGCCGCGGAACATGCTCGCCGGCACGCGGGGATCGACGCGAAGGAAGAACTCCTTACCTTCGAGCTGCGCAAACAGATCCGGGATTGACGTCGCCTGGGCCATGGCCTCGAGCTGGATCGCGAGCCCGCTATAGGTCTGCGGGAGTAGCGAGTGCGGTTGTTGGAAGCGCCGGTTCAGCCACCATCCTTCGCGCGGTTTGATCCAGCGGATCGCCGCAGCGGGGACGCCCTGTTCGAGCAGCCAGACGCAAGCGTCCAAAGCGGTCTTGCCCGCTCCGATAATAACGAACCCCTCGGGTCGCTCGCTGATGCGTGCGATCTCGCCTGCGGGCACGCATCGAACCCCATCGGCGACCTGGAACGGCGGTGCGCTGGTCGCCGGAACGGTACCTTCGAGATAGGTGGTGTCGACAATCTTACGCCGTACGCGCGCCTTCCAAGCCTGTCCCGCCAGCCGGGAGACGACGCGGCCGTCCTCCAGATAGTCACTGCTCGGGAAATAGCGAACGCGCCCGCTCGGCAGAAAGCGGCGAAGCATCACGTTCGCGTAGTACGCGCGAATCTCGTCGGCGCCGGCAGTCTCGTAGTAGCCGGCATTGGTCCCCACCTCATCGAGCGCGTCTTCCCCGAGCGGTACCGAGCTGACGCCGTAGAACGCTGAGGGTTGATGTAACCGCACGTAAGGATAGGCATCGATCCAGTGTCCTCCGGGCGCGTGGCGCCGATCGACGATCGTAATCGTCGCGTCGCTATGCTCGAGGAGCGCGTCGGTAAACGCCATCCCTGCGGCCCCAGCCCCGACTACGAGATAATCGGTTTCAAGTTCTTCGGGCATGGTTGTTCAGGGCTTCTTGCGCATCCGTTCAGCGTCCTCGGAACCGTCTTCCGCCCCGCTCGCGCGGGTACTGTTGTGACGTAGGCGAACGCAGGCTGCTTTACTTCGCCGAAACCGGCACGGCTTGCAAGTCCGACGGTGCGCGTTCCTCGAGAACGTCGCCCATCCGCAATTCGATCGCGGCCTTCATCTCGGGGTGCGTGAAAATGTAGAAGCGGTTCGCTCGCACGGCATCGAGGACGTGGCCTGCTACGACCGACGGATCGATTCCGTCCGCCACCAACTGCCCGACCGCTGCGCGGAGCCCCTCGGTCACCGCATTTGTCTCCGGAGCCGGCGCCCACAGGGGCCGGTTCCGCTCCGATTGCGAGATGCCGGTTCGAACGAACCCAGGGCAGAGTACCGAAACACCGATGTTCGATCCGACGAGCCGCAGATCGCGGTAAAGACATTCCGACAGGGTGACGACCGAATGCTTCGTCACGCAGTACGGAGCCATCATCTGCGGCGAAACCATTCCCGCCATCGAGGCCGTGTTCACGACGTACCCCTCGCCCTGTGTCAACATCACGGGAACGAAGGCTCGAATCCCGTGAATCACGCCCCACAGGTTGACGCCGAGAATCCATTTCCAGTCGGCCTCGGTCACCGTCCACGCAAGGCCGCCGCCGCCGACTCCCGCGTTGTTGTGCAACAGATGGACGGCGCCGAACCGATCGAGCGCGCGATCGCGCAGCGCTTCAACCGATACGGCGTCCGAAACATCCGTGACGACCGCGAAGACCTCGGCGCCTTGGTTCGAAAGCGAGCGCACCGTTTCGTCGAGTGCATCCTTCTCGATATCGGCAAGGACGATCTTCATCCCATCCGCCGCCGCGCGCTCGGCAACGGCCCGCCCGATGCCACTCGCGCCGCCCGTAATAACGGCGACTTTTCCACGTAATGCGTCCATCTCGCGGCTCCCAAATCTTCTAGCGAATGGCCAAGGCTCTTCGACACGCCGCCCCAGACCGTCTCCTTCGAAGAACCTTCTCGCTCGCACACCTCCAATCTAAAACCGCGACGTTATTGATTTGAAAAAGTTCGGACGGCAGGCACGAGGAGACGCATCGTGAGCGACTGCAGCACCGCAGCTGCCGGCACTGCAAGGACGACGCCGTTGAGTCCGAAGAGCGCTCCCCCGATCGCGGTCGCGAGAATCGTCGCGAGCGGCTCGACGTCGAGTTGCTTCTTGAAGATCAGCGGCGAGATGAAACTGCCTTCGAGGCCTTCCATCACGGAGATGAGCGCGACTGCCTCGGCCGCTCGAATCCAGCCCTGCGCTGCCAGCACGACGCCACCGACCATCAGCACGGCGACGAGCGTGCCGAGATAGGGAACCGCGACCAGCAACCCCTGCAGGAGGCCGAGGACGATTGCGTACGGCGCCCCAATCCACGAAAGCAATACCATGCTGGCAAGTGCGACGATCGCTCCGTTCGCCAGCGAACCGCTCACGTAGCGGCCGAGTTTGTCGCCCAGTTCCTCAAACAGTGCGTTCGCCGCATTCCGCGCATTGGGGCGAATGAGACTGAGAACGAATACTCGTAGCGCATCGGAGGCCCCCTCGATCATCTCGAACGTCAGCAACCCGACGACGACAATCGCTCCCGGCTGGTCGTAAGATTGGTGCGACCGATAACACGCCGGGAACCTTAGCGTCGAGGGAGTTAGGCCGCGCGAATTATCGGCGCGTCATTGGATGCGCCCTTTAGAAGGGCCTCGATGACTTTTGTCTCGTTCGGCAGTGGGAAGATCTCGCTCGGGCGCCTCAATAGGAAGCCTTGAACCCCGTGAATGCCGCGATTCCGCGCGACTTGCGCGGGGAGCCGGCACACGAAATCGAGCATCTCCCGCGTTTCGATTCCCTCGGCAATGACGTAGGCCCCAGTACTGTCCGCAATCGCGACGATACCCGCGAGGACGCCTCGCGCGTTCTTGTCTTCGAGCGCCTTTACGATGACTTCGCGATCGATTTTGACAAACTCGAGCGGTAACCGACTCAACATCTCAAGACCCGAGTTCCCCGACCCGGTGTCGTCGAGTGCGAGGCGGAATCCGAGCTTCTGCAACGCTTGAGCCGAATCAATAACGGCGCCGACCCGTGAGATCGAGCGCTCGGTGATCTCGATGACGACCCGTTGGGGCGTGAGCCCTGCGGCGCGCACGGCCTTTACGAAGTCGTGCGGATCGAGCCGGCCGTGGTCGAGCGACTGCGGAGAAACGTTGATGAACAAGAGCGCGCCCGCAGGTACCTCGCCGGCAGCGGCGAGTGCGCCTTTCCGGCAAATTGCATCGAGTTCGTGCGCGCATCCGATTCGCTCCGCCAAGTCGAACGCTTCCTGCGGTCCGTTGAACCCGTACTTCGGATCCGGCCGCGCGAGCGCTTCGTACGCGAGAACCCGGCATTCACGAACGTCCCAGATTGGCTGGAACGCGACGGGCACCGGACCAGCGGCAATCAGCTCGTGGAGGTTGTGAATCCTATCCGGCGAGAGGTGCCACATATCTGCGAGTGATGGGTCGAACACGGTGACGCCGTTGCGGCCCGCCCGCTTGCCGGTGTACATGGCCGCGTCGGCTTGCGCTTGCAGCGTGACGACACCGCACTCCGCGCCCGTCAAGGTTGCAAGACCGATGCTCACGGTACATCCGAAGGGGTTTAGCCGCACGTCAGCCCCAATGCGTTGCATCGTCTCGGTCGCCCGGTCGATCGAAGTATGAGGTAAAATGACGGCAAACTCGTCTCCTCCGATCCGATAAGCGCGATCTTCCCGTCGAAGCTTGCCCAAGAGATCGGCGAGTTTAATGAGCACCGAGTCGCCGTGCATATGTCCGTTTTGATCGTTGGCGACCTTGAAGTCGTCGACGTCCAGCAGAGCCAGCGTCAATGTCTCCCCGTAGCGCTGTGCCCGTGCGACTTCCCGTGCGAAGTCCTCCTGGTAGGCGCGATGGTTTCCGAGGCCGGTGAGGTTGTCATTGCGCGCGGCGTTCTCGAGCTTGTCGATCTTCGCTTGATGGATTGTCTTAAAGCGCCGCTGGTATGTGAGTAATACCGCGAGAAACACCCCGAGCGAGAGCACCGCGAGCGTCGAAAGAACGATCGTAACGACAACGCTTCGTCCCTGGGTTTCGCGAAGCTCCAGGAGCGTCGCGTTGGCGATAGCTGCGTGCGCGTCGGCACGGGCTTCGATCGCGCCTCGGATACGCTCGAATACCGGACTGACGACGCTACGGTTGAGGACGAGCTCGCGCGCTCGGTCGCCGCGGTCGATCGCGGCGTAAAGTTCATTCGAGGCGGCGAGATACCGTGTGTGGTCCCTCAGGACGCTCTCGATCGTCGCGCGGTCGGACGCATCGCCGAGCAAACTCGCTTCGTTCAAAACTCGTACGAGCGAATCGGCGCGGGCGCGGTGCACTGCAGCAATGCCGGCTCCGGGATCGAGTCGATACTTTCGGTCCAGGGATTCTTCGGATACTAGGTCATAGCGCGCCGTTTGGAAACTGTCGTTTACGATATCTTCAGTTGCCGCGACGGTCGACGCTCGCGTCGTTTTGGCCGCCGAGTCGAACGCGAGCGCGGCCGAACAGACCAGGACCGACGTTAGGCCGAGCAGCGCGATGCGACTCGAGATTTCCAGGCGGTTCATTCGAGAAGCGCGCAGAGTGACCCAGGTCACGAAACGCCGCACGGAGCGAATTGACATATCATAGGCATCGGTTGGAGGTCTGCCCTTCTGAGCGTTTCTATCCGACGCCCTCGTGCATCCGTTGGGCGAAGACATAGGCCCGCTGACTTTGATGCTCGACATCCGGAGCATACGGGCCACGCTCCCAGATGGCTTCGACGGTGAGGCCGCTTGCGACCAGGAGCCGGCCGATCACCGACGGACGAAAATAGCGAAATTCCAGGGAGATCGGAACGCCCCAGAGGTCCGTGGGCTTCACGGTTTCGTCTCCAACGTGGAACGCGAGCAAAACGAGACCGCCGGGCTTTAGCACCCTTTGTATCTCGCGAAATGCAATGGGAAGAGCGCTCTCCGGAAGATTCACGATGGCATAAAATGCCCGCAAGGCTCTCGTCCGCGAGATCCAGTGCGAGCATGTTGCCGCTCCGAAACGCAATATCCGGACTGCGGCTTTGGGCCTGTTCGATCATCTCGGGCGAAAGGTCCACTCCAAATACGGACACGCCGGCGCGAACCGATCGAGAAGTTCCCGGTCGAACGGTTTCTCGTCGAGTTCGTGAAACAGGCGATTGGCGTACTCGGCGGCGACCCGATAGTAGCTCTCACGGATCGAATCGAGCGGCTCATTCGTTGCCGGACTTGAGGGTTACTCGCACCTCTCGACCTGTTCGCCTCCCTGCGAGGGGCAACCATCGCTGCCTTCGCGACGCTACGGAACAACTCGCCGGACGCGGAGACCGGCCCTCTCGAAACGGCGGCTGGGCGCAGACGACGCCGCGAACTTACGAAGCCTTGTGACGCGTCGCTTCGGCGAAGGCGAGCAGATCGGCGTTGAAGCGCTGTTTCATGGTTGAGGGTAGACCGTGCGGCGCCCCCTCGTAGACCTTCAACGTCGCATTCTTGATGATTTTCGATGACAGCAAGGCGGAGTCGGCGATGGGCACGAGCTGATCGTCGGAACCGTGGACGATGAGGGTCGGTACGTCGATCTTCTTCAGGTCTTCGGTGAAATCGCTGTCGGGCGAGTCGCCCTTCAAACCGAGAATACAGGCGGGCATGCCGGCCATCATCGACTGCGTGACGAAGAAGTCACGCAGACCTTGCGATACGTCGGCTCCCGGGCGGTTCGCGCCGTAGAACGGCACGCTCAGCTCGCCGAAGAACTTTGCCCGGTCGGCGAGAACGCCGGCGCGGATTCCGTCGTACACGCCGATCGGCGTACCAAGCGGATTCGAAGCCGACTTTAGCATGACCGGCGTGATGTCGCTGACCAGCACGGCGCCCGCGACGCGTCTCGTGCCGTGGCGACCGATGTAGCGCGCGACCTCCCCGCCGCCTGTCGAGTGACCGACGAGGATCGCATCCGTGAGATCGAGCTTGTCGACCAGCGTCGCGACATCGTCGGCATACGTGTCCATGTCGTTGCCGCTCCACGGTTGGTCGGAACGGCCGTGCCCGCGGCGATCGTGACCGATACACCGATATCCGTGCCCGGCCAGGAAGAACATCGCGTCTTCCCACGCATCGATGGTGAGCGGCCAGCCGTGACTGAAAACGATCGGCCGGCCCGCACCCCAGTCTTTATAGTAGATCTGCGTTCCGTCTTGAGCGGTGAACGTGCTCATCCGAACTCCTCGATTTCCGTTGTCGTGGGAAACGATAGGCTCCGCAACCGCAGCCGGAGACTTGAAGGCGACCGAAGCCGTCGCCGCCGCGGCGACGCTCCCCGCGAGAAACACTCGTCGCGACCCAGCGGCAATGATTGGCTCAATCATTTGTGGACCCACACCATGAACTCGAGCATGTCAACATTTAGCCGATCTTTTAGCGTTGAAGGCAGGCCGTGCGGAGCGCCGTCGTAGATCTTGAGCGTCGCGTTCTTGACGACCTTCGAAGACATCAACGAGACGTCGGCGCTGGGCGGAAAACCGCGCGCGAACGATCTGCCGCCTGTATCTGTACCGGGGCGCCGAAGTCGCTCGGCGTACCCGGAACGATGACGAGGTATCGTTCGCGCACGCTGCTTTCGCCGCGAACGACCTGCCGGATCGGCCCGACGGCGTTGACAATTTGTGCTCCCGCGGCGTTGGTCGTAAACGCCGCAAGCGGCTCTACCGCCCCGCGTCCATCGGCGTGCTCCGCAAGAGCGAGAACGTACGGTCTTCCCGGTTCCAAGCCGGTAACGGCCGCTTCCAGAACTTGCAAGATGCCTTGATCGAACAGGGAAACGCTGGTCGGTGCCTGCGCGGCGGTCGGGCTCACCGCCGGCACCATCGACAGGTGGATGGCTTCTCCCGCCACCCCGAGCGGTTGCAACCCGCTCCTACCATCGCCCGAAGGCACGGCGTCCGGAACGTAGTTTACCGCCTGTGCGGCCTGACCGATCGGAACGCTAGCGATCACTTCATTGCGCAGCGTGTCGATCGCAAGCAGACGATCGTCATTTTCGAGCCCTACATACATTCGAGTGCCATCACCTGAGGGCCAAATCCCGTGCGGCAGGTTTCCGACGGCGATCGTTGCGATCTTCACGAAATCGCTTGTCCGAAATACCTGAACCTGATTGAGGCCCCCGACCGTGACGTAGGCGAACGTTCCGTTGCGATTGTGCGCGAAGTTCACGTGGTTCGAGATCGGCCCGGTATCTATCGTGCGCAGAAGCGCGAATGGCGGCCGCGCTTCAAAAACCTGAGTCTTCCCCGAATCTTTTAGCGTGAACCAGACCTGTTTACCGTCCGGCGTAGCGGCGATGTTCGGGCAAAACGGACTGGCCTGCGCAACGTGCCCGACGATCCGGTGATCGGCTACGGTTATTACGACGACCTCCGGAGTAAACGACGAGCAAACGTACCCGTATTTGCCGTCGGGCGAGAATATCTGCATCCCGGGTCCATTAGGCACGATGATGCGGAGCTTCTCATCGTAGCTCTTGCCGTCGAGAACCGAGACGTAATTCTCGCCGCGAACGGTGACCCAAACTTCGGAACCATCCGGAGTGAAAAACGCCTCGTGAGGCGAGCGGCCCACATACGTAACGTGCTTGACGGCGTTGGTCGCTGTGTCGATGAACGCGACGGAATTGGATCCAATCGACACGACGGCTATCGTGCGATGGTCCGGCGAAAAGCCCATACCGTGCACGAGCAGCTGTCCCCTGTAAAGCGGGCTGAAGTTCGCCGGCGACGGATCGCCGAGCCGAATTTCGCCGAGAAGCTTGTTATCGGCGGGGTCGGTCACCGAAATCGTGTTGGAAAACTGCTCGGCTGCATAAACGCGATCGCGATGGCTTATTGGAACGTCCGGCGCTTGCGCCGCGAGCGGGGCCTGACCCGCGCCGGCGGATAGTGCGCCAAGAATAATAACGCTCGATGAAATGGCGAACCCGCAGAGTACCTTCACGGCTCTGCTCGCGGCGGTGCCTGCCCAACCGATAGCCGCATTGCCGCAATCTCCTGCTGTTGCGTCACGACGATCTCTTGCGCGATTCGCTCGAGCGGCGGTTGCGGCCGTAGCGCAACTCCAACTCTGCCATATCGATCGCCCCCTGATGGTGAGGCACCATCATCGCCACGAAATCGACATCGACGTCACCCGAAGGCTTGACGGCCATGCGATTCATCATCTTGGACATTGCGGCATCCGCGCCGATGGTAAAAACCCGGTCGACCGAACCGGCAACCACCGGGACCGCACTCGCTAGTGTCAGTCCGATGAGCGGCAAGATGAGCATTTTCATCGGCGTGCTTCAGCCGTCACCGTATTTCGCGCGCAATACTTTCTTGTCGAGTTTGCCGACGCTCGTTTTCGGTAGCTGCTCGGCAAAGATGATGCCCGGGATTCCGTATTTGGAGATGACGCCTTTATCGACGAAGGTCATCAAGTGCGCCTTGATGTCGGCTTCCGAGACGTCGGTTGCGCTTTTTGGGTCTTTCACCACGACTGCGAGCGGACGTTCGCCCCACTTGTCATCCTTCACACCGATGACGGCGGCTTCGGCGACGCCGGGGTTTTGCGTGATGAGGTCCTCGATCTGCAGCGACGACACCCACTCACCGCCGGTCTTGATGACATCTTTGAGCCGATCGGTGATCTTGACCGAGCCGTCGGGGTTCATCACCGCGATGTCGCTCGTATGCAGGTAGCCGCCGGCCCAGAGCTGCTCGGAAGCTTCGGGATTGTTGTAGTAGCCCATCGTTAGCCATGGCGAACGCAGGACGATCTCGCCTGCGGTGACGCCGTCCGCCGGCACGTCCTTCATGTCGAAATCGACGATGCGCAAGTCGACCAGCGGCGCGGACAGGCCCGCTCGCGTGCGGATCTCGACTTCCGCTTCCGCATCGCCGCCGAGATCTTTCGTGCGAACGTGCGCGACCGACGTGATCGGGCCCGTTTCCGACATGCCGTAGCCTGCATAGACGTCCATGCCGGCTTCGAGCGCCTGCTTCGCGAGCGCTTTCGGCAATGCGGAGCCGCCGACCACCATCTTGACGCCGGCGAGGTCCGTCCCCGCAGCCGACGCCGCGTTGAGCAGCATCTGCAGAATCGTCGGCACGCCGTGGGTGAACGTCACGCCTTCCGATTTGATGAGCTTGAGAAGCAGCGCGGGATCGTAACGCCCCGGGTACACCTGCTTGAGACCCGCGAGCGTCGCGGCCCACGGCAAGCCCCACGCATGCACGTGAAACATCGGCGTGATCGGCATATACACGTCGTCACGGCTCAAGCGGCCTTGCACGCCGGCCCCGCCGAAGAGCGCCAGGTCCGCGAGCGTATGCAGCACGAGCTGGCGATGGCTGTAGTACACGCCTTTCGGATTGCCGGTCGTGCCGCTCGTGTAGAACGTCGTCGCTTGCGTGTTCTCATCGAAGTCGGGGAAGTCGTAGTCGGGCGAAGCTGCAGCGAGCAACGTTTCGTACTCGCCGGCGAAAGGCAAGCCGCCCGTCTCTGGCTCATCGCGGTCGGACATCACGATCAGCTTCTTCACGTTCGGCAGGCGCGGCAGCAGGTCGTTCACCAGGCCGACGAATTCGTCGTTGACGAGCAAGGTCGACGCACCGGCGTGGTCGATCGTGTACGCGACCTGATCGGGCGACAGGCGAACGTTGACCGTCTGCAAGATCGCGCCCATCATCGGGATCGCGAAGAACGCCTCGAGGAACCGGTTGCCGTCCCAATCGAGGACCCCGACCGTATCGCCGGGCTGCACGCCGTGGGCGGCAAGTGCGGACGCAAGGCGGCCGACGCGTTCGTAGAGATCCCGGTACGTCAGGCGCAGACGATCGCGGTACACGATCTCCTGATCGGGTGAGTGGCGCAGCGGCGCGTGCCAAAGCTGCTTGAAGATGAGCGGATACTGGTAGGCAGACTCGGTCACCTGAATGAGTCGTCCGCGTGCGGCCTTCTCTGCACTGATCGTCATCGACTTGCCTCGCCTTCCGGTGGAGTTGGCAGTTACACGAATGCGCTGAGGCCGGTGATCGCCTTTCCGACGATCAGCGTGTTCATCTCACGCGTTCCTTCGTACGAGTAGATCGCTTCCGCGTCGGCAACGAACCGGCCGACGTGATGGCCGAGCAAAATGCCGTTGCCGCCGAGCAGCTCGCGCGCCCAGCCGACCGTCTCGCGACATTTGACCGTGCAGAATGCCTTCGCAAGCGAGGCGTGCTCGTCGGCCATCTTTCCTTCGTCTTGGAGCTGGCCGAGGCGCAGCATGAGGCATTCGGTGGAGGTCACGTTCCCAAGCATGCGCGCGAGGAGGTCTTGGACGAGTTGAAAGCCGCCGATCGGCTTGCCCCACTGGTGGCGAGATGTCGCGTAGCGGAGCGCGTGCTCGTACGCGCCGCGGCCGCAGCCGACCGCGAACCAAGCCACGCCCGCGCGCGTCATCCGTAGTACTTTCGCCGTGTCCTTGAACGAGTTTG
>Ga0302326_10024066_pt1 | contig 12391 bp, 8 predicted proteins | sample Palsa_T0_3_FD_202264 | JGI IMG/M metagenome (GOLD analysis project Ga0302326, IMG submission 202264) | Peat permafrost microbial communities from Stordalen Mire near Abisko, Sweden - Palsa_T0_3 | ecosystem: Environmental > Terrestrial > Soil > Palsa > Peat permafrost | place: Sweden: Abisko...
GGAGGTTCGCCGCGCGGCGCATTACGTGGCGCGCCACGGAGGCGGCGACGCCGGGGTGCGCGAATTGATTGAGCTTATTTTGAAGGCGCAGAAGAGCTGGGCGCGGGTTGCCGGACAGGCGCGAGCGTGAGCTAGGCGCCGAGTTTTAGCGTTGGGCTGAGAAGCCACCATGCGGCGATACCACACGGTGGCGGGTGCGGCCAGAGGGTGAAGCCAGGAGGGCGCGGCCGAGAACTGCTCGCGCCCTCCTGGAATCTTTTTTCAGGCGCTCGCGGGGAGCAGGTTTGCAGGCACCGCGCGCGCAGAAACCGCAGAGGAGTGGGCTTCCACTTCGATTTGCCTTCCGGTCAGAAATCCAGAACCGGTCAGCTCAAAACTGAAGGGCAGCGCGAGATGAAAGCGGTCCCAAAACCGGATCCAGCTGGACACTTTGAGCGGCAGATAGACTTTGAGGGATTCACCGTTCAAGACGACCGTGGCGTCGGCGAATCCGACGCTGGCATAGCGCGCGCCCAGCTCTCTCTTGAGAGCCAGAGCCACCATGCACTCGGCGGTTTTGGCCGATCTCCCGTCACGAATATCCGACCACTTAACATTGATTTTCATCGGCGCTCCTTTATCTAGTTGGCATTGCATCTGTCATCTAGTCTCGGAACAGCGACTTCTCTACCCGCAACTCCATTTTACCGCCGATAGCAATTTTAAGAAAAACGAAATAATTCGCTACAACCGATCACTTTTCCGCGCGCAAGGCTTTACACGCGCGAGCGAGCAGGGGCCTTCTCCCGGGGGCGCCTGTTTTCGCGTATGTGCAGACCGCTATTTGCTAAGCAGCGGAATGCTGTCGGGTTTGGGCGGATCGGGCAGCGACTGGAGGAAGGCGTAAATGTCGGCGACCTCCGCGTTGGAGACGGTCTTTTCGGTGTACGGCGGCATTTCGTTGGCCGGATGGCGAAGTTCCTGGAGCACGGCAGTGATGGCGATGGGATGGGGACCCAGACGCGGCCCCGTGGCAGCGGCACCCTGGGCCATGCGGCCATGGCATTCGAAACAACCGTAGGCCACGAAAATCTTTTTCCCGTTGTCGGCGTTGCCGGGAGCCAGAACGACGGCGGGGCTGGCCTCGGCCGCGGAGCCTCCGAGCGATTGCAGGAAGGCGTAGATATCGGCAACCTGCGCATCGGAGACGGAATCCGGACCGAACGCCGGCATCTTGTCGATGGGATTGCGAATCTGGTTAACGAAATCCGCGTAGGCGGGAGGGTTGGGGCCGATCTTGGGGCCTATGGTTGAGCCCTCCGCCGAAGCGCCATGGCATTGCGCGCACATCTTGTCGGTATAGAGGCTCTTCCCGTTCTGCGCGTTGCCGGAGGCGGCGCGTTGGGCCCGCGCGGTGGCGTATCCGCCGGCGAGGAATAGGGCGCAGGAGGCGGCGAGGAGCAGACCTGCCGCGCTTCGAAACGTAATGCGAAATGGGACGCGAACCGCACTCTGAACGCGAGCCTGATGCAACGAACGGCGAGCTGCCGGAAGAGTTTTCATGTCGGCTCCGTTAGCGAGGTTGCGTGACAGCGTCAATCAATGCCGGTTCGCCGGCTTTGACCCGGGCGACGGCGCGCTTGAGCGCGGGGCCCAGGTCCTTGGGATCGGTGATGGGCCCCTCGGAATACCAGCCCATGCTGGCGGCCAGCTTGGCGTAATCGATGTTGGGCTCCAGGAGCGTGGTGCCGATGGATGCGTTGGCGATGCCGCGCTGGTGGCGGTCGCACATGCGTTGCACGTGCATGACTTCCTGGTGATACGCACGGTTGTTGTGCATGAGGCTGAGCATGGGGATTTTGTGATGCGCGGCGGTCCACAGCACACCGGGGGCATACATCAAGTCGCCGTCATTCTGGACGTGTATGGGGACGCGCCCGTATTTACGATGCGCCAGCGCGGCTCCCACCGCGGCCGGGGAGGCGAAGCCCACGCCAGCGGCGCTGCCGCCGTGCATGCGCTGGTAGTATTTCGTGTAATTCCACAGGAAATTGCCGCCGCCGCCGATCAGGGCCCAGTCTTCATTTTTCACCGCGCCCCACAGTTCGGCGGAAAGACGCGTGGTGCTGATGGGGCTGGCATCCCAGGCGTAGACGGCTTCGGCGCGCTGGCGGTCCCAGGCCTTCTGGCCGGCATCGGCGAGCTTGGCGCCGCGGTCCTGGAAGGCGCGCTTGCGATCGTCGGTGGTGAGTTTTTTTACGGCTTCGGTGAGGGCGGGAAGGGTGGCATCCGGGTCGGCGGGCATTTCGATGTCGGCGGCCATGTAGTGCTGAAAGTCCTGGTAGTTGGCGTGGATAAATGTTTCGCCGGTGCGGATGCTGATGACCTTGGCGTTGGGGCGAAGCACGGTGCTGACTTCGCGAATCTGCTGGTCGCGCACGGTGTTAAGCGTCCCCCAGAAATCGCTGAGTTCGAGGCCCAGGATCACGTCGGCGTTACGCAGCACGCCGCGTCCGCTGAGCAGGGGATGCTTGGAGGGCAGATTTCCGCCCTCATCAATGACCGGGGCCTGCAAGGCTTCGGCAAAAGCGGCCAGGCGGGCCACGCCCTCATCGGAGCGCGCCACGCGTCCGGCGATGATCACCGGATTCTCGGCATTCACCAGCAGGCGCGCAGCCTCGGCCACGGAACCGGAATCGCCCTGCGGCGCGGCATCCATTGTCATCTTGGGGATTTGCGGTCTGCGTTCGGTGGGGACGGGCGCCTCCTGCAGAGCGCTATCGGCCACCAGGACCACGGGCATCATGGGGAGCGTCGTGGCAATCCGGTAGGCACGCATCGCGGAATCCGCGAAGTGCTGCAGCGAGATGGGCGTGTCGTCCCACTTGGTGTAATCGCGGACCATGGCCGCGGCGTCCTGCGCGCTGTGATACCACTCGACGCCGGCGCGACGCTCGTTCTCGTCAATGGTGTTGCCGAGGATGATGAAAACGGGAACACGGCCGGCGTAGGCGTTGTAGATGGCCATGGAGCCGTGCTGCAAACCCACGGTGCTGTGGGCCAGGTTGAGCATGGGCTTGCCCTCGACCTCGGCGTAGCCGTGGGACATGGCGATGGAGGACTCTTCGTGGGTGCAGGTCAGCCACTCCGGAGATTTATTTCCGCCGTAATTGACGAAAGACTCCTGCAGAGAGCGGAAGCTCGATCCGGGATTGGCGGCGATATATTCGAATCCCAGCGACTTGATTACATCCACCATGAAGTCGGACCCGGGATGGTCCACAGTCAAAACATCGACGACGCCTCTGGGATCGACTTCCGCGGGCAACAATGGCGCGGTGGCATTCTGCGGCGCGGCGGCGCGCGGCGCGGCCACGGCCTTGCTTCCAGCAACCAGGGTAGCCACCGTGCCGGCGGCCGCACCCTTGAGAAATCTTCGGCGATCCACGGATGTCTTGGGAGATTTTTTCATGGCGTGAGCTCCTCCTGGGGTAGCGCTTGGGTGCTTCATATCACAATTGCATGCAGGGCGTCTAGGGTAGGGACGGCCCCTGTGACGAAGAGGTTTCAAGAGTTAAGGAATGGGAAAAGGGATCGGCTAGTTCTGATCACCGCCACCGTGCATGTGGCGGCAGATTTTGCAGTAGGTTGGCGGTTCGGTGTTGTCCACGTGATGGCGCACCGGCTTGATCGTCTTTAAGTAGGCAAACACAGCCGCGATGTCCTCATCGGTCATTCCGCCGTAATCTTTCCAGGGCATGATCTGGTTGAGCGGGCGGGCCCTCACGTATCCGGTGTGAAAGGCTTGTTTGAAGAGGTCCAGGTCGTAGTAGGAGATGCCCGAGACATCGGGGGTAAGATTGGCGGAGGCCACGCGTCCCCACGGCCCGTCGAAAACGAAACCGCCCGCGAAAGCCATGCCCGGCAGGGGTTGCCCCCGGGCATCCTGCGGCGTATGGCAGTCTGTGCATCCTCCAATCTTCACCAGATAGGCCCCGCGCTTTTCGGGGGTAGAGAGGTCGGGCGGCGGAACTGGCTGGTCCAGGGGCTGCGGCACGCTGCGAATCAAATACTTCACCGGAAAGATGAGCTTGGTGGGCGGCTGCTGCCGGCGGATGGGAGGGAGCGTGCGAAGGTAAACGATGATGGATGCCAGATCTTCGTCGGACAGAGAGCGAAATTCGAGGTAAGGCATTAAGGGAAACAGAGCGCGGCCATCGTGGCCGATTCCTTCGCGAATGGCGCGCGCGAGCTGATCGTCGGTCCATGTGCCGGCGCCAGTTTCGGGATCGGGAGTGATGTTGGGCGCAAACACCTGGCCGGGGAGCCCCTTTAGCCGATTAAAGTCCTGGCCGGCGCCGAGCGTGTTTGCCGGAATTGGCGAGTCGTGCGAGGTCCAGTCGGGCTGCGAATGGCAGGGCATGCAGGAGGTCACGTGCTTGACCAGATATTCGCCGCGGGCGAGGCGCTCGGGGGAGCTTTGGAATTTGCGGTCGGTGAGCGGACGCGTCCGGGGGCCGATGAATGGACGCCAGCCAATGGTGAAAGAGATGCCCGTGGCCAGAACAACCACCAGGACGAGAACGATCCATGCCGCCACTTTGCCGAAGGTTTTCATGGCCCGGGTTAGGGATTCCAGAAGCCTGAATTACGATTTTAAGGTCCGAGCAAAAAGGGAGGCTACACAAGAATGCGGTTGCGTGCAAGGGCTATCCAGGGCCATCCTGCGAAGCAGGACCTGACTGCAACCAGGCGAAGAACGGTTTATCGCGCCGCACAAGCATTCTTCACAAGGCGCTCCGCATTGCTGCGGAGCATGGTATCGTTCTGAAATGTGCGGTAAATGGTCATTTTTCGGCCGCCGGGAGGAATGCGAGTGGCGTTTTTGTGGCAGGAAAAACTCTTAGGCAGGAGGGTTTCCATGCGCAAGTTTGCGCCTTGGGTTGCGGCAGCGGGCCTGTTGTTTATCTCCTGGACCGTCTTTGCCCAGAAGCAGACGCCGTCCGGCGCCTCGCCCGCGCCGGGGAACGATGAGGAGTTCGCGCGGCTGGTGAAGGAGTGGACCACCAGCCCGCAATTCAGCAGTCCGCTGGTGGACCACTTGCCCAAGGTCGCTGGGGTGCCATCGCCCAAGGACGCGCTGGGTTATTACATCGGCGAGCCCAAGAAACTTACCTATACGGCTGAAATTTACAATTACTACCGCGCTCTAGCTTCGAAAACGCCGCGCGTGAAGGTGATGGATCTGGGCAAGACCGACGAAGGGCGCGACTTCATCGAAGTATTCGTCGGGTCGGAAGACTCCATCCGGAATCTGGACACGTACAAGGGTTATCTGGCCAAGCTGGCCGATCCGCGCGGCTTGAGCGACGCGGAAGCGCGGGAAATCATCGCCGAGGCCAAACCGATTTATCACGTCACCGGCGGGTTGCACAGTTCCGAGACGGGTCCGCCGGAAATGCTTATGGAGCTGGCCTATCGGTTGGCCACCGAGGACAGCCCGCTAGAGCGGCAAATTCGCGACAATCTAATTGTGGCCATCACGCCGGTGCTGGAGCCCGACGGCCGCGACCGCTACGTGGACTGGTATTACCGGCACAAAGTGGACGATACCTCCGAGGACGACATCAACGTGGGAACTCCCTACTGGGGAAAGTACGTTCGCCACGATAACAACCGCGACATCAACTTTTCACAGATCATCACGAAACTGGAGCTGGGGTTCTATCTGCAATATCACCCGCCCATCATGCACGAACTGCATGAGTCCATCCCTTTCCTGTATACCTTCAGCGGACAGGCCCCTCAGAATCCCAATCTCGATCCGATTCTCTACGGGGAAATGCCGTGGTTCGCAAATTTCACCATGTCCCAGATGGCCAAGTACGGCATGCCGGGGGTATGGACGCACGCCTACGTGGACATGTGGTCGCCGGGCTACCTGGGTCAGCTCTCCACCAACCACAACAGCCTCTTCCGGATGTTTGAGACTTTTGGCAACAGCGGCGCCACGACGATGATGCGCCACCCCGGCCACGTGGCCGATGGCGATCCCAACAACGACATGACCACTAGGGAATGGTATCGCCCCTGGCCGGCGTTGAAGGACGTGCAATGGTCCATGCGCGACAACACCAACTACATGGAAACCGGCGTCCTCACGGAGATGCAACTGGCGGCGGCCTTTCCCAAGGTCATTCTCGAGAACTTTTACCAGAAGAGCCGCAATTCCATTGAAGCGGGAAAGAATCAGGCTCCCTACGCCTACGTGATTCCCGCCGGCCAGCGCGACATGACCCGCGTGGAATGGATTGTGAATATTCTGCGCGTGCAGGGAATTGAGGTTGGCCGGTCGTCATCGCCGATCACCATAAAGGACGACACGTTTCCGGCCGGTTCGTTTGTAGTGAAGCTCGATCAGCCCTATGGGCGCCTGGCCAAAATCCTGCTCGAGAAGCAGATTTTTCCCGATCCCAATCTGCGCACCTATGACGATGCGGCCTGGACCATGGGCCTGATGGCGCACACCGACGTGCGGGAAATCGGCGAGAAATCCATTCTGGCCGCGAATACCGAACCCGTTTCCAAGGTGGAGATTGCCGGCACGATCTCCGGCGACGTGGCCGCGCCAAAAATGATTGCCGTCATGCACAATGGCTCGAACAACATTATTTTGCTTCGCTATGGCCTGAAGGACATCAAGATGCGCGCGGCGGAGCGGCCGTTCCGGGTGGGGAATGCTGATTATCCGGCGGGTTCGCTGCTCATCCCCGTCGATCCCGGTGATTTGGCGCGGGTTCGCGGAGAGATCGAGCGCCTGGGCCTTACCGCGGCGGCTCTGGCGGCGGCGCCGGACGTTGCCGCGCATGATCTGGATCTGCCGCGAATCGCCATCTACAGCACCTGGAACAATACGCAGGACGTCGGCTGGGTGCGCTATGCCTTCGACCAGTTCGAGATTCCCTTCGATCTGATTTACAAGGACACGGTGAAGCAGGGAAATCTTCGCGGGGCCTACGACCTGATCATCATTCCCAACCAGGGAAGAAACAGCAAGGACCTCGTCTATGAAATGCCCCCCAAGAACCAGCCCTACGACTACAAGAAGTCGGACCGCTTCCCGAGTCTGGGCATGTATGGGGAGACCGACGACATTACGGGGGGAATGGGCCTACCGGGCGTTGAGGAGTTGCAACGTTTTGTCAGCGAAGGCGGCCTGTTGATCACACTGGGCACGGCCAGCTACCTTCCGCCGGATTTTGGGCTGACGCGGGAGATTGAAGCCAGCCGCACCTCGCCGCAGTTCTATGCGCCGGGCCCCATCATCGCCGCGGACATCCTGCAGCCGGCGAACCCGATTTTCTACGGCTATACCGATCGGGAGATTCCTGTGCGCTTCGCCAATGGCCCGCTGCTGCGCGTTCCGGAAGAGAATCATGGGGAAATCCTGATGCAGTACCCCGGGGGCGACGCCAAGGTGCTGAGCGGGTTGATGAAAGGCGCCAATGAGATCCGCAATCAACCTGCGATTGTGGCCGTGCCCGTGGGCAAAGGCGGCGTGATTCTTTTCGCGGGGAATCCTTGCTACCGCTGGCAGAATTACGGCGAGTTCAACATGCTGTTCAATGCGGTGATGAACTACAAGAATCTGCTGGCCGCGCCGGCTCAGCCGACGGCGGAAGCATCCCTACAAGGGCCTGTTCAGTGGTTGCGCGAAGAGGCATCGCTGCCCGCAGCCCGGGGCAACCGGTAAACCCGTAGATTGCCGCCTTCGTAGACCATTTGTCCCATGGCGTTTAGTTGCGGAGCCAAGCCGGGATAATCGTAAACCCAGGCATAGTCGTAATCCGCACGGACGGCGTCCCAATCCAGGGGATCATCCAGATCCAGCGGATCGGTTGGTATGTAGACTTTATCTGTGATGCGCAGGGCGGTCTGCCCCCGCAAATCGAAAAGGTAGGGAGCCAGGGCTCCGCGTTCGATAATGCTGTAGGCCCAAAAATGGGGATACAGGCGCTGCAGCGGATCGTCGTCGACTTCGTTGATGAGCGGGAGAAGACGAACGTTACGAGGGAGGGCCTGAATGCCGCGCGCCATCTGCGAAAGCTCCGCCTGCTTGGCGACAAAATTCATGGTCACGTCGACGGTGCGCAGCGCGAACAGGAGCAAGGCCACCGCCGCCAGCATGCGCTGGCGACGTCCCAGCTTGGCCAGCACTAGGAGCGTCACAAACAGCACCGGCACCACGCGTACGTCAACGTCCCAGCTTTCGCCCAGTCCGTCGGGCACGACGCAATAGAGCAGCAGCAGGCCGGCAAAAACCATTACCCAGGAACGCCGCAGGCGAAATTCGGAATTGCGCGCCCACGCCAGGGCCAGACAGGCGACGATCGCCCAAAGTGCGAATACCTCGAATCGCGAGTTGTATCCGTGCAGAACAGTGGCAATCCCATCGGAAAGCTTCTCAGACCAACCGCGGAAATACAGCTTGGTGCCGTTATACCGCCCGATTCCGGAGAGAAAATAGAACAGCACACCGGGCAAGAAAAGCGTTCCCGCCAGACACAGGTCGCGGCACATGGCGCGCCAGGGGCGGCGATCGGCCGCCGTATAGACCGCCACAACGAAGCCGGCCAGGACAAAGGCGATCAAGTGGACGAAATACGTTGCCGTCGCCACCGCCAATACGGCCAGCCAGAACTTTTTTGACGGATGCCGCAGGTAACGCAGCCACAGCCCGATGGTGAGAAAGCAGCAGGCCAGGCCGAGCTGAAAGCTGATGAAGCCTTCGAGGAAAAAAGTGCTGTAGGGGAGGAGAAGCCCCCAAAGTGCCAGAGAGTCATGTCCCGGGTTGGCCTGGCGCACGAACCACCACACGCTGAGGGGAACTCCGAGCACGCAAATGCTGAGAAGGACTTTCCCGGCGATTTCGGCAGGCAGGATTTTCTGCAGGGCGATGAGCGCCAGGTCCATGCCGAGGTAAGGATACGGACCCCAGTCGGCGCGATAGAACTCGCGGAACCGGAAGGCGGGATCATTCAGGTGGAATAGAACAAAGCTGCGCGCGAGATGATCGGGATAATCCAGAAGGGGAGGGTAGCGAACCAGCCATAGGGGCAGCAGCAAGGCGGCGGCAATCAGGACCAGCAGCAGGACCCGCAGCGCCGCTGCTTTGGATGTCGAAGTCATGGCCAAATTTTCTTCGGCCGCCATTTATCAGGGATTTCCATCTCGGTTTCCGGCCAGAGCGGCAAGCTACAACCGCCCGCCACGGAATGCAATGGTCAGGCGGAGTATTCAGCGTTTGTCCGAAGGGGAAAGAAGAAAGGCTCGCGTGGAAGCGAGCCTTTCTTCGAATCGATCCGCTGATTCATTTAGCGCGGGTTCCTAACGCCGGCCGCCGCCATGAAAGACTCCGCCATGGAAGATGCCGCCTCCACCAAAACCGCCGCGGAATCCTCCCTGGGGCTCGAAACCGTGTCCGTAGGGCTCGTGGAAGGCGTTAAAGGGGTGAGGTTGACCGTAGAATCCACCGTAGAAGAACGGCGATCCGTAGATTGCGAACGGCGAGTAGAAGCCCCAGCCGAACGGGCTGTAGAAGATGCCATTCGCCGGAACGAACGTGTAAGCGCTAAACCACGGGTCCCAATACCACCCTTCCCCGTACCATCCCGCGCCGCCATTGACATACAGCCGCGCCGTATCGGCGTCCGCTTCGGCCAGGTATCCGGAGCGCAATCCGGACCAGCGATACAGATCGTCGGCATACTGCTTGGTATCGAAGCCCTGCGACTTGATCTTGCCGCCGGTATTCAAAGTGACCTGGCGGTCGCCGCCGAGGTTCACCTTCTGGCTGTTCGCCTGGACCGCAGCTTTGCCTTTGAACACGCGAATCTGGTTGTGATCGGCATCGAAGTCATACAAGCCTTTATTCAGAATCTGGGCGGTGGCGCCGCCTTCATCGATGCGAATATTGTTGTTCTTGCTGATGTCGGCGACTTCCACCATGGCTTCGCCCTTATCGACCTCGACTTCGGTATTGGCCAGGTCCGGCGAGATCATTTTTATGGCGCTGTTGTCGCCAATCCGGAGAAAAATTCCCGGCGTCAACAGCACCTCCACTTTTCCCGTTTGCGTGGTGAGCGTCTGGCCCTTCTGCAATTCGGCGGTCCCCACGGAGTTTGCGCCCAGTGGCTGGCCGTCCACCGAAGCCTGGCCTTCCACATAGTTAATGCTTCCCGGACGCGCGGGACGGGAGTTCTGGGTCTGGCTCCATGCGGGGAAGGCCAGAAGCGATGCAAGGAAGAATCCGCCGAGCGAACCAAATAAAATTGATTTCTTGGAGGTACTCATCTGGGTCACCTCTACACCATTAGATGCCGGGAAGCACCCGCGCGTCGCGATAACAATCGCTCGCGGAAAATAACGGGGCCTCGTCAGGGGATCAGGAGGAGCTTGCCCATAGTTTTGCGGGATTCCAGGTCGCGGTGGGCCTGCGCGGCGTCGCGCAGCGGGTAGATGTGCTCGATGCGCAGCTTCAATTTTCCCTGCGCGATCCACTGAAAGACGTCGCCGGCGCGCTGGTCGAGTTCTTCGCGAGTGGAGATGTGATTTCCCAGTGTGGGCCGCGTAAGGAAGAGCGATCCTTTTTGGGACAGCAACACGGGATCGAAGGGCGGCACCGGCCCGCTGGCGGCTCCATAGAGAACCAGATAGCCCCGCGGGCGAAGAACGTTGAGGTCTCTGTCGAAAGTGGTTTTGCCGACGCCGTCGTAAACCACGTGCACGCCCTTGCCGCCGGTGAGGCGCCTGGTCTCCTGTTCGAAATCCTGCTGCAGATAGAGGATCACTTCGTCGGCGCCCGCGGCGCGCGCCAGGTCGGCCTTCTCCTCGGTGCTCACGGTACCGATGACCCGCGCGCCGATATTTTTGGCCATCTGCACCAGCAGAAGACCGCAGCCTCCGGCGGCGGCGTGGATCAGCGCGGTCTCATTTTTTCTCAGGGGATAGGTGTTATGGACCAGGTAGTGCGCGGTCATGCCCTGCAGCATGGCTGCGGCGGCCTGCTGTTCGGTGACTCCTTCGGGAATGCGCACCACGCGGTCGGCGGGCACCGCCGCAAATTCGGCGTAGCTGCCCAGAAGGTGGGTGTAGGCGACGCGATCGCCGGGCTTCCAGTCTGTCACCGCGCTGCCCACTTCGCTGACGACGCCGGCGGCTTCCTGGCCCAGGATGAAGGGAGGCTGCGCGGGGTAGCGGCCCTCGCGGTAATAGATGTCCACGTAATTTACGCCAACGGCGGAGATCTTGACGACCACTTCGTTGGGTTTGGGCTTGGGCGCGGGCAGATCGATCAGCGCGAGAACTTCCGGCCCGCCGTGTTTTTGCACTTGGATTGCTTTCATGAGCCACGCCTCCGTTTTAGCTTCCGTGAGTGTTACTAAAATAGCAAAGTTGCATCGCGTGTCTCAAATCCGGGGATCCTCCGAACCGATGGACAAAAATTTGCGGCGGATGCGAAAACTTTAATCGAAGCCATCTAAAATTTGCATTTGCGCTCCGAGGCCCTTGTCTCTAGTCTAGCGCCCGAGATCGAAAGAAGTTTGAGAGGGCCGTCCAGCTTACTCTTCCACGTCGAAGAGGCAAGCGCGACACCGGACACTTAATTATGCGGGCCGGCAGCACAGCCGGGACCCATGTCCGGGCAGGCTGCGAAGGCAGCCGGCGCCCGATCAGAAGATCTCAGTCCACTCGGGCACCACGTCGTGCCTAGCCAATCCAGGACATAAGGCTCCACGAAGAGCCAAAGGTAGTTAGCGGAACATAGCTTCGCTTTGCGCGAATGCTTTGTTCATGCCGCACGGGACGATTGTGCTCCCGACAGCTTTGCCATGCGGACGCCAACTTCTTTGGCGATTTTTTTTGTCCTGGCGAACCGGCTGGAAGCGTGTGGGGAACCCGGGAGAGAGACGGAAAAAGATCCATTGAGCACACGTGTCATTTTGGTCGAGATGATTCTGGCGGGCTTCTTTGCAGTCGCGTGTATTCGCGCCTGCGTGCCGGCGGACCCCGGAGGCAAGTTGAGCTTCGCGGATTTGATTCGGTTCCCCGGGCGCATAGAGAGACTACAACGCTCGCGGTGGCAGTGGTTTTCCATGGTGGCGTTGCTTTTAATTATCAGATTACAGATGGGTTTGCCTTTCGTCCTCGAAATCATCACGGCGGTCCAGTTCCTGATCTTTCTCGCTGTGCCCACCAAGGTGCGAACGCCGGGGGGAACGCGGAGGAATGGAAATGCGGCAATTGTGGGAAGTCGCTGATTTCATTCGCGGGGTGCGCAGGCAAATGCGATTTGGCGAACTATCGCGCGCTCCGTTGCAAATCTTGCGTCTGGAATGGCGCGGGAATGCCA
>Ga0302326_10024067_pt1 | contig 12390 bp, 10 predicted proteins | sample Palsa_T0_3_FD_202264 | JGI IMG/M metagenome (GOLD analysis project Ga0302326, IMG submission 202264) | Peat permafrost microbial communities from Stordalen Mire near Abisko, Sweden - Palsa_T0_3 | ecosystem: Environmental > Terrestrial > Soil > Palsa > Peat permafrost | place: Sweden: Abisko...
TCTTCTCCTGGTCCGCGTCTACTGGGGCTGGCAATTCTCCCAGTCCGGATGGGGCCGTCTCCACCACCTGGACACCGCCACCGGCTTCTTCGCCAGCCTTCATATTCCCGCGCCAGGCCCGACCTGCGTCGCCATTTCTCTTCTTGAATTCATCGGCGGAATTCTCCTCATCGCCGGCTTCGGCACCCGATTCATCGGCCTGCTGCTCGCCGGCGACATGCTCGTCGCCTACATCACCGCCGATCCCGGCGCCCTCGCCGCCATCATCAGCAATCCCGGCCGGTTCTATGGAGCCGACCCCTACACCTTCCTCTTCGCCGCCCTCATCGCGCTCATCTTCGGAGCGGGACGCTGGTCCGTTGACTACCTCATCTGGCGCCGCCAGGGCTGTTGATATCCCCCCGTTCGAAGGACGCCAAAACCCGCTCGAAACCCTCTGCCCAGTGCTAACGTCTAATGGGTTGGTCTACCATACCCCCAAAAGTTACAATCCGAGCCACATTCCGACACACCATGAAGATTCCCACCTACATACCATCCTCGATCCCAGCGGTCCTCGCCGCGCTCGTGCTTTTCGCAGCCCACGCCCCGGCTCAGGCTCCGGCCCAAGCCCCGGCCCAGCCCGCGCCGCAAGCCGCACCCGCCGCTGCCCCCGCGGCCGCCACCAGCATCCCCGTCTCGCTGCCGGTCACCGTGGTCGACAAGAAAGGTGATCCGATCAAAAACCTCGCCGCCGGTGACATCACCCTCACCGACAACGGCCACATTCAGACCATCTCCGCATTCGGGCTCGCGCAGCCCACGCCCATCACCTTCGGCCTCATCGGGCAGACCAGCACCAACCTGAAAACCGAATTGGGCGACGAGCGCCTGTCCAGCATCCATTTTGTCGACCACACCCTTCCCGGAACCGACGACAAAGTCTTCGTGGTGCAGTTTGCAAAAGAAGTCGACCTGCTTGAAGATCCAACTGCGACCGTGAACAAGCTTCACGACGCTCTCAATCAACTCGGTTCACCATCCTTCGGCAATCAAAGCAACAGCAGCGGCGACAGCAGCGACCAAACCTCCGGTCAGCATCCCTCTGGTGGCGGCAGCGGGGGTGGCACCCTCTACGACGCGATCTATCTCGCCTCTACAGAAGTCCTGAAGAAGCAGCCCGGCCAGCATGTCATCATCCTCATCACCGACGGTATCGACCGCGACAGCAAAGAGACCGTGAACGACGCCATCGAAGCAGCGCAGGCCGCGCACGCCGCCATCTTCGCCATATATTTCAAGGGCGAAGAAGAACGCACCAATACCAATCCCGGCAACAACCGTCGCGGCGGAACGGGCGGCAGTGGCTATCCTGGCGGAGGCGGCGGCTACCCCGGCGGCGGAGGCGGTTATCCCGGAGGAGGCGGTGGTGGCCAACGCGGCGGCAGACAGACTCCCTCCGAAGCACCGCACATCGATGGCAAACCGATTCTCGAGCACATTTGTTCAGCGACCGGCGGATACATGGTCGAAGGCAAGAAGGACAAAGCCGACGAATCCTACGCCAAGCTCCAGGCTCTGCTGAAGAATCAGTACACGCTCACCTACACGCCGGATAAGGATGCATCGGAATCCGTATCCCACCACCTGAGCCTGACATCGAAGAAGAACGAAGTCTGGGCGCTGGTGCAGCAGGACTACTCCACGGCGCCGTAACCCGGCGTGCCTCTGAAGTTCGACGGCCGCGTTTCCGGCTTTTCGCTGATTTCTAGTACGATGACTTCGTGCGACGCGCGTTCGGCATCCTGCTGTTGCTCCTCTTCAGTGCTCCGCTGATCGCGCCTGCCCTCGCCTCCGCTCCAGACGATGCGCAGCTTCCCGCCTGTTGTCGCCGCGACGGAAAGCATCACTGCGCGATGAACGTGGTCGTCGGAAGCATTCCCTCCAGCTTCCATGTCGTCTCGGCAAGGTGCCCGTACTCGCCCTTCACCCACGGCCCGCTGATGCCGCAGCACGCCTTTGCCGCGCCCACTGATTCCGCCTTCACCAATCCTGCTTCCGGGACCGCGAACCTCGTTCGCGAAGCCGAAGCCGGCTACCGCGTCTCGACTGATCGCACTCGCCACAAGCGCGGCCCCCCTCAAATACTCGCCCTGTAAACCCCTGGCTGTCAGCGGAACCGCGGCTTCGTGCCGTTCTGTCGCTATCTGCCACCATCACTGTTACATTTGCGAGCTTTCCCAGGAGCCCACAATGCGGCGCAAGATGCTGCGACCCCTCTTTCTGCGAACGGCATTCTCTCTGTCTGTCCTCCTTCTTCTAACCCCCTCGTCCATCCGCGCCGCGACGCTTGGCCAGGTCCAGGGCATCGTGCACGATCCTGGCCACCGCCCCATCGCCGGAGCGCACATCGTCCTCCATGCTGCTAACTCTGACCTCTCCTTCAACGCGGACACAAACACCGAAGGAGCCTTCTCGATCCTCGCTGTGCCCGCTGGCGTTTACATCGCCACAGTAACGAGCCCCGGCTTTGCCACCCTGCAGCAAACCATCACCGTCACTTCGAACGGCTCTGAGATTCTGCACTTCCCCCTCGCCATTGCTGCGCTCCATGAGACCGCCGTCGTTCAGGCCGATGCCAGCTCCGCCAATCCTGACACCGTCACGCCCACCACGCTTGTCACCCGTGCCGAAATCACGCAGACTCCCGGTGCCGACCGCACCAACAGCATGGCGATGATCACGGACTTCACTCCTGGAGCCTACATGGCTCACGACATGCTCCATATGCGCGGCGGCCACGAGCTCGACTGGATGATCGACGGTGTTCCCATTCCGAACACCAACATCGCCAGCAACATCGGTCCGCAAATCGATCCCCGCGACATCGACACCGTCGAGATCGACCGCGGCAGTTACGGAGCTGACCTTGGCGACCGCACCTACGGCATGTTCAACGTTGTGCCGCGCACGGGCTTCGAAACCAATCGCGAAGGCGAATTTGTAACAACCATCGGCTCTTTTGACCAGACCGACAGCCAGCTTAGCCTCGGCAATCACACAGAACGCTTCGCCTGGTTCGCCTCCGTGAACGGCAACCGCAGCAACTACGGCCTGATGGCCCCGATTGAAACCCCGACCCATGATGCAGAAAACGGCTACGGCGGTTTCACGTCGCTCATCTTCAACCGCGATCCCCGCGATCAGCTGCGCCTCGTCGCCCAGCTCCGCACCGACTACTACCAGATCCCCTACGATCCCAATCCCAATGATTGGGAGAATCAGCTCTACGATTCCTCCGGCCTGCGCGACGGCCAGCACGAGACCGACGGGTTCTCGGCCTTTTCCTGGATTCACACGCTCAGTTCTTCGTCGCTTTTCGAAGTCTCTCCCTTCTACCACTACAACGACGCGAACTACGAGCCCAACGCCAACGATCAGCCCACAGCCACGACTGCAAAGCAAACCGGCCAGTACACCGGCGCCCAGGCATACTTCTCCACCAGCGTCGCGCATAACACGTTCAAGGCCGGTCTCTACGGATACGGCCAGCACGAAAACGACGCCTTCGGCGCGGTCTTCAACGATGGCAGTGCTCCGAACTTCTCAGAAACCTCACTTATCAACGGCGGGGTCGAAGAAGCTTTCGTCGAAGACAATTACCGTCCCACCTCCTGGCTCACGCTGATCGGCGGCGAACGCCAGACACACTTTCAGGCCGGAATCTCCGAGAATGCCATCTATCCGCGCATCGGCGCAGCCGTGCAAATTCCCAAGCTGGGCTGGGTCCTGCGCGGCTTCTACGGACACTTCTACCAGCCGCCGCCGCTCACCAGTATCTCCGGTCCGGCCCTCGCGTTCGCGCAATCCAGCAACACCAGCTTCGTCCCCCTTCGCGGCGAGCGCGACGAGGAACACCAGTTCGGTCTGCAAATTCCGTGGCGCGGCTGGCTGCTTGACGCCGACACCTTCCAGACCCGAGCCAACAATTTCCTCGACCACAGCAACATCGGCGAGTCCAGCATTTTCATTCCCGTCACCGTGCAGGGCGCGCTCATCCAGGGATGGGAGCTGACCCTCCATTCCCCACGCCTCTGGCGCTACGGCCAGGCGCATCTCGCCTACTCCAACCAAATCGCACAGCAAATCGGCCCCATCACCGGCGGCCTCATCTGCTATCCCCCAGGCTCCGCCGCATGCGCCGTTCCCCCGGGCTACATTCCTCTCGATCACGATCAGCGCAACACGCTCAACGTTGGCTTCAATGGCACTCTGCCGCGACGCGCCTACGCGTCCTTCAACGTCTACTACGGCTCAGGCCTCACCAATGGCTTCACTGCTCCGCCTTCGCACTACGCCAGCAACTACCTGCCTGCGCACACCACCTTCGACCTCGCCGCCGGCAAAGAAGTCGGCGAGAACTGGTCCGTCGGCGTCAATGCCGTCAACGTCGCCAATACTCGCGTTCTGCTCGACAACAGCCTCACCTTCGGCGGTTTCCATGAAAATGATCCACGCCAGATCTACGGGGAGGTTCGTTACCGTTTTCACTTTTAGAATTCCTTTTGACTTTTAGAATTAAGGTGTGGCTCTCGCTGCTCCCCTCCCCGCAGTCGCCGAACGCAGCCGCTCACAACTGTGGGCCGTCCCCGTCTACTGGCACCTTCTCAGCGTCGACGCGCCGACCGTCGCGGTTCTGTGGGGCTGGAGCTTTGCCCGCGCAACCCAGGTTCACCCTTTACTGACCTCCCTCGCCGTTTTAGGCGTCGGAACCTGGCTCATCTACGTAGCCGATCGTCTCCTCGACAGCCGCTTCTCCCCGTTTCGCGATCTGCGTGAGCGCCACTTCTTCCACGCCCGTCATCGCCGCGCATTTCTGGTCGCTGCGATCGTTCCGGCGTTCCTTCTGCTCGGCCTCATCAGCGTCATGCCAGCTGCAGCGCGCCGCGAAGACGCCGTCATCTTCGCCGCGTCGATGCTCTACTTCGCCAGCGTGCACCTGCCCGTGCTGCGCGTCCGTCGATGGTTTCCCCGTGAACTCGCCGTCGGAATACTCTTCGCCTGCGCCACGGCGATTCCGGCTTGGTCCGTCTTGACCTCAGTCCACGAGCAGCTCGCCTGGCCGGTCCCCCTTTTCGCAGGACTCTGCACCCTCAACTGCGTAGCCATCGATGCCTGGGAACGCCCGGGAACATCAGCGCGCAGCAACACCGTCTCCGTCATCGCCGTGTGCCTCGCCGCAGCGTCCGCCGCGCTCCTGCTCATCCCCAGCCTTCAAACCCCCGAAGTCTTCCGGCTCCTCGCCGCGCTGTTCGCTTCAGCAATCCTGCTTCTCGCGTTGGATCGTTTGCATCGTCGTGCCGCGCACCAGGCACCCGGAGACAACACCCGCTTGCTCCTCGCCCTGCGCATCGCCGCCGACGCCGCCCTCCTTACGCCACTCCTCTTCGTCCTCCCATGGCATCCGTAGAGCGCATCCACGAAATCCGAGCCTTTGATTCAGGCATCAGCCGCCCCGCGCGTTTTGACCGGATCGCCCGACTCTACCGCGTCATGGAATACCTAACCTGCGGTCCGATGCTCGAGCGCTGCCGCTTCCACCAACTGCCTGCTCTTCAGAATTCTCGCCGCGCCCTGGCACTCGGCGACGGAGACGGACGCTTCCTCGCCAAACTCCTCGCCACAAACCCCACCCTCCAGGCCGACGCGGTCGACGCCAGCCCGGCGATGCTCGCCCGGCTTCGCCAACGCATCGCCCACCTCAAGGCCCTGGACCGCCTCACTACAACCCAGGCCGACGCCCGCACCTTCGACCTACCCTCCTCGAACTACGACCTCGTCGCAACCCACTTCTTCCTCGACTGCCTCACCGAGCCCGAAGCCGACCACCTTATCGCCCGCATTCGTCCGCAGCTCGTCGATGGCGCACAATGGCTCGTCTCCGAATTTCAGATCCCCGAAACCGCCCGGCTCCAACGATGGTTCGCCCGAACCATCATCTCCGCCCTCTACGCAGCTTTTCGCCTACTCACCGGCCTCACCGTCCGCCAGATTCCGCCGTGGCCCGAGCTCCTCGCCCGACACGGCTTCGAGCGCAAAGCGACTCGCCACTGGCTCGGCGGCCTGCTCGTCTCCGAGCTATGGGAATTCCGCGAAGCAACCGGCCCGAACGTGCAGCCTTCACAACCATGAATGTCCCAAGTCACGGAACCCAGCCTCACCTCCATCCCAGGAATCGATCCCGGCGCGCTCCCGGCACCCGATCCGCCCACGCCGACGCCCGATCCAACTCCCGGCCCCGCCCCTGAGCCAGACCCAGAACCCTACCCCGGCCCCATCCCCGCGCCACAGCCCGTTACCTAACTCGATCTATGCGTCTGGCGTGAGGTTCAGGGGACCAGCCGGAATCTTGTTTAGGGCATCTTCTCCCTTGAAATCTGGAAACACGTCCTGAATTAGCGCGGGGTGATGGCGGAACGCTGTGTGCGCAGTCTCCAGCACAAAAATTATTTCCCTAAGCCGCATATAGTGGAGCGGCTCTTCGATTTTCCAGCGAACATACATGGCAGCGGCCATCACCAGAATCGCTGGAGCCAGCAGCGGCAGTGTCATCGCGATCCTGGCGCCGCCAGGGTCCTTCAGGAGCGGGACACGCAGGAGTGCAAAGGCGACTCCAACAAAACTAACCAGAATCAAGCTGTGGCAAAGGTGCCACGTAGATGAAATCAGACGTACGTGAGCTTCGTTCCGCGAAATCGAAATACATTGTCCAGGGTGATAGAAGCTGAGCCTGATCTTCAGGACGTTGATATAGTTCTTGCTGCGAAAAGCACTCTTTCCCTCATCCTTCCAAAGGACAAACCACAGCAAGTGGGTAAGCCCGCGATGCTCCAGGTATTTGTGGAGAAATGGGTAGGGAAACTTCACTTCCGTGTCGCTCCCACACGCATATTCGTTCTTCAACTGCTCCGTCACAGTGCCGGAGGACGTGTCGCTCCCTCTTGATAGTTTGAAAGAAGCGCGCCGCAGGCGGCCGAAGCTGGCACGGTCTGGATCGTTCGGATCCTGACGAAAAAACAGGTGACCGAGAACGTACGACACGCACAATAGGGTCAGGAACGCCCCCAATTCCGCGTTTTTCCATATCTCCGGGGGCCACACGGTCGCAGAGTTGGCAGTCCCACGAGAAAATGCCGTGATGAACGCATAGAATGGCCAAGCCAGAACGAGCAGTGTGGCTGTCGTGAAGACGATGCCGGGGACCAGGCTGCCGAGAAACTCAACAATAAAATCGAAGACCGAGAATCGCTGCCAATTCCCGTCGCCGTCCGCCATGCCAATCCCTCCGGCCAATCAGCAGGAGAATTTGTCCCCTCACCGCATAATCGACCCGCGCGTTCAATAGGGAGCCCGAAAGGTAGCAGGATCGTAGCAGCCAGGTCGTTTGGCTAGCAATGCTACGGATTCTCTTCATCTGCCGGATGATCCCTCCGTTAGCCGACCGATCCCCTTCCCCCCAAAACCACTCCATATCCCGAGCCCGCGAAATTAACATTCGCCGCCCCGCCCAATTGTTACAATCACGTTAAAAGACCTCTCCCACCGAGGAACTGGAGCACGCTTCCGGCTTTCACCCATGAACCTCTACATCCTTCGCCATGCCAGCGCCGGCACTCGCCGCGCCAATCCTGTTGTTGACGTAAAACGCCCCCTCGACAAGGAGGGCAAGCAGCAATGCATCCTCGTCGGCAGCTTTCTCAGCGCGCTCAACGTCCAGTTCGACCGCGTTGTCTCGAGCCCGCTCAAGCGCGCACTGCAAACCGCCTCGCTGGTCGGCACTGAAACCGGCTACGAGAGCAAAATTGAACTCTCCGACGCCCTCTCGCCCCAGGGCACGGTGCAGAAATTTCAGGATCTAGTCCGCAGTCTCATGAAATATGAGAACGTCCTGGTCGTCGGCCACAATCCCAACCTTACGGTCTTCTTCGGATCGCTCCTCGCGCCCTCGGGCCGCATCAGCACGCGCCTTCGCAAAGGCGCCGTCGCGCGCATCGACTGCACGCGCCTCCCCGGCACCCTGCACTGGCTCGTCGATCCCAGGATTCTCCGCGGCATCTACGCCAAGGCGACGAAGAGATCGCGTCCGAAGACCTCGCGGAAATAGCTCGCTTCCTTGCGCAGCGACCACAGCTCCAGCTCGGCCCCCGTGCGCCCGGGTAGCAATTCAAGCAACACGCGTTTCGGATAAACGCGCACCCGCACCTTCAGCACGTCGCTGGCGCGATCCTGATTCAGCGCCACCGCAAGGCGCAGCAGCACCACCGCCCGCCGCACATGCTCGTACTCCTCCGGAGGAACCTGCCGCATCGTGCGCCCCTCCGGCGCCGGCCGGCTCTTGCCCTGATAGCGCGCGATCGCAGAAGTCACTACCCGTTGCTGTGGCGTGAACCCATACAGCTCCGAATTGGCGATGATGTACTGCGCGTGCCGGTGATAGCCCTGGTGATTCAAAAATTTCCCAATGTCGCGCAGCATTGCCGCCGCTTCCAGCCAGGTCTGATACTCCGCAGGCAACTCGTGCACCGCGGCCAGATCCCGAAACAGCTGCGCCGCATGTTGCCGCACCGGCTCCGCCTGCCGCGGATCGACCCCGTACCGCCGGCAGGCCTCCTCAATCGCCTGCCAACGCTCGCGCTCGAACTCCAGATGCACCGACGCCCGTGGATCCTGTTCCGCCAGCATCTGGGCCAGAATTCCGTCGCGCAACCCCATCGGCGAATAGCGAAACCCCGGCAGCCCGAATCCCTCCAGAACCTCCGCAAGGACATGCGCGCCCGCGACGATAATCTCCGTGCGCTTCGGCCCAATCCCCGGCACCGCCGACCTCTCGCCCATCTTCATCTTCGTCAGCTTCGACGTCAGCCGCCGCACCGTCTGCGTCGGAACCAGCTCTTTCGTCGCGCGCAATTTGCCAGCGCGCCCTTTGCCCAGTACCCGTCCCGCCTCAGAAAGTGCCGCCGCCGTTCCTGATGTCCCGATCACCAGACGCACGCGGTCCGGATGAATGCGCCGCCGCGCCTTCCTCAGCTCACGATCGATAAACTGCCGCAGCCGCCGGATCTCGTCCTTCGCCGGCACATCGCTGCGCAGGAATTCCTGCGTCAGTCGCACCGCGCCCAGCGGCAAACTGATCGTCTCGTGAATCCTCTTGTGCTCGGAAAGCGTAATCTCGCAACTGCCGCCGCCGATGTCGACGAGCACGCAGCGCCCACCCGCACCCGGTTCATTCTCCACCACGCCACGATGGATGAGCCGCCCTTCTTCGAGCCCCGAGATGATCTCCACATCCCAGCCCGTTTCGTCCCGCACCCACGCCTGAAACGCCCGCGAATTGCGCGCGTCGCGCATCGCCGACGTGGCCACCGCGCGCACTTTATCCGTGCCGTTCGACTGCACCGCTTTGTAGAACCTCTTCAGCGTCCGCAGCGTCGCCGCCATCGCCTCCGGCGAGACAATGCCCGACTCAAACACGCTCGCACCCAGCCGCGTGACCTCGCGATCCTCATGTACGATGCGCAGCTTGTGCTGCACCACGCGGCCAATCTTCAGCCGGCAGGAGTTCGATCCGATGTCGATAGCCGCGAAGGTCTGCATGATTGGCGAAAAGTGCCCCGTCTCCGTTAGAAAGAATTCGTTCTCCGTTTAGAAGAATTCACTCAGCACAATACAGGAGCGCCTTTATAGCGCCACATTCCGCGACTGCCCAACCGCCCGCTTCCGCACTCCATTCGTTGCCGCAGGACGACCCGAAACCGCCAGCCACTCCCCCATCAATCGCCCGCGCAACTTCGCGGCCATCTTCATCGCAGCCACAAAATGCCGCTCGCGTTCTCCTTCGACCAGCGCCGCCAATTCCGCAGCCCCATCGCCGAGCGCAGCATGCGCTTCCTCCGCGAGAACCAGCCAGTCATGCCAGTCGCCAATCTCATCCTGCAGCTTTTTCAGCGTCTCGCCCACCTGTTGCGCCTGCTCGTCGCCCTGCGCCGCCAGTTCCGCGACATACCGCGCTTTTTTCGCGCCCTTGCGAAAATCATGCAGGTTCCCCGCGTCGAGCACCTGCATCTCCGAAGCCAGGCGCGCAAAACTATCCAGCGCCACCACCCCCGCCGGCTTTTTCCGCACTCGCCTCGCGCGTCGAGCCGTCAGTGCGGCCTCCAGATCCTCCATCCGCTTATCGAGCTTCTCCGCGAAATCCTTCGCGTCCGCCTTCAGGCCTTCCGCCAGCTCGCTCCTCCGGTGCTTCAACCGCGCGTCCAGATCATCGGCCTGCTGCTCGACCGCCGTCGGCCGCAATTCCGTCTCCGGAGTTTCCAGCACGTCCCCGTCGACCCCAACCGCCCGCCGCGTCAGTTTCTCCAGCAGCTTTCGGTGCACATCCAAATCCCGCACAGGTCCCGCCTCGTGTCGAATTTTCTTCAGCAGCTTCATCGTCGCGGTCACCGCATCCCGCACCGGGTCGTCGCCACCGTCCGGAACTCCCCGAACCACATCCTCCAGCGTCGCCTGCAAGCGCCGCGTGCCCGTACGCGTGTCGTGCACCGGATCCACATCCGGATCCTCCGCGCATCTCATCAGATTCTCGCGCAGTGTTTTCCCAAGCCGCCGCACATTTTCAAGATCGTGAATCATCGCCCCATCCGCGCTCCCCGCGGGTTCACACTGTTATTCTGAACTTTGTGCCGAGCTCCGAACAAATGACATTTCCACCTCTGTCGAAACAGCAGACGGCAACTCCCACGGTAAAGCCATCGCTCTACTCTACCCCCAGGCGCGCCTGGACCCTGCTACTTCTGCTTTTCATCGCCGTCTATTTCGCCGCCCTCTTCTCGCCCGCGCTCCTTGACGACGCCGACTCGACCCATGCCCAGGCGGCCCAGCACATCGCCACCAGCAACGACTGGGTGACGATGTACGTCAACGGCATCCGCTATCTCGAAAAGCCGCCGCTGCCCTACTGGATCGTCGCCGTCGACTACCACCTCTTCGGCTACAACGTCTTCGCCACGCACCTGCCCATGGTTCTCGCGCTGCTCGGCTGCGCCTTCATTTCCTGGAAATGGGCTCGCCGCGCCTGGGGTGACCGCGCCGCCTTCTATTCCGCACTGGCCTTGCTGACCTCGGTCGGCGTCTTCCTCTTTACGCGCACGCTGATCCCGGAATCCATCCTCACCTTCTTCCTCCTGCTCGCGCTCTATAGTTTCCTCACCGGCATCGAGGACCGCAAGCCCGCGCGCTTCTATCTCGCCTACGCCTCGCTCGCGCTGGCTCTGCTTGCCAAGGGACTCGTCGCGCCCGTCTTCTTCGTCGCCGCCGTCGTTCCATATCTCATCGTCACCAGCGAGTGGCGACGCTGGCGTCAGTTCCATCTCCTCACCGGACTGCTCGTCTTCCTGGCGATCGGAGCACCGTGGCACATCCTCGCCGGCCTCGCCAATCCGGACCACGGCAACCCCATCGGCAACATCCCCACACCCGGCCACGTCCACGGCTTCTTCTACTTCTACTTCATCAACGAGCACATCCTCCGGTTCCTCGGCTCCCGCTATCCGCACGACTACAACCGCCAGCCCTTCTATGTCTACTGGCTCGGCCAACTGGTCTGGCTCTTTCCGTGGACGCTATTCCTCCCCGTGGTCCTGCGCCGCGGCTGGCGCAATCGCCATCTTTTCTATTCCGACCTGCGCTACGACGCCACCAACACCATCCAGTTTCTCGACCCCAAACTGAGCGCGTACGAATCCTCCGCCCTCGCCGCGCGCCTTCGCTTCCGCGCCCGCACCAGCCTGCTCCTCGCGCTCTACTCCGCCTTCATCCTGCTCTTCTTCGCCATCTCCACCAATCAGGAGTACTACACCTGGCCCGTGTATCCCGCCGTGCTCATGATGATCGCCGGTGGCCTGTCGGTCATCGAAGAGTCGCAGAGCGAAGGCCGCAAATCCTCATCGGGATGGCTCATGGGTGCGCACATTTTCTTCGCGGCCATCGGGATCGTGGCCGCCGTGCTGCTCGCATGGGGACTCTGGGAGTCGCGCCATCTTCCCTTCGTCGCGGACATCGGCACGCTCATGGCACATCGCGGAGTGGGCGGCTACACCCTCTCCATGTCCCACTTCTTCGACCTCACCGGACCATCGTTCGCCGCTTTGCGCATGCCTGCGATCCTCGCCGCCATCGCATTCTTCTTCGGACCCCTCGCCGCCTGGCGCTTACGCCGTCGCGGTCACGCCTTTGAGTCCACAGTCAGCGTCGCCTTCACGATCGCCGTCATCCTCATCGCCGCGCACATCGCGCTGGTGCGCTTCGAGCCCATGCTCTCCTCGCGCGCCATGGCCCACACCATCAACCGCATCA
>Ga0302326_10024068_pt1 | contig 12390 bp, 19 predicted proteins | sample Palsa_T0_3_FD_202264 | JGI IMG/M metagenome (GOLD analysis project Ga0302326, IMG submission 202264) | Peat permafrost microbial communities from Stordalen Mire near Abisko, Sweden - Palsa_T0_3 | ecosystem: Environmental > Terrestrial > Soil > Palsa > Peat permafrost | place: Sweden: Abisko...
CAACCATCGTTTGTAAGCCCAACATCATATGTCCAATGATATGACTATACGTTAGTTCGTTATCTTACGAAAGGGATAATATACCAATGCAACATCCAGGCTCCTTTCGCCGTGGCTTCCCATCTCCATACTCGGAACCCCTGGGGATTACCTGTGGTCCCCCGCGAAGCCGGCAGTCCCGACAAAAGCGTCGTGTCTCTCTTCACAGGATCAACCGTGGCCAACAATTCCTGGTACGCCTCCTCCGAGAACTCTCCGTCGCCGCCACCCATATCCCAGAAATCCCCCCCGTGCATATGGAAAGGATGAGTAACAACATTATTTAACCCCACTTGATTCTGCAGAATAACTTCCACAACGTCACCCACTTCCAGTAGATATGCTCCTGTGGTGCTGTCAAAGTAATTCCCTTGGGCAGCTGCTCGCGCTTCGGCAGCCTGGTCAACAACGACTTGGCCGTTATACATCCCAACGAGAAGAGGGACTTGAGCCGGGTTGGGATAAAACGCAAGATTATTGAGAACATCGCGTTCTTTGCCGCTCCAGCTTTCTGCAGTGTTGTTGAGGAAGATTCGTTTATTGGGTGTGGGTGCAGGATTAGAGTAATATGGACGGAACTGGTTAGTGACATTTTGGTATGCCGCACCCACTGTCGAATTAGGTAGCTATTATTAGTTTTCGTGCTAGACGAGGGATAATACAATTGGGATAGTGTCAGTTTGATTGTTTGGTGGAGTGGTGAAGACCGACGGAGGAATGGTTCCTCCAGAAGAGGTCTTGTAGGTGAGAACAGCGTAACCAGGTTCCACAGGTCCTCCAGGTCCCCCCGGTCCCCCCGGTCCCCCCGGTCCTCCAGGCCCTCCAGGCCCTCCAGGTCCACCTGGTCCGCCGGGCGGTCCTCCTGGACCCTGTCGTTTGGCCAGATTCGAAGGGCTGGGTTTAGAGCTTTGAGTGTTAAGCGTCGTTTCGGAGGTAGACTGAGTATTCTGGACTGCTTGGTTGAAAGTGCCCTTTGTTGGTGAGCTTCCAGTTGGTGTGCCAGGAGAGCTGTTAACACCGGGCTGCGAAGGATTGGTCTCTTGGGCACCGAATTGTGTTCTTGATCCACTTGACGGTTTTTGGGCGGCACTTGCAGATGGAACACCAGATGGAGCGACGCGTGCACTTGATGGCAGTCCTGAGCTGAATGGTCCAAATGGAGGAGGTCCGCCTGGAGGGGCTCCATTTTGGAAATCCTGCAGCTCCATGTAATAGTAGTTCTTGCCGTATGCAGCCAATTCTGCCTCACTCTTGCCTTCGACAATGACGGCATATCGTTGTCCTGCATGGACGAGAACGTAGTCGGCTTCGTAGGGTTGAATCCAGCTACCTCCATCGACTTGTACAATCTGCATCTTATGCCCGGCAATACTGAAGCCCATGAAACTATCGATCGTGGCACCAATCTATTGTCAACATAATACAACAGTGAAATATACGATTCGGAAGAGATATGTCTTTCCAGGCTCGATCTCGACATTCGCAAAAGAACAGGAGTTTCCGCATGTCTCTCCATAGCCGAGGGCATCGACAACAGTCTGGTTGCACACTGAGAATTGCTTTCCGTTCAAAAGGAAGTTATTTGCACCACCAATGAATCGACCGTTCCTGGAATTAGAGAGATAACAAGGAGGCCTTACAATGCGGTTTGAGATAGTGTGCTATCCTGGTTGTAGAAAGCATCCTCAAGAATAATAATTCGTTCCTCATCGTATGGGATGGGAGAGTTGGAACACGAAGTATTAAAGGCATACGGAGGATTCGATGCCGCATCTCCATCTCTTGGACCGAGACTTCTTCGATTCTTGCGAGCTTTTTTCTTGGAACTTGCTTTGCATCCGCATTTGCAGCATTGGTTGTGATTGTCGCTGGAAGTATCTGACGAAAGTGACACAGAACTTGAGCCAGAACTTGAGCCAGAAGAAGAGGAGCCGCTCCCGCTGGAACTGTCAGATGACATGCCGATTTCAGAAGACCCTGAGCTGCCCTCCCCACCATTTCCGCTACTGTAGTAGACTGATGTCGAATCTGTGACGGAAACGCTGCCTCCAGGGAAGTTGATCTCGACATTTACGGTGACATCGACTCCAATGGTTGGCGACCAATCCCCAGCAATAGGATCCCATACTTGATCTCCTCCTCGACCACAGTTCACATGCGTACAAGGACAATCGGCGGGGTTTCCGCATTGTGGCAGGATAATAAGCGCACCGTGGCACGTAACAGATTGAGTGCCGATATGTGAATGATACCAACTAAAACAGTTAGTCCAGTATGAGTAAGGACGTACAAGGTCCCGTCAAGATCATCTGCAAACTGAAATTCGTAATCGAAGTATTTCCCTGCGGGGATGGGCCATTGACTGGCATAGGGGGTTCCATCTGCGAAGGGAGATCCATATTGACTGATACCGTGCCAGTGCATGGTCAAGTTATCGGACGATGCGTCGTTATACACCCTAGATGCTGTCAACAACAGATTGAAACGGTCCTAACCGAATGAAGATGTGATCGCCGGCAGTGGCATAAAGCGCCGGGCCAGGGAAGGTGCCATTAACAACCAAACTCAGTCGCGGCACACAATCAGGATAGATGATTTCCTCAGTGACGACCAAAGCGTAATGTTTCGTCTCGGCGTTGACCAACGCGAGGAGTAATCCTAGAAGCACCAGCAGGCTGGAGAACGCCGATCTCATGGTGAGGAAGTTGACAACGGCGACAAAACGAGCGACTAGCCGGGAACCAAACAGGGGCTTCCGAAGTCATTATGTAGATACTAACCCTTCCGAGGCAGGAATGTTCTCGCTAAGTGTTCTAAGGAGGAATGCAGGGTTGCTGTCAATTAACTAAGGTTCAATCAATTTAATGTTGTCAGCGCGTGGACAACGGCGATCACCCGGCAGAGGCGCGCCTTGTGGAATGGGCCATAAAGCTTGGCCAACGCCGCCAATTCCACAAGAATGCACCACCAGCCATACAAACACAGTGACTGGGCTGTCTATCCCGGCATTCCTCCGTCGCCGGAGCTCCGTTTAACGGCTTGATTTAGCGATATTACCCTTCAATTTCCGAATGACCCCAAACAAAGCGGCTCTCGACCGCACAAGACTTGGTTAAAAGCGGCGACACTCGGCGCACCCGCTTCTTGGCAATCGTAACGGGTCCGGGTCGCATATTATTTCCTTCTTCCACTGCATAAATATGGTTCCGTCTGCACCACTGCACGTTCCACAAGCGTCGGAGAAATTTGACTGATAATTGCGAAATTTTTGGAATGGAGCCTTGCGAAATCCAGAAGAAAACACTGACGAAAGAGGGTACATATATGTATTTGAAGAGGGAGGGATGGTTTTCAAAAAGGACTTGAGCGGACAGCCGACGGCTACGCGCGGGAAATGCTTCGTTCGCGAGACTCGACTTTGTGAATGTACTCGAGATTGCAGATGCGATTCTTATGACGCCCCGGACAAGCTCGTAGTTCGACAACATCCAGCTGAATGTCTATAAAGATTTGGTATCCATTTATTACCACCACTCCTCTTCCTCCTCGTCGGCATCGTCTCCCTCATCCATGTTATCTTCCGTCATTACTACAGGCTTGTCCTTCACCGCCTCTTGTAGCTCCGCCCTTCGTTTCCGTAGCCGTACAAGCCGGTCCTCTAGTGTATTCAATTCATCAAATTCCTCCACAATGGTCCTGCTGATATCCTCCTGCTCCTCCTGATCACCGTCTTCCTGCGTTCGAATTGTTTGTGATATCTCTTCCTGGAATTTTTTCCACTCATCCTCATCTACGCCCACCTTCTTTGGCTGGTTTCCTGCATCAAAGAAATCCTCAGGTAATCCCTCCTGTGCCTCGGCCTGCGTAGTCGTCTCCTCGGGCTCCACGGGCGCATCCGGCTCCCCCTCAACCACTGCTGGGGCTTCTTCGGCGATTCTGACTCGTTTCCGACTTTCGGGTTCTTTCTCCTCTGACTCCTCATCGAAAGCAGTCGCTGCAATACTTCGTTTGGCCTTCGTCTGTCCTTCTCTGATGACTTCTTTTACCCTTTCCTTGTGCGAGACGGAACTTATGTGTGACTCCCACAGGGCTTCCGAGGGGATTTTCTGTGCGCATGCGGTGCAGTAGAGAGCGCCCTGAGAGTTGTATTTTGCGTACGGATGGGTTATGCGACGTGTTTGTCGGGCCTGCTTTAGCAGTGCACGAGCGTCTGACATTCGGTGGAGCGGTGTTGACCCTTGATGCTGGGAAGGAAGGAAATGATTGCGTGTGCAGATCACTTGCGCACAGAAAATCAGAACCCAGTACCATTTCTTGAGGAGCGGTACCAGCATGGAATGGGTATCTAACAGAGACATGAACTATTATTATGAGGTCGACCTTTACGGTCAATTACATGCTCCTGACGTCTACTCATAAAAGTTTACATATTATGCAAATTCCACAGTTATCCCCCCAGAATCCCCGGCCTCATGCTGCATATCAACGACCTCAGTGCCTTTCTCCACCTCTTCCCTTCTCATCCCTAAACTCTCCATTAACCCTGCCAGGTGCCCCCCAAGTCTCTCAAACCCTTGACATTCTCGGTATACACCCAGCGCCTCCCATAGACACCGTACAGCTGACGTTTTACAACCGACTCCCATCCAACTCTCACATGCCAACATACTCCACAAAGCCATCTTCCGTCGCCGTTTTGGGTGCATCACTTTATAGCAATTTGAGATTCGTTCTATTATGAGACAGCTTCCGATGTCTCCTAGTGTCCCGGAGGACAGCGCCTTTACCGCCCATTTCACGGCATCATCCGGGGCGGTCCCGCCTTTAAGTGTGAGCAGTTCGATGGATATGATGGTCGTGCGAAGGGAGAAGTATGGCGATGATGAACGGGCCGTGTAGGAATAGATAGCGGAATCAAGGAGTGGGTCAAGGGTTTCCGTTCGTTTGGCAGGAGGTAACGGCGATGGCAGCAGCAGTAGTGTAAGTGCGGTCATTTCCTGCATTGTCAATACGACTTTTTTTGAGAGGGGCAAACTTGTGCGCCTGCGGCATATTTCCAGGCTTTGTCGTTGGCGAAATCTTTCCGTAGGATATCATATGTGGAATGAGCCAACTTCCAATCTCGCAACATGAAAGCATAGTCTGCTAGTTTTCGCATCTGTGCTTCCGGAGTTGAAGGAGGATAAGAAGATGTGGAAAAATCGTAGTTTCCAGAACCGGCGGTTGGCGTTGCGCTCCGAGAGGAACTACCGAACAATCGCCGTGATGCCGTAAACACCCTTCCCGCCAGACCTCTTCGATAAGAAGCTATCTACATGTTAAGAAGACATTTTAGTAACGGCGAACCTGATCGTTCCACATTGTTATACACCGTTCCATGTGCGGGACAATACTCTGTGTGACCATATCACGGGTGAATTTCTGCAGCGATTGGACATCCGAAGGCGACAGTTTGGGGTCATCTCTAGGATTGTCCATGTTCGCCAACTCCTCTCCAGCAGACAGCCAAGCCGACTTTTCCACAGGGAAATCTTTCTCACTTGCTTGCGTATTAATCCGTAATATTGTACAATGCAGACCCAGACTCCGTTTCATCTTCTCCAGCGTGAACGTTGATCTATATCAGCCATAGCCTAAGTGCCAGTATTACTTCTCGAGGTCATCGTTGTCGTCATCATGGATAAGAACGTAATATCGTAGGAACCCAGCATCGATAAACCGTGGTATTGGAGCATTATTAGTAGTATTGTATAATCCCAATAGGGCGTCGATTGGTTCAGGGTGGCGTGACGATACAGCGAGGATACATGCTACTGGATGTGAGAATGTCTCGTGTGCTGAAACCGGGATTGACGACAGCATTTTCCGAAGAAAGAAAGAGTATTCACTGCCTTTCATTTCTGCCTTCGTAACAGCTTGATCATTTTCCTTTTCAGAGGACTCAATCTTCGTTTCCAGAAGCCGCTCGATGGCAACCAAATCTCCTCCAGGAATATAAGTCTGTACAGTCGGCGACTTTGGTGCATATGGTCCTTGATCCTGAGAAGTCGTTCCATTTGCCATGCCTTTCGCATAATGATGGAAATCCACAAACCTGACATTGAAGTCCTCCACGGGAATACTCATGGCCTGGCTATCCCGTATATTAACCTTGCCCTGCACGCAATCTCCAAAAGGTCGCAACATCTCCATTAATCCCGTATACCCCTTTGCGCGCACCATTTCCTCACATTCCTTAGAGGCGACGACGGCCACGGTCGGACAGAAGGCCTGCGCGATAGTAGCATGGTGCACACGGACTTCTTCGGAGAGAGACGGGTAGTCGAAGTCGGTGGGAGAATACTGGAAGAGCGAGGAGAGCGAGGAGGTTGAGGAAGCGGCGGCGCTACGTAGGATTTGCGGCAAGGGTGAAGAGGTTGAGAATGAAGGTAGCGCGCCGCTGGAAGAATTTGTTGACAATGGCGAGGACGTCATAGGATAAGCTACCGGGCATATTGTCGGGGATACATTTCCTTAGTCGAGCTTCGAAAGGGGGCAGCTTTAGACGTGACTTCGTAAAGCCCGCCAAGTTCCAATGAGGGACGTTGGCATGGCAACAGATTTTCAAAAGGATCGAAATTTCATCTCCGATCTGCACGCATTCTTTCTTTTTTTCACTCTGCGTTGCCCTTTAACGTCTCCGTCTGTGCCTCTCTGCTCGTCACAAAAGTCATCCCTCCCAAAGCCCAGCCCCTACTGCACAGGCCGCACTTCCTCCCACACACACGATCCTCAAGACCTTCACCAGACTGTCTTGAGGAAACACCACGGGAGGGGGTTAAGGTCGGAGTATCTTCCTCATCATCTGCCTTCACGGGCCTTCCCTTAATCGGGGATGCAGTCTCATCAGAAAGAACGGCCGTCTTCTGTCTCTGGGCCTTTTTGGTTCTTTGGCGGGGGGCTGGTCTTGGGAGGATTCTGCGAGGATTACGTTCTTTGAATGGATGTTTTAGTGCAATGTGCGGCGTACCTTTTTGTTCTCTTAGGAGGATGGGGGTATAACTCGATTCCGACTACTCGTGGAGTAGGGGCTGGACTTTTGATGGGATGACTACTTTGGCTTTCCGAAAATCGTTTTTTTTTTCGCCTTTTCTCTTTGCTTGTTCCCAAGGCCGTACGTATGGACGGCGGCGGCGAGTACCTAGCAGCTCTTCGCAACGCAAACCCTTCTTAAGCAACACTTCAGAGTTATCTCAGACAAAACGCCATTGCCAAACAAAGCTTCGAGGCGAACAGCGTTGTCCTGGTCATGTTGAGGAGGGTCCTGTTGAGACGCTCTGAGATGCCATTGGATTCAGGTGAATATCGTGAATCTCAGTAATGGGTTACGGTCGGGCTGAGGCCGGGTACAACACTAGATCGATCCGACCTGGTGACGACCGGTCCTAATTCATAGCGGCTCCGGTTCCACACCGGTTCGGGTAGAGGTTGAGATCGAGCCGATCTCCACCTTCTAGAACTCTGGACCGATCGAGCCGGTTAATGTCGGTCCTCCAGATGCTCTGGACCAGCCGACCTTGGACCGACTGGAGACCGAGCCGGGGAACCGGTTGGAACTTGGATGTAACAGGAAATAACGGGAAGTAACGGGAATAGCAGTGTTTGAATGGAAAAAAGGATGGTTCCCGTTACACGTCATCCAGCTCCTGGCGCATCCATCCAGCTAGCGCATCCATCCATGCTAGCGCATCCATCCAGCTCGTGGCGACATGCGCCAGCGACCATGCTGCAGGAGCTCCATGCGCTAGCGACCATTCTCCAGCGACCATGCTCCAGGTCCTCCATGCGCTAGCGACCAGCTCCAGGTTCTCCATGCGCTAGCGACCATGCTCCAGCGACCATTCTCCAGGCCCTAGCGCATTCGCAGAACAAGCTCGTGCCTCCAGCTCGTGGATGTCACAATGATGTAACGGGAATAGCAGTCTTTGAAGCGAAATAAGAGTGGTTCCCATTACATCCCTGTGACATTCAGCAGCTCCAGCTCCCCGATGTAACGGGAATAGCAGTGTTTGAAGAGAAATAAGAGTGGTTCCCGTTACAGACCGACAGAATCCCGGTTCGGGTAAGGACGTATTTCAACCCGACCTGGTGACGCCGGTCCAGAACTAGCTCTTGAACTCGGTCGGGTTCAAGGCTGCCGGCTCGGACCTACAGGCTAGGCCCGACTATGTTGAAGATGTTGGAACCGGTACCGGTTTGACCTTATCTCGGTTCTAGTAATTTGTTACCCGAACCGGGCCGGATCTGACAAAGATCTGACCGAGATCGAGCCGGGGACCGATGAACCAGGTCGGGTGGTTCTCGGGTCGGTTCTTGGCCCGACCGAATGCCAATTCGTGATGTAATCTCACAATCAATGCCGTGTTGTCTTTGAGGTAGTTCTGAAGTGTTGCTTGAGAAGGATTTGAGTTGCGAAGAGCTGCTAGGTACTCGCTGCCGCCGTCCATAAGTACGGCCTTGATCTTGTACCCCCCCGCGAATGCCAATGTAGCTCGACGCGCTCGTTTGTTTTTGGCACCTCGTCTTTCACTACACTTTACCGAATCCCTTTGGTAGATAGCTCAACGTAGCAATGGATCGTTAATACACCCTCTCACCTTCCTTTTCGTTGTCATTGCGGGTGAAGACACCTCTTGTATTTGCCCTTGTAGAAAATTAATTTTCTCCGACACCTTTGGCTCCAATGATTGCACTGTACATTTCCTATGATACTTTATCCCTTCGTTTCCTCGTCAGTCTCCGCCGTATGAATATAAACAAAGCGAACAAAAGTCCCACAGGCGGTATTCTCAACATCCATGTCCACAGCCTCGATCTCACAAAATACTTCTGCACAACCTGATCGACTCTCTTCTCCAGTTCCTCCCTTGTCGATTCATTCTCAATGATCACATCCGCCAACTTGCGTTTCTCACTGATACCCCACTGACTTGCAATCCTGCCCCTAGCATCCTGCTCACTCAAATGTTTATCCCTCTCTAATAACCTTTGGAGCTGGACTTCCTCCCCCGTCGCAACAACCACACTGATCCCACAAAATTGATCCAACCCACTCTCAAACAGTAACGGTATATCCAGAACTACTAGCCCCCTGCCCATGACAAGCCACTCCCATATCACAGCCTTGACCATCAACCACCGCACCGCAGGATGAACAATCCGATTCAGTTTCTTCCTAGCGACCTCATCTCCAAACACCCGTCTCCCCAGCGCAGGCCGGTCAAAGCCAATTACTTTGCCTGTTTTCTCGTCGTGCAGAGCGAGGTCCTCACCAAAGGTCGAGAGGATACGGTTGAAGGCGCGGGTGCCGGGTTCTACTGCCTTCCGTGCGAGGATGTCCGCGTCGATGATGGGAAAGTGATGTTTTTCTTGGAGGAGTTTGGAGACGGTGGATTTGCCGGTGGCGATACCGCCTGTAAGGCCGACTATCAGCATTGGGAGGGAAGAACGACGATGACGGTGTGTGACGATGTGTGCCGGGGGTCGAACTCTTGGGTATCTCGCGACTCGCTATTTCTGGCGCGGACGAAGTGCTGTCCGTTAAGTTCAAGCATCCTTCAGATGGCGATTTTCGCACCCAGTTCAACAAGACATGTTTGTTAGACACAGTTTTGTATGATTTATTAGTAAAATATCTACTAGATATTATATTACTTCTTCCCAAAGAAAGACATCAAACTCTTCTGGCCAGCGGCATTGGCCTTTCCCTTCTTCTTGTCCCCGCCAGCATTCGCCGCATGAACAGGATTAGCAGCTGTCTTCACCGCCTTCGGGGCAACATCACTATCCTCATCTTCCGAGAACGATTCATATACATACTCATTCTTAGTAACTAGAATTAGACCCGCACCGCCGACAAGAGATACCCAAATATCCTTTCTCATCTCTCTTGGTCGTTTTCTTGAGCACCTTTCTCTTCCCTCGTTTGCGCTTAGGCGCTTCGTACTCTGCGGCAGAGTCAGTGACAGCAGTTGCCTGTGAATCCACTGGTGTGGCGGTCTCTTGACTGTCCTGAACGGAGACCGGGTCCGGAGGAAAGTCCTCGAGTTCTACTGTTATTCATAAGGACCAGGATGATCTTTACCTTCTGGGTCATCTTCTTCCATCATCTTATTTATCTCATCCAACTCTTGCTGTCTCTTGGCCGATACTCTCGCGGCAGGTTTCGCATTGGCAGGTTCCGTCTTCACGATTGGAAATGACTCACTTATGGATGGTGAAGCTTCAGACTTCTTGGGCGGTTCGTCTTCTTTCGCGACAGGGGCAGGTCTCTTCGGTGGGGGATTAGCGAACGCAGACATGATGTTGCCTGAAGATGTCCGTTTCATGGTAGTGGTAGAGGGTTTCGTAGGTTCCGGGACGCTACTATTAGATATTTAGTTGAGATGCTCTTACGACTTCTTTTCTACTGCTACGGGTTTTGACTCCGAGGGAGGCTCCATGGTTGTTTTCTTGACGATTGGTTTGTGGATGGGTTTGGAGGCGGCGGTGCCGACTACTGCTACTGGAGGGACATATTTCGTTAACTGCCGTTTCTGCGGTTAGTGACATTTTCTTTTCCCTTGTATTACAATTGCGTTTGTGTTCATTATGATTCCGTATTTTTCTGCTGCTTCCACTGGTGATAGATTATCATATGTCTTTGATATTTCATGAGAACTCGTCGTCAAGAGAATAACATCCTAGTATTAACAAAGAAGCATAAAACACGTACCGGGACAACAGATGGACCGAGACTGTAGATGTGTATCGAAGTCAATTCAGAGAATCTTCGCTTCGCATCTACCTATTAGTCATTAACGAATAACAGACCTTACCATGAACATCATTCTCATCAGCAAGAATAATAGTCCGGACTCTTTTCCCTATAGATCCATTCGATCGGGTCGACCCCTGCGTCCCCATCGGTGGACTACTCATCATGAATTCCCCGTCTCCCGTCGTGCGCAGGCTACTCGTCCCAGGCACACCCACCTCATCAATCAGTCCCCCCAGCACATACATTGCATGACAAGCCTTCCCCTCAGACTTTGCCTGTTGATAGAACTCCGTGAGCATCCTGGAATTAGCTAGCCGTCCCACAAGGACCTGGGGCGCATACTGTTTCGCGATATTTACATGTACTCCAAGTAATCGACTTAGGAGTCGGTATGTCACCTGGTTTTTGTAAGCCGCTGGTCAGAGGGGGGAGATACTGTATTTTGTTCATTGTAGATTTGTTCGGCTAGGACGCGCATGTGGTTGCCGGCCATGACTGGCGCGAGCGTTAAAGTGTGGTTGGCGGCAGTTGCGATGGTACTTTGTAAGAGCTTTTGGTCGCGCAAGTCGAGTGACGATCGTGAGCTTTTTGGGACGCGTGCGGCGTGAGGAGCGTAAATTGCATACATATTTATTAAGATAGCGTAAATATTTACATGTAAAGTGAATATGGGGGAAATTCATCTGAATCTCACCGAGTTGGAACTCCAAGGCCTTCGAGGGGTAAACAAACAAATCACGCGAGTAATAGCTCAGCTTCCTTATGTCTGATATTTATGCTATGCTCAGCTTCCTACGTCTTATATTTATGCTATATGCAATTCCCAAACTAGTCAGATGCACAACCCTGAGTCCTCCCCCGATACCCCCAAACGCCATGCTAATCATCAAAAATCCCATGATACCGTTCCTGTTGCGTAGGCGGTACTTCCTCCTCCTCCTCCTCCTGCTGCTGCATCATCATCACATCCTGCGCTCCATACAAATCCTCCTCCACAGGCACACTCCTTGCCGTTCTAGCAGGACTCATTTGTCTATCCTGCCCCCAACTCACGGCCCCTTCACCCCGATCAAGCATCATCTCACGATCCGACATATCGACACTGGGTCGTTGACGTGCTTGACTTTCCTCGCGCTGCAGAGATGGTTGTCGTATTTGCGTAGACCATCGAGTTTGGACGCCGGATGATTGTGCAGAGGTTGTTCCGTCGCCGGACGTTGCGATCACGAATTCACATGAAATACCGGGATTTGCGCGTTCTAGGGAGACTAGGAAGGGTTTCCCTGCAGTAGAGTAAAATGCGTTAGTGGGTACGCCGAGACTATCCCCAAGAGATATCGCTGCCTTTTTTTTGATTAATACAGAGGGGTTGAATGGGGAGTACTTTCAAATCTCGTAGTGGGAGGAGGATATGTGTTCTCTCCTGGAATCGGAAATCGTCTAGTTCTCCCGTTGAGAGACTTACTTGTGTTTGTAGCGGCTGGTTCAGCAGTTCTTCGACAACAAGTCACTTAAGGAAGGCAGTGACTAAGGAAGGGGGATTGGGGTGGATA
>Ga0302326_10024071_pt1 | contig 12388 bp, 11 predicted proteins | sample Palsa_T0_3_FD_202264 | JGI IMG/M metagenome (GOLD analysis project Ga0302326, IMG submission 202264) | Peat permafrost microbial communities from Stordalen Mire near Abisko, Sweden - Palsa_T0_3 | ecosystem: Environmental > Terrestrial > Soil > Palsa > Peat permafrost | place: Sweden: Abisko...
CTAAGTGGGGTGAGCCGAAACGCTCCCTGTTTCTTCGGTTCCTGCTTAGAAGTGAGACGATTCCCCTATGATTCGCTCTGACAAGTTTACGGTGAAGGCGCAAGAAGCCCTGCAGGCCGCCCAGGAGATGGGCGAGCGCTCCGGTCAGCAACAAATCGAGCCCCTTCACGTTCTGTGGGCTCTGGTCGCGCAGGGAGACGGCGTGGTCCCGCCTCTTCTGGAAAAGCTTGGTGTGTCGCCGACGCTAATCGCCAGCGAGGCCGAAAAACAAATTGCGCGGCTGCCTAAGGTCTCCGGCGCCTCGCAACCACAGTTCAGTGCCGCTACGACTAAAGTTCTCGAACGCGCGTTCGATGAAGCGCAGCGCCTGAAGGACGATTACGTCTCAACCGAACACATCTTGCTGGCTATCGCCTCGGCGGACAAGGATCCTGCCGGCCAGTTGCTGGTGAAACAAGGCGCGAGCCACGACGCCATCCTACAAGCGATGGCCTCGATTCGCGGCAGCCATCGCGTCACCTCGCAGAATCCTGAATCCACTTATCGCGCGTTAGACCAATACGCCCGGGATCTCACCGAACTGGCGCGCCGCGGCAAGCTCGACCCGGTCATCGGCCGCGACGAGGAAATTCGCCGCGTGATGCAGATCCTCGCGCGCCGCACCAAAAATAATCCAGTGCTGATTGGCGAGCCGGGGGTGGGCAAGACGGCAATCGTCGAAGGCCTGGCGAGCCGCATCGTGGCCGGCGACGTTCCGGAGGTTCTCAAACCGAAGCGCATTGTTTCGCTCGACTTGGCCGCCCTTATCGCCGGCGCGAAATATCGGGGGGAATTTGAAGACCGCCTGAAAGCCGTACTGAAGGAAGTTGCCGAATCGGAAGGCCAGATCATTTTATTCGTGGATGAATTGCACACGCTCGTGGGCGCAGGCGCCGCCGAAGGCTCGATGGACGCTTCGAATATGCTGAAGCCGGCGCTCGCTCGCGGCGAGTTGCGCGCGATCGGCGCAACGACCCTCAACGAATACCGCAAGTACATCGAAAAGGATCCAGCACTCGAACGCCGGTTCCAGCCGGTGTACGTTGGCGAACCCTCGATTGAAGATACGATTGCGATTCTGCGCGGGCTGAAAGAGCGGTACGAAGTACACCACGGCGTGCGGATTAAAGACGCCGCAATCGTTGCCGCCGCGATCCTCTCGCAGCGCTACATTACCGACCGCTTTCTCCCGGACAAGGCCATTGACCTGGTGGACGAGGCCGCCGCGGGCTTGCGCATGGAAATTGATTCGTTGCCGACGGAGATCGATGAAATCGAGCGTCGCATTATGCAATTGGAAATCGAGCGTCAGGCAATGCGCAAGGAATCCGACGCGCACTCGCGCGACCGCTTGAAGGAAATCGAAAAGGAACTGAGCACCCTAAAGGAAAAATCCAACGCCCTGAAGGGTCGCTGGCAAACCGAAAAAGACGCCATCGGGCGCATTCGCAAGATAAAAGAGGAAATCGACAGCCTCAAATCGGAAGAACAGCGTTACGAACGCGCCGGAGACCTTTCTCGTGTGGCCGAGATCCGCTACGGAAAGCTGTCGGCCGCGGAGAAAGAACTGAATGCCGCGCAGGACAAACTCGCGCAACTCCAAAAAGATCACCCGATGTTGAAAGAAGAAGTCGGCGAGGAAGAAATCGCCAAGATCGTGAGCAAATGGACGGGAATTCCGGCGGGGCGGCTGCTCGAAGGTGAAATTCAGAAGCTCGTGCACATGGAGGAGCGCTTGCGCGACCGCGTGGTCGGCCAAGACGGGGCTTTGGCGGCGATCGCCAACGCGATTCGGCGCAGCCGTTCAGGCCTGAGCGATCCGAATCGTCCGATTGGCTCATTTCTGTTCCTTGGGCCAACGGGCGTGGGGAAAACAGAACTGGCTCGCGCCGTCGCGGAATTCTTGTTCGATGACGAGCGCGCGATCGTGCGGCTGGATATGTCCGAATACATGGAGAAGCACTCCGTGGCGCGGATGATTGGCGCGCCACCGGGCTACGTAGGATACGAAGAAGGCGGCCAGCTCAGTGAGGCGGTCCGGCGCCGCCCCTACTCCGTCGTGCTACTCGATGAGATCGAGAAGGCGCATCCCGATGTCTTTAACGTCCTACTGCAGATCCTGGATGACGGGCGCCTGACCGATGGAAAAGGCCGAACGGTCGATTTTCGGAACACCGTAATTATCATGACATCAAATGTCGGCTCGGCCGCGATCTTCGATCTGATGGAAAAAGATCCCAAGAAAGCGCGCGAGCAGGCCATGGCGGCGCTGCGCGAACTGTTCCGTCCGGAATTTCTGAACCGCATCGACGACATCGTTTTGTTCCGGCCTCTCGGCAAGGATCAGATCGAGCACATCATCGACCTGCAGATGCAGCATCTGTTGAAGCGTCTGGGCGAGCGCAAGATTACTTTGCATCTTTCGCTCGCGGCGAAGGCGCTTCTGTTCCGCGAAGGATACGACCCGGCGTTCGGGGCTCGACCGATGAAGCGCGCGATTCAGCGCCTAATCCAGGATCCGCTGGCATTGAAGCTTCTCGATGGCGAGATCCAGCCGGGCGACGAGGTGAGCGCAGATGTGGATAAGAAGACCGAAGAGATGAAATTCGAGCGCAAAGCAGCGAAAGCCAAAGCGGGCGCGTAAGCATCCAAAGAAGCAGCAGAAGAAGCGCCATGGACCCGGCGTGGCGGCGAGGCGAACCGATATGAAAACCCTAAAGACGGCATTTCTGCTCACGGCGCTAACCTTGCTCTTGCTGTTTGTCGGCGAGCTATTCGGTGGAGCGCGCGGAATGACGTTCGCGTTGATCGTCGCCGTCCTCTTGAACGGCGGCGCATATTTCTTCTCTGACAAAATCGCCCTGAAGTCGAGCGGCGCAGTGCCGATCAGCAGAGAGCAATCGCCGCGTCTGTATGCGGTCATGGAAAGGCTCTCCGCAAAGGCAAATCTGCCCATGCCCAAGCTGTTCCTGATTCCGCAGGCGGCGCCGAATGCTTTTGCAACGGGGCGCAATCCGAGCCACGCATCCGTCGCGGTGACGCAAGGGCTGATGGAACTACTGAACGACGACGAACTCGAGGGCGTAATCGCGCACGAGCTATCGCACGTTCGGAATTACGATATCCTGACTTCGTCGATCGCCGCGACGCTGGCGGGCGCGATCACTTGGGCCGCGCACATGGGCCGCTGGGGATTGATGTTCGGCGGATACGGCGGCGGCAACAGCCGCAATCGCGGCGGAGGCCTCGGAGCCTTGCTGGCCGTCATTCTTGCCCCGCTGGGCGCGCTCATTCTGCAGATGGGCATTTCGCGGCAGCGCGAATATCAAGCGGACGCCTCCGGAGTGCAAATGGTTGGGCACGCCAACGGGTTGATCAGCGCACTGGAAAAACTCGGCGCCTACAATCAACGAATTCCGATGAATATTCCGCAATCCACTTCCGCGCTGTGCATCGTGCAGCCGCTGACCGCGCGAGAACTATTTTCGAGCCTGTTCAGTACGCATCCGCCATTATCCGACCGCATCGCCGTGCTGCGCGACATGACGATCACGCGGTAACAGTGGTAGCCATTTCATTGGGTTCCCTCAAGTAGAATTCCTGAAGCCACCTTGCGTGGGGCTACCACGAAGAAACGTTACAGGCGCGTAAAATTTGCGTGGCGCGTACACGATTCTCCTTGCTCCAGAAATGCATATAGTGGACTTATCCCCATGCAATACAACCACTTAGGCCACACCGCTCGAGCCTTCCCGATTTGGCCTGAGCCGTGCAATTCACTCTGCTCGCAAGGGAATTCCGGAGGGGAAATTTATGAGTGACGAACGGCATGACGAGCAAGATATTGTTGTCGCAGACGAAACAGCGGCACCGCGCTGGGTGGGCGTTATCGTTGTAGCTTTGGCCATTATTTCGCTGGCCGCGCTGGGCGTGGGCTGGTCCGCTTCCAACCATTCTAAGACTCTCGAACAATCCTTGGCGTCCCAAGAGCAGCAGACCAAGCAGAGCGAAGACATCATCAGCCAGCGCCTCGCCAAGGCCGAAGATACCAACGCACAGCTCGCGGGCGAACTGAGCGTGGTCACGGACAAAATGAAGCTCACCGAAGCGGAGCTGTCGAAAGCGCGCCTGCAAGCCAAGAAGATCAAGGAAGACGACGCCAAAGAATTGACGGAGATGCAGAATCAAACGACCGCGCAACTTGCGACCAAGGCCAGCGTAGATGACGTCAACAAATTGGGCACGGACGTCAACGGCGTGAAGACCGACCTCGACAGTACCAAGAACAATTTGCAAATGGCGCGAGGCGAGTTCGGCACATTGATCGCACGAAACCATGACGAAGTGGAAGAGCTCCGCCGTCTCGGTGAGCGCGACTACTACGAATTCACGATCGCCAAGAAAAATTCCCGCGAGAAAGTCGGCGCGTTGATGGTCGAACTGCAGGCGACAAACACCAAGAAGAGCCAATACGGGGTGACGATTTTTGTCGACGACCAGCGCCACGAAAAGAGGAATCTGACCGCTAATGAACCGCTCTACTTCTTCGAATCGGGAGCGCGCGCTCCGCTTGAGTTTGTTGTCAACCAGGTGGGCAAAGACAAAATCAGCGGCTACTTGAGCGTACCGAAGACGAATTCGGCTCACGCGCAGGCGGCTGTTTCTGGCGGCAACTAGTTTCCTACACTCATAACCATCATAGAGGCAAAAAGGGGCGTCGAATCGACGCCCTTTTTTCTTGTTCGAGCTGCGAGATTTTTGCCGAGCGACTGGGAGAAGATCCGCCTTGATTGCACAGCGGCTTCCGGAAGACTATTCCGCTTTTTTCGCGGCGCGGGTCTTGCGGCTTAGGAACTTCTTGGCGAGAGCAGGCAGCTTATCATGCGAGAGCTTTCCCGCCTCGTACAGCTTCACTTTAGCTTTCGCGGTCTTGCGGCGGCGGCGCTGGCGCTTCTGCGCCACGTAACGCTTGTCGTGTGACATCCAATTCCCTCCAAGGAGTGCGGCTCTGATTGTAGCGGACCAGGAAAAGGATGCAAGGCTCGGCGCTGATTTTGCGCCTAACTTCGGGTAGCATGGACTTCCTTATGCCGGCCACCGCAATTTACGCGAGTCGAATACTCACGCCCCAGGACGAGCTCCGGGACTGTGTGATCGTCGTTGAAGCGGGACGAATCACGGGCATCGGGCATCGCGACGAAGTTCACATCCCTCCTGGAGCGAAAGATTACGTGGCGTCCGGTATGACGGTCGTGCCAGGCTTTGTGGACGTACATATACACGGAGCGGGCGGGCACGATGTGATGGAAGGGGAGGCAGTGGCGCTCGACCGCATTACGGCGACGGTCGCGCGTTTTGGCACCACGTCCATTGTGGCGACCACGGTGACGGCTCCCGTCGACGCTACCTGCCGCAGCCTCGAAGGTATCGCGCAATATATTCGCGCCCACGAAAGCACCGCTGATAATTCGCGCTTTGGCGCTGAGATACTTGGAATTCACCTCGAAGGGCCATTCATTAACCCGGAGCGGCGGGGCGTCCATCCTGCTGAATCAATCGCGGCACCTTCCGTGGAAATCCTGGAACAATTCCGTGCCGCCGCCGGCGGGCTGATTCGGATTTTGACCGTAGCGCCCGAAATGCCTGGCGCGTTGAAACTGATTGGCGTGGCGATCGCCGACGGAATCGTCGTAGGCCTCGGACACACCGACGCGGATTACGCTCAGGCGCGCGCCGCGATTCAGGCCGGAGCGCGGCACGCCGTGCACGTTTACAATGCGATGCGGCCGTTCACGCATCGCGATCCCGGGGTAATCAGCGCGGTGCTGACCGATGCCGACGTAACCGCCGAAATTATTGCTGACGGTGTTCATGTGGCCGGTCCCGCTATTCAGATGCTCCTGGGCACAAAGGGCTTTGATACCGTGCTGCTTGTCAGCGATGGAACCGCTGCCACCGGAATGCGCGATGGAAATTACAAACTGGGGAATTTCGATGTTGCCGTGAAAGACGGCGTGGTTCGTAACTCCGAGGGGAAATTGGCAGGGAGCACTCTGACCTTGGATCGGGCTCTACGTTACGTTGTTGAACTGGGTGTTCCGCTAGTGGATGCGATTCGAATGGCGACGATTCTGCCCGCGCGCAGGCTCGGCCTCGCCGGGAAAAAAGGGATTATCGCGGTCGGCGCGGACGCCGATCTCGTAGTCCTCACCCCGGACCTTCACGTCGCAGGAGTCATGACCCGCGGCGTAGGCCTCAACTAAAAGCTCGAGTCTATCCGCTACTTTTGCTGCCTCTGGGAGTGGCTGGCTGAATTTCCAAACGGGAAATCCAACCGAGAAACATGAGGTTTACTTGTTGAGAGGAATTTTCAGCTCTTCTGCGAAGCGGCAGGGGTCAAACGGGCTCATCGGAAAATACCGCCCTTCTATTTCGATCGTGGGGACTTTGCGCTTGCCATTATTCACGCGTATCACGGTCGCTTCCGCTTCCGGGTTGTGATCGATGTTGATCTCGCGGAAGGCGATTCCGCGGTCCTTGAGGAAGCTTTTTGCGCGACGGCAGTCGCAGCACCACGTATTGGAGTAGACGGTGATTTCAGCCATTACAAAGCCTTCCCTACTTCTACCATGAGAGTTAGATGCCGTGGCAAGCGTGCCGGATTCCACGGTGCGGAAGACCAAATACCTCAAGGGGCACTATGCTTTGGAGTGCTCCATCTCGCGTGACGCCGCAGCAGCAGTCGCCCCCGACCCGCTCTTCGCCGCCGCTTCCAGCCGAACGGTGGCGCGCGCAATCGCTGCGTTCGCGGCGTCCCAATCTGCCTCCGTCGCGTTTGCGCCGGGGATGCTCGCCTTCGCGCGATCGAGTGCGGCTTGCGCCCTCGATGCGCTGATTTCTTCCGTGCGCTCAGAAGCTTCCGCTAGCACGATCACCCGGTCGGGCAGTACTTCCGCGTAACCGCCCATTACCGTGAGGGAACGAGTTTCGCTTCCCTTTCGATACGTCAGAATTCCGATGCCCATCTCGGTGAGCAGCGGCGCGTGCCGCGGCAGAATTCCCAGGTAGCCGTCTTTTCCCGGCATCTCGATGGAGTCGACGTCTTCGCTCAAGACGTGGCGCTCGGGCGTGACCACCTGCAATTCGATCGTGTTTGTTTCGTTCGCCATTTTTCTCGTGAGTCAGTCTCGGCAGCCAAAAACTATGCGGTGGCCGCCATCTTTTCCGCTTTTTCGCGGGCTTCTTCGATTGGGCCAACCATGTAAAACGCTTGCTCGGGCAGATCGTCGTGCTTGCCTTCGACGATTTCCTTGAAGCCGCGCACGGTGTCTTCGATCTTCACGTATTTTCCGGCGAGGCCCGTAAATTGTTCCGCGACAAACATCGGCTGCGAGAGGAATTTTTCGATTTTGCGCGCTCGAGCGACGGTCAATTTGTCGTCGTCGGAAAGCTCTTCAATACCGAGAATCGCGATGATGTCCTGCAATTCCTTGTAGCGCTGCAGCACACCCTTCACCGCGCGAGCCACGTTGTAGTGTTCCTGCCCCACGATACGCGGATCCAAAATGCGGGAGAAGCTGGCAAGAGGGTCGACGGCGGGATAAATTCCGCGCTCGACGATTTGGCGGCTGAGGTTCGTTGTGGCGTCCAAGTGCGCGAATGTGGCTGCCGGAGCGGGGTCCGTGTAGTCATCGGCAGGCACGTAAATGGCCTGCACGGAGGTAATCGATCCGCTTTTCGTCGAAGTAATGCGTTCCTGCAGTTCGCCGATTTCCGTATTCAGGTTCGGCTGGTAACCGACGGCGGATGGCATGCGGCCAAGAAGTGCCGATACTTCCGAGCCCGCCTGCACGAACCGGAAAATATTGTCGATGAAGAGCAGCACGTCAAGTTTTTCTTCGTCGCGGAAATATTCGGCCACCGTAACTCCGGTCAATCCTACGCGCAGACGCGCGCCGGGCGGCTCGGTCATCTGGCCGTAAATCAAAGCGCAACGCGACTTGTCCGGATTCCCTGCTACGACGACGCCGGATTCCTGCATTTCAAGCCACAGGTCATTTCCTTCGCGGGTTCTTTCTCCTACTCCCGCGAAAACCGAAACACCGCCGTGCTGCATGGCGACGTTGTGAATCAATTCTTGAATCAGCACGGTCTTTCCAACGCCGGCGCCGCCGAACAATCCGATCTTGCCGCCCTTGAGGTAGGGCTCAGTCAAGTCGACAACCTTGATCCCGGTTTCGAACATTTCGAGGTTCGTGGACTGATCTTCGAGGCTCGGAGCCGGACGGTGAATGGGATAACGCTTTTCGGTCTTGATCGGGCCGAGCTTGTCGACTGGTTCGCCCAACACGTTCATCACGCGCCCTAACACGCCGCGGCCGACGGGCACCGAAATCGCTTCACCCTGATCGACCGCCTTCATGCCGCGCACCAACCCTTCGGTGGGTTTCATGGCCACGCAACGCACGCGCCCTTCTCCCAGGTGGCTCGCCACCTCCGCGATGATGTCGAGGGGTTCCGGGTTGTTGAAACCTTCGCTAGTGATTCGCACGGCGTTGTGAATTTGCGGCAAGTGCCCTTCCGCAAACTGCACGTCCACCACGGGGCCGATGACTTCAATTACATGCCCGGTCTTCAGATCATTCGTTGCCATGATGGCTCCTGAGTATTCGAAATTCGCGACTGCGCCAGTCTCGATCTCTTATGAATTCGCGATCGAAGCTCCACTGACGATTTCGATCAGTTCTTTCGTGATTGCTGCCTGGCGAATGTTGTTCATCTTTAGCGTCAACTTGTCGATGAGTTCCGACGCGTTTCGGGTTGCGGAATCCATCGCGGTCATGCGCGCAGCGTGCTCGGCTGCGGCGGATTCGAGCAGGATGCGGTAGATTTCCGCCTGCAGGTATTTGGGCACCAGGCCCCGGAAAATCTCTTCAACGGGTTGCTCGTAAATATAATCAACCACCAATCCGCCCCCACCGGGTCCGGTCTCCTTCGGCAATGAGCCGGCATGTTCGGAAGCGGCCTTTTTGTCCGCGTCCTTATCGCCCTTGATTACTTCGGCGTCGATCGGGAGCAATTTCTCGGCGCGGAGATGCTGCACCATCACGTTCTTGAATTCGTTGTAGATCACGTAAACCGCATCTACTTCTTCTTTGATGTAGAGCTCGGCGACGCGCTGAGCTATTTCCCGCGCCTTCGAATATTCAACGTGCGCCGAGACATCGAGATATTCACCAACGAATTTGTAGCCTTTCTTTTTCAAATTCTCGCGGCCTTTTTTGCCAACAACGAGAAATTCAAGCTTTTTGTCTTTATGCTCACGAATGAACGTCGCCGTGTGGCGCAACACGTTCGAATTGAAGGCACCGGCAAGGCTGCGATCACCGGTGAGAACCATCACCAGGATTTTTTCCTCCGGCCGCCGCTTCAGCAAATCATGCGCGGGCGATTCCATGCGCGCCGCAGCGGAGCGGAGCACGCGAAGAATTTCCTTGGCGTAGGGACGCGCGGCGAATACACCTTCCTGGGCACGGCGCAGTTTCGCCGCCGCCACAAATTTCATGGCGCGCGTGATCTGCTTGGTGCTCTTCACGGAGCGGATGCGCCGCCGATAATCGAGGAGTGTGGGCATCGGTCGAAAGGACTACGCGGCTCCCGCTTTCGCAACCGGATCGGCTTTCGCGGCCGCGGCGGCTTCCAGTGAGGACTTAAACCGCTCCTTGAAATCACCCAGCGCTTTCATCGCTTCAGCTTTAATCGTGTCGTCGAATGCTTTCTTTTCGCGCAGGGACTTCAGCAACCCGCTGTAATTCGTTTCGAGGAACGGATACAGCTCGGTTTCAAACCGGCGGCATTCCGAAGGCTCGATGTCATCTAGAAACTTGTTGGACGCGGCGAAAATAATCAGGACCTGCTTTTCGACGGGAAGCGGCTGGTATTGATCCTGCTTCAGGATTTCCATCAGGCGCTGGCCGCGCGCGAGCTGTGCTTGCGTGGCTTTATCCAATTGCTCGGTACCGAACTGCGCGAACGCCGCAAGGTCACGATACTGCGCCAAATCCAAGCGCAGGGTGCCGGAAACCTGACGCATGGCTTTAATCTGCGCATTGCCGCCGACGCGGCTGACGGAAATGCCTGCGTTCACAGCCGGACGGTTGCCGCTATTAAACAGGTCAGCTTCCAGGAAGATCTGACCGTCGGTGATGGAGATCACGTTCGTCGGAATGTATGCAGAAATATCGCCCGCTTGCGTTTCGATTACCGGCAACGCGGTCAGGGATCCCGCGCCGAGTTCGTCGTTCAACTTTGCGGCGCGCTCCAGCAGCCGTGAATGCAGGAAGAAAACGTCTCCGGGAAACGCTTCGCGACCGGGAGGACGGCGCAGTAAAAGCGAAATTTCGCGATAGGACTGAGCGTGCTTCGAGAGGTCGTCGTAAAAGCAAATCGCGTGGCGTTTCGTATCGCGAAAGTATTCTCCGATCGCGCACGCGGTAAACGGCGCGATGTATTGCATGGAAGCGGATTCGGAAGCAGTGGCCGCGACCACAATGGTGTGCTCCATCGCGCCGAAATCGGTGAGCGTCTTGATCACCTGGGCTACCGTCGAGCGCTTCTGCCCGATCGCACAGTAAATACAGATCAGGTCGCCGCCGCGCTGGTTCAAAATCGTATCGATGATGATGGCGGTCTTTCCGAGCTGGCGGTCGCCAATGATCAATTCGCGCTGGCCCCGGCCGATGGGGATCATCGCGTCGATGGATTTGATGCCGGTTTGGATGGGCTCGCGTACCGGCTGGCGATCGATAACGCCTGGAGCGATGCGTTCGAGAGGATTGCGCTGCGTGGACGCTATGGGCCCCTTGCCATCGATCGGATTTCCCAGCGCATCCACGACGCGCCCGATCATCCCATCGCCGACTGGAACCGACATGATGGTATTGGTGCGCTTGACGCTGTCGCCTTCTTTAATTTCGGTGTAGTCGCCAAGCAAAACGACACCGACCTGATCTTCTTCCAGGTTTAGCGCAATGCCAAAAACGTCGTGGGGAAACGCGATCATTTCACCGGCCATGCACTTATCCAGGCCGTGGATGCGCGCGATTCCGTCGCCGACCGAAATCACGGTGCCCACCTCTTCCACCGCCATGGTCTGCTGATAATTTTCGATCTGCTCGCGCAGTATCTTTGAAATTTCGTCCGGTTTGATGTTCGCCATTCCTGCTCCTCGTTTCGATTCCGCTATTCGGCTTCCAGGCGCTCGCGCATGCGGTTCAATTGTTCGCGCACCGATCCGTCGTAAACCGTCGAGCCTACCCGCACCACCGCGCCGCCCAGCAGCGCTTTGTCTTCCGCGAACCGCGCTTCGATCTTTTTTCCGGTACGACGTTCCAGCACGGCCAGCAATTCGCTTTTCTCGGCATCGCTCAGTTGCCGCGCAGTCGTTACTTCCGCTTCAGCGATACCGGCCCGCCGATTCAACTCGGTGACAAACGCCTCATCGATCTCGCGAAGCAGGTGTGTGCGCTGATGACTGACAATCACCTTCATAAAATTGCACACCGCATCGTTCAGGCCCATTTTTGCCGAAACGGATTCTACGATTTTCGCCTTTCGGGCTTCGTCCAGGCTTGGCGTTTCCAGGGCATTCCGAAGATCCGCGGAATCGGAGTAGGCTGCAACGAAAGAGGCGAGATCCTTGCGCACCACATCGCCGCGATTGTGAGCGATCGCCACGTCCGCCAGCGCCACCGCGTAACGCTCCGCGATCGCGCTCAATTGACGTTCCTTCCGAGTTCGCCGACGAAAGAGTGAAACAGTTTTGCTTCGGCTTGCGGCGTCAACTCTTGGCGCAACATGGCCTCCGCAAGCTGCACGGACAGTCGCGCTCCGACGGCTTTCAATTCCATGCGGCCCGCGCGCACCGCCGCTTCGATTTCGCCCCGCGCGGCTTGCTCGATTTTTTCGCTCTCACCGCGCACTGTGTCGCGCAAGCGTTGGGCCTCGTCTTCCGCAGCGCGCCTGCCCTGCACCCGCAACTGCTCGATTTCGTTTTGTAGGTTGGCGACCTTCGCCTGAATTTCCTGACGCTGCCTCTCGGCGGCCTCGCGTGCTTGAGCGCCCTCGGCAATCTTTTCGGAGATTTCGCCCGCCCGACGCCGAAACTCGGGCGCGGCAAACCTCACGATCACGTACACAAGCAGTCCACCTACGATGGCAAAATTCAGCCATCGAAATAGGTAACCCGTAGGCGACTCGGTGGCGGAAGCTCCGCCTTCCTGCGCGAATACTGGAGGCCCTGTGAGAAATAACGAAACACAGAAAAAAAAGGTCGCGCGCACAAAGATTC
>Ga0302326_10024072_pt1 | contig 12388 bp, 12 predicted proteins | sample Palsa_T0_3_FD_202264 | JGI IMG/M metagenome (GOLD analysis project Ga0302326, IMG submission 202264) | Peat permafrost microbial communities from Stordalen Mire near Abisko, Sweden - Palsa_T0_3 | ecosystem: Environmental > Terrestrial > Soil > Palsa > Peat permafrost | place: Sweden: Abisko...
AAAAAATCGTGATCGAGAAGGTCACCGCTCCGAGGCTCACCCCGAACGTTCGGGCGAAGGCCGGCAGTACCGGCGACACCACACCGTAGCCAAGCGCGGCCACCGCGTTCGCGGCGATCAGCACCCAAGCTTCACGCGGCAGCCTCGACCTATCGCGGCGCCACGCGGTCAAGCGAGCGCGTTGAGAGACGAGGGTCACCCGATGACTTTATCCACAACCTCTTGCGCTTCTCGCTGAACCTCGGCTAAGTGCTCAGACCCGCTAAACGATTCGGCGTAGATCTTGTACACATCCTCGGTGCCCGACGGCCGGGCGGCGAACCAGGCATTGGCCGTAGTCACCTTCAAACCGCCCAGCGGCGCGCCATTGCCCGGCGCCGTGGTCAGCTTCGCCGTAATCTGCTCCCCGGCCAGCTCAGTGGCACTGACCTGCTCAGGTGACAGCTTCGCCAGCCGCGCCTTCTGCTCGCGGTCAGCGGGCGCGTCGATCCGCGCATACAGCGGGGCGCCGTATTTCTCGGTCAGCTCCTCATAACGCTGCGACGGCGTGACGCCGGTTACGGCGAGGATCTCGCTGGCCAGCAACGCCAGAATGATGCCGTCCTTGTCGGTGGTCCACACCGATCCGTCGCGGCGCAGGAACGACGCCCCAGCGGATTCCTCGCCGCCAAAGCCGATGGTGCCGCCGATCAGACCGTCGACGAACCACTTGAACCCGACCGGTACCTCGACCAACTTGCGGCCGATCCCCGCGACCGCCCGATCGATGATTGACGAGCTGACCGCGGTCTTACCGACCGCGACACCGTCGGGCCACGACGGCCGATGCGTGTACAGGTAGTCGATCGCCACCGCCAGGTAGTGGTTCGGGTTCATCAGCCCGCCGTCGGGGGTGACGATGCCGTGGCGGTCTGAGTCGGCGTCGTTGCCGGAGGCGATCTGGTAGCGGTCGCGGTTGGCGATAAGCGAGGCCATCGCGTCCGGCGAGCTGCAGTCCATCCGGATCTTGCCGTCGTGATCGAGCGTCATGAACCGCCATGTCGCGTCGACCAGCGGATTGACGACCGTCAGCTCGAGGTTGTGCCGCTCGGCGATCGCGGCCCAGTAGTCGACGCTGGCCCCGCCGAGTGGATCGGCGCCGATCCGGATCCCCGCCTTGCGGATGATGTCGACGTCGACCACGTTCGGCAGGTCGTCGACGTAGGCGTCCATGTAGTCGTGGCGTTGGACGGTCTGCAGCGCGCGGGCCAGCGGCACCCGCGTCACCGCCTCGCCGTTGCGAAGAATCTCGTTGGCGCGCTTGGCGATTGCGTTGGTCGCATCGGTGTCGGCGGGACCACCGTTGGGCGGGTTGTACTTGAAGCCGCCGTCATAGGGCGGGTTGTGCGACGGCGTCACCACGATCCCGTCGGCCAGTCCATCGTTGCGCCCGCGGTTGTAGGTGAGGATCGCGTGGCTGACCGCCGGAGTCGGCGTGTAGCGGTCGGCCGAGTCGACGGCCGTGACGACGTCGTTGGCGGCGAGCACCTCGATCGCCGATACCCATGCGGGCTCCGAGAGACCGTGCGTGTCCCGGCCGATGAACAGCGGTCCGGTGGTGCCGTGCGCGGCGCGATATTCGACGATGGCCTGAGTGATGGCCAGGATGTGGGCTTCGTTGAATGCCCCGTTCAGCGCCGAGCCGCGGTGCCCCGACGTTCCGAACGCCACCTGCTGGGCGACGTCGTCGGGATCCGGTTCTATCGAGTAGTAGGACGTGACCAGATGAGGCAGATCGACGAGGTCTTCGGGCTGCGCCGGCTGACCGGCACGTGGGTAGGCCACCATGTCTTCGATTCTGCCTAATAAGCTGCCTGAACACGCCCTGCAATGGAAGGGATTTCGACGAGTGGCCAACTCTTCGTTCCCGCACGACTACCGGGAGTTGGCCGCGGTGTTCGCCGGCGGCGCCCTAGGCACCGTGGCGCGCACCGGACTGAGCTTGCTGGTGGCCGCCGACCCGGGGCGCTGGCCCTGGCCGACGTTCACGGTCAACATCGTCGGCGCCTTCCTGGCGGGTTATTTCACGACGCGGTTACTGGAGCGGCTGCCGCTGTCGAGTTACCGCCGGCCCCTGCTCGGAACCGGGTTGTGCGGCGGTCTGACCACCTTCTCGACCATGCAGGTCGAAACGCTCAAGATGATCGAGCATCACCACTACGCGCTGGCGGCTGGATACACCTGCGCCAGCAGCGTTTTCGGGTTCCTTGCGGTGTATCTCGCCACTGCCCTGGTTCGTCGGGTGCCGGTGCGCTGATGACCGCCGGCGACGATGCAGAGCGAAGCGATGAGAAGGAGCGGCGCTGATGATCTGGCTCGGGGTGGTGCTCGCCGGCGGCGTCGGAGCCGTGCTGCGGTTTCTGGTGGACCGCGCGGTCGCTCGCCGGGCGGCGCGATCGTTCCCCATCGGAACCCTCGCGGTCAACATCAGCGGTGCCGCGCTCCTTGGACTGCTCGGCAGCCTGGCGTTGAGTCGCTACACCGCGTTGCTCGCCGGCACCGCCTTCGTCGGCTCCTACACCACGTTCTCGACCTGGATGCTGGAAACACAGCGGCTCGGCGAAGAGCGCCAGGTCCGCAGCGCGGTCGCCAATATCGTCGTTAGCATCGTGTTGGGTATCGGCGCGGCGCTATTCGGGCAATGGATCGCGGGCCGACTGTGAACGAGCCGTGCCTGAAGCTGACCGCCTACTTCGGCGAACGCCAACGCGTGGTCACCGACCACGTTCGGCGGCCCGGCTTTTTGGCCGACGCGATGCTGGATTTATTCGATACGCGGGAACTCGCGACGAGTGTGATGCTGCGCGGCATTGCCAGTTTCGGGCTGCGACACATTTTGCGGACCGACGAATCGTTGAGCCTGTCTGAAGACCCCCCGGTGACGATCGCCGCGGTCGACGTCGAATCGAAGATCAGCGGCCTGGTCGACGACGTCGTCGCGATGACTGGCCACGGTCTAGTGACTCTGGAACGCGCCCGCCTGGTCGGCGGCGATGACCTGCTCGACGTCGGCGCCGACGACGCGGTCAAGCTCACGGTCTATGTGGGCCGCCAGGAGCGCATCGGCGGGCTACCCGCATACCGCGCAGTGTGCGATCTACTGTATCGACAGAAATTCTCCCGTGGCGCAGTCTTTTTGGGTGTCGACGGCACCGCGCACGGCGAGCGTTATCGGGCTGCTTTCTTCAGCCGCAATGTCAACGTTCCGCTGATGATCATTTCGGTCGGGACCGCGGCGCAGGTTTCCACGGTGGTCGCCGAGCTCAGCGCCGTCGCACCGAGGGCGTTGCTGACCGTCGAACGGGTGCGGTTATGCAAACGGGGCGGCGAGTTGTTCGCGCGGCCGCATCGGCTACCGGACACCGACGATCAGGGCAGGCCGCTCTGGCAGAAGCTGATGGTGCACACCAGCGAAGCGACCGGTCACGGCGGCGTGCCGATCCACCGTGCGCTCGTGCACCGGCTGCTGGAATCCGGGACGGCGCGCGGCGCGACCGTGCTCCGTGGTATCTGGGGATTCCACGGCGATCATGAACCGCACGGCGACAGGCTTTTTCAGCTCACCCGACGTATGCCCGTGGTCACGATCATCATCGACACCCCGGAGTGGATCGCGCGCAGCTTCGATATCGTCCACGAGTTGACGGCCGAACACGGCGTGGTCACCAGCGAGATGGTTCCGGCGGTCGTGACCATCGCCGGCCCGGACCGCCACGGCGGCACCGACTTAGCGCGTCACAACTACTGAGTGCCATCAAGCGAGCGCCGGCAAGACCTTGTCGGCGAGCAACTGCACCGACTTCCACGCTTCGTCGACCGGCATGCCGCCGACGAGGGGATGCAACACCATCGGCCCGTAGTCGGGAGCGCCGCGGACTTCAGCGATCAGTTGATCGGGCGTCAGGAAGCGATACCGCCCTGACGCCCTCACCTCCTCGAGCGTCTGAACACCGGGTAGGTGCATCAACGATCGTTGGTCTTTCGACCATCCGCCGTAAGTGACTGCCTCCCAGAGGATGTGCTCGCCGAGCTCGGCCCACGCGCGGTCGGGATCCTCATGCAGATAGATCATTCCGCGGTTGACCGGGCCGGGCATGATGACCAGCGGAGTCATGCCGACCTCGGCGCACAGCTCGCGATAGTGAGCCGCGACGTCGGGCAGGTGGTCGGCGAGGCTGAGCGGCAACCGAAACCGCGCCGCCCGCCGCGCGGTAACCCGGGCACCGCCGCCAACGTACAGCGGTGGATGTGGCCGGGTCCACGAGCCTATGTCCGCCCACACCGATAGCATCCGCTCGACCAAGCTGTCCATCAGTTGACCGCGTTGGCTGAAGTCGACTCCGAGCGAGTCATATTCGCTCGCCCGGTAACCCAGGCCCACCGTGGTGTGCAGTCGACCGCGACTCATGTTGTCGACCAAGGCGATGTCTTCGGCGAGCCGGACCGGGTTCCACAGCGGCCCCAGGGCACAGTCCACGCTCGCGATCAGCGTCTTAGTCTGTGCAAGAAACATCCCGGCGGCCAGAATCGGGTTGCAACTCCATCCCTGTCCGGTGGCGTGGTGCTCGTCGACGCTGACCGTCAAAATGCCCCGCGACTCGCCCCACCGCGCCAATTCGAGTGCAGCCCGGATCAGTTCGCCTTGGGTCCGCGGCTCCCCCTGTGGCGAGGCGAAGTTGAAGCGCAGCACCGGCAGCACCATGTCAAGCCTCCGGTTACGCGTCGGCCGGCGGCGCCGCCGACTTCAGGAACGCGGGAAAGTCCGGGAACAGCGCGCGGTCGACGATCTCGATACGGGTGCCGAACGCGTCGATGTAGTAGGCGAACAGCGCCAAATCCGGTGGCGAAATGTCGGCGGTCGCCTCGAAGGCAAAGCCGTTGGCCTCCAGTGCCTGCGCGGTTTCGGCGAGGTCGTCGACAAAGTAGCCCAAGTGGTGCACCGAGTTGCCGGCTGCTGCAGTCCAGGGACTTTCCGCCACCTGCTGGATGAGTTCCACGTGCGGGCTCTGCAGCGAGTACACGAAAGTCGAGGTGAGTTCCCGTGTTCCGTTCACCGTGCGAAACGGCAGCGTGTAGGTCAGCGGGGTGATCCATCGGTAGCCGGCGACCGCGCTGAGCCGGTCCATCGCGGCATCGAGGTCGGGCACGACGATGCCGGTGTGATAGTAGTCCTCGGGGCTTAGTGCGAACGTCATTGATTTCCTTACAGTTTCAGACGCAATCGGATGCGCCGTCGACGACGAATACTGCTCCGCTGGTGTAGCTGCATTGCTCGGTGCACAGAAACGCGACGGTGGGCGCGATCTCGGCGACCGATCCGAACCGTCGCAGCGGGATGTGAGCCAGCTCGGCCTCGACCAGTTCGGCCGCGCCGTGCATCGGCGCGGTCATCGGGGTGTCGATCGCGCCCGGTGCCACGGCGTTCACGCGAATTCCCTTGCCCGCCCATTTGACCGCGAGATTTCGGGTGATGTTGACGATGCCGGACTTGGCGGCCCCGTAGCCGGGCACCATCGCGACAGAGCGCAACGCAGACATCGAGGCCAGATTGACCACGCTGGCACCCCCCGCCGCTGTCGACGCTTTGAGCGCGCCATACAGCCCGACTGTCAGGCGGTACGGCCCGGTGAGGTTGAGCGCCACCGAGGCTTCGAACCCGTCCGGCTTCGACTCATCAAGGCCGCCGGGGAAATTCGCGCCCGCGTTGTTGACCAGGACATCGAGTTGGCTGAAGTTGCCTACCAACGCGTTTACCGAGTCGCGATCGGTGATCCGAAGCCGGTGGTACGCCATGCCGGACAGGTCGGCGTCGTAGTCCGCCGCGGACGGTTTGGTGCCGGTGATGGTGACCTGCGCCCCGGCGTCGCGAAACAACGACGCGGTCGCATGCCCGATCCCACTGGTTCCACCGGTGATCAACACCGTGGTCCCGGTGAAGCCGAAGCTGACCCGCCCCGTCATGCGTTTCTCGCTATTTGTTCGGTGAGCCAGGCTCGTTCCCAGAAATTCGTACTGTCGCTCAACAGATTTTCGTGGGCCTGCCTCAGCACGTCGCGCGCTCCCGGATCGTCGGCGGACACCAGCTCGGCCAAGTGGATGGCCTGCAGCGGACGTCCCGCGGCCAGGTGCTCGCGTGCCCGCTGCACGAGCGCGTCCGCGCCGGCCAGCTCGACCACATCGGCGGCCACTTCGTCGAAAGCAATCGGGTAAAGCTCGGTGGTGGAGCGGTGGTGAAACCAGCCGGAGTAGTTCTCCCAGATGGCCCGCACATCCCACGCGACCTTTCCGTAGCCTTGGCCTACTTCGTATTCCGGCGGCAACGTGATTTCGCGCATCAGAGTCCGAACATCCTTGCCGGCGTTCATGCCTGCCACCGTTTGGTCGTGAATGTACTCGATGGCGTCGCGTAGCCGGGTCAGCTCGGTGCTGATGCGTTCGGCACCGGCGATCGGCGCGAAGTGACCCGTCACCAGTAGTTCGGGCTGCAGCTCACGGACCCGCTCGACCGATGCGATCGCGGTCAGCGCATCCCGGTACCGGTCGCCGCGCATCGTGACGAGGTTGGGAATGTGCCCGAAGATAGGCCCGAAGGTGTTCCCGCACAAACAAATCCGTTCGTCGGGTAGCCACAGCACGAGCGAGTCGTTGGTTTCCCCGCCCGGCACCGCGATCAGGTCTATCCGGCGGCCGCCGACGTTCAGCGTGAGGGTGTCGTCGAAGTCGAGGTCCACGGTCGGGACGCTCTGTCCCGGCAAGCGCTTGGTGCCGAGTCGACGTTGGATGGCCTGAATGCCGGTTGCCAGGGTGTTTTTGAACGCGAACGCGCTGCGGTTGGCCCGGTACGGGATCAGCCGCTCGTTGTCATCACGCCACAAAGTCCAGTTCGCCTGTGCGACAACCGTTGTGTCGGGATCGCGGACGCTGTCCAGGCCGCCGACGTGATCGACGTGGCCCTGCGTGAAAATGATGTATCGCACCGGCGAGGAGTCGACAGCGTCGAAGTTGGCCCGGTGCACCGGCCCTTCGAAGCCCATGCCGGTGTTGACGATGACCCGGCCTTCATCGGTGGTCAACAAGTACGAATTCGACAGGCCCGGTGAGCACCACAGCCCGGGGGCGATCTCCTCGGCCTGGTCGGCGGACGCCGGAGCCAGGGCATCCGCACCCGGCCGTCTGCGATAGATGGGCTCGAACATCGCTGTGGACTCCTTCATTCGGGCCGGACGTCGAACCGGTCGAAGTAAAAGTCGAACCGCTGCCGCAACTCGTCGGGCGATATCCCGAAGTGTCGTTGCAGGTCGTAGCGGATGCTGCCGTGCTTGCCGCGCGGATTGCCGTCCAGGTACTGCTGGAAACGTCCACGCACCTTCGGCGTCAATTCGACCCCGCCGCAACGGTAAAGCTGGTCGAGCAACAGCATTTCATTGCCGTTGAGGTAGTGGAAGCTGATGTCGATGCTGCGCTCGGCCGGTATCAGCTCGCGGTCGCGCACGCAGGCACCGAGTAGTCGCTGTACGCGGTCGCTCCAGTATTCCAGCAGCCAGCCCGGCTCGATGCTTGTGCGGCGCAGTCGATCTGAGTAGGCCATCATCGTGATCGCCGACTGGATCACCGCGACCGGATCGCGGTGAGTGAACGCGACCGTCGCGTCGGGGAAGGTCGCGATCAGCGCACCGAGTTGCTCGCAGTGCTGCGGGCTCTTGAGGATCCAGGTTCGCGGGCCACGCAGGAACGTCAACGCCTGCAAGACCTTCTTCATGTAGGCGTAGTGCCGATTCTGGTCGAGGCTCAGGTAGTAATCGCGCCAATCCGGCACGCGGGCATGCCATTCCAGAACATAGCCGGCCAGGTCCAAGTCGAGCAGCTCGACTTCTTCCTCGATCGCTTCGGGGAACCGGTCGTGCATGGCGGCTACGACGGGCGCACTGGCCATCAGCGCGTCGTGCTCGGCCTTCGCCCGCGCATAGCGGGTATCGACTCCGAAGATGCCGGGGCCGTCGCCGACCGCGGGGATGGGATCCTGACTTTCCCAGTACGGCAGCGCCCGTCGGCGCGGATCGGCGGCGATGAGGTTGACCAGATGCGTGGTCCCCGACCGCGGCATCCCGACAACGATGAACGGCTTCTCGATCGGGATCGACTCGATTTCGGGATACCGCTTGATGAGCTCGGTAAGCGACAGCCGGTTGCGCAGCAGACGTACGATTCGCTGCCGCAACGACGAGCGGGTGAGCTGGGTCAGGCCCTGGTCGGCTTCGATCGCGGCGACGTGCGCGGCCAGCCGGTCGCTGAAGCCGTCGACGTCGTCCAGATCGTCGCCCACCCCGGCCTGATCGATCGCTTCGGCGAGCATCCGGTCGATGTCGAATTCGACCGGTCTGGCTTCAGTGAACTCAAGAATCTGACGCTGGACATCGGTCAGCCGGGGCGACGTCAGATCGTCGAAGTCGATGTCCGCGCTGCCCACAGCGGCACTCTAGGCGGTCAGGGTGGTGATCCGCCGGATTACTTCGTCGCGGCCCAGGGTGCGCGCGATCTGGAACAGGTCAGGGCTCTTGGTCGAGCCGGTCAGACCGACTCTGATCAATTGCGAGGCCTCCCGGATCGAGCCCGGATAGGCATCGGGATTCTTCTTGTAGTCCTTCGCGTTAGCGGCAAAGCCGAACTTGTCGGCCAGGTCCCTAATCTGCTGGAACCACTGCACCGGGTCGTCGAGATCTTGATAGGTCGCGATGAAGTCCCCCGCGAACGACCGGACCAGGTCGGCCGACAGTCCCAGCTGGGCGTCGTCGGCAGCCACCGGCGTGAACAGCTCGGCGAAGAAGAAGCCGTAGGCGGCGCGAAAGTCTGACCATTTGCGCAGGTCTTTGCGCGGGTTGGCGACGCCGTCGCGCTCGACCGCCAACGCGGCCAGTGTCTGGTCCGGGTGGGCCTCGATCACGCGATGCAGCTCGGTATCGAACTCCGCCGCCCACGCCGTCACGGCCGCATAGATCTCCGGCCCACTCAGCGTCGCGATGTGGTCGGCGCTGATGTCTTCCAGCTTCACCAGATCGACCAGCGGGCCGGCGCCGCCGCACTCGGCCAGCGAGATCGGCGCGGCGAGCGCTTCGGGCAGCGGGATTTCGGCCAGGCGTCCGTTCGCCAGACCGCGCAAGTAGTAGAGCACCGCATCGGCCGGATAACCCGAACTGATGTAGAAGTCGACGTCGGCTTCGGGGTCTTTGCGTTTGGACAGTTTTCGTTTGCCGCCCGGGATCAGCTTCATCAGCAGCGCGATGTGCGCGTAGGTGGGCGGCTGGAATCCGAGCGCCTCGAACAGTTGCAGATGCAATGCCGTCGACGACAGCCACTCCTCGCCCCGGATCACCAGGTTGCACCGCATCAGGTGATCGTCGACAGCATGCGCGAAGTGGTAGGTCGGCAGCTGCACGGCCGCTGACGATTTGAGGATTACCACGTCGTTGTAGTTGTCCTCCATCGACAGCTCGCCGCGGATCGCGTCGTTGAAGGAGGCCCGTGCGCCGGTGCGGCCGGGCGACCGGAAACGCACGACGTACGGCGTCCCCTTCTCCAACTGCTCGCGGACGGCCGCGACATCGGCGTCACGCCAGATCGCATACTCGCCGTAGTAGCCGGTCGGGCGCTTGAGTTGTTGCTGGCGCGTGCGCATTTCGGTGAGTTGCTCGGAGGTGGCAAAGCACAGATATGCCTTCCCGGCGCGCAACATCTCGCGCGCGAAACTCAGATAGATCGTCGCCCGCTCCGACTGGCGGTACGGCCCGTACTCACCGCCGCCAACGCCCTCGTCGGGAATGACCCGAAAGTAGGCGAAGGCGCGATCGAACTGTTCATGCGCGCCCGCCACTTCCCGCGATTGGTCGGTGTCCTCAATTCGCACGAAGTAGCGGCCACCGGTCTGGTGCGCGACGGCGCGGTCGATCATCGCCGCGTAGATGCCGCCGAGGTGAATGAAGCCGGTCGGCGACGGGGCCAACCGGGTCACCTCGGCATCGTCCGGCAGGTCACGGGGTGGATAGCGCTGTTCCCACTCGCCCGGTTCGGGCAGATCGGCGGGAAAGAGGTTGTCGACCTCGTGCGGGTCCAGCATGCCGGTAAGGACTCCTATCGGGACGGTTTGCCTGGTCGATGTTAGTCACGCCGGTCGCGGCGGGACACAGCTCACCGCCGGTAACCTCCGTAGGCTGGGTGGGTGAGCGTCGCACCGGATACCACCGTTGCTCTGCAAGACCGCTTCGCCAGCGACCTGCCGGAGATGGCAGTCAGCTGGCAGGCGCAGACGTTTCCCGACCTGCGGCTGCTGGCGTTCAATGCGCCGCTGGCGGGCCAGCTGGGTCTCGACCCAGCCTGGCTCACAAGTCCGGACGGGCTGCGTTTTCTGGTCGGCAATCTGGTCCCCAGCGGCGCCGCTCCGGTCGCGCAGGCCTACGCGGGACACCAGTTCGGCGGGTACGTGCCGCGGTTGGGCGACGGGCGCGCGCTGCTGCTGGGCGAGCTTTCCGACGGTGAGGGGCGACTCCGCGACATCCATCTGAAAGGGTCGGGAGCCACGCCATTCGCCCGAGGCGGCGACGGCCTGGCGGCAGTCGGTCCGATGCTGCGCGAATACATCGTCAGCGAGGCGATGCACGCGTTGGGCGTTCCCACGACGCGATCCCTGGCCGTCGTGTCGACCGGCCGCCCGGTGCAGCGCGAGACGCCGCTGCCCGGCGCCGTGCTCACTCGCGTCGCGGCCAGCCACCTGCGGGTGGGCAGCTTCCAATACGCCGCCGCGACCGGCAACCTCGACCTGCTGCGGCGCTTGGCCGACCATGCGATCGCCCGCCACTATCCCGGCGTAGCGATGGTCGAAAACCCTTACGTCGCGCTGTTCGAAGCGGTGGCCGCGGTTCAGGCATCGCTGGTGGCCCAGTGGATGCTGATCGGCTTCGTCCACGGCGTGATGAACACCGACAACATGACGATCTCCGGCGAGACGATCGACTACGGGCCGTGCGCCTTCATGGAGGCCTACAACCCCGACACGGTATTCAGTTCGATCGACCATTGGGGCCGATACGCCTACGACAACCAGCCCGCGATCGCTGGGTGGAACCTCGCCCGGTTCGGCGAGGCCCTTCTGCCGCTTCTGGCCGACACGGTGGACGAGGGCATCGCGCTCGCCGAGAAAGCGTTCGATGTTTTCCGCGGCCAGTACGACGCCACGTGGACGAACGGGATGCGGGACAAGCTCGGCCTCTCCGCCGACAACGACGCCGCGACGGTCACGTCGTTGGTCGAAGACCTGCTCGCGCTGCTGAATGAGAGCCGCGTCGACTACACCTCGTTCTACCGCGGGCTGAGCCGCGCGTGCGGAGACGACCCGGAAGGCACGGCGCTCACGCGCGGATTGTTCATCAACCTGGCCGGCATCGACGGATGGATCTCGCGCTGGCGAGCGCTTACTCCGGATGCGGCAGTGATGGATCGAAGCAACCCCGTGTACATCCCGCGCAACCACCTCGTCGAGGAGGCGTTGACCGCGGCAACGGCCGGCGAGCTGGATCCCCTCCAGCAGCTGCTGAGCGCCGTCACCGCCCCCTACGACGAGCGACCGGGCTTGGAGCGTTACGCCGCCCCAGCGCCGGAAAGTTTCGGCGACTACCGGACGTTCTGCGGCACTTGAGCTGCAAGATTGCCCGCGCGCTGGGTCATAGCGGCCTGCAAGATCGTGCCGGCGGTCACGAATGCGGGTTTGTCGCGGTCGGCGGGAAGGACAGGCAGGCTGGCGGCGCGCCGCAGCACCATCAGGGCAAGGCCGCTGTACGTCGTGTACGGGATGATCAACAGGTTGACCCGCGCCTTCCCGCCGTTAATGGTCATCACGTGCTGGGGTTTGTGCTCCCACCCCGGCCAATTGAAGTCAGGCGGTCGCTGGAGGTGTGGCCAGTTGACGTTGATCGAGGTGATGTCTCCCAGCAAGGGGGTCAGGGCTGCAATGAGGCCGGGCAATTCGACGGTCATCCGGTCAACTCGCGGCCACCATGCTCCGTCGATGTCCCCGCCTAAGTGGCTGGAAACCGAAAGCCGAACGGGATTCGCAGAGCGCCAGTCGCTCATCTGGCGTCAAATCCTTCTGCGGTAAAGGTGTTGCTAGTCAAGGGAATTCCTTCACGGCTGGCGTCGCTCGCCCGCCGTCGCAGGAAAGCGGAGGAATCCCATTGCCCGCGAGTGCCATCCGCACGCGTCCCGGCAGACCACCGCCGGCAACAAAACGGCTCACCTGCAACGCTACGCCACCGGGCGCCGGTTTGGTAACTCAGGCGTTCGCTACGTCCGGGTTGCGGGT
>Ga0302326_10024073_pt1 | contig 12388 bp, 8 predicted proteins | sample Palsa_T0_3_FD_202264 | JGI IMG/M metagenome (GOLD analysis project Ga0302326, IMG submission 202264) | Peat permafrost microbial communities from Stordalen Mire near Abisko, Sweden - Palsa_T0_3 | ecosystem: Environmental > Terrestrial > Soil > Palsa > Peat permafrost | place: Sweden: Abisko...
GAAACCGCAATCAGAACTTCGATCAGCGGCGGGAACCAGAGTACGTTCGGCGCATAATCGTAATCCGATGCGATCAGCGTAATCGAGTGCGCAACGGTAAACGCTGTGATCACGGGGATCAGCGCCCGCAGACGCCGGAAGGGCACGACGAGGCAGAACACGAACAGCAGATGATCGGTCCCGTCCAGGATATGCAGGAAACCCATACGGACGAACCCCTTCGCAGCCTGGTACCACCGCGGATCGAGCCGGACCAGACCGGGATTTCCCTCATATTCAAACGCCCGTACAGGCCCGTCCGGCGGAATGAAACGGAGCACCGTTAGAGTCCGCAAACCGAGATAGGCCAGACCGCCGGGATCGATCGAAAAGTGAGCCCGGTCCGACCGGATCGGATAGTCGAACAGGATGTCCCGCATCGCCTGATTCTCAAAGATGCTTGTGCTCACAGGTAAGGGAGGGCCCATGACGTGGGCGAGGGCCTGCTCCCAGGAAGCGAACGATTTGTCTGAAGGCAGCGATATCTGTGTTGCCACAACCCGCGGCTTCGGGAGTAGAGAATCCTCCTCGTAAAGCTCGACAGCTGCCGCAAGCTCAAGCGGCGCGGCCTCGGGCGTCGTGTTGCGCAGCGCAGCCATGGGCACGCGGACCAGAAGCATCAGCCGGTGACCCTCGGGCTTCAGCAGCGCCTGGACGGTCACGTCGTTCGGAATATCGTGCGCAGACGCACTGGCAAGGCATCCCGCAGCGATCAGAACAAGTTGTCGTGCTACCATCGCGCCTAAACTATCATGCTGCGTCAAATCGGAATCGTATTATCTGCTTCCCTGCTTGCCTATGGACAGAAACCGGCTCCTTTCAGCGTCGTTGAGGCAACCATTCCGCAAATGCAGCAGGCGCTGGCGCAGAAGCGCGTGACATCCCGGCAACTGGTGACGCAGTATCTGACCCGGATCGCGATGTACGACCGCACGCTTCATGCGCTGATCACCGTGAATCCCAACGTGCTCAGAGACGCCGACGAGCGGGACAAAGAACGGGCGCAAGGCAAAATCCGCGGGCCGCTGCATGGCATCCCCATCGCGCTCAAAGACAACATTCAGGCGGCGGATATGCCGACGACAGGCGGAGCACTCGCATTCGCGAATCTGATGGCCCCCTATGAAGCAACCCTCACGAAGAACCTGAAAGATGCCGGGGCCATTATTATCGCCAAGACGACTCTGATCGAACTCGCGAACTGGGTGGCGGGCGCGCCTACTCCGATGTCCGCTTACAACGCCGTCGCGGGCTTCGGCTTTAACCCCTACGATCCCCGCCCCGACCCGCGCGTCACCAGCGACGGGCGCGCCGTACTCTCACCCGGAGGTTCCAGTTCCGGCGCGGGTACCGCTTCCAGTTTCTGGGCGGCGAATGTCGGCAGCGATACGGGTGGTTCCATCACGCAGCCGTCGAATCAGGCCATGCTGGTAGGGCTCAGACCAACCCTCGGACGAATCAGCAGATACGGCATTATCCCGATCACCGCCGATCATGACACCGCCGGACCGATGGCCCGGACGGTAACCGACGCGGCGATCCTTCTCGGCGTCCTCGAGAGCGCCACTCCGGACCCGCACGATGCCGCCACCACAACATGCACACCGCCTCCGGGCCGCGACTACACGAAGTTCCTCAAGCCGGACGCCTTGAAGGGAGCGCGCATCGGCATTCCCCGTGTCTTCTTCTATGAAGGCAGAAACCCAGGGCGCGGAGGCCTCAGCGAAGCCCAATCCAAATCGATGGCGGACGCGATAGAGGTCATGAAGCGCCAGGGCGCGATCGTCGTCGATCCGGTGGAGATGCCCAGCTTCGTCGACAAAGACCCGAAGAACAACTTCCTCGACTGGCCTTATTGTTCCGGGGCCGATCAGGGCAAAGGCCATGACGAGAACTGTTCGGTCAACTTCAAGTACGGAATGAAGCGCGACTTCAATAACTGGCTGCTGAGCCTTGGATCGGCCGCTCCGGTCAAGACGCTTCATGACCTGCAGCAGTGGAATGTCGCGCACGCCAAGGCGGGCGCGCTGCGATATGGCCAGTCCCGCATCGACATCTCCGACGAAATGGACGTTGAAGCCGACCGCGCCCGCAACGACGCCGATGTCGCTAAAGACAAACTCCTCAGCCGTGACCGCGGTATCGACGCCGTGCTTCAGGTGAACCACCTCGACGCAATCCTGACCCCAGCCGCCAGCGCTGCGGATCTTTCTGCTCGGGCGGGCTATCCGCTGCTTGTGGTTCCGTTCGGAATGGTTCCGAACACCTTCGGGCAACAGACCTTTCCCCCGGATTTCCATCCTCTGCCCGCGCCCTACGGTATCGGATTGACCGGCGCCGCCTGCAGCGAGCCGCGCCTGTTCGCCATGGCTTACGCTTTCGAACAGGCGACGAAGAAACGAGTCCCGCCGCCTTCAACGCCGTAAGTCATCCGAATTCCCGCGGCACACGTACCTGTGGATTGTGAGCAAGCTCCTGCGAATAATCCTGGCCTCTCTGGGTCTTCCGCTCGCCCTCGGGGCGCATCCCATGGGCAATTTCAGCGTTAGCCACTATTCGCGGCTTCATTTCAAACCGGATGCGCTGGAAGTCACCTATGTCCTGGATTTGGCTGAGATCCCGGCGTTTCAACTGCTGGGGACGTGGCAGATCGACTGGAAGGACCAGGCGAGCCTGGCCGCGAAATCGAAAGGTCAGGCGGCGGAGTGGCTCGGGAATGTCTCCGTGATGCAATCAGGGAATCGATTGCCCTTACGAATCTTGTCCGCATCTTCTACGGCAGTCGAGGGCGCTGGCGGCCTGCCGGTCCTGCGTATCGTGATGAAGGCCGAGGTTCCGGCCACACCGGGAGAACTGACCTACGAGGATGCCAATTTCCCGGGTCGGGCAGGCTGGAAAGAGATCGTCGTCGATCACGACAAAGCGGTTATGATCGCGAGTTCGACACAAACCGACCGGGACATCAGCAAAGCGCTCACTTTCTATCCGACCGATCCGGCAGTTAACCAGCCGCAGGATGTTAACGCGAAAGTGGCATGGTCTGTCGTCTCTGCACCCACGCCCAAGGTTCCGGTCCAGATCACGTCGGTGTCACCGGCTGCTCCCGCGCCGGCTGTTCCCTTTTCGGCGCCGCAGGCTGCCGGACCCGGCGCCGTGGTTCGCGGCGATTATCTGTCGAGAATGCTGCAAAAGAAAGAGCTTAGCGGGGGGATCATACTGCTGGGTATCTTCGTCGCGTTCGGGCTGGGAGCGATGCATGCGATGTCCCCGGGCCACGGCAAGACCATTGTGGCCGCTTACCTCGTGGGCAGCCGCGGGACCTTGAAGCACGCAGGACTCCTGGGGCTCACCGTCACCTTTACCCACACCTTCACCGTATTTCTGCTGGGTCTGGGAATCCTTTTCTTCCAGCGGTTTTTCGCTGCCGAGAGGGTTGTTCCGCTTCTGGGCGCTGTATCGGGGCTGTCGATCGTTGCGGTTGGTTTGACACTGCTCTACCGGCGGGCGAATGCGCTGCTTCACGGCGGAGCGGACCACACACACTCCGTTTCGGAAATGCCTGCGCGGCGGTCCCGCATCGCTGAATTGCGTGCGGCCGAAGCCGGCATCGTGCTGCCGGAAGAGCCGGAATTCGTACACAGTCATGGTGGCAGCACCCATAGCCATATGATCGAGGGCGACATCACCCCCGGCAGTCTGATTGCGCTGGGAGTCAGCGGCGGCATAGTTCCCTGCCCATCCGCTCTGATCCTGATGCTTAGCGCCATTGCTCTGGGCCATGCGGGTCTTGGGCTTGTTCTCCTGATCGGATTCAGCACCGGCCTGGCACTTGTGCTGATGGTTTGCGGCGGCCTGGCTGTTTATGCGAAACACCTGTTACCCGGCGGCGAGGGAATGGCCAGTAACCCTGCGTTCCGGCTGATTCCCGTGTTCTCCGCAGTTGTGGTCATCTGCCTCGGACTGGCGATGACCGGCGTTTCAGCGGGCTGGATACAGCCTTTGCGATTCCTCTCCTGAAGGTATAGAAAACATGAGATACCAGACACTTCTCTCTTCCCTCTTCTGCCTGGCCGCGATGGCCAGCGCCCAAATGACCCAGCCAGTGAAGTTTCAGACCGTGAAAAGCGTCCAGCTCAGCGCGGATGACAGAATCGCGGCGCAGGAAAGACGCTTGAAGGACGATCCGAACAATCCGGAGGTGCAGGCCGCTCTGGCTTCGGCATTCATTCAGAAGCTGCGGGAAACCACCGATTTCGCATACCTCAACCGCGCTGCAACGCTGGTGGACAGAATACTCACAGCCAACCCGGCAAGCTACGACGGCCTGCGGCTCAGCGCGGAAATCGAGACGCATCGGCATAACTTCCCGCGCTCCGCCGAACTGGCGAACCGCCTGCTGCAGAAGAACCCGAGCGATTCCGGGGCGCTGGGGATGCTGGGCGACTCCCTGATGGAAATGGGCCAATATGAGAACGCGGGCAAAATCTACGAGCGCATGGTGATGATTTCTCCTAACCTCGCCAGCTATAACCGGCTTGCCTATTACAAGTTCGTCACCGGCGACAAGCAGAAGGCTTTGGACTGGATGGCGACCGCCGTGCAGGCGGGCAGCCCCACGGCAGAGAATCTGGCGTGGTGTCTGGTTGAGTTCGGCGACATGTTGTTCAAGACCGGGCATACTGCCGACGCTCACATTGTTTATGAGCGTTCTCTGGAGGCCCTCCCGGGATATCACCGTGCGCTGGCGGCACTGGGTCGCGAGTACGCTGCCGAAGGCAAGTTCGATGAAGCGCAGGCGAGCTTCCTGAAAGCCCAGACGGTGATTCCGCTTCCGGAATATGCGGGGTCGCTCGATGCCATCTATACGAAGATGGGCCGCAGCACCGAAGCGGAGCAGCAGCGGCAACTTCTTGACGTGATCGAGAAGCTGGGTCGGGTGAACGGTGAGAAAGGCAACCGGACGCTGGCCCTGGTTTACGCCAATGAGAACCGGCATCTGGATCTGGCGATGCAGCAGATCACAGGCGAACTGGAGACACGGAAAGACGTGTATACCTATGACGCGCTGAGCTGGGTTTTGTTCCGCAGCGGCAAACAGAAGGAAGCGGAAGAGGCAAGCCGGAAGGCGTTGTCAATGCATACGCCGGAACCGATGTTCCTTTATCACGCGGGTGTGATCGCGATGACGTCGGGGGACAAGTCGGCGGGCAAGGAACTGCTGACGCAGGCGCTTGCGCTCAATCCCGAGTTTTCCTGGCCGGAAGCGAGCGATGCGAAAGAACGTCTGTTACCTTGATCTTGAGCTGGGGAGGTTGAGCTGACATGCATATACCGGACGGATATCTCAGCCCAGGCAGCTGCGCCGCGCTCTATGCGGGTTCGACGCCATTCTGGTATGTCGCGCTGCAGCGGGTAAAAAAGGCGCTGCATACGCGCCTTGTACCGCTGATCTCGCTCTTCTCCGCTTTCTGTTTTCTGATCATGATGTTCAACCTGCCGCTGCCCGGCGGGACTACGGGACATGCGATCGGGATCGGCCTTGCGACCGTGGTGCTGGGTCCGTGGGCTGCGATGTTGTCGGTGTCGGTGGCGCTGGTGATTCAGGCGCTGTTTTTTGGCGACGGCGGCATCACCGCCATTGGCGCGAACTGCTTCAACATGGCTATTGTCGGCTCGCTGGTGACGTATGCCTGTTACCGGCTGATCGCGGGCCGGGCGGCTATCACCTCGTTTCGGCGCGTAGTGGCGGCGGGCCTTGCGGCATATGCGGGTATCAATGTTGCCGCACTTCTGGCCGCGGTCGAGTTCGGGATTCAACCCTTGTTGTTTCACGACACCGCTGGCGCCCCTCTTTACTGCCCGTATCCATTGAGCGTTTCGATTCCCGCGATGATGATTGGTCACCTGACCGTAGCTGGCATGGCGGAACTGGTTGTCTCCGCTGGTCTGGTTGCGCTCCTGCAACAGTCCGATCCGTCGTTGCTGAAAGCTACCGCCGGATCCCGCGTCGCGCCGGACGATGTGACCGCGAGCCGCGGCGCCCGACGGCTGCAACCACTTTGGACCGCGCTGTGTGGTCTGATGCTTCTGACGCCCCTCGGGATACTGGCGGTGGGAACGGCATGGGGCGAATGGGTCGCTTCTGATTTCTCGAACCCCTCGATCCGGCAACAGATTGCGGGGGCGTCGCTCCAGCAGACTCCGCCCTTGCATGCACCCACGGGTCTGGCACAGATATCCCAGCTGTGGACCGCTCCGTTCGCCCACTACGCTCCGCCTTACATCAGAAGCGCGACCTTCGGGTATCTTCTTTCAGCGATGTTCGGCGCGGGCCTTGTGATTCTGGCATGCTCCCTGATGGGTCACCTGATGCGCGGATTCGTATTTCGGGGAACGGCCGAACCCGCGGAATGACCGGCCATCACCACGGCAGCGGCCGGGGCGGCTTCGTCGAGAATTCGATTCAAGGGCTGCATGCCGCGATGGACCGGGCGCTCTATGCGGAGCAGAACGCCAGCGCGAAAGGATTGTTGCAGCTTCTGGACCCCAGAGTTAAAGTGGCGGCTCTTGCCGGTTTCATTCTGGTGTCGGCAGTTACCAGCAAACTGTGGGTGGTTGCAGCGGTGTTGCTGGTCGCAACAAGTCTGGCAGCGCTCTCGCGCATATCGCTATGGATTGTGGCGACGCGGGTCTGGCTGCCGACGATAACGTTCAGTGGCGTACTCGCAATCCCGGCTATAGTCCTTACTCCCGCAGGCTTCGGTCTCACAGCGACTGCGCAGGGGCTGAGGACCGCAGGGATGCTGTTGTTGCGCGCGGAGGCTGCGGCAACGCTGGCGCTGGTACTTGTGTTTACTACTCCCTGGACCCATGTGCTGAAAGCGCTGCGGATGTTCCGCGTGCCGGTGGTTTTTGTGGTCATCCTCGGCATGACCTGCCGGTACATCATGCTGCTTTTGGAGACGGCGCATGAGATGTTCGAGTCGCGCAAGAGCCGGACGGTGGGACCGCTGACGCGCGGCGAGCAACGGCGCGTCGCTATCTTGAGCGCCGGCGCTTTGCTCAGCCGTACTCTTCAGTTGAGCAATGAAGTGTATCTGGCAATGCAGGCGCGCGGGTTTCGCGGTGAGGTGTTTATCCTCGACGACTTCCGCATGACGAATCCGGACTGGATGGCGGTCGCAGCATCCGTGAGCCTCTGCGTGACACTGGTGTGGGCAGGCCACTAATGCTCTACGAAGTCGATCACCTTACCTACCGCTATGAAGGCACGTGTGCGCTCCACGACCTTAGCCTGTCCATTCCGGACGGAACCCGTGTGGCTCTGCTGGGCGCGAATGGTTCCGGGAAGTCCACGCTTTTGCGCCTGCTGGACGGCTTGTATTTCGGCGATACCGGCAGTATTGCCTTCCGGGGTCAGCAACTTACCGAGAAACGCTTCAGCGAAGATGAGTTCGCTTTCGCGTTTCGGCGCGAGGTTGGTCTGGTGTTTCAGAATCCGGACTCCCAGCTTTTCAATCCGACCGTCTTCGATGAAGTAGCTTTCAGCCCCTTACAGATGCGGTGGCCGAAGGCAGAAATCAGGGAAAGGGTGATGGAAACGCTCGACTGGCTGCGGATCGGGCATCTGAAGGACCGCGCGCCACAGCGTTTGTCGGGCGGCGAGAAGAAGCGCGTGGCTCTGGCAAGCGTGCTGGTTCTGGACCCGGCTGTTCTGCTTCTTGATGAACCTACGGCCGGACTCGATCCACGCAGCCAGGGCCAGTTGATCGACTTACTGATTCAGTGGGGCGGCGGCGCGAAATCGGTAGTGATCGCAACACACGATCTGGGTGATCTCAAGGACACGGTGGACCGTTGCTACGTACTCGATTCCGGCGCCTTAGCCGCGGAGGGCTCTCCCGGCGATATCCTTGACGACCGCGAACTTCTGGAACGCAGTAACCTGGTCCATCGCCACCGGCATAGCCACGGCTCGGAGGAGTTCCACTCACACCCCCACGTCCATACCCGGGAATGAAAGCCGTTGAAGCAGGCGTTTGAAGCGTGGATCCCCGCGGAGGGGGTCCAGTTCCGGTTCAACCTTGAACCAGCTCAAATAGAAAGACCGCTCTTCGAGAGCCTTTTCGAACCACTCAAAGGCCCGGTCATGCTGGCCCAGGGCAGCATGAATTCTTCCCTTGTGGAATGGCGAAACGTAATATTTGGCGGTCCACTTTTCCAGCTGGTTCAAAGCCTTGAGGGCTTGATCGCGCCTCCCGGCTGCGGCATACGCCTGCCCCAGAGCGCCCATCGCCTCAGGACTTACTTTTTCCGCCCGCGCTGCACTCTGAAATTCTTCAATCGCCTCGGGGAGCTTTCCTCGCTGTTGCAGCGCGAGCCCGAGAACCAGATGCGTAAACCAGTAGTTCCGGTCGAGTTCGAGAGCTTTGTGAAGCTGCGCGATCGCTTCATCGTGGCGGCGCGCCAGATAGAGAACGTGCCCGAGGATGGTGCTGACTTCGGGCGAGACAGGGTCCAGTTCGAGGGCGCGCTCTACTCTTTCGATCGCCTCATCGAACCTTCCCATCGCGGCCAGGTACCAGCCATAAAACTCATGCGCCCTGGACGAGCCGGCATTGATTTCGATGGCTCGCCTGCACTCGCGTTCGGCAGCGGTCCAGTCCCAGTCGTACCGGAGGTGGACCATCCCCAGCGATGTGTGGGCATCCGCCAGATTCGCATCGACTGCGAGGCCCCGGTTCGCGGCGTCTCTTGCGTTTAGCATGGCTTCGCGCGGCGGCAGCGTCCAGCCGCTGGAAATAAAGTAGGAAAATGCCAGGTCATCGTACGGAGGGGCGTACCCGGGATCGAGTTCGATCGACTTGAGCAGGTATTCGATGCCTCTGGTGAGGCCCTCGCGGTTGAACTTCGCAAGGTGATAGCAGCCCATCAGGCAGGCCCGGTGCGCTTCGGGATTTACCTGGGCTGTTTCTTTCGATTTTGCCTCCGCACCGGGCTTCAGCTTGAGATGAATCTCTGCCGCCACCGCGAGGGCCACCTCGCTCTGCACAGCGAGGATGTCGCGCAGATCGCGGTCGTAGCTTTGCGCCCACAGGTGACTCTCGTCGCGGGTGCGCACCAGTTGCGCCGTAATTCGCACGCGCTCCCCGGCACAGCGGACGCTTCCCTCGAGAATCCAGTCCACACTGAGCTCGCGGGCGATTCTGCCGATGTCCCTGGGGGTCCTTTTGTATCGCAGGGAAGAGGTTCGGGCGATCAGCCCGAGACGATCCGGATTCAGGCGCGCCAGGCGAGTGATCATCTCTTCGGTCAGCCCGTCGCTGAAGTACTCCTGCCCTTTGTCTCCGCTGAGGTTCTCGAAAGGCATTACCGCCAGCATGGTCACACGGCTTATGGCGGAGTTGCTTACCGGCGCCATGAAACGGTAGCCGCGGCGCGGAAATGTCTCGATGTATCGCGGCTCTTCGGCGGAATCGCTCAGCGATTCGCGGAGCTTTGTGAGTGCGGTATTGAGCCCGCTGTCGAAATCGACAAAGGTGTCGTCTGGCCAGAGCCGCTTATGGAGCTCGTCCCGGGTTACCAGCGTTCCGGGCTGCTCCAGCAGAGCTACGAGAATCCGGAAAGGCTTGTCCTGCAACCGAATCCGGTAACCGCTTTTGCGCAGTTCTCCCGTCTGGAGATTGACTTCGTAGGGGCCGAAGCGAATCGCTGGCATGGAGGATCTCAGAGGGTCAAGTTTAGCATGGCAAGTGCTGTGCTTCTTATGAGTTAGCTGTTAAGACAGAATCAAGGAGGACTCAATTCATGGTCTATTGATCGCTCCCGACTACTTTGCAATAGTCGCAATTATGGACATTCTGACCGGACTGATCGGCCAGATCGCGAGCAAGAACGAAGGAGCTTTGGCGGAATTGTACGACCGCACAAGCCGCGTTGTATATGGACTGGCGTTGCGCATAACAGGAGACCGTCCGGTGGCTGAAGACGTCACACTGGAGGTTTACACGGAGGTTTGGAAGGGAGCCGGCACGTTCGAGGCCGCGCAAGGCACGGTTGCAGCATGGCTCGTAACGATAGCGCGAAACCGCGCCCTCGACCGGGTGCGGGAGGCGCGGGCTTTGGTCAGCAATGCGGACAGGCGGGAAGACCGCGATAATATGTTCCGTGACCATCAGCCTTTTGGCCGGTTTCTTTCCGAACTGCCCGCCGATCGGCAAATGGCCATCGATCTGGCATTGTTCAGCGGTTTGACACAGAGCGAAATCGCGAACCGCATGGGCATGTCCGTTCGCACTACCCGGGCAAAGATACACGACGTCATGATGCGGTTTCGGGATCAATCGGCTTGTCTTCGATAAGAGCAGGAGCATCCAATCGTTCGGAATCGTCGTACTCCTTTTGACGCTCCTGTGACCTGCCGCTTGATTTTCATCGTTTCGCTGGTTTTTTCGGCCGCACTGTCAGTGAGTGCCGCGGGCGGGAGCGTAGCCGGGACATTGACGGACCCGCAGGGAAAGCCGGTGGCCGGGGCGAAACTGCATCTTGCACATAGCGGCGATTCGATCTTCGTGGAAGCGTTCAGCGATACTCAAGGCCGGTTTATTTTCTCGTCTCTGGCGGCGGGAAGTTATCAGCTCCGTGTGACGGCAGCGGAGTTTGCCGAAGTCAGGAAGTCATTCCGGGTTAGCGAGGGTCAGCAGGAAGTCATGGTCGATCTTCAATTCGCCCGCCTGGCGTCGCGGACGGATGCGGTTACGGTGACTGCCGATGTGACGGATATCGATGTCCAGTCGCCCGACCCCTCAGAGAAGGTCCTTGCCAGTGAGGATCTGTTGGATGCGAACCCCGGACGGCCCGGCGCGCCAGTTTCAATTCCAGGGTATCCGATCGAGACCGCATCGAGCGGTATCAAAGCGCCGCAGTATTTCGCACCGGGCGTCGCCGGCGATCATGGCGAGCCGATCGCCCAATATATTCAAGTCGGTTCCTACCTTGTACCCAACAACCTCTCGGCGAATGCGCATGGCAACGGCTACACCGACCCCAATATCTATATCGCGAATGCGATTGAAAGCGTTCAGGTGGATGGCGGAGCGTTCAATGTGCGCGAGGGCAATCACGCGCTCAACCTCGCTACTACCTATGGGCTGCGGTCTCATCTGGATCCGTTTCTGACGCTGACGGGCGATCAGCGGGATATTTCGGGCACGGCGGGGTTGAGCCCTTCCGATCATTCGTGGGTTGCGATTGAGGGATCGTACGGCAACGGATTTCTGGACCGGCTGGAGCACCGCAAGCAGTTCAAAATCAATGGCGGGGACGTGTTCCACGCCGGAAACCATACCCTGACTCTGCTCGGAATCGGATATTACGGTTTTTCTTATGTGGCCGGGCTGAGCCCGATTTACGGTTTCAATTCCGCGGATGCGGCGAACGGCTGGAAGCAGTATCCGGATACGATTGATCCGAGACAAAAGGACCAGACACACACCTCACTGGTAGCGCTAAACGATGTGTGGAAACTGAGCGATAGCCAGGAGCTTCAGCTTTCCGGCTTCTTCCGCACTTACAATCTCGCTTTATATTCCGATTTCGGGGACGGGCTGATCCGGCAGAGCGAGTTCCGCACGGTGGCCGGCGGCAGTGCGGCTTACAAGAAGAAGTTCTCGAGGAAGCTGACGGTGCTGGCCGGAACGGATTACGAGCGCGAGGCGCCGCGCCGGGACGATCTGGACCATTACAACTTCTACAATCCGGCCGAGCCTTATTATTACGGGCCTTTTACCAAGGTCGACGGAAACAATGTGACCATCGCTCCGGTATCGCCTTATATTGCGGTGGAGGGTCTGCTGAGCCCATTTTTCCACTACTATCTGGGGTTGCGGCGCGACGAGATCAGCATCGATAACCGGGATCTGGTGACTCCGGCGAATTCGTCGAATACGCTGGTCGGGTTAAATTCACCAAAGGCGACGGTCACTTTCTTTCCCAGGGACTCGTGGAACGTTCCTGAAGTCGCGCTGAGCTTTGGGAAGTCCTATTTCACGGAAGACCCGCGAACGGGTCTTGCCACAGGGCTGCCGGCTATGGTCGATCCGGTGGAGACGGCACGCTCCTATCAACTGGTGGCCAGCAAGCGTATCCACACTACGGATTTGAAGCTCACGCTGGGGCACGAAACGCAGAGCGCCGAGTATGGCAAGATCGATCCGGACACTGGGCTGCAGTTCGATCTGGGGCCGGGCCGCATACGCTATCTGGCGGCAGCGGTGCGCCAGAGCTTCAGATTTGGATCGCTGCTGGCCACCTTTGAGCAGGCCGACGCGCGCGATCTGACGTCCGGCCT